>Ga0172372_10007808_pt1 | contig 14292 bp, 16 predicted proteins | sample LakKiv5m_2_FD_114544 | JGI IMG/M metagenome (GOLD analysis project Ga0172372, IMG submission 114544) | Freshwater microbial communities from Kabuno Bay, South-Kivu, Congo - kab_092012_9.5m | ecosystem: Environmental > Aquatic > Freshwater > Lake | place: Democratic Republic of the Congo...
GAGCGTTGATCAATTTCAGGTTGGTCAGGCTGACGTTGCCGCGCTGGCGCGGCAAACAATCAGCAATGCGATCGAACTGCTGCTGGGATAGTTCCATGCCCAACGAGCATACCGCATCGTGGCCATTGGTCAATTAGTGTTAACAGGCCCTAGCCAAGCACGGACACATCGAGTTGCCCTACCAGATCTACACCATTAAGGACACAAACCGGACTTTTTACCTGCTCTTTGCCCTCGACGATGGCTACCGCGACCCGGAATGGTTGAAATCGGGCCTCATGCACTGGGACCTTAGCAAGCGCATGCGTTACCTGCGGGGCGCATTTGAAGGCAACCGGGACACAGGCCGATCCTCACTCCAAATCGCCCTCGTCGGCGAAACCGACCCCGTGGTGGCCGAGCGCGAATTGGTCGAGGTGCTGCAGGAACTCGTCGTCGAACGCCAGCCCTGACCCGGGCACCCCTACCCCGCGAAAGCGAATCCCGGCAATCCCCGCACACCGACTTTGGCGGCGAACAGATTGCCGGCCTCGGGCTCGGGCGAAACCTCCGCCTCGTCGCGACCCTTTTGCGCGGTGGTGAAATAAAGGACATCCAACTGCGGGCCGCCGAAGGCCGGACACGTCACGTTGGCCGCCGGACACTCCACCTTCGCGACCATCTCCCCGGTCAACGGATTCCACCGCGCCACGCCGTGGCCGGCCCACAAGGCGGTCCAGAGGAAGCCCTCCGCATCCACCGTCATTCCGTCCGGACGCCCGAGCGCCTTGTCCACCTCGACCACCGTGCGCCGGTTGGCAATGTTCCCGCTTGCTTCGTCATAGTCGAAGGCGAAAACACACCCCGTCTTGGTGTCCGTCCAATAAAACGTCTTCCGGTCCGGCGACCAGCCGAGTCCGTTCGAATTGCCGGCCTGGTCGACGAGCTTGGTGAAGGTCAGATCCGGCTCGATCCGCCACAGGGCCGCCTTTTTGTCCGCTCCATTGTAGGCGATGGTGCCCGCGAAAAGCCGTCCGCGCGGATCCGGTTTGCCGTCGTTGAAACGGTTGCCGGGCCGGTCCGCCTCCGGATCGCAGAGCAGGACGAATTTCCCGGTGGCGAAATCCATCCGCGCGATGCCGTCACGCGTGCCGAGGACCAGATCCCCGCGCGTCGTCGGCTGGACCAGCGAAACATGGCACGGTGTCTTGCGCGTCTCGTCCTGGCCGGTCGCCGGATCGAACCGGTGCACTTCGCAGCGCAGGATGTCCACCCAGTAGAGCCGTTGCTCGTCGGCGAACCAGCACGCCCCCTCGCCCAGGACGGCGCGGGCCGGGAGCACGCATTCGGAGGAGTGAATCTGCACCGGCCCCTGCTTAACGCCCCGCGCGCGGCGCGTAAAGGACGCACCCGGATTCACTCGGTGGTGGCCGATCCTTTGCCGTCCAACGCCGCCTCGAGCGCATGCCACGGCAGCATGGCGCATTTGATCCGCGCGGGAAATTGCCGCACGCCGGACAAGGCCGCCAGATCGCCCAGTTCCCGCGGCGGATCGCCGGCGGGCCCGAGCAGCATATCCCGCACCTGCGACACCAACCCGCGCGCGGCCGCCGTGGTGCCGCCCCTGGTCTTGCCGGTCATCATCGACGCGGAGGCGCGCGAAATGGCGCAGCCTTGGCCCTGGAAAGCGACATCGGACAATTGGTCGCCGTCCATCTGCACGAACACCTTCACCTCGTCGCCGCACAGCGGATTGTGCCCCTCCGCCGCGCAGGTGCAGCCGGGGATGGCGCGGAAGTTCCGCGGACGCTTGTTGTGGTCCAGGATGATCTCCTGGTAGAGGTCGTTCAGGTCGGACATCAGGCGAACATCTTGGCGATTTTCCGCACGGCCGCAACCAGCGCGTCGGCCTCCGCTTTGGTGTTGTAGAACGCGAACGAAGCCCGCGCCGTCCCGGGGATGCCGTAGTGGTTCATCAAAGGCTGCGCGCAATGGTGTCCCGCCCGCACCGCGATGCCGTCATGGTCGAGGATCGTCCCGATGTCATGCGGATGCACGCCGTCCAAAGTGAACGAGACCAGCGGAACCTTGTCGGGAACATCGCCGTAAATCCTCAAACCGGGAATCTCGCGCAGGCGCGGACTGACATAATCGAGCAACGCCCTTTCGGCCTCGACGATCCGCCGCGGGCCGAGCGCCTCGAGATAATCGAGAGCCGCGGCCAGCCCGATGGCGCCCGCGATGTCCGGGGTGCCCGCTTCGAACTTTTCCGGCGCCTCGCGGAATGTCGTGCCTTGCCCGAACGAGACGCGCGCGATCATGTCCCCGCCCGTCTGGTAAGGCGGCAGACGCCCGAGCCAATCGAGTTTGCCGTAGAGCACCCCGATGCCCGTCGGCGCGCAGACCTTGTGTCCGGAAAAGACGAAAAAATCGCACCCGAGTTGCTGCACATCGACCGGGAAATGCGGAACGGACTGGCATCCGTCGAGCATGACCAGCGCGCCGGCGGCGTGCGCGCGGCGGATGATTTCCGCCGCGGGGTTGATCGTGCCCAGGGCATTGGACGCATGGACCAAGCCGACCACTTTGGTGCGCGGACCCAGCTTCGCGTAAAAATCCTCCAGATCGAGCGCGCCCTCCGGCGTCACCCCCGCCACCACGATGCGCGCGCCGCTTTTCTCCGCGGCGATTTGCCACGGGACGATGTTGGCATGATGTTCCATGCGCGTGAGGAGGATTTCATCGCCGGGTTGGAGCAAAGCTTCGGACAAGCCGTGGGCCACCAGGTTGATCCCTTCGGTCGCGCCGCGGACAAAAACGATTTCCCGCGGGCTCGACGCCCCGAGGAATCGGGCCACGCGCTCCCGCGCGCGGTCGTAGGCCCCGGTTGCCTCCTGGCTCAGGTAATGGACGCCGCGGTGGATGTTGCCGTTCCGGCCCGTGTAGAATTCCTCGACGGCCCGCAGGACCGCGCGCGGCTTCTGCGCGGTGGCCGCGTTGTCGAGGTAGACCAGCGGACGCCCGTGGACGGCGAGTCCGAGGATCGGAAAATCCCCCCGGGCCCGGAGGATTTCGGGGTCCGCCGTCTCCATGCCGGAACTCAATCCAGCACGCGCACCGGCAACGAGGCCTCGAAGTTGCTGTCGCGCGGCGCGGTGACCGGCGAGCCCGCGATCTGCACGATGTTGACGGGTGTGACCACCGCCGTTTCCTGCGCGCGCGCCTCGGGCACGAGCGTGAGGTCCCGGGCCACCAGGTAAACGAGGCAGCCGGCGATGACGGTGAGAACAATGCGGGTGTAAGCGTCGATTTTCATCAGGCCCGAACGTCCTTGCCCCGCCCCGCGGCGTCAAGCGCGCAACTCCCGCCGCACCCACGCCCCGAGGCGCTCGGCGCAATCGTCCACCGCCTCCCGCCACGCGCGCGCCGCGCCCGCCTCCGCCCGGTCGCTGACCTCTTTGACCAGCATCACCTCCAGGCCGAAATCGCGGGCCACTTTGGCCACGGCATAACCCTCCATGTCGACGAGGTCGGCCTGCGCGGCCAGGCGGGCGCGCGACGGGCCGCCGTCGACGAAGACATCGCCCGAGGCCAGCACCGGACCGTCCCGGCCGAGATCGAGGGCCGCACCGAAATGCTCGCCGGTCAAAGCGAAGATCCCGTCGTCGTCGAAATCGTGCTGCACGACGCGCCCGACGACGTGCGTGCCCCGCCACTCGCCGCGCAGGGCGCCCGCCGTGCCGAGATTGATGATCCGCGAGGGACGCTGCCGCGCCAGCACGGCGGACAAGGCCGAGGCCGCGCAGACCTTGCCGACGCCGGTGACGAGCACGGGCCATTCCGAGACATGCAAATGCCGCGCTTCTTCCTCCAAGGCGACGACGAGGAGCGGACGGTCGAGAGCGATCGATCGGTGCAACTTCATCGCCGCAGTAAACCGCTTTTCCCGCCGCCTGCCCAGCCGTCATCCGGTCCCCGGCATTGCCTTTTGCGCCCCGCAGACCCAGACTGCGCGGCCCGTTCATGCTGTTCCTGACTCCCCGCCACCGCAAAGAGGCGAAACTCGTGCTCCGCGCCGCGCGCAAGCTCGTGCGCTACCGCCGCGACATCCTGCCGGCCAAGCAGCTCATCGATCTGAACGACGGCATCACGCGGCTGCAGGTCGCCCTGCGCAAGGGGGAACGCACCGGCATCGAGCAGACCACCGCCCGCCTGCACGAGCTGTTCGACCAGGCCGCGCCCCGCCCGCCGCTGGCCGGATTGCGCGAAAACACCGAGGTCATCCTCGTCGCCCTCGTCATCGCCCTCGGCGTCCGCGCCTATTTCCTCCAGCCATTCAAAATCCCCACCGGTTCGATGCAGCCGACGCTCTACGGCGTGACCGGCACGCCCACCGTCGACCCGCCGCCCAATCCGCTGGTCCGCGCCGCCGATTTCCTCCTGCGCGGACGCACCTACATCGATGTTGTCGCGCGGGAGGACGACACCGTCATCGGCCTGCGCGAGGTCAACCGGTTCCACTTTTTCACCTCGACCGAAATCGTCACCCGCACCCGCACCTACCGCGTGCCCGCGCCGATGGACGTCGTCCGCCGCGACTTCGGCATCCATCCCGGGCGCCCCCTCGCGGCCGGACAACCCGTGGTCCGCGGCCACGCCGACGCCGGCGACCAGTTGTTCGTCGACAAGGTTTCCTACAATTTCGTCCGCCCGGCCCTCGGCGACGTGTTCGTCTTCCGCACCACGGGCATCCGCCGCATCGAGGACAACATCGCGCCCGGCATGGGCTCGCAATACTACATCAAACGCCTGGGCGGCCTCGGCGGGCAAACCCTGCGCATCGTTCCGCCCGAACTCTTCATCGACGGCCGTGTCCCGGATCTCCCGGTGCTGCGGCGCGTCATGTCCTGCACCGACGGCTACCGGGGCTACGCCAATTCCAGCGCGGGCGGCGGCAGTTTCCCCATCCTCGGATCCCCGGCGGAGGACTACACCGTCCCGCGCGGCACCTACTTCGCGCTCGGCGACAACAGCTACCACAGCAGCGACAGCCGGTTCTTCGGACCCGTGCCGGAGAAGAACGTCGTGGGACGCGGACTCGTCGTCTACTGGCCTTTCCTCGGACGCTGGGGACTGATCCGCTGACCGTCCGCCGCCGCGAAATGCCGGATGGCGTCCGCCACGCCTTCGCCCCACGGGTGCGGCGAAACGTAGCCGCCGTTGGCCCGCACCACGCGTTTCACTTCGTCCACCGCGTTGCCCGGGCACGCCACCATGGCCGCGGCCGCACCGTCGAGCATGGGAATGTCGTTGTGATGATCGCCGACGGCCAGCACCTCCGCGCGCGGAATCCCCAGCAGGCGCGCCAATTCCGCCAGCGAGGAACCCTTGTGGATCTCGCGGTGGGCGAAACGCATCCACACGTGGTTGCGGTTGAAGGAAAATTCGGGCACATCCGCCGCCGTCTCGCGGATGCGTGCGGCCACGACGTCCATGGTCGCCGCATCGGGCGTCATCAGCCCGGCCACGCGCCCGTTCTCGTAGAGCATCTCGACACCGTCCTCGCCGGCCGCCATCTCGCCGATGGCCGCGAGGACGCGTTCCGCGCGGACAAAAAGATCCGCCGTCCGCTCCTCCGTCCGCGCATTCCAGTCGCCGAACGCCTCCCACTCGCCCTCCGCGATGCGGCGGAAAATGTCCCGCTCGCTGCTCAGGACGAAATCGGGATCGTGCGGCAAACGCGCGTGCTCGAGGCCCTCGAGGGCGAACCACAGCTGCCTGCCCGTGTTGACGGCCCAGACCGCGCCGCGGGCCCGCAGGTCGGCGAGGGCCCCCGCCAGCGAGGCCGCCGTGCGCGCGTCGGGCTCGTGGCCGATGAGCGTCCCGTCGAAATCCGTGCTCAACAAACTGATGGGCATCCTTTACGAATAGCCGGAAGCAGCGCCTCCCGCCAGCCGCCAGCACGATGAAATCCGCCTACGAACTCGCCATGGAACGCCTCGAGGCCAGCAGCCCGGGCCGGCATTTGACCGGGGAGCAGAAAGAACGCATCGCCGCACTCGAGGCCAAATGCCGGGCCGACATCGCCGCGAAGGAACTCCTCCTGCGCGGCGAGATGGCCAAGGCGGAAGCCGCCGGGCAACCGGACGAGGTCGCGCAACTGCAACGCCAGCTGGCCGACGAAATCCGCCGCTGCGAGGAGAAACGCGACCGCGAAAAGGAAGCCGTGCGGGATTCGGCCGCGTCATGAACGACCCGCGCCGCGCCACCGCCGAGGACGAGAAGTTCATGCGCCGCGCCATCGCGCTGGGCGAAAAGGCGGCCCTCGTCGACTGCACCGGCGGACCCTTCGGCTGCGTCATCGTGAAGGACGGTGCCATCATCGCCGAGGGATCGAACCACGTGGTGGCGGAGAACGATCCGACTTGGCACGGCGAAATGGAGGCCATCCGCGCCGCCGCGAAAAAGCTCGGCACCTTCGACCTCTCCGGTTGCACCCTTTACACCACCGGGGAACCGTGCCCGATGTGCGCGGGCGCGATTTTCTGGGCGCGGATCGACCGCGTGGTCTACGCCTCGACCATCGCGGACGCGCTCCGCTACGGGCAGTTCGACGACCAGCCGATCTACGAGGACCTCGCCAAGCCGATCGGCCGGCGTCTCGTGCCCGCGGCGCAGTGCCTGCACGACGAAATGACCGGCCTGTGGCGGCGCTACGAGGCCAAGCCGGACCGCATCCGTTACTGACCCGCCTCGAGCTCGCGGAACTCGCGGTCCATGATGCTGCCGGGCTCGAACCCCATCTCGCGCCGCGCCTGCTGCAGCACGCGATCCGCGTCTTTCCCGCGGCCCGCGGCCCGCAATTGCGCCACCAGCGGACGCACCACGTCGTAGAAAAAGTTCCCGCCCCCCGGACCCGCGAGCTTGCGGGCCAGCGAACGGTATTCCCGCAGAGCTTTGTCATAGTCGCCCGCCGCGACCAGCCTCGACAGCGATTCCGCGGCCGCCGCGGTGCTCAGATCGGCGCGCTGGCGGCGGTTGTCCGCGATCATGCGGTTCTCCAGCCGCTCGGCGACCTGCCGGTCCCCGCCTTCCCGCTCGAAACCGGCCAGGCGCGCCTGGTAACGCACCTTGAGGTCCTCCTCGCGCCCGAAATTGGCGATGGCCTTGGCATAAAGCTCGCGCAGCGCCCCGCGGTCCCCGGCGGCGGCCAGCGCTTCCTCCTGCGCGTCCCACGCGGCCACCATGTCCGGCGCCAGGTGCACGGCGCTGGCGGACGCCGCCAAGCGTCCTGCCGCGTCGCCGCGCCGGGTGAAAAGTTCCGCCATGGCCAGGTCGCCGAGCGCCGCGTCCACCTTCGGCTGGCGCGCCGCGCGGCCGGAAAAATGCACCAGCTCGTGGTCCGTGATGGGGAGCCATGTCTGCGGGTCGAGCGCCTGCCCGACCGTGTAGTTCTGGTTGAGGAAGCGGCCCGCATCGAGTTCCCACTTGTCCGGACCGCGCAGGTAGCCGAACCACGCATGACCGCCATCGGTCCCCTGCCCCGCGAAATAGATGGTGGGAATGCCCCGTGCCTTGCCCGCGAGGCAGGCGAAATAAGCCTGGTCGGTGCAGATGCCGCCGAGACGGACGATCTCGGAAAGGCGGTAGGGACCGTGCGGCCAGTCGAAGACGCCCTCATCGGCGCGGCGCTGGTCGTAGGCCACGACGCCGAAGGCGCGGTCGAACTGGCTGCGGCCGAATTTCACGTTCTTCGCGGCCCAGTCCAGCTCAGACCGCGGGACCGGCGCGTCGACGACGAATTTCAGCTCCTCCGCCGAGAGCCGGCGCAAGTCATAGTCGAGTTTGCCCGTTTCGTTGCGCTGCACGTAGAACCCGAACCGGTCGGCCAGGGATTCGTCGAGGGCCGGCACCGCCTCCGGCGCGACCTGATGGTGCGGCCAGTGCGCCGGCGGACGCTGGTCGTGGACCAGCGCGTAGGCCAGCATGAGCGAGCGGTAGGCGGGCCACTTGTCCGGATGTGCCGCATGGAGCTGCTCGAGCCGGGCCAGGGCCATGGGCGGGAAATCGTCGGGGCGCAGCTGGCGGAAAAACTCGCGCAGAAAATCCGGGTCGGCCGCCATGCGGGCGAGAAAATCCTCCCCGAACCGCGACGCCAGCGGGCCGTCCTGCGGCGTGTAGTCGCCGGGCAGCAAACCCTGCAGGACGGAGGACGGCACGCGCGCACCCTCCAGACGGTCCGCCGCCGTCGGCAGCAGGCGGCCCGTTGCGTCGGTCGGCAAAGGAAGACCCGGCGGGATGACGAGCAGACCGTCCGGGTCGTCCGGATTCCGCAGCACGCGCCGGCCCAGGTAAGCACGCAGGACCTCGGGCTCGGGCGTGCCGAGCAAGCGGCACCATTGGTAGATCAACTGCCACTGGCGGAACGCAGTGTTGCCCGTGCTGCCGGCCTGGGCGAAGTGCGAAGGCTTGTAAGCCGCCGCCAACCCGGGTTCGAGCGCCTCCGCCGCGGCTGCCCACCCCATGGCGCGGATGGCCTGCACGTCCGCCGCCGTCGGCAGGCGGGCCAGATCGAAGTCCGCCCGGCCGCCGGCCGCCACGCAGAGCAACACGAAGCCGGGGAACCACGCTCTCATCAACGGCCAAGATAACCCGCCCTCCCCGCTTGCCAAGCGGCGGGAAGTCACACCGCGGCCCACCGCGCCGCCGCGTGGCGCGCGGATTCGTCCGCCCGCAGCACGGACTCGAGATCGGACGCCGCCCCGTCGGGTATCCCGTCCAGCACGCGGGCCACAATCTCCCAGATCCGCGGGAACGCGATCCGCCCCGCGAGGAATTCCGCCACCGCCACCTCGTTGGCCGCGTTGAGCGCGGCCGGAACGACCCCGCCGCGCTCGGCCGCCTGGCGGGCCAGATCGAGCGCCGGAAAGACGTCATAGCGCGGCTCCTCGAAGTCCAGCTTGCCGAGCTTGGCGAACTCCAGCGGCGGCAGGCTCCCGGCCAGCCGTTCGGGCCAGGTCAGCGCGTATTGGATGGGGAAACGCATGTCGGAATGGCTCAGCTGCGCGAGCACGGACCCGTCGACGAATTCGACCATCGAATGGACGATGCTCTGCGGATGGATGACCACGTCGATGTGGCCGACGCCGAGGCCGAACAGCCACCGCGCCTCGATCATCTCGAGGCCTTTGTTGAACAGCGTGGCCGAATCGATCGTGATCTTCTCGCCCATGCGCCACGTCGGGTGGCGCAGCGCCTCTTCGCGGGTCACCGCGCGCAAGCGGTCCTCCGGCCACGTGCGGAACGGGCCGCCCGACGCGGTGAGGATGAGCCTTTTGACATGGCGCACCTCGTGTCCCTCGAGGCACTGGAAGATCGCGTTGTGCTCGCTGTCGACCGGCAGGATGCGCCGGCCGCCGCGGCGCGCCGCCGCCATGACCAGCTCGCCGGCCGCCACCAGCACTTCCTTGCTGGCCAGGGCGATGTCCTTGCCGGCTTCCAGTGCGGCCAGCGTCGGACGCAAGCCGCCCGTGCCCACGATGGCGACCAGGACCAGGTCGGCTCCCGGCAGCGACGCGAGTTCCGCCAACCCCTCCTCCCCGGTGAAAATCCGCGCCGGCGCGTAATCCAAGGCCGCGCGCAGTTCCGCCGCCGCCGCTTCGTCCGGCACGGCCAGCGCCTCCGGGCGCAACTCGTTGGCCGCGGCGGCCAACCGCCCCATGTTGCGGAAGCCGGACATGCCCGCGATCCGCACGCGATCGGGCAGGTCTCGCGCCACCCGGCACGCGCTCCGGCCGATCGAGCCGGTCGCCCCGAGCAGCACGATGCGGCGCGCGCTCATGAATGCGGCAGCCCGAGCACCAGACGCATGTAGAAAAACATGATCGGCGCGGTGAAGAGCACGCTGTCGATCAAGTCCAGCACACCGCCGATCCCCGGCAACAGCCCGCCCGAGTCCTTGGCCTCCGCGCTGCGCTTGACGATGGACTCGGCCAGGTCGCCGATCACCGCGGCCAGACCGAGCAGCACGCCCAGCACGGCCAGGTCGGCGGGGGTGAAAACGGACAGCTTGCCGGGGATGAGATACCACAGGCCGAAACTGCCGCCGACCGCGAAGAGCACGGCGCCGACCAGACCCTCCCACGACTTGTGCGGACTGATGTGCGGCACGAGTTTGTGGCGCCCGCAAAGCGAGCCGGTGACATAGGCACCCATGTCGCTGAACTTCGTCACCAGCAGGACATACAGCACGTAATACTGGCCGGTCGTCTCGCCGAGCGGACCGCGCGGCGCGAGATAGACGATCTTGGTCAGGAAATTGAAGAGCCAGACTACCCAGAGCAGCCCGAACAGCGTGTAGGCCATCGTCTCCAGCGGGTTCTGGTCGCGCGTCCGCCGGAACATCTGCCGTCCGAAAACCACGAGCAGGAAAACCACCAGGACCGCGATCTCGAAGTCGTAGGACTTGTCCGGACCGTAGGCCCGGAAAGTGAAGAAACTCCCCGCGATGAACACGACCGCCGTGATCAGCGCGGTCAGCTTGAAATTCGGCACCCCCCGCCGGTCCAGCATCTCGTAGTATTCCCAGAGACCGAGCAAACCGATGCCCGCGATGGTGACAAAAAACATCTGCTCGTATCCCGAGAGCACCGTGCCCAGCACCAGCGCCCACATCAGCAGCGTGCTGAGCAAACGGCGGCGGAAGGTCAGTCGGGCGGAGTCCATGGACAAAGACCGCGCATCGTCAAAAGCAGGCGCACCAAAGGCAAGCGCGCAATGGCCGCGGAAGCCGGCGGATGCTATATCCGGCGGGACATGACCCGCCGCCTTTCCTGCTCGCCGGACGAAACTGTCGCCGCCGGCCGCGATCTCGCGCGCCGTCTCGCCCCCGGCACCACCGTCGCCCTCGAGGGGGAACTCGGGGCGGGCAAGACGCATTTCGTCCGCGGCCTCGTGGCCGGCTGGGGCGGGGCGGAGGACGCCACCAGCCCGACCTTCGCGCTCGTCCACGAATACCCCACACCCCGCGGTCCCGTCTTCCACCTCGACCTCTACCGCGCGGCCACGGCCGCGGAAGTCTGGTCCGCCGCGCACGACGAACTCGCCGACCCGCACAGCCTGGTCGTGGTCGAATGGGCCGACCGTTTTCCCGGACTCCTGCCGGCCTTCTGCGTGAAGGTCCGCCTCGCCCACGCCGGCGAGGGACGCCGCGAAATTTCCATCGAACCGTGAAAATCCTCGCCCTCGAAACCTCCTCGGCCCGCGCCAGTGTGGCGGTCGCGGCGCACGGACAACTCACCGGCGTCCGGTATTTCGACGCCCCGCGCGGCCGCGGCGCGGAAATTTTCGACGTGCTCGATCAGTGGCGCGAAGTCTGGCGGGGGGCCGGGCGGCTCGCCGTCGGGATCGGTCCCGGATCCTACAACGGCCTGCGTGTCGCCTGCGCCCTGGCCGGGTCGTTCCAGCTCGCCCTCGGGCTCGAACTCGTCGCCGCCCCGTCCCCCTGCCTGCTCGGGGTGCAGGACGAACATTACTTCGCCACCGGCGACGCGCGCGGCGGCCGCGTCTATTGGGCCGAGGTGCGGGACCGGCGGCTGCCGGGCGGGATCGCGCTCCTCGACCACGCGCAACTCGCCGCCCGGTTGGCCGGCGCGGACGGCGTTCCCGTCTACCGGGTCGGCGCCCTGCCGGCGGCGGAACACCTCCCGGCCGCCAGCCCCGACGCCGCGGTGCTCGCGCAACTGGCCGCGACGCTGCCGCCCGTCGACCCCGCGCGCCTCGAGCCGCTCTACCTGAAGCCGCCGCACATCACCGCGCCGCGCCGGCTTGCCAGCCACGGGTGATGCGTGTTCATTGGAAATTTCCTTCCGCCGCATGCACCGACTCCCGACCGTTCTGGCCGCCCTTCTGGCGGCATCCGTGGCGTCCGCCAACCAGCGCCTCACCGACATGGTCGACGTGCCCAAGCCCACATGGGAAACGCAGAAGCAGGCGCGCACCTACCTGCTCAATATCCCCGCGCCGCGCGGACAAATCACCGATCGCGAGGGCCGTCCGCTGGCCCAGACGCGCGTGGCCTACAACCTCGGCCTCAGCTTCCCCACCCCGCTGGAATTCACCGACAGCCAGGTGGTCAACTTCGCCCGCAGCCAGATCCTCACCGCGGAAAAGCTCCTCAACCGGCGCTTCGAGGTGACCGACGAGGCCCTCACCCAGCACTACAACAACCGCGGCATCCTCCCCTTCATCCTCGCCGAGGACCTGCCCAACGCCCAGATCGCCGCCGTCAGCCGCGGCCTCGGCACCGGCCTCGTGCTCCAGCCGGCCTACGTCCGCCACTACCCCCAGGCCGAAAGCGCCGCGCACATCGTCGGCTATACCGGACGACTCGCCCCGCTCTCGGTCAAACCGATCGAGAACAAAGACCTGCTCTTCCCAGACGCCGAGGGACGCGAAGGTCTGGAAAAAGTTTTCGACACCGAACTGCGCGGCGAACCCGGCGTGCTCAACCTCACCCTCAACGCCGAGGGCAAGCGCACCACCGAACGCATCGTCCGCCAGCCCGTGCCCGGCTACAATGTCATAACCACGCTCGACCTCGACGTGCAGAAAGCCTGCGAGGCCGCGCTGGCCAAAACCGGACGCCGCGGCGCGGTCGTCGTCGTCGACCCCAACAACGGCGAAATCCTCGGCATGGCCTCCCGCCCCTCGTTCGACCCGAACGCCTTCATCCCCGCCATCCGCCAGGAGGTCTTCGACAAACTCAACAACGACCCCGCTGTCCCGCTCTACCCCCGCGCCTTCCGCTCGGCCTACCCGCCGGGATCGACGTTCAAGACCTTCGTCGGACTGGCCGCCCTCGAGTCCGGCGAGGTCACGCCGCAGTCCCGCATCAGCTGCCCCGGCGGTCTGCAGGTCGGCAATTTCTATTTCCGCAACCACCGCGCCGGCCACTCCGGCAACCTCACCCTCGCCCAGGCGCTCGCCCAGTCTTGCAACACATGGTTCTACCAGGCCGGGCTGAAAATCGGCGTCGAACCCATCCTTGCGTGGGCCCACGCCCTCGGCCTCGGGCAGCGCACCGGCATCCCGCTGGCCGCCGAATCGCCGGGCAACATCCCCGACGACGATTACATGCTGCGCGTGCACAACCGCAAAATCCTCCAGGGCGACACCGCCAACATCAGCATCGGCCAGGGCGACGTCCTCGTCACCCCGCTGCAAATGGCCCAGGCCATGGGCGTGCTCGCCGCGCGCGGCAGCTTCCACCAGACGCGTCTGGTCAAGCAGGTGCAAAGCCTCGACAACAAAGTCGTCGCCGCCTACCCGGACCGCGTCCGCGCCGAACTCGACATCTCCGAGGAAAACCTCGACGACCTCAACAAGGGCCTCGTCATGGTCACCACGCACGGCACCGGCACCGGCCGGCGCGCCGCCACCGTGCGCGGCGTGAAAGTCGCCGGCAAGACCGGGACGGCCCAGTGGGGCCCCGTGCGCAAACGCCGCAACGCCGCCTGGTTTGCCGGTTACGCGCCGGCCAACCACCCGCCGCTCTACGCCTTCGCCGCCGTCGTCGAGGGCAACCCGGGCGAAAGCCTCTCCGGCGGCACCTACGCCGCGCCGGTCATCGGCAATCTCCTCTCCACCCTCTTCAAGGGCTACCAGCCGCCGGCCAAGGGCGAAAAAGCGGACGAAGAACCGGCTGGGGAAACCTCCGCGGAAACCCCGGACACCACGGAAACGGAGAGCGGCGGGGACATCACCCTCTCGCTCGACACGCCGGTCGAAATGACCGAACTGACCACCGACCTGATGAATCCCGAAGGAGCCCCGACCTTCGACGAGCCCGCGCGGATGACGCCCGCCCCCGCGCCGCCCGCGCTCGAGTGAGCGCGCCGTCCGGCGCGCCTTTGCGTTTGCGCAAAAACGCCGGGCGCACAAACATCGTCCGGCATGCTTGAACTGCGCGAGTTGACCGTCACGGCCGGCGACGGCGACCGCGCACCCGTCTTGCTCTCCGGGGTCACCGCGCGCTTCCCCCGCGGCGAAGTCTGCGCCTTGCTCGGACCGAGCGGCAGCGGCAAAACCACGCTCGTCCGCGCCGTGGCCGGCATGGCCGGAGTGTCCGCCGGTTCCCAGCACTGGGAAGGCCTCGACCTCGAACTCGACGACCTGCCCCCCTCGCAGATCGGCTACGTCCCGCAATTCACCATCAGCCAGGAAAACCTCACCGCGCGCGAGAATGTCGTGCACGCCATCCGGTTGCGCGTGGCCGGACTCGGCGGACCCGCCCGCGAGGCCCGTGCCGATGAA
>Ga0172372_10007811_pt1 | contig 14291 bp, 10 predicted proteins | sample LakKiv5m_2_FD_114544 | JGI IMG/M metagenome (GOLD analysis project Ga0172372, IMG submission 114544) | Freshwater microbial communities from Kabuno Bay, South-Kivu, Congo - kab_092012_9.5m | ecosystem: Environmental > Aquatic > Freshwater > Lake | place: Democratic Republic of the Congo...
CGCTTTGTATAGCTTCGAATCGATGTCATCCGGACTTTAAGGCGGGACATTAACTCCGTTAAATCTCGCAATAGACCCGGCCGATCATTAGCTCTCACCAAGAGTTCGGCAGCAAATACTGGCTTTTCTGAAGCTTTCCAGCCATGCCCATGCACTGAGCCATGCGGGTGACCGCGAACATTGCCATCGCTGTGTACATTACCGTTGCCATTGCTGTGAACATTACCGTTGCCATGACCGTCAGCATGCCCGTCGCGACCACTGGTACCGCGCTCAACCTTGATTCCGTCGCCAAACAGGTATGCATCACCCAAACTCCAACTCACCTGGACGGCACGCTCTGGATGCCTAGCAAGTAAACGCCCATAGGTTAAACAAGTGATTCTGTGCACTGAAACCCCTTCGCCGCGCGTAATAAAGCCTGCAATATCGTCCGGTGGAATCGGCCGACAACAACCAGCAAGGTGATGTAGCAGCGATGCCACCCCATCGACAAGGATCGGCGATTCCCATCCTGCTGCCTTTCCCTTAAGTCTCTTGCTGGCGGCACTGACTCTTGCCAGGCCAAAGTTAATCTGTTTCGTTGGCGTCCTCGACGCGAGTTCGTCTTCACGCTTTAGATCTTGGTCTGTACCAAAATTTAGTGCATTTTCAACAGCTCGACTACTTATTTCTTCTCGAGCGAATGCCAAAAATAGGGCTTTGACGCCCTCGAGACCGAGACGACTTGCAAGGTCATCGTGAGCCGTTGCGGTTTTACCTTCACGCTGAAGCAGCTTTTCAAGCTTCGCTCGCCCCATCGCAACATCACGCTGCTCGTCGAGCGTGTGAAACCACTGTCGTACCTTTGTACGTGCACGCGGGCTCCCCAAATAGCTGAGCGCAGGGTTTAACCAGTCACGAGATGGTCCAAGTTGCTCACTTGCTCGCGCAGCGATGATTTCAACCGTCTGACCCGAGCGAAGTCGGGTATTGAGAGGGACCATAGCACCGTCAATTTTTGCGCCTCGACAACGATGGCCAAGGTCAGTGTGCAGCAAATACGCAAAATCAATTGGGGTCGATGCTGCCGGCAGTTCCAGTACCTTCCCTTGAGGCGTAAGGACATAGATTGCCCGGCTAGATTTAGAACCGGGCAACTCGCCATCGATAAGGTCATGCTTCCAAGCAAGGAGTTGCCGAACGTATTCGATTTTATCACGATCCTGTGATTTTCCCTTAGATTGGCTCAAACCTGTGCTTGTTTCCTTGTAATGCCAGTGGGAGGCAAATCCAAGTTCAGCCTCGCGATGCATCGATTCGGTACGAATCTGAATTTCGACGGGACGTGCATCTTCATGCAATACGACCGTGTGAAGTGATCGGTAGCCATTTGGCTTTGGTCTTGCAATGTAATCATCGAACTCGGCAAGCAGGGGCGAAAAACGCTTGTGGACCCAATCCAATGCCGCGTAACAATCGTCGACTTGTTTTACAACAATTCTAATCGCTCGCAAATCAAGAAGCCGCTCAACTGCAAGTTGCTTTACTCGCATTTTATTATAAATGCTATAGATATGTTTGGGGCGACCAGAAACCTTTACGTCAAGCCCAGCACTGCGCAAACCCAGCTCGATCTGCCGAGTCAGTTCACGAATAAATAACTCACGTTGACTTCGTTTCTCATCAAGCGCTCTAGCAATCCTGTGATAAGACGCTTCATCCGCAAATCGAAATGCAAGATCCTCCATTTCCCATTTGAGTTGCCCTAAACCAAGCCTATTCGCTAGCGGTGCGAGCACCCGAAGCGTAAACCTTGCTTGTTCAAGCGTTGGCTTGGTTTTCGCCTTGGCATGAAAGCGCAAGCTTTGTAATCGCGATGCGAGCCGAACCAAGACCACCTGCACATCCGCGCTCATAGCCAAGAACATTCGCCTTAGTAACTCTTGCTCGGCTAGATCACGTTTTCCACCGTCGATCGGAACATTCTGCATAAGCAGAAGTGATCTTAAGGCAGCTACTGAGGCCGTCAGGTCTGAATCGATTAGTTCTTCGAAATGATCTTTTGGGAGGCAGGTTTGGGCTAGAGCAAGCCAAATCAACCTCTGAGATTGAGAATCCGCGCCAATCCCAAGAAGTATTTGGTTTGTCCCGTCACAATGGTCAACGATCGCTTCGCCCGATGGCAGGTAGGCTTGATCGAGGCGATGCCGCAGGCCTTCGATTACATCGGCTCCATTTTCAGGCGACCCGACGGGGGTTCCCGCTCGATTGGAACTACGGTGCACCGGTAGTTGTGATTTCATGATGTCGCCGCGCAGTAGCCCAGTTTGACGCCACCGCGCTCATAAGTGACTAAGGCCGACCGATCGCCCAATACTCAAACCCGCGATCTCGAACTAACTGGGGCTCGTAAAGATTGCGTCCATCAAAGATGATCGGTGCCTTCATGCGATGTCGCAGTTCCTGAAAATTTGGCGACCGAAACTCTTTCCATTCCGTGAGGATAAATAGGGCATCGACGCCACGGGCCGCTTCAAGCGGCGTTCCAGCGAGTGCTAAGTGAGGATGATCACCATAAATTCGCCTGCACTCATCCATTGCCACAGGGTCATAGGCAACAATGTCGCAACCCTGATCCCACAACGCCTCAATCACAACCCTTGACGCGGCCTCTCGCATATCGTCGGTATTTGGCTTAAAGGATAGGCCCCAGACCCCAAATCGCATTCCCTTCAAGTCACCGAATCGCTGGATCGCCTTGTCCACAAGCACAAGCTTTTGTGTTTGATTGACTGCTTCGACAGCCTGTAAGAGGACTGGCTCGATACCTTGCTCTTGCGTGCTGCGGATTAATGCCTTTACGTCTTTTGGGAAGCATGACCCGCCGTATCCTGCTCCAGCGTACAAGAAACTATACCCAATACGACTGTCTGATCCGATGCCAACCCTCACCTGCTCGACATCAACACCGACTTTTTCTGCAAGCCTTGACAATTCATTCATAAACGATATTCGAGTGGCCAACATTGCGTTGGCAGCATATTTTGTGAGCTCAGCAGCCCGGCGACTCATGACAAAAGTTCGTTCATGGTTTCGCTGAAACGGTGCATAGAGCTCTCGGAGGATTTGCTCAGCATCGGAATCTTCAACACCAAGTACGATCCTGTCAGGCTTCATGAAGTCATCAACAGCCGCACCTTCTTTGAGAAACTCTGGATTAGAAGCGACGGAAAACGGTAACTCAAGGCCGCGCATCTTTAGCTCTTCTGCAATAACCGCTTGAACTTTGTCGCCAGTTCCAACGGGTACAGTCGACTTATCAACAACACACCTGTACCCGTCCATGTGACGGGCAATGCCCCTTGCAGCTGCCAACACGTAGGACAAATCTGCGGATCCATCCTCATCTGGAGGCGTTCCTACAGCAATCATTTGGATGACACCGAAAAGCGCGCCCTCTTTCGGATCGGCGCTAAAACGCAACCGCCCCGCGGCTACATTACGATGCACCACTTTGTCGAGGCCAGGCTCATGAATCGGGATCTCACCGCGCAACAGCCGCTCAATCTTGCTTTCATCGACATCGATGCAAAGCACCTCATTGCCCATATCGGCCAAACAAGCACCGGTAACAAGACCTACGTAGCCTGTACCAATCATGGTGATATTCATGCAGTAACCCTTTTTCGAGAAGAATACTCAAGTCCCGAATTGTATGCCGCAGTCCTGAATCACTTGGTGACTGCGCTCCGAAGCAGTCGGTGTTACTGCCTGCAACTCAGTGATAAGTGCAGCGATTGTTTGAGGCAACGCGCCAGGGGAAGAAGGCAAAAAAGCTTGCTCCGCCGATAGGGAAAATTGGCGTGCATCTGCCTCGGTCACATCAGTGGAATCACCTGCCGCTTCCGATTGGTCGTAAGGCTTTGAATGATTAGTCTGAGAAGCTTCTTGGCCCGTCTGAAAAGCTTCAATCCCGGCGGTTGCAGGTATGGGAATACGAGCCCTTGCCTGCATCCACCAATACCAACGCTCGCCCTCGACGCAAAGACCAGACCCTGTAGTTGCAAGATTGCAATCAGGAGAAACAGGCAAAACCTGCGCTAGCGATCGCCCAAAAAACGGTAGCTTCAGTGGCATTTTATAGCTCAACAATCCCTTCAAGTGATCGGGCTCATTAGCAAAAAGCATGGGATCGTTTGAAGCAGATTGAGAGCCCGGTGATACCTTTAAGCCACCAGCTCTGTCTGGCATCTGCCCCGACTCCAAAGTCGCGAGCCACTGCGACGCAACACGAAAATCAGCGCCACGGATGCTGCGGCTACCCTCGCTTTGACTTTCCCCATAAAAGACTGCCCAAGCCCTGAAGGCGCGCTGGATCGCATCTTCGAAGGCATGATTAGCCGACCTTTGCCTATCCAAACCGGCAACTGGCTGCTGACTATGAACGCCATCTACCGTCCATTGAGCTGAACGAGAGGAGGAGAGAATATTTGGCGCCGTCAGTTCTGCCGCCGCCGCCCTCATACCTTCACGAAGCACATGACCTAGGTGAACCTTAGCAATCGCGATATAAGCAAGTTGAATCGTCATGAAAAAGATCATTAGAAGAAGCGGCAAAGCGATGATCGTTTCAGTCGCACCCCAACCCTCTTGTTTCCGAAGGCCCTGATCCGAGTAGCGCTCTCGAACACCGTAAGCATGTGGACAGCAGCGAATTGATCGAGGAGGAACCAGAAACTCTCGCTTAAGGACTCGACCCTCGCGGTCTAACCACTCAAGGTCAATTGGGCGGCGCAAGGTAAAGGTGTGAATTGAACAACAAGCGGGTATAAAGACCCAACCTCGATAGCTTTCTCCGATCCCGCCCATCGGACTAAGACCGAGCAAGCGCTGCCAGAAGCGGGAGAGACGGATATCGCCCTTAATCATCGGCCGAACTCCATGGTCAGTTGGTAAAACACAGGAAATAAGAGGACGATGAAGGTTGAGGGAAAAATCAATAACACAAGAGGAGCGAGTAAACGCATAGGGGCCTTCAACGCATCGTTCTCCGCCGCCAGAAACGTTGCTTGTCGAGACTGCTCTGCAAACTGCTTGAGGCGTTCGGCAATCGGCCCACCTTGCGTCACCGCAATCCATACCAACTGCGCTAAGGAACAAAGCGTTTGAACTGAGAGCGCGTTACCTATGCTGGTGAGGGATTCTGCGAGGCTTAACCCCCCTCGAATATCGCTTCTCAAGCGATCGCGGAGAAGTTCAAAAGCAGGATGACTGTTCTGATCTAAGGCACCAAGGAGCGCGGCACTGGGTGATTGCCCTGATTCAAGACCAATAACCCATAGATCGATCAAACTTGGGAACCGAACATTGAGACGGTGTCGAATGAGCTCAATACTCGAGTGCATGCGCGCCATCATTAAACGGGGAAGTAAAAAAAATAGCGAAATACCGAGTCCCAGTAAGGCTAGGCTGCTGCTGATTAGGTCTTTCACAAAAAGCATGAGATCAGAGGTCTCGGCACGTAGGAGAACAGTCGCCCCGAACAGCACAAAGAAAAGAGATGCACCAAGGCAGTAGTACCGTCCCAAAGCTCGAACCGCAGCAAAGGTCGCGTCACCGCCAGACACATTGCTTGCTTGAGCGAATTGACGGTCAACGCTACCAAGCAAATTGATATACCTATCAAATCGTTCGTTAAATCGAGACCCCGAAAAGCGAATCATTAATTGCCCTGAACCGATATATATTTGCTCTATTAATGTACTTATCGATCTGCTTTTTGCTCGATGATTGTTTTTTGAGTCTATGCCCCCAACTAGAGAAATCTTATGATTTCGCGTTAGGCTCCGAATACAAAGTCCTCCAAGGGCGAAAAGGCAAATACCAACCGTCATACCGATCAGTCCTAGCAACAGCATTATTTCGATGGAATACATTGACTCGCTAAACCCACTTCGATTGAGACAGGCGTCGAACCCAAAAAGCGCCGAGTAAATTCATCGCAACTGCGATTGATAAAGCGGTTCGCCCAGCGCTTGTTTGAATTAAAAATTGAAAACCACTCGGATCCACCATAGAGAGCGCTATTAAGATCAACGCAGGGAGTGCCGCCATGATCCATGCTTGCCCCCGAGCCTGCACTGTCAGCACTCTTAGCTTCATCCGCAAGTTGAGGCGCTTGCGCATATCGCCCGCAAGCCTCTCAATACTTGGAGCCAACGTACCACCTGATGCTAGACCCACGCGTACACAACTTGCAAATGCGACAAACTCCTCAAGCTCTAATCGCCTTTCTTGGCGCTTCAGTGAATCCGCCAAACTGATGCCGACTTTCAGGTCAGCCCGCAATTGGGAAAAGCAAGTTCGTAACACGGGATCTATACGCTCCGGTAGTTCGACAATCGCCTGATGTAATGGTTGGCCAGCGCTTAGGAGCGCCCCGAGCTTTGTCATCGCATCTGGAAGGGCTTGTTCCATTGCCAGACGTTGTCGAACAACACGTCTAATCTGTAGGCCGAGCGGCAAGCAAAATCCAGTTGCCAGCAACAATAGGGAAAGCATGAGTGAAACCCTTCCCACTCCAAAGACCATGACGGAAATTATTACAACATAGAGTGCTCGCCCTGCCCGACTCGAAAAGACTTCTCGAAAACGCCAAGCCTGCTGCGAACGGTCTTCCTGAATATCGTGATCACTGATCCGAAAGCTCCACCAGTCAAGAAAAATCCGACTCACATTCAAAACCCAGGGCGTGATTTGCAACAGCAAAACCGTCATACAAAACAGAAGCAATCCCCATATAAACATGTGTTCCAAGTTGTCCCCCAAGCTAACCTAGGCTGCCATTTTTGGGCTTGCCAATTCAGTAACAACTTTGTTTGCTCGTTCTATGGCGGCTTTGTCAACTGATTCGGCACTTGCTATGTTCTCCACTTCAGTGTTTGCTATGTTCTCAACTTCGGTGCTTGCTATGTTCTCAACTTCGGTGCTTGCTTCGCTACCCCAAGTTAAACCACCATGACTAGGGGCCAGATCCATTTGAGGTGCCGATTCGGACGAGTACGATTCACTTTGAAACAGATCAATCCAGGAGGTATGTAGCGGGCCGAAAACGTCCTCCAGACAAGTTGGGGTGCTTAGACAAGTCGTATAGCTAGGTATGTCGCCCATAAGCGCTCGGTTTAGACAAAAAAGTTCTTGCATGCGGTAGCGCCCAGCCTCAAGACCTGATAATTCGCTCACGCTGCTAATCCGACGACTTCCATCGTGAAATCGCTTCGTCTGAATGACCAGATGAAAGGCCGAAGCAATTTGCGCTCTGATGGCATCGATCGGTAAATCGAGACCAGCAAGTAATGTAAGGACTTCGAGGCGACCAAGCGCATCGCGAGGAGAATTAGCGTGAATTGTTGACATTGACCCGCCATGCCCAGTGTTCAGTGCTTGCAACAGATCAAGTGCTTCGCCACCACGGCATTCCCCGATCATGATTCGATCTGGGCGCATTCGAAGCGCATTTCGTAGTAAATCCCGAATGCTGACGCCGCCCGCACCCTCATGTCCGGCGAGCCTGGATTCTAGTGATACACAATGTGGGTGATCAAACTGTAATTCAGCGGCATCTTCAATTGTGATCACTCGCTGACCGGGTTCAATCTCTTGAGCAAGCATATTCAATAGAGTTGTTTTTCCGCTCCCAGTCCCGCCAGCAACAAGCACATTCAAGCGATTCTTGACAGCCCAACGCAGAAAGCTAGCCAGCATCGCATTTGCACCACCACTTTTAACCAGATCGGACAAACAACGCAGGTTTCGTGAAAACTTTCTGATTGTGATGTGAGTGCCACGAATCGCTAAGGGCGGCAATACAATGTTGACCCTTGATCCGTCGGGCAAACGCGCGTCCATCGTAGGTACTGCCAGGTCGAGCCTTCGACCCGATCTCGCCGCGATTCGATCGGCGACGTGACGCAGGGATTGCTCGGATGAGAACCGCAACGCTGCCCGATAAAGACGCCCATCTCGCTCGGTGTATATCGCATCTGGCCCATTAACCATAATTTCGCTAATCGCTGGATCCTTCATCAGGGGCTGAATCGGCCCAAGACCAAGACACTCATCAACTGTGGCCTGAATTAGCAGATGCTTTTCAGCCTCAGGAAGTTGAATCAAATCCTGGTTTCGACCCTGCTCCGTCGACAATAAGCTGTAGCAGATTCCCTTTAACTCATCCTCAATACGAGCAGCGTTCTTATCTCCAACCCGCGTACCCTGGCGATCTAATTCAGCGAACGCCGCAGCGCGCAACCAACTGACCATTTTTGCGAACTTCGCAGACTGCGCATGGATTGTTTTCTCATCCGAAAGCTCCGGATGGCTAGACCCCTCGGCGTCAACACGCGCAGTCATTCCTTGATCAATCTGGGTATCCTCGCAGCGAAGTGGGTGGCGATTTGACTGTAGGACATGGTCTGAGCATTGCTCATCCTTCCTTAAAGCTGGTGACACTTGGAATGAAGTCAGGCTTGCTTGTTCGGCGTTAAGGGCCTCTTTTCCCGATTCGATGCTAAAAAGTCCGCCAGCGTCAGGCCGATTGGTCGGGTCACCAACTTCATCTGACCTGGTCTGCGCTAGTCTACGTCCGCCTTGATCAGTCGACCCCACTGTAATAATTTCTTGATTTTCGAACGGTTCAGGATGTAGGGCAAACTTACCTTGAGGCGGCAGGCCTGAGCAATCTGAAATTTGAAACGACTCAACGGCTGATCTAATAGTTGAAGCCGCTGGCGCTTGCCTTTCTCTGATTACCCGGAAAGGCGCTGAGACTCGAGCATTCCTCACATTTTCAAGGCTCGGTTCGGAAATTTGGAGTAGGTAAGCGCCTATCTGGATCTTGTCACTTGGACTCAAGGGGCCAAAGTCCCGTATGCGTTCCCCATTGACCTTTACGCCTCCGAGTCCGCCAAGATCTCGGATGTAGTGTTGACCATCGATATGAACGATCACCGCATGCTCTTTTGCAATGCCCCAACCGCGCAGTTGAACACCGCACCGCTGCGAACGTCCAATTCTCAGCGCGGTATCAGTTAATGGCGTTTGCTGTTTGAGTTCGCCTTCCTTTTCCCAAAAAATCATGGTCCCAGTCATTGAGAATCTCCGCTTCGATTCACCGCTGGAATCAGTCGTGGTGCAACCAACAAAAGTAGCTCGGTGTTTCGGTCACGGAAATTTCTCGAGCGGAACAGTCCACCGATTCCAGGCAAATCACTAACGCCAGGTAAGCGCTCGAAATTCTTGGCTACGTCGTCTGAGATCAGGCCAGCCACGACGATGGTTTCACCCGAACGTACTTGGATCTCCGACTCAGTGCGGCGCTTTGAAATCCCAGGAACATCCTTGACTTGCGTCTCGAAGTTGATTGATGAGATTTCAGCGCTGAGCTTAAGATTCAGGACTTCACCTTGAACAACGCTTGGCATTAGCTCGATCCGAATCCCGTATTCCTTAAATAAAACGGAGCCCTGCCCAAGTGCGCTACTTACGGGTATCGGTAACTCACCACCAGCAATAAAGCGAGCCGACGAACCGAGTTTTGCAGTTAGGCTCGGCCTTGCTAGAACCACTGCATCACCCTCGTTTTGCAAAAGCTGCAGGGTTGAACTCAGCTGTGCCGCAATCCCCAGAGTCCAGCTCAAGGGGTTGCTTCGATCAAAAGAGACGCCTGCACTTGGCCCGTTTGCAAATGGATTCCATCGAATGCCTAGCTGATCCACCTTTTCACGCTTGACTTCGACGAAATAGAGATCAACTTGCGCTGATGACTCCGCTGCAGAGCCATGGGCAAGGAGAGTCACTTCGCTGTATCGCTTAGCGAGCTCATTGAGGCGCTGACGTTCAGACGTAGTCATTGAATCGCCGTCGATGACAATCCGATTCCCTTGCTGCTCCACCCTCAGCCTTGTGTCGGCAGCGAGCGCTGCTTTGGCCTCTTCGAGGACGCGCTCCAAATGGTTTGCGAGCACCATGACCTCGATACTTCTAACCCTGCCCTTTTCCCAGATGTGGACTCTCGAGAATCCAGAGGCTTCACCAATTAACAGTAGTTCACTCGGGTCTACTGGCACCGCTTGAATGGCTCGAGCATTACCAACCGAAACTCGATACATGCCATTGGTTGGTACAAGCACTGAGTCGCCGACCAGAAGTTGATACCGTTGTTTCGGTTCTGAGCTAGGCGTCGCATGGGCAATCATCACCGCCATGATCGAAGCAATAAAAAAAACAAATTTTGGTATCGAATGCTTCATTGGACCAATCCCGCTTGGGTTGAACCAGTTTCTGACAGGCGCCGAATACGCTCGATCAGCTCGCGCGCCTCATGCCCAGAAACATGATGACCTGCATTTCCGTTGACCGGCTCAGACTCTCTTGCTGACCCGGTGCGATCATTTTGCTGGTTCGCAGGTGCTTGATGAGTTTGTTCAAAACTTCGCTGACCGCCGCGAATTACCTCGACACGATTCCCAAGACTCGGACTGTCCTTGCTTTTTTCAGAAACAACTTGATTTTTCTGAGCCACCTCTGCAGGTGGTGCTACCCGTTGTCCCGAGGGCATCATCAGTTTTGCCGGGGCTGGATCTCGTCGCTGAGATTCTGGCTTGTTTACCGTGGGACCTGATGAACGATCATCTGGATTGCGTAAGACCATTTGTAAGGCACCTAGCGCCGATGCCTTAAGCAAACGCAGCGCCGGCTCCGGGAGAACTTCAACTTCGATATGAATCCATGAGGTTTTCTCAGATCGACGTGAAAGGCTCTGCGGACCGGGATCGGCTGCGCGTTTTATCGATACGAGCCTTACGTCTTCAACGAGGTAACTTCCAATATCCGTTGAATGGAGGCCAAGCTGTTGACCATTGGAGAGCTGCCAGTAGAAGTCAACAAAGTCTCCCGGCATTGGAAGCTGCTTAAAACCATAGCGATCCTCAAGTACCAGTTGAATCCTGCGAAGACCCAAGCTTGGATGTCGTCGCTCTGTCTTCACAACATGGTTTGTTGATAGTGCTTGCCCCGGCGCAAGCGTCTGCGTCATGACTAAACCGTCAACATCCGGGAAACGATCTGGGGACAGCATCGATGCCTCGAAGTAGTCCACCGGTACCCTTCCAACGGCGAGGTTTTCTCGGGTCAAGACATCGCCAGGGCTAAGACTCTGCTTCGCAACGATCACTTCTCTTTGCTTGGTACTTACGTCCGATTGGGGGGCTACATCTAGGTTGAACGATGAACGGAGCATGGCAACAGAGGCGAAAGCTCCAAGCAGTGCGATTAGGAATAATGGCCAACGAAATCGGCCCGGTGTGTTCCAAAACTCCAGCAAACCATAGCAAATTCGTAAAGCAAGGGCTTTAACCTGCTCAATTCTCAATGGATAAGTAAATGGCTTTAAGTCGCCAACCTGATGGCGGAAAGGAGTTGGCATGGTCCCTCTCTATGTGACTTCATGATTCATGGACGAGCGATTGACTTCGCCTGATTCGGCGTGCTGCTTTCGCTTGCAAAGATTTGACAGGTCGCTTGAAGGCAGTGAATCCACACATCGATTCGTGCGCTTTCACCATGTTTGACCAAAATTAGGCTCAATCTGGCGCTCGAATCCTTAGTGATCGCGTCAGCACCGGATTGACGTAATTCGTAAAACCCGGTCGATCTGAGGATCTTCGCGAGCGCAAGGGTTGAACTAACCGACCAAGCTCTCGTGGCTAACCAATCTCTTGTACATCCAGAGGGGTGTAACCAATTGACAGAAACTAATGGTGCATTTAGCCCACGAATCAAGGGCTCCAACTCGCCATCGCAACGCCAAGCGCGAAGCTTGGTGGCTGCCTCAATCCTGGTGACGCCAACCAGAAGCCACTCACCCTCAACTTCGAAAAAACCACCGATTACAGGTGCCGGGCAGAACAAAGATGCCGCAATAATTGCCGAACTAAAGGTAATGTGTCGGCCGGACCGCAGCAGCCTGCCGATCAGCGTTTGTAAAGAGACGCTGATCATGGTGATGTTGGGCAAGAACTGCAATCACTGCTCGAGGAAATAGACCCCAAAGGCACTCGATCAAGCGCCTTAACCTCTCGCTCAGACCACTTGGTTTCAATTGTTTCAAGCCCCAGGGATGCCAGAAGCCCCCTTACCGACTCGTTGAGCGAAAGAAGCGCATCCAATGCTGTTTGCCCCGGAACCGCAACGCTTCGCTTGGCACGCTCGATGGTGACTGCTTCTCCATTTACGTTTGGTTGGAGCGATCCATCCCCGCTCAGCAGTGCAAGCCTTCTGGGTGCTAGTGTTAACTGCGCAGGGAGGCCAACACGCCGCTCGTCCTGACCGGCTGTTATCGTTGTGGAAACTTCAGCAACGTAAAGGTCATCGTTAATATTAATTCCAAAACTTGACGCAAATTCTTCCGGTGATCGCGTTGCGGTGGCCCTGGGCATATAGCGATCAAGCAGCGATGCACCTGCGTCAAACATAGATCTTTCGAGACCGCGGTCCATACTCATGTCGAGTTCTGAGCGATCGGAGCCATGAGTCTCAGGAAGTGAATCACAATAGGTCGATCGATAGGCGCAATGAAAGCTCAACCAGCGAGCTTCTGCGATCTGTGCATCATCGGCTGATGCAATCCTGGCAAAGACCTTGATGGCACTAACTAGCATAATGATCAAGCCAAGGGTTGCCATCATTTCTGTAAGCGCTTGACCCCGCTGCTGATTTTTCTTCAAACCAACACCCCCTTCATGGCTTTGATGCCTGCCGAATCGCAAACTCGACCTCCTCATCCTTAGCAACGCTAAGCCTTGCTTGCCAGTTCGGAAAGAGCCAGTAGCTTGAAGGCGAAGCGCCATCTCCAGGCTGATCATGATGAAACACCCAAGCTGCGCCATAGCCATAGCCCGGATGTCGCGGCCTACCGGTTCGCACTGAAACAAGGACACGTAATGGATGTCGCAGTAATGGAAGGTTTTCAGTGTCAACCCGCGTTAATCGACCAGCACCGAAAAAGCTTTCGAAATTTGAACGATCAACTTGCGCCCTAGATTGCGCCTGCCGGTTTCGCCAAGCGACACCACTTTGGAATTCATGCCTCGTATCAATTTCAGCGATTGCCCCATTTTCGTTGCCATTCACTGTTACGAGCTCGGACCAGGCAATTGCGCTCAGTTCATGCTGGTCGCCACAGGTCGGAAGTAGACGACCACGTCGCCAACCGTGTAGTGATAAGGTTTGTGACGATCTCCAACCCGAATCGAGCCGTTCCAGACTTGACTCACGGACTAGTCTCGCCGTCAGCTGCTTTAGCGACTTCGGTATGCAATTGAGCGTCGGTATTGGCGCCAGCTGATCTTCAAATCGGTGATCGATCATCGAATGGATTTCATTCGGGCTTGGCGTAAGGTTCCGACCATTGAGGGACTGCCAGACCAATGATTGGCGCTGTGCCTTTAAAGCGTCCGTTTCTACGGATGACCAACTTTGAGGAAAGCTATCTCCCCCGACGATATGTGCAAATGCGTCTGCATCAGCAGCTTGTGCCACTTCGTTGGCAATCGCTGAAAGGCCGAATCCGTCGGCGGATCTAAGAAATGCGTATTGGGCCAAGCTCAATTGATCGTTTAATCCCACGCCAGGCGCAGTTCTTGCAAATAGCTCCAACTCGCTCAATTGATTCAAGACCTGCTCATTTACAGAGACAAGTTGGTTAATCGACTGAGCAGCTGGCTGTGCAGCGGGAAAAATCTGCGCTAGCTCCTGACCGCGTTGAGCGAGCATGCTCGCATAAGCCGCCCATGCATTCGCTTCTGTCAAATGAGCTGCGTAAACATCCTGGGCAATCAGTGCCCTATTTGCAAAGGCATTAAAGTTAAGTGCGCGAGCCCGCCAAGTTGCCGCACTGAGCGCCGCGCTGTCTGCAAGATTCTGCCGGTGATGCGCACGGTTGATATCGAGCGCATACTTACCAAAAAACATGATGAGGCTAACAATGAGTCCGATGAAAAGCAGGCTCAAGGGAAAAATCTGACCCCGTTGAGCGTTGAATTGTCGGATCGATTTGCTTGATGTGATATTCATCTTGCGTTTTGTCACCAGTGACTAACTCTGCAGTGCTTGCTTTCGGCTGCTCGTTGCGCCTTGGCGATTCTCCCTAAGATTCTCTATCGGTTCCCGGAGCCATAATCTTCGAGCCCACGGCGTTGCGAAGCGGTGCTCTGCGCTTGAGTGGCAGAACTCTTTGCCTGATTGATTGCTTC
>Ga0172372_10007814_pt1 | contig 14285 bp, 10 predicted proteins | sample LakKiv5m_2_FD_114544 | JGI IMG/M metagenome (GOLD analysis project Ga0172372, IMG submission 114544) | Freshwater microbial communities from Kabuno Bay, South-Kivu, Congo - kab_092012_9.5m | ecosystem: Environmental > Aquatic > Freshwater > Lake | place: Democratic Republic of the Congo...
ATGGTCGTCGAGCAGCGGATCGGACGCATTCACCGGATCGGCCAGACGGCGGAACGGATTGTGGTGATTAATCTCATCTGCGAGGGAACGGTCGATGAGAGGATCTACAACCGACTCTATGACCGTCTCGACCTCTTCCAGCGGACCTTGGGTGATCTCGAGGCCGTCATCGGTCCTCTGATCAACGAACTGACCAAAGACATTTTGACCAACAACCTCTCCGACGAGCAGCAGGTGCGCCGGATCGAAGAGACGGCAGTGGCCATGGAAAACCAAATGCAGATGGAGGAGGAGCTTGAAAAGGACGCCTCCATCCTCGCCGCCTACGGAGATTATGTGATCAACCAGATTGCGGCAGCCCATGATCGGAAAGATTGGATCACGGGCTTGGACCTCGAGGTCTACATCGGCATGTTCTTCCGTCGTAGCTTCCCGGCAACGCGGATTCAAGGTAAGGATCAAAACAGGCGCATATTCGAGATCGAACTCGATTCATCGGCGGCTTACGAACTCGACCGCTTCCTTGCGGACCGGAACCTCAGGGGCCAGACCCGCCTTACGGGGATGGAGGCGCGGCGGGTGCGATTCGACCATCGGGTCTTCACCCCTCCCGAGCGCGGCGTCGAAGTCATTCACCAAGCGCACCCACTCGTGCGCTTCGCCGGGCATCACCTGCGGGTGAACCGGATCGTGCAACCCGTCCCTGTCGCGGTAGAGGTCTCTCAGGATTGCCGACCATCGCATGTCGGACCGGGGTTGTACGCCTTCGTCTCTCAACGCTGGACCGTTGAGGGGCTCCGGAGCTACGAGAAAATCCATCACGAAGTGCGCTCGCTTTCCGATGGGGCCATCGTCGAAGAACCCCACATTGCTGCAAGCATCGTCGAGGTCGCCGCCGCGCTGGGGCAGAGCAGCAATCAACAACCGAGAGAAGGGGACGAACTCCTCAAGATGCTGGGTGATTTCGTGGACGATCTCGAATCCGAAGCGGTCGGTCTTTTCCATCAGTTCGAGGAGCGGTGCAAACTGGAGAACGAGGACCGGCAACGGATCCAGCTTCGGGGGATCGACCGATTCGAGGAACGCAGCCTCGAATCATTGAACCGGACCTTGCAAACCCACCTGGCATCCGGGCGTGGCCCGTTGGTTGCCGCGACAGAAGGCCGGATTAAGAAACTCCAGAACAAGTGCAAGATTCTCCGTGAGAAGGTCCAGGCCAAGTCCAGCACCACGGGGGAGGCGGTGACGATCGCGGCCGGTTTTATCCAGATCAACTGATGGGCAACGGGAACTCCATCTTCGACCAGTTGAGGACACTTTTCGGGAAATCGAAAACGTCGAAAAGCGCCGAGTCAGAGGTACTGCAGGCCGAATCTTCGCCGCTCAAACCTTCTTCACAGAACGCCTTTGGTCCTGAGATTGATTTGGTTCTGGGCATCGATTTTGGGACAAGCTGCAGCAAGGTGGTGATCGGGGATCGTGGCTGGCAGGGACAATCTTATGCCGTTCCCATTGGCGGGAAAGTCGTTGGGCTGGACCGATTTCTCCGAGTGACGCAAGTGCCCGTGGAAGGTTCGGTTGAAGCCAATCTCAAGATGAGACTCATGGCGGATCCGGGTTCAGAGAGAATCAGGAATCTCGTAGCCCTCTATCTGGCGGGGATTGTCCGGGATTCCCTGCGCTGGTTTGGCTCGGAGGGCCCGCGCCGATATGGGGATCGGCGGCTCTCGTGGAGCCTGAACCTCGGATTCCCGGCAAAGAAAGTCGAGAAGGGACCGCTCGTCGAAGCCTTTCGGGAGATCGCCGACCTGGCAGTTCGCCTCGGCTCGACCGATCTTCCGCTCGATCTCTCTTCGCTTCAATTGCTTCGCTCCGAACCTCGGGCGGGTGAAGAGCGCAGGATCATCCCACCTGATCGCATTCATCTGTATCCCGAGATCGGTGCCCAACTCGCGGGCTATGTGAATTCACCCTACCGCACCGGCGGGAACCTTATCCTCATCGATGTGGGTGCGGGCACGCTTGACGTCTCGACCATCATCCTTCACGGAGATGAGGAGGGAGACATTGTTTCGTTTCACTTCTGCGAGGTCGGCCCCTTCGGCACCATGAAGCTTCTTGAGGCTCGGATGGCCAAGCTGGAGTCCGTTGAGACCGGCGCAGTCCGAATGCGCCTGGAGGACTTTCAGTCCGGGAGCAAACCCACCCCAGAAACCGCCGACGAGATTCTTGGCGACCGACGAAGGTTAAGTCCACCGCTCGAAAGCGCATTCGACGTGGTTGGGGAACAGTTTGCCGATAAAGCGATCTGGTTGGCAATCGGCTGCGCCCGGGACTTTCGCGTGAACCAAAAGGAAGTCCATGCCAATACCGGCTTCGACCCCTGGCCGAACGACTTGCGCTTCTTCTTTACGGGCGGCGGAAGTCGTTCGCTTTTCTTCCGCAAGCATTTCGTCAAGGGGCCCTTCGAGCAGACGTTGGTCCCCTTCACCCGGTGGGAGCGTGAGCCCGAAGATCGACGGCGACTTCGTCAGGGACTGCGTTTGGAGCGGCTTCCCGCCCCTCCGGACTTGCAGGGCTTTCCTCCCGAATTGCAAGCTGACTTCGACCGCCTCAGTGTGGCTCACGGTCTTTCCTACGGGATCCAGAATCTCATGAGATTCACCTGAGATGACTTCATCCGCTCGCCGAGAACGGACACCGCTCCATCCATGAATTCCTCCGACCACCTTACCACCTACCGCGAAGCTGCCCGGCAGTGGGCCAAAGGCATGGGAGAACGCGACTACGTCGAATGGATGGAGGAAGTGCGGAAATTCAAGGAAGTTTGGAGAGTATCGGTGGCAGGGCTCCAGGCTCTGGCCGAATCCGGGAATCCCGAGATCTGGCATGAGCTGGGCAACGCCTATCGACACGGCCACGGCGTCGAACGGGATTTTGCCCGGGCCGAAGAGTGGTACCGAAAAAGCGCCGCGGCCGGATATGCCCCATCGATGGTTCGACTGGGTCAGCTTCTTTCCCACAATGAGCCCACCCCAGAACAGCTCTGCGAATCGGTCGACTGGTTTCGCCTCGCCGCCGATCTCGGCGATTCCGGTGGAATGACGTCGTTGGGCTTCGCCTACCGGGAGGGTAGAGGAGTTCCGAGCGATGATCGGCAGGCGGCCGACTGGTTCATCAAAGCCTATGGTGCCGGAGTAAAAAACGCTTCCGAACTCGCCGGACGTCTCCTCTCCCGTCGCCCGGAAAACCACGGTGAAGCGGTGAGGTGGCTGCGGGTCGCGGTCGAGCACGAATGCGACAGCGCCTACTACGACCTGGCCCTGATGCACGAAGATCGGAGATCGTCAGTCTACGATCCCGAAGAGGCCTTCCATTGCTGGATTCAGGTCGCAGAGCGTCCCCGAGGAGACCTCCGATTCATGGCGATGTTCACTCTTGCCCGCTGCTGCAGGGATGGGATCGGAACGGAGCGAAACCGAGAGAATGCGATTGCGTGGCTCGACCGGCTGCTGGCGGGTGCGCCGGCAGGAAAGGCGGACTACCGCGACGCAGCAAAACTGAAGCAAGAGATCGAAGGGGATCTTTTTTGAAACAACGTTCCGATTACGCTCTGTACTGAACCATCATGGCCATCGCTGATCCCAACCACAAGCCGATACTAGAAACTGCCCAACAGTGGGCGGCGCGGTGTCTTCTCAACAACCAATCCGTTTTCACGGATGACTCACTCTGGACCGCCGAAGTCCTCGACGAGTTTCGCGTGTGTTTCGTTGAGAACTACCTCGATGATAAAAGAACCTTCATCGAGAAACTAAAGGAACAGTTGTCGCCGGGATCGCCGCAGCTGAAGAAGTTCGCCTCGGAGCTGCTCTGGGCGCTCTACCTATTCCCCGGCGGACTGATCTCTCCCGAAAAGAAGCGGGAACAAATCGTGCAGATCTGGGAGTGGTCGGGCGAGACCTTCCCCTCGAATCCGCTGCTGCCGTGCGCGCTTCCGAACATGATCGCCAACCCGGGGACTGCCTTCAACACCCACCGATGGCGGGAGTATGGCTACCTATGGCGGGTATCCAGTGAGTTCAAGAAGCTGGAACACACAGAGCAAACCAAATTGTTGAGCGACGCTTGGAGATTTTCGATCTGGTTGGACGGGATTGAGGATTCCCCACAGCGCCTCATGCGTCCGATCCTCGCGTATTTGCTCTTCCCTGACTTCATTGAACGGAGCACGTCGAGTGCTCACAAGCGGCTCATTCGAGACACGTTCGCCGGGAGGCTTGAAATGACCGGTGCCCCCGAAGCTCCTCCCGAGTTCCCTCCTCTCACAAAACTCGATTGGGATCTGTGGCACATCCGGCAGGCACTCGAAGCCGAGTCGCCCGACAAGCTTGTCGACTTCTATGTCGCTCCTTGGAGCAGTCAATGGCAACCTGCAGCGGCGGAGCCGGTGCCGTCAGCCCGAGTTTCGGAACCTGTTCCGATCGAGGGTACCGCGAAGCGCTGGGTGGTTGCCCCGGGCTCACAGGGGGCACTTTGGGAAGAATGCCAGGATGAAGGCATCATTATGATCGGCTGGGACGAGGTGGGAGATCTGCAGGAATACGGAACCCGCGAAGACATCCGGGATGCGCTTGTCGAGCAATACGGCGGAGACACGTCCCACAAGAACGACGTACTCGCGCTCTGGGACTTTGCGAAGACAATCAAAGTGGGTGACATCGTCTATGCAAAGCAGGGACTGTCAAAAGTGCTCGGTTGGGGAGTGGTGGTTTCCGACTACGCCTTTGATGTGAGCCGGGACAAATTTCAGCATGTCCGCAGGGTCGATTGGCGGAGCAACCGCGAGATCGAGCTCCCGGCCGCCTGCCGGGTTCCAATCAAGACCCTCACGAATGTGGATGGCCACCCCCGGTTCATCGAGTTTGTCGAATCGTTCTACGAGCGTGAGGTCCTCCCCGATTTTGAACCAGATCCAGCTCTCCGGCAGCATTGGTGGCTCAATGCCAATCCCAATGTATGGGACTTCAAAGACATAGGGGTGGGGCAAACCCAGACTTACACGGCCTACAACGCCCAAGGTAACAAGCGACAGAAGTTCAAGCATTTCGAACAGGTGCGGCCCGGCGATCTCGTCATCGGTTATCTGTCCACGCCCGCGAAACAGATCGTGGCAGTCTGCGAAGTCACCAAAGGGATGCAGGAGAAGAATGGGCAGGGCTTTGAATTCAAAAAGCTTGAGGACGTTGCGCGTCCGATCGCTTGGGAGAATCTCAAGGGAATTCCCCAACTGGCCGAATGCGAACCGATCCTGAACAATCAGGGAAGCCTCTTCAAACTAACTGCTGAAGAGTTCGAGTTCCTTCAGAATCTGATCGACGAGCATAAAATTGACAACGCTCCGCCGCCCTACACGCGCGAACAGGCCTTGGAGGATCTCTTTATGAGCGAGGCCGATTTCGACCGGATGCTTGCCCTGCTCCGGAGAAAGAAGAACCTCGTGATCCAGGGGCCACCGGGTGTCGGCAAGACTTTCGTTGCGCGTCGCCTCGCCTACGTGCTGATGGGGACCAAAGACGAGTTCCGTGCTCCTGTGGTGCAGTTTCACCAATCCTACTCTTACGAAGATTTCATTCAGGGCTACCGGCCCGATGGACGCGGCGGATTCCAACTTCGCAGCGGCACCTTCCACACCCTCTGCCGTCAGGCCCAACGCGATCCTAAGCGCGATTACTTTCTCGTGATCGATGAAATCAACCGCGGCAACCTCAGTAAGATCTTCGGCGAATTGATGATGTTGATCGAGGCGGACAAGCGAGGGCCTTCGTTCGCCGTCCAACTCACCTACTCGGAGGGGGACAATGACACCTTCCACGTGCCGGAAAACCTTCACCTGATCGGCACGATGAACACGGCGGACCGGTCGTTGGCGATGGTGGACTACGCGCTCCGTCGCAGGTTCGCCTTTATCGACCTGCGCCCGGAGTTCGGCAGCCTGAAGTTCAGGCTGATGCTCGAATCGAGAGGATGTCCAAGCGCGCTGATTGAAAAGATCATCGGGCGGATGAATGCGCTGAACTCCACGATTCGAGAAGACATCCGGAACCTGGGACAAGGGTATTGTATCGGACACAGCTTCTTCAGCCCGGCTCTTGGAGTGGTTCCCGACGAAGCCTGGTTCCGAGAGGTGGTGGAGTATGAGATCGAGCCGCTGCTGCGCGAGTACTGGATGGATGCCGAGGAGAAGGCCCTCGAGGAACAGAGCAAGCTGCTCGCCTGATTGAATTCATGGCAGGTGAAATCCCAATCCAGAATTTGTATTACCTGTTGTGCTACGCGTGGGACCAGCTGGCGGAGGGCGAACTGGTCGATGTCGCGGCGGATGACTCGAAATCGCTATTGGAGCTCTTCGCCCGGGTTCTCACCAACGGAACCCAACGGCTGGTTCGCAGGGGATTCGACCGGGGTTACCTCGTGGACGTGGAGGAAACTCCGCGGCTCCGGGGGAAACTTAACCTCAATGAAAGTCTCGGACGCCTCAGTTGGCAGCGCGGAAACATGGTGTGCGAGTTCGACGAACTGAGCCACAACGTCCTTCACAACCGCATTCTCAAGAGCACCCTTCAGGACCTTTGGCACGCGGAAGGCATCGGCGGTGAGATGCGCGACCAGATCCACCGTCAGTTGGAGTTTCTGCGGCCGGTGGACCGGGTGTCGATTACTTCCGGGGCCTTTCGGCGAGTGCATTTGCATCGTAACAACCGGTATTACCGCTTCCTGATGAACGTCTGCGAACTGCTCCACGATTCCAGGATTCCCGAGCAACGGGACGGCAAGGTGCGCTTCAGGGATTTTTTCCGGGACGAGCGGAGGATGCCCTACCTCTTCGAGAGCTTCGTGAAGACCTTTTACAAGCGCGAGCAGTCAATTTTCCAAGTGGGAAGCATCCAGCTCCAATGGAAGGCTCTCGGCGAACCTTCGAGCCTCGCCGTGCTGCCAGCCATGAAGACCGACGTCAGTCTCTGGTCGAAAGGCCGGAAGCTGATCCTGGACTGCAAGTTCTACAAGGAAACAATGGCCGGGTGGTACGGCACAGAAAAGGTCCATGCCGGAAACCTCTATCAAATCTACGCCTACCTGCGAAACGCAGAGGACCGTGAAGGGTGGGAGGAGAGCGAAGGTGTTCTGCTGTATCCCGCCGTCCAAGACTCCTTCGATCACGCGTTCATCATCGCCGGGCACCGGTTGAGGGTCATGAGCGTCGATCTGAACCGGCCCTGGCAGGAGATTCACAAACGTCTCCTGGAAGTGGTTCAATGATTCCTATGATCTCTTCCGCCCTCCTCGGAATCCTCTTCGTCTTCTCGGTCATGATCGGCTCGGCCCTCGTCGCGGTCGCTCTCTTCCGATGGCAGCGTCGATCCCGTCGGCTTCAGACTCCGGAGCCCGTTAAGTTCCGCCGCGCCCCTGGTGAAACGCTACGCCGTCGTATGGAGGAACTGTCGGATCGCTTCGCAACGACCATTCTGGTGGGTTCCTGTGTTGCGATTTGCCTTATCGGCGTTCCCAGCCTGGTGGTGAAGTGGGTCCCCAACGCGGATTCGATCCTGCTCTTTGGGAGCGGCATGGCCCTCTTTGCCGCGGGAGCCATCATGATGCTCCGTCGCTCGATCATGATTCTCGATGAGCGCGCCCGGGCACGTCTCGGGTTCATCGGAGAGGGGTTGGTCGCCGAATCGCTCGAGGTCTGCCTCGCCCGGGGATGCCGGGTCTTCCACGATGTCCCGATTCAGGGCGAGTGGGGCAAGGCAAACCTTGATCACGTCGTCGTCGGGCCGAACGGACTGGCAGTGGTGGAAACGAAGATGCGGGCGAAACCTTCGGACAAACAGGCATGGGAGAACCGCGTCACCTTTGACGGCAAGGTGCTCTCTTGGCCACGTTGGCCGGACGATTCCAAAACCCTCTGGCAGGTGAGGAAAAACGCCGAATGGCTCGAGGACTATCTGCGGAAAGAGTGCGGAGTTTCGTTCCCCGTGAAGCAGGTCATCGCAATTCCAGGATGGAACGTGGTGGAGAAGGCCTTGGGACAACCTCGGGTCGTCACTGGCAAGGGTGCCGGCGACGCGGTCCTTCAATCCCTGGATGCAGGAGCGGAACCGCGACTCTCAAAACCTCAGGTCGAACGCGTATCCGCCCTCCTGGAAACTCTCTGTCGCGATGTCGAGGTTTGACCATTGAACGATCGGGCTTTACCGAAAGCAACCCGTCGGGTTGGACTGGCGATTACAGAAGATGCTCCCGGAAATTAGACCGAGTCCGATGCGCTACTGGTGGGTCAACCATAAGCAGACCTTCGACCACGAGGTGGGGCGGGGTTACATCTGGTGCCCGAAGCGGAAACAGAACGGATCCCGGAATCACTTCTACGAAACGCTTCGCGAAGTCCAACGGGGCGACCTGATTTTTTCATTCGCCCACGCGCACTTGCAGGCGGTCGGGCCGGCTCGGTTTCCCTGCTACTCCTGCCCGCGCCCGAATGAATTCGGGAAGGTTGGCGAACTCTGGGATTTGCGAGGCTGGCGGGTCGATGTCGCGTTTCAAAGATTCCGGCACCCTCTGAAGATCACCACGGTCGCCGATCAATTGGCACCGCTACTGCCGCGACAGTATTCGCCGATTCAACCGAACGGGCACGGCAACCAAGGGGCTTATCTCGCTGAGATCCCGGCCATAATGGCAAAGGTGCTTCTCGAACTCGCCGATCCGTATTTGCTAGGCTTGATGGCGGATGGTCACCGCATAAACGATTCGGCTCCGCTCATGGGCGATCCGTTGGTGCTGACCGAATGGGAAGACGATCTCCAAGGGCGGATCGCCGCCAATGAGTCCCTCTCGGAAACGACTCGTCGTGCTCTGATCAACGCCCGCCGCGGCCAGGGCCTGTTCAAAGAAAGGGTCGCGCATTTCGAACGCGAGTGTCGTATCACCCATGTCGGGAACCCAACACACCTGATTGCCAGCCACATCAAACCTTGGCGCGAATCGAATGATGAGGAGCGGCTCAGCGGAGGGAATGGACTGCTCCTGACCCCTTCGATCGACCACCTCTTCGACCGGGGGTTCATCAGCTTCGGCAATGAGGGGGAGGTCCTCCTCTCGCCCGTGGCCGACGAAGACTCCCTTGGCAAGATGGGAGTTCGCTGCGACGAACCCTTGTTTGCGGGTCGATTTAACGCTGACCAGAGGCATTTTTTGGACTACCACCGCAAGGAGATTTTCCTAAGGTCGGAGATATGACGTCGAGTGATTTTCCGGCAAGATGAACGAAGACACCCGAGCTCTTTGGCTGAACAGGTTGAGAAAACTCAACCCGAATCGCTCGAGGGCGAAAGGTGCCGCGCCGCATAAGCCTTGCTTGCTCCTATCGCTCATCGATATGGCGCATGAGGGGGAGCTGGAAATGGGCGATCTCGAACGCACTCCGGGACTTCACGTTCGGTTCAATGCCTTTGCCTCACTGGCCCTATCGCGATGGGGTGGAAGGGTGGATCTGACCTATCCCTTCTTTTATCTGAAGTCGCAGGGCTTCTGGCAGGTGATGGACGCTGAGGGACGCCCGGCGGAGAGTGTGGAGGTGACAGAATCAATCCGGATCGATTCTGAATTCATGGAGCTAATGCAAGAGGCGAACTTTCGCCGCAGCGCGCGCGTCATTTTGGTCGAAACGTACTTTCCGCCTGAAGAACGCCTTGCTCTCTACTCCCTGCTTGGTGTCCGTGCTCAAACGCCCGAATTCAGAAGAGAACTTCAATTGCTCAACGGGGAACTGGCGGCTCAAGCGGTAGAGCAGGGGCGCTCTGCGAGATTTGGAGTGCAAGTCGTTTGCGGCTACCATCACACGTGTGCGTTAACCGGTTATCGGATAATCACCCGAACGGGCGAATCCGGGGTTGAAGCCGCGCACATCGAGCCTTGGGCTAAGTCACGCAATGATGACGTCCACAATGGGTTGGCCCTGTCACGAAATGTCCACTGGGCCTTTGATCGCGGCCTCTGGTCTGTGGACGACCGGTTCAGGATCTTGGTCGAGCCTGAGCGGTTTCAAGAGTGGGGGCCAGGAGATCTGGCTCTGGCGAAGTATCACGGGCAATCGTTGCAGTTTGCACCAAAGGCGGTCTTGCGACCGAAGGGAGAATATCTACGTCGCCATCGCCATCAGTGGGGATTTTGAAATGGTCAACTCTCCGAAACACACATTGAGTCAGTCGTGGAGGAGGTCGGTGATCGCCTCGGATCCGGAGGGCATTGTGGTGGAGGCGGGTCGGAAGGTCGCTCATGAGGACCGCTCGATTTCTGCCCAAATTGTCGATCGGCCTTTAGCTTCCCGTCACTTATTTTTTCTTTATCTCCTTGGTGCAAATCCCCGCAAAACCTTCCGCCAACTCGACTAGCTCCTCCCACTTCACGAGCCCCTCGACCCATTCCGCGGGAATGGCACCTTCCCCGTGAAGAATCCCCGCCAGCCCGCCGGCGACGCAGGCGGTGGTGTCAGTGTCGTCGCCGAGATTGACGGCATGGAGGACGGCGTCGGAGAAATCGTCGTGGCGCGAGTTGACCCAGAGGGCGGCTTCGAGCGTGTCGATGACGTGGCCGGTGGAGCGGATCTCGTCTTCCTCCCGCGCAAAGAGTCGGTCCGGGTAAAGGGCGTCGAAGTGGCCGCGCTCTGCGGGCGAGAAAGCCCAGCGTTGATCGAGGACTTCCCACGCGAAGGTGGTGGCCTCCTCGATCGAGCCGCCGTGCATCAGGTCGCTGGCGACGAGACAGTAAAAGGCACAGCAAAAGCGAGAGCGCTCGTGGGCGTGGGTGAGGGAGGAGATCTCGGACGCTTTGACGATCAGATCCGGGTCATCGGCGTAGGCGAGGGCGATGGGGAGGATGCGCATGAGCGATCCGTTCCCGTTGGACCATTCGTCCTTCCCACCACACTCGAGCGCGGGATTGTTCGGGAGCGACCGTAAAATGGCATCGCGGGTGGCGTTGCCGATATCGAAGAGCACGTCGTGTGGAGTATGGCGGGCGACCATGATCCAGAAGACAAACTCATACATGATTCTTGTGGGAGAGTATTCGCCTTGTTTGATGAGGCCGGTCATGGTCGCGAGAATCATGGAGGTGTCGTCGGACCAGGTCCCGGCGGGCTGACGGTGGGTGCCGAAGGCGCGCATCCCGGTGACGGGATCGGCCTGGCGGGTGGCGCGGCCCTTGAACTCGACCGGCACGCCGAGAGCATCCCCGATCGCGGCACCGAGGAGGGCGGCGCGGACGACGGAGGGCGTGACGGTGCCGGCGGGATTCCATTCGCGGACGTAGCGACGTTGTTCGTCGGTCTCTGGGCTCTCGGAGAAGGCGGCTTTGGCGCAGGCCTGCCAGCGCGAGGACAGGACCGTGAGGGCTTCGTCGCCACGATGCCCGAAGAGTTCGTTGAGGACACATCCGGCCACCGTGCCGGTGCGGCCGCGTCCACCCCAGCAATGGAGGTAGAGGGTGCGGCCCCGGTGGCGTTCGCGCCGGATGGAGCGGAGGATGTCGCGCATCTCCTGGGTCCGCTTGGGCACGGAAACATCGCGGATGGGATGGCGGAGAAAGCTGAGTTCACCGGGATCGATGCCGAGCGAGGCGGCGGTGGCGAGGGCGATCCCGCGGTAGGGTTTCAGCTCGCCTTCCTCGGTGAGGTCGAGAAAGACCCGGACTCCGGCCTGGAGGATCGCGCTCATGCCCTCGTGATCCTCAAGGTCGTCGAAGTCGCGCGGGTATTCGCCGCAGAGAATGCGACCCGGCTCGAGCCAGTAGCTGTTGGGGAAGGGGGGCGTCATGCTGAGGGAACGCAGCCGAAACGTTTCTCAGAACCGTTGAAGGTGGAAACGAACTCTTTAAAAAACGGAGACAGCTCGGACTCGGGAGCCTGTGCGAACAGGTCTTCGAAGCTGAGATGTTGGAGGGCGAACCGGTTTTCGAGGAGGTCACTGAGATCATCGATCTCGGGATACTTCCAGTCGTCTTGATACCGCTTGGGCATGTGTTTGTCGGAGCAGATCCATTCCGCAAGGAGAATGGACGGATCCCTGCGGTATTCCTCGAACTTGTATTGGTAGAGGCGGGACTTCGGCGCCGTGTCCGTTGCCACAAAAATCCCGGGGGTAACGAGGGTGACGGTGACCTGATCGACCCGTTGGCCGCGGCTCTGAAAGGTGACGGCATTCTCGATGACGCGGGAGAGCTGGTTCCGATGTTGGTCGTGGGTGACTTTATAGGCGATATCGGAATACCACTTCATCTCGCAGAAGGTGACGGATGACCCGAACGCCGGGTCGTAGGCGATCCCGCCCTCTTTGGAGTTGAGGTCCGTCATATTCACTTCCGTGGCGAATCGATCACCGATCGCGCCGATAGCGAGATCGACGTTGGTATTTCCTTCCTTGGTCCGGGGCGGGATGGGCAAAGCCTCGAGCCGAATGCCATGCTGAACCGAGGGATCCACCTTGCGGCCTGACAGGAGCCACTCCAGTTTCTGGATTCCATCCCATCCTCCCGCAGCATAAGAGAGACCGAGCAGGAAGGTCCAGACCACCTCGTCGTAAAAATCGGCGGAGGGGGCATCGAGCTGCCTGAAAAGTAGGTTCACGAGTTGGTTCCATCGATCGTCGGTGACCTTAATATAAACGCGGGGTTCCGGACGCTCCGTTCCAATCCAGTGACGCAGGGGCTCAATGTTCATCGGCTTGATTGGGCAAGGCGAGTGGGATCCAATTCGCATTGAATTTTGAGAGAGAAAGCGGGCAGACAGGAAGGGGGGGGCGGCGACGGATGGTGCGGATCAATGGTCATGTTCTCTTATACGCAAAAATCTGCGCCTTCACCGTAAAAAACCTCGGAAGAAGGACTGCCGTTGTCCCACCCCCTCCCAATTCATGACCGAATCCCGTTGAAAAATCGTTCGCGACCTATTCTGTCACCAATCCCGATCGAATGTCCCAGCCGCCGAATCACTCCCATGCGCGCCCTCTCCAAATCCAAGCTCATCGCCCATCGCCAGTGCCCGAAACGGCTCTGGCTGGACCTCCATCGTCCCGAACTCCGCGACGACTCGGGCGCCGAGGCGGTCTTCCGCATCGGGAACGAGGTCGGCGAGATCGCACGCAAGATCTACGACCCGGAGGGAAGCGGGTCATTCGTCGATCGGGAGGAGCTGGGCTATGCGGAGGCCATCGATCATTCGGATGTCCTTCTGGCGCAATACGAAGGCCCGATTTTCGAGGCGGCCCTTCAGGGCGGCGGCGTGGTTGCGTTCACCGATGTGATGCTGCCTGCCGTGAACGAATACGACCAGCAGGGCTGGCGCCTGATCGAGGTGAAATCCGCCTCGTCGATGAAGGACTGCTATCGCGACGACCTCGCCATCCAGGTCCACCTCGCCGACCAGATGGGGCTGCCCCTGCTATCGGCGGCGATCGCCCACATCGACAATTCCTTCGTCTACCGGGGCGACGGCAACTACGAGGGTCTTTTCCGCGAAGTCGATCTCCTCGATGAGCATGACTTCCCCCATTTCGAGGTCGAGCAATGGATCCGGGAAGCCCAGGAGACCGCCGAGCTCGCGGAGGAACCGGAGATCCCCATGGGGCCACACTGCTCCGATCCCTACGATTGCCCTTTTGCCGGCTACTGCGGCCGCGACCGTCCCCAGGCCGAGTTCCCGCTCAGCTCCCTTCCGAACCTGAGCGCGGCCCGCCGCGTGGCGATCGAGGCCCTCGGGATCATCGACCTGCGCGAGGTGCCTGACCTGCTCCTGACCGACACCCAGAACCACGTCCGCGAGGTCACCCTTTCGGGCGAGGCCTGGTTCGATGCGGAGGGAGCGGCCGCGGCACTGTCAGCACATGGATTCCCTGCCTGGTTCCTCGATTTCGAAACGGTGATGATGCCGGTGCCGGTCTGGAAGAACACGAGGCCCTACCAGCAGATCCCGTTCCAGTTCAGCCTGCACCGGGTCGAGGCGGACGGTGCGATGGATCACGACGCCTTCCTGGACGTGACCGGGGCGGATCCGACCCGATCTCTCGCCGAGACCTTGATCGGCTGCGTGGGCGACGAAGGTCCCGTCTTCGCCTACAACGCGGGCTTCGAAGGCAGGGTGCTTCGCGAGCTCGGGCAGCGTTTTCCAGATTTGGCCACGTCGCTGACGGCGATCGCCGAACGGCTCGTCGATCTTCACCCAATCGCGA
>Ga0172372_10007815_pt1 | contig 14284 bp, 7 predicted proteins | sample LakKiv5m_2_FD_114544 | JGI IMG/M metagenome (GOLD analysis project Ga0172372, IMG submission 114544) | Freshwater microbial communities from Kabuno Bay, South-Kivu, Congo - kab_092012_9.5m | ecosystem: Environmental > Aquatic > Freshwater > Lake | place: Democratic Republic of the Congo...
GCCCGGATAGCTGAAGTGAAACGCAGGCGCGAGAAAGACCGTGTCCACCCAGCCCTTCGCCAGCACGCGCACCATCGCGCCTGCCATGAGCAGGCCGAAGAGAATGCGGAACGCGGCGAGCGAAGCGGCGGGGATGGGGCGGGTAGCAGCCGACGTGAGGAGGCTCTGACTCGTGGTGCGTGGTGCGTGGTGCGTGAGGTCGCCCGGACGCGCTCGTGATTCTCCACGCATCACGCACCACGCACCACGGGCTTGTCTCTCAATCTCCATCCGTCGAAACAAACGTCAGCGTCACGCCCAGCTTGCTCACCACGTCGGTCTTGAGCGTGATTTCCAGTTTGCGGCAGGCGTCCACCGTGGCCTGCACCGGCGCGCGATTCGTCTTCACAGTTTCCTCCACGGCGGCGGGGATGGCTTCGGCCGCTTTCAACGTCGCCTCGAAGTGCGCCTGCATTTTGTCCGCGAGCACGGGGTCGAGCGTGCGCAGGTAATCATCCACGCCCACACGGCCATCGCCGCCGTCGTAGTGGCGCTTCACCCCGCGCATCGCAGCGGCGACGGCACGGTGCGAGCTGCCGCTGCTCATCGCGCGTGCGTCCTCGGGTTGGAAGGTCTTGAACTCGCGCAGCTCGATTTGCTGCGTCAGTCCTTCCTGCAATGCGCGCTCGGAATTCTCCAGCAGCCGGTTGATGAGCTTGTCGAGACTGGCCTGGCCGCCGCCGGTGAACTGGGCAATCGCATTTCCGCCCGTGGGCAGCCACGCCGTCTCCAGCTCCCGCGCGCGGCGGGCGAGCAGTTCCGCCACCGCGTGCAGATACGCGCGGCGACGCGGGCCGTCGGCTCCGTTCAGCAAGTCCCAAGCAGGCGGCGGGCGCGGGATGCTCGGCACCGGCTGGCCCTGCTTGTGCCGCACAATGTTCGTCTGGTCGAAGAGCAGGTATTCGAGCGCGAATAGGCCGGTCGCTGCCGCGCCGAGCTGGTCCATGTAAGCCGCGTCGTAAGCCGTGCTGCCGACCAGCGCGCCCTCAATGCTCGCAGGCCGCGGCGGCCACAGATAAACGCCGAGGTTGAAATACGGCAGGTCGGGAATCCACTGCGTCTCGTTCCACGCGCAGTAGGCGTCGGTCCACTCGGCGCGGAGGCGGGCCAGGGATTCGGGCGAGGCGTTGGTGCGGAACTGCGCGGTGGAGGCGGCGAGCTGGGTGGCCTTCGCCGTGAAATGTTGGAGCGTGGGCAAAATCACGTTCGTGCCGATGGCGGACAACGCGGCTTCCTTCGTGACCTTGGCGGTCGGCGCGGGAGCAGCCGGGACAGTGGCGGCTGATGGCGCGGCGGATTTCTCGCGGCAAGCGGCGAGCAAGAGGGCGGAGATGCACACCGCGACGGCTGGGAAAAACATTTTCATAACGACTCCAAAAACTTCACCAGCGCTGCGCGGTCGGCGCGGGGCATCTGACGGAACGCTTCGCGCGACTGCTCCGCCTCGCCGCCGTGCCAGAGAATGGCTTCGGCAAAATTCCGCGCGCGGCCGTCGTGCAGCAGGAAGGTGTGGCCGTTGACCTTTGGCACGAGACCGACTCCCCACAGCGGCGGCGTGCGCCACTCGCGGCCGTCGGCGGCGAACGCGGGCCGACCGTCCGCCAGCCCTTCGCCCAGGTCGTGCAGCAGCAAGTCCGTGTAGGGCCGGATGGTTTGCCGCGAAAGCTGCGGCAGGCCGGGCACCTCGCCGGTGGCAAGCTGCTCGCGATGGCAGGCGGCGCAACGCGCGGAGCGGAACAACTCCTCGCCGCGCCGCACCACCGGGTCGTCCACGCCGCGCCGCGCGGGCACGGCCAGCACGCGCGAGTAAAACGCGACGTTGTCCAAAATCTGCTCGCTGACTTCCGGCGAGCCGCCGCTGGGCTGGCGCACGGCGGCGGTCTGCGCGGCCGTGTGGTTCTCGGCGGGGAAGAGCGAAGTGGTCAGGCCCATGTCGCCGTTGAACGCGCCGGCCACCTGCTGCCGCACGGAGGGTTGCTCGGCCTTCCAGCCGAAGCGGCCCGACTCGTGGCGCTGCGTGGCGACGTTCCAGACTTGGTTCAGCCGGCCGGAGATGCCGTCAGCATCGCGGTCGTGCGGGTCGGCCAGCGCGGCGAGTTGTTCGGCAGGCACGGCTTCAAGCAGGCCGAGGCCGATGACGGCGGGTGCGACGCGCGGGGACATGAGCAGGTTCGTGCCGGCCGGACCGTAGCCGAGGTTGCGCAGCGAATACTTCGGGCGGCGCAGCTCAAACGGTTCGCCATCCGCAAACGCGCCGCGCACCGGCCCGAAGTCCACCATCACGTCCGCCTCCGCCGGCACGCCGGGCAGCGCGCGGCCTTGGATTTGCCCGCCATAGACCGGGTGCGGCTGCGGGCCGCCGTGGGCGTTCGTGCCGGGCACGCTCACGCGCAGGAGCATCACGGACATCGCGCCGCCCGGCTCCGGCGGCCGGCTGCGGCCATCGTGCAAGTGGCACGCGGAGCACGAGCGCGCGTTGAAGAGCGGGCCGAGGCCGTCGCGCGCTGCCGGTGACGCGGGCGCGGCGACCCAGTTCAAGTTGAAGAAGGAATTGCCGACGGCGAACGAGGATTTCTGCGTGTCGGACAGGCCGGCAACGGGCAGGGAAAAGGCATGGCGGCTGTCGTCGAAGACCGTGGCCGCGCCGCCGGAGAGTTCGCGGGGATCCGGCGCGGGTGGCTCGCTGGCCAACGCAGGGCAGAGCAGAAAACTCATGCCAATCACCAAAGCGAAGCGATGTGCTGCCAACGCAACGCTACTACGCGCGCCTTCTCCCTTCGCGAAGCGAGGGGAGAAGGTGGCCGCAGGCCGGATGAGGGGAGGGGCCACCAACGCCGACGCACGCAACCCCTCACCCCGGCCCTCTCCCCTCATCCGATGAAGGGAGAGGGAACCAAAGCGCGGTGGTGAATCGAGTGAACGCACGTTTCCTCTCATCCCTCAAATCCTCAGCTTCAAGCCGAGCGCCGCGCCGGCCTTCGCGATGGAATCCGACAGCGCGCGGAACGCGCCGATGGCCTGCTTCACCGCCTGCCGGCCCGGCGCGGTGTCGGGGCCGAGGATGGCCTGGTCAAACGGCGCGGGAATCGCCCGCGCGGCGGCGACACCGGCGGCGGCCTGCGCCGTGAGCTTCTCCGCGAGTGGCGCAGCCACGCGCTGCAACAAGTCGCGCAGACCGGGACCGGAGATGACTTCGCCGCTCGTGCGCCGGTAGCGCCCGAGCCAGACGTTCTCCAGGCCGAGCGCGTCGTAGATGAAGTCGTGGTGCGTGTTGTCGCTGAAGCAGGAGTGCTCGTCCTCCTGCTCCTTGGTCTCGTAGGCCACGGTGAGCCGCTCGCCCGAAAGTTCCGGCCCGGCGAGTGTGCCCGCGCCCTTGAGGATGAGCGTGAGCGACTGCGCGGGCGGCTGCGTGACGAACTGCCCGCGGAAGTTGTCCGCGCGGCCCGGCGCCCACGCCTGCTCGACCTGCCGCAGATGCGCGACCAGCAGTTCGCATGTGAGCCGCAGGTATTCGCGGCGGCGCGCGACGGGGCTGTGCGCGGCGGTGGCCTTCGCCGGATCGTAGTCCTGCCACGGACGGTGGCCCGGCCCCTTCGTGTCCGTGTCCTGGCCCCACAGCAGAAACTCGATGGCGTGGAAGCCGACGCTGATGTTTTTCTCGCCCTCCTTCTCGTTGAGCGAGAGGAGCAGTTCCTTGGTGAGCCGGGGAAATTCCTTGGGCGAATTCACCACACCGGCCTGCGGCTGGCCGACGACGTAGTCAATGAGGCCCTCGTCCATCGGCCACGCGTTGACGAACGCCTCGACCTCCTCGATGGGGCCGTCGTAGAAGCGGCACACCTCGGTCTGCAAGTAGGGCACGCGCGCGGCCAGCCACGCGGCGCGCGCCGCAGCGAGCCGCTCCGCACCCGGCGCGGCGAGGAAGGCCGCCACCGCGCGCTGCAATCCTTCCGCCGCCATGCGTGAGTCTTCGTAAGCCGCGTGGACGAGCCGCGCGTGGTGCGCGACGACGGCACGCTGGAGCGCGGGCAGGTCCGTGTCGCCCGCCAGCGCGGAGCGCGCGGCGAGGACGGACGACGGCAGCAGCCGAAGAAACCGTGAACGATTCATGCCCAAAGTCCGGCGAGCATCCGGGCGATGCGTGTCACGGCGGCGACGAAGGGGTTACGGGCGGGTGAAGAATTGGGGCGGGCTGAGGAATGGCAGTCCGGTGAGCAAGTAACCCGACATTGGAATGTCGAGCTACCTTCGCTCAGAAACGCGAGACGGAGAGGAAGCCGGTGGCGGCGTCGGCCTCGACGTAGAGCGTGGCGGGCGCGCCGCTGCCGGTGAGCTGGGTTTGCGAAACCGCGCCCGTCTCGGTGAGGCTGAAGGGCACGGTGGCCGCCGGGCTGGCCAGCGAGGTGCGGCGTTTGATCTCGTAGCGCAGGCTGCTGGCCGTGGGAAAGGTCAGGCGCATCCGGCGGCCGACCGCCGTGTTCACCAACGCGCCGGCCAGCGCGAAGCCGATGCCGGGGATTTCGACCTCCACGACGCCGGCACTGACAAGCCGGGCCGGATAGCCCGCGAGGTCGAAGCCCGCCGGGCCGGTGAGCACCGCGCCCTGCGCCGTGTAGCGCGAGCCGTGGCAGGTGCAGAGCAGCGAGCCGTCGGTGTCGGAGTAGGTGTTGACCACGCAGCCGGCGTGCGTGCACTGCGAGCTGACCGCCGCGAAGGCGTTCGCGTCCGTGCGCGTGAGGATGACGGGATAAAGGGGCGTCGGCGCGGCGACCGTGAGATGCACCGAGCCGGAGATCGCCGCCAGCGCGGGGAAGTCCGCCAGCGCCACACGCACGACGCCGACGGGGTCCGCCGCGCGGGCCGAAGGCGCGCAGCACTCGCGCCACGGCAACCCGGACGCCTCGACGAGCAGCACGGCGCGGGCGGCGGCCTTGAAGAAGTTCCGGCGGCCCCACGCTGAAGCCTCCAGTTCGCCGCGTTGGAGCGCGCCCACACAGACGGCGCATTGGGACGGGAGCGGCGCGGCGACGGAGGATTGCGGCTGGGGTCTCATGGGCGGTGACCGGCGTTAGCGCAACAAGCGGTAGAAAAAATTCCCTCGGGCACAGCACCGCTGGCTCGTCCGAACGCCGCGCACCGCGCGCCCGGCGACGACCCAGTCATCGCCTTCGGAAAAAACAAGGCAGGCCCCAGCCGCACACGAATTCGGACTGGAGCCTGCCGTCCCCTCACACGAGGGAACTCTGGAAGCGGGCCGCCGGGTTTGCTCTCCCGGCGGCCCCTTGAGTGGCGCTTACGGAGTCGGCACCGCGCGGAAGAACCGGCGGGCACGGCCGTCCGAGGTCGTGTCGATGTAGAACTGGCGCCCGCCCGGGTGAACGATGTTCGTCAGGCTGGTCCAGGAGTTGGTGTTGGTGATGTCGGCCAGGAACTCGATGCGATACCGGGCGTTGGCCGGGCCATCAATGGTGACGCCGCCGAAGAAGGCGATGTCTGCCGTGCTGACCGGCACCGCGACGCTGGTGGACGAGCCGGCCGCGTTGCTGATCTGCACCGAGTAGCCGCCCGCGTTGGCCGGGAGGAACCCGTTCACCGTGAGCGTGCTGCTCGTGGCGGTCGGGATGAGGTTGCCATTGAGGAACCACTGGTAGGTGAACGGCCCCGCGCCGGAGACGGCGTTGGTCGGGACATTCAGGACGAGCGTGCCGCCGCTGCTGACCGTCGCACCGGGCAGGCTGTTGCGGAACAGCGTGTCGCCGATGGCCGGCGGGGCGGTGACGGTCACGTTGGCGACCGCGCTGGTGATGGACCCGTTGGCGTTGGCCGCGACGAGCGTGTAGGCACCGTTGGCGACCTCAACCATCAACTGGAGCTGGCCGTTCTCGCGCAGCTCGGTGCTGCCCACGCCCGCCGGGAGGCCGGCGGTCGTGTGGAACTGGTCGGCGATGAGGTAGGCCTTGTAGCCAAGGATGCTGCTGACATCAATGATGCCGGAAGCCTCTTCGTCCTGCGTGAGGAAGCCGGGCTGGCCGGTGGTCACTAGGTTCGGGCGGTGCTGGCTGACGAGCACGAGCGAGTCCGTGGCGATGACATACTTCCAGGTCTTGCCGTTGTGGCTGTTGTTGCCCACATCCTCCTGGATGAGGATGTTGCCATCGGCATCGAAGCCCATGTTGTCCATCATCTTGATGCCCTCGGTGCCATCAAGCATCATGTCAATCACGCCGCCCGCCTCGGGGTTGGCGATGTCGTTGAAGCGCAGGCGCCAGAGGCGGCTCGGGAGGCTGAAGCTCGCCGTGGTGAGGAAGTAGAAGTCGCGGGGATGGTTCGGATCCCACGCGCCGTCCTCGACACGCTGGAAGGCGGTCACACCATTCGTGTTGCCGAAGTTCTCCAAGTCCTGCTCCGACAGCGCCGAGACGTTGCCGAAGTTGAACAGGGTGAAGTTCCGCTGACCAGCGGTGGTGCCGGCGACTTCCTGAGCGAGGCCCGTGACCTGCACGCCGTAGAGGCTGCCGTTCATCAGGCCGGCCTTCTCCACTTCGTTGCCGGTCGCCTGCTTGTTGCCCACCCACATATAAACCTGCGAGTCGGTCGTGCCGTCGTCGTCGAGGCCCATCACGATGGTCTTGGCCTGCGCGAAGGGGCTGGCGACCGAGTTTTCCCAGGCGAACTTGCCGAGGTAGGGCAGCTCGTAGGCCTTGCCCGCGTCGGGGCCGGTGGCGACCCACGCGAAGCCGCGGCCGTTGGAGCTTTCCTCACCGTTCATGAAGATGCGGTTCGGGGTGCCCACGCCGCCGCCGGGGAAGTGGAAGGCGGAGACGGCAGGCAGGTCGGCGGAGCAAAGACGCGCGATGGACGTGTTGCTTTGAACGAAGCTGCTGCCGTTCCAAACCTGGATGTTCGTGGCGAGGTCGCTCACGTTGAGCACCGCGAGGTTGCTTTTCGCGATGGTGATCTTGCTGACGAAGGCACCGTTGGTCCCGTGAGCGCGGTTGACGCCGGTGTTGGCGGTAATCTCATGGTTCGCCAGCACGGTGAAGGTGCCGTCGCCATTGTCGAACGCGCCGAGACCGTCGAGCAGACCCACGAGCCGGTGCGGCGTGCCGTCGGCCTTGTTGTTCACGAAGTCGCCCACGGACATGAGGGCGATGATGCCGTAGCCGGTATCCACCGCCTCCTGGAAGGGCGGGCGGCTGCTGCTGGGGCCGGTGTGGTCGAGGCCGGCCGCGCCGCGCACGTTGTTGAGCGTGAGCGTGCTGCTGTTCGCGCCGGGGATGGCGACGCCGTTCTTGAACCACTGGAACGAGGTCGCGCCCGCGACGTTCGCCGTGAGGTTGATCGTGCCGCCCGCGTTCGCAACGCTGCTGGCGGGGGGCTGCGTGTTGATGGTCGGGGCCGTGGCCGGGAGCGGCGTGGTCTGCGGGATGCGCGCGCCGTTGGCGGTCATGATCCCGTAGGCACCGAGCGTGGTCCAGTCAGCGGCCCAGTTGTGGTCACCGAAGGCGCCGAGGTAGGGGGCGTCCACGTAGAAGCCGTTGGCCACCGTGGGCTTCACGTTGGCGGCGGCGAGCGCGGGGCTGCCGATGACCGGGCGCGGGTCGAGACCGAAGCCGGGCACGCGGCTGATGCCGGCAAGCTGTGGGTTGGCGATGAGGTTGGTCTTCGCCAGATCCGTGAAGAACGGCTGAAAGTTCGCGGTGATGGCGATGTTCGTCACCGTGTCGCTGGTGCCGAAGCCGAAGAAGATGTTGTTCTGGAAGTCCAGCTTGCCGCTGGCGATGTGCGTGCCGGCATTCGCATCAATGCTAACGCCCCGGCGCGCAAAGTCGCCGAAGATGCCGTTGATGAAGGCGGGCGAGGCAAACTCACGGATGGTGAAGGCGTTGCCGCTGCCTTGGCCGTTGGCCGCGCCGGAACCGAGGACGGTGGCATTCCAAATCTTCCACTCGGAAGTCGGGAGTAGGCCGGTGTTCGGGGCGTCGCCGTCGATTTCAAAACCGCTGTCCTTCGCGCCGTGTTCCTGAATGCCGAACCAGAATTGGTTCAAGCCGCGATAACCTTGGTCAGCGTCGAACGCGTCGTCGTCGTTGAACGCGGACACGAGCCACTTGGTGTTGACCGTGCCGCCGAAGAATTCGAAACCGTCGTCGGCAATCGCGTAGGCCTCGATGAACTCAATGACGGTGCCGCTGCCGACGCCGCAGAGGGACAGGCCGTTGATTTCCTTGTTGGATTCGAGGCGCTTGCCGCCGTGACGGATGGAGACGTAGCGCATGACGCCGGAGGAATCGGCCTCGTTGTTGCCGCCGAAGCGATGGACGTTTTGGCCATTGATGGCGGTGTCGGGCAGGCCTTCATACACGTCGTATTTGGGCGAGGAACCGTTGCCGGTGGCGTCCACGGCACTGTTGAGCGTGGAGTTGCCGAGGAGGACGATGCCGCCCCAGAGACCGCGGTCGTAGATGCCGAGGTTCGGCCAGACGTTTGTGGTGCCAATGTTGTCCGCCGTGGAGGTGAAGATGATGGGGTTCTGCGCGGTGCCGCGGGCAAAGAGCTTGCCGCCGCGGGTGACGAAGAGGCAACCGAACGCGGTGGTGTCGTTGGTGCCCTTCACGATGGTGCCGGGCTCGATGTTCAGCACGGCGTTGTTCTCGACGTAAACTTTACCGACGAGGTGATAGATGTTGGTGCGGCTCCAGTTGTTGGTGCCGGTGAGCGAGCCGCTGATCGTGACAATGTTTTGGCCGAGGTTGCCGTTGGGCCGGATGATTCCGTATTGGGAAAGCGTGGTCCACTTGGCGATCCACAGATTATCGGGGCCGAACGCGCCGAGATAGTCGGTGGGGACGATGAAGCCGCCGGGGGTGACGGCTTTCACGTTGGCCGGGTTGAGCGCGGGGCTGCCGGCGAGCGGGCGCGGATCCAGGCCGCCGTCGTTGATGCGGCTGATGCCGGCGAGCTGCGGGCTGACGATGAGGTTCGTCTTGGCGGCGTCGCTCAGGAACGCCTGCGCGTTGGCGGTGATGCCGATGTTGGTCACCGTGTCGCTGGTGCCGAAGGCGAAGAAAATGTTGTTCGCGATGTCGAGCGCACCGGTGGCGATGTGCGTGCCGGCATTCGCATCAATGCTGATGCCGCGCCGGGCGAAGTCGCCGAAAATGCCGTTATGAAAGCTCGGGGCGGCGAACTCGCGGATGGTGAAAGCGTTGCCGCTGCCTTGGCCGTTGGCCGCGCCGGAGCCGAGGACGGTGGCGTTCCAAACCTTCCACTGCGAAGTGGGCAGCAGGCCGGTGTTGGGCGCGTCGCCATCAATCTCGAAGCCGCTGTCCTTCGCGCCGTGTTCCTGAATGCCGAACCAGAATTGGTTCAAGCCGCGATAACCTTGGTCAGCGTCGAACGCATCATCATCGTTGAACGCGGAGACGAGGTAGCGGGTGTTAACCGTGCCGCCGAAGAACTCGAAGCCGTCGTCCGCGATGGCGTAAGCCTCGACGAATTCGACCACCGTGCTGCTGCCGACGCCACAGAGGGAGAGGCCGTTAATTTCCTTGTTGGATTCGAGGCGCTTGCCGCCGTGGCGGATGGAGACGTAGCGCATGACGCCGGAGGAATCGGCTTCGTTGTTGCCGCCGAAGCGATGGACGTTCTGACCGTTGATGGCGGTGTCGGGCAGGCCTTCATACACGTCGTATTTGGGCGAGGAACCGTTGCCGGTGGCGTCCACGGCACTGTTGAGCGTGGAGTTGCCGAGGAGGACGATGCCGCCCCAGAGACCACGATCGTAGATGCCGAGGTTCGGCCACGCGTTCGTGGTGCCAATGTTGTCCGCCGTGGAGGTGAAGATGATGGGCCGGTCGGGCGTGCCTTGGGCGAAGAGTTTACCGCCCTGACAGACGAACAAGGAACCGAACTGGGTGGTGTCGTTCGTGCCCTTCACGATCGTGCCAGGCTCGATGGTGAGGTTGGCGTTGCTTTGCACATACACCTTGCCAACGAGGTGGTAGGTGTTGGTGGCGTGCCAGGTCGTGCTACCCGTGATGGAACCGCTGATGGTCACCACGTCAGCACCCGCTTGAGTGCCAGCGAACAGGAGCGAAAGCCCCAGCGCGTGGCCGAGTGTTTTGATTAGTTTCTTCATAGGGACTAGCTGCGTTTTAGATTTAACCGCCCGCGCAGTAAGCCAGCGGAGCGTTACGCGCCAAGGGCGAGAAGGTTACGATTGCGTGAGACGAGAAACCGATCGGGGCAGGAGCGGAGCAATGGAGTGCTTGAGTCGTGGAATAATGATGCGGTCGCGGGCTGAGTTTCCCCTCCTTCAACACTCCCTTACTCCACCCCCTCCCCTGCCTTGCGCGCCGCTCAATACTCGTAGCCCAGCGAGATGCCGAAGGTCATGCCGCGCGTGAAGGCGGAGTAAGCCGTGGCGGCACTGTCCTTCGCGCCGTAGGTGCGGCGGAACACGGGGTCGAGCAAGTTGCGCGCGGTGAACTTGAGGCTCATGCCGGGCCGCAGCCGCTGGCTCCACACAAAATCCAACGACGGCGCGGGCTGTTCATACACGTCGTCCGTCAGCGCGGAGGCGATGGTGAGGCGCTCGCCCACGACATTGTAGGACAGCGACATCGAGGTGCCCGTGCGGCGGTTGTCGTAGTTGAGGTCAGCGTTGATGATGAAGGGCGACTGCTCGAAGAGCTGGCGCGTGGGCTTGGCGTTGGGCACGCCAAGGCGCTTTTGAGCCAACTCCGTGGGCGTGAGTTTCACCTCGGAGTTCAGCACCGAGTAGCTGAAGCCCCAACTGAAGTTGTCCAAGTGCGGGCTGATGAAATCGAGTTTCTTGCGCGCCTCAAACTCGACGCCATACACCGTCGCCTGATCGCGGTTCTCGTATTCCAAGATGTCACCCTGCAAATCCACGAGTCGGCGCTCGATGGGGTTTTTGATCTGCTTGTAAAACCCGCTGACGGAGAAGACTTCGCCCGGGCGCGGGAACCACTCCCAACGCACGTCGTAGTTATCAATGTCGCTGATCTTCAGCCGAGGATTGCCGCGCACGAGCGTGTCAATGGCCGGGTCGTAAGCCTGATAGTTCGCGATCTCGCGGTAGCTGGGCCGCGCGATGGTTTGCGCCCAAGCGACGCGCACGTTCATGTCCTTGGCCAAGTTGAAGACCAAGTTCAGCGACGGCAGCCAGTGCGCGCCCTGCACCACGCCCGCCGCCGCGCCGAGACCGCTGCCGCCGGAGCCTTCGATGCTCAAGTCCGTCATCTCGATACGTGCGCCACCGATGATCCGCGTGCGCTCGGCCACGGGCAAATCGAGCATCGAGTAACCCGCCGTCACATCTTGCCGGCCGGTGTAACGGCTGTTGCCGAGGTCGTTGACGAGGTAACGCTCCAGCCGGCCGCTGGTGAATTGCAGCGCCGCATCACTGAGGAACGTGTTCGGGTCGCCCGTGAATTCGTTCACGTCACCGAACGTGCCGGCCATCCGATACTGGAACGTGCGCTCACGGAACTCCCGCTTCGACGCGCTGAAGTAGCCGCCGGCTTTGAACTCCGCCGCCTCGTCATTCCAAAAGTTGAACGGCCACTTGAAGTCGGATTTCAAGTTGAGGTTCACGTCTTCCAGCGTGCGAAAGAAGCGCGTGGGCAATACCGGCTGCGGCGCGGAGTTGTCGTTGATCGTGTAGATCGTGGTGCCGCCAGGGCCGGCGTCCTTGAAGGCATTGAAAAATCGCGAGTCCGGCTCGTCCTGACTCGTCTCGGAGAGCGTCGCCTGCCAGTCAAAACGCGGCGCGTTGTGGTTCGGCAATTCGTGCCCGCCCTTGAGCTGGAAGGTGTGCAAGTGCCGCTCCACGAAGTTGAGTTGCGTCAACTCGATGCCGCGCCGAGTGCCGTCCGTGAAGATCACATCACCTTGAGACTTGCGGGCTGTGTCTTCCGCGAACTGGTTGTAGAGGAACCCGAAACCGAACTCGTGGCCCTCCGCCGGTTTCAGCCCGAGGTTCACGGACGTCACCCACGAAGCCTCCATCACGCCGCGCGTGTCCTTGGTTTCGAGCGACTTCTCCAAGGTGCCCGCGCTGTTGCGAAAACGGTCGCGCACGCCGTCGGCGTAGGAGGAAAAATTGCGGTTGTAGTTCAGCCCGACGAAGTAGCCGGCGGGTTTGCCCAACAGGTAGAACTGATCGCCCAGCGAGAGCGAGAAACTGTTGTTGAGCGGAGAGGAACCGTTGACAGGGCCGAACTGGGCCGGCCCCAGATCGCGTGTGAGCCGCACGAGGTTCGCGTTCGCGGCGCTGGTGGCGCTGGTGCCCACGCGGCCGGGGATGACGAGGTTCGGATCGGAGAATGAATCCGGCAGCGCGCGCGTGCCGTCCTCGATGGCCGTCCAGTCCAGCGCGCCGCCGCTGTAGCTGGGGAAGGCGTCGCTCATGCTGGCCTGCGTGTTGTAGGACGCGCCCAGCGAGAGCTTGAAGAACCGCCGCGCCGGGATGGACTTGGTCACGATGTCCACCGCGCCGCCCGTGAACGCGCCCGCGAGGTTCGGCGTGAAGGTCTTGCTCACGACGATGCTGTCAATGATCGCCGAGGGGAACAGGTCGAGCTGGACGGACTTGCGATACGGGTCCGCGCTGGGAATGTCCGCGCCGTTGAGCGTGGTGCTGGTGTAGCGGTCCGCCAGGCCGCGCACGACCACGAACTTGCCCTCCACGATGCTCGTGCCCGTGACCTTCGAGACGATGTCGCCCGCGTCTGACGCGGTGCCCTTGGAAATCTGCTCCGAGCCGATGGCGTCGGTGACGGCGGCGGCCTTCTTCCGCTCCTCGAGCACCGCCGCGATGGTCGTGGGTTTGACGACGGTCAACGGCGGCGGCGGTGGCGGCAGCTTGGTCGGCGGCGGCGCGGCGGCCACGGTCATGCTCGGGCCGGCGGCCGGCGCGGGCGCGGCCTTGGGCGCGGCGACGGTGGGTGCGAGCGGCGCGGCGTTCGTGCCGGTGCCGCCCACCACGCCGCCGCCGGTGATGCCCTGGCCGGGCGGGCGTTTCGGCGCGGTGAAGAACGTGCCGCCCATCGCCGGCGGCGCGCCCGGCGCGGCGGAGGAGACGGTCGCGGCCCGCGCGGGGCCGCCGGGCGGCGGCGGGAGATTCGGCTGCGGCTGGGTGGGCTGCGTCGGCTCGGGCGGCTTCGGCTCCTCCTTCTGCTTCTCCTCCTTCTTCGTGGCGACGAGGTCCATCCACTTGAGCACGGGATCGAGCTTGCCGGACTTGGCCGCCCAATACGTGAGGCCCCCGACGACCGCCGCATGCACCGCGAGGGAGATCGCCACGCTCGTCTTGTCCGCCTTTTTTTTCCGTTCAGGACGCATGGGTCAAATGCGGAATGGGGAATGCGGAGTGCGGAATGGCTTGGAAGTCACGACGCGCTGCTTCTCCCTCTCCCTTCCTCGGAGGAGGGGAGAGGGTCGGGGTGAGGGGTGAGATGCATCGGCGCAAGCAGCCCCACCCCTCATCCGGCCTGCGGCCACCTTCTCCCCTCCTTCGAGGAAGGGAGAAGGCGCGTGACGGGGCGTCTGGTGAGCAATCCACCGGCTGCCGTCGGGAGACCGGATCATTCCGCATTCCCCATTCCCCATTCCGCATTTCCCGTTCACGGTCCGGCGGCCTCCGTGGCCAGGCCCACCTTGTTCACGTTGGCCTGCGTGAGGATGTCGAGGACGGTGATGACCTTCTGGTATTGCACGGTGAGGTCGCCGCGCACGACGATGCTGAGGTCGGGGTCGGACTTGCGCAGCTCGATGAGCACGTCGCGCAGCTCCTTGACCTGCATCGGGCGGGAGTTGAGGAAGATGTTGCCCTGCTCGTCCACGGTGAGGTTGTTGATCTTGGGCGGGGGATCCTTCGGGTTGTTCGCGGCGGAGGGCAGGTTGATGGCGATGTCATTCACCGCCGGCGCGGTGGTGATGATGAAGATGACCAGCAGCACGAACGCGAGGTCGAGCAGCGGGGTGATGTTCAGCTCGTTCATCGCATGGTGGTGCGACTGCGAGAGCTTTTTGCGGCGGCGCGGCATGGCGGGGGCGGAAAGGCCGGCTTACTTGGCGGCCAGCTCCGGCTTGCCCAGGCCCACGCTGCGGATCGCGTCGGCGATCTCGTCGGCGAGGGCGCGGTTGTCGACGTAGCGGTGCTCGAGATCGGTCATGATCTCCGAGTTGAAGTTGTCCAGTTCCTGGGTGATCCCGC
>Ga0172372_10007819_pt1 | contig 14280 bp, 12 predicted proteins | sample LakKiv5m_2_FD_114544 | JGI IMG/M metagenome (GOLD analysis project Ga0172372, IMG submission 114544) | Freshwater microbial communities from Kabuno Bay, South-Kivu, Congo - kab_092012_9.5m | ecosystem: Environmental > Aquatic > Freshwater > Lake | place: Democratic Republic of the Congo...
ACTGAGCTAAGTAAGCCCAATCCCAACGAAGCAACAGCAACAAGCGCTATGCGCTTGAAGTTTGTCTTTGTAGACATTTGTTTCCTTTCGTTAGTCGCAACCAGGAATTTCCTAGTAGCGGCTTTTAAGATGAGTCGCACGTGCTGACACATCTCTTTCCCCCCGTGATATCCGGATCACGGAAGAAACCTGTTTTTAGGAGCCATTTATCTGACCCCCTTGGCGCCAATATTGATCGCCTGAGCAAGGATTGAGCTCTTGCTAGAGTTTAAAATTATACGGGTAGTTATCTCACTTGGAATCGCATCGACATCTAACCCACCAGTAGCAGGCACAAATAGGGGTGAAACAGACATGGCCATATACCTTTAGACACATCTAGTGGCGAAATGTTGTCCCGGCTTGTTTCGGCTCGTTAGGTATTCAGGAATAAACCTTGGAAAACTCATGAAACCTGCTCCGGGTAGATTGCCCAATAGGTATTTCAACCTTTCGGGCCAACGTTATATTCGACCGGCACTTTACTCCACTCGCTTGGAAGTAAATCTTTTTCCCAAGGTTGCTCTGCAAACCATGGAATAGGGGCGACGACTGGGGCCGACTTATTTTCCCTTAGATAAGCGGCCCACCAAGAAAATGACGAATTACTGATAACAAATAATTTGCCTAGACTCATAATCTTAAGTATCAGGCCCGGCGGCAATTGCCGAGTTGGAATGATTGTGGTTATGTCGCTAAAACTCTCTGGGACATAACTACCAACTATCTCCTCGCTATCAGAGAAAATCCATAAATTTTTAACTTCAAATTTCGAAACTAGTTGGTTGAGTGCGTTTATAAAATAATCTCTTGGAAGCTGACCTAATTTTGGATTCTGCATGTAATCACCAATTCTGACATGAATCACTAATGGATTCATGGACAAAGCTTTCGATTTATACTCCAAATACAAGGCTGATTTTGAAAAAGTCTTAAGCAACTCTTGAAATATGTTAGCGTCAACTCTTTTGCTGAATTTCTCGGTCTGAAAATATCCCACATGAACTTTTATTTTTCTTCTACCATTAAATTTTGTCACTTTGTTTCCTTCTAGATATATTTCAACTTTGCCTTTGTATCTATAAGAGAGATACTGATGCACAAACTTTGTAAGAAACCAATCAAAAAAAATACGTAATAAAACTCGCCGTTCATTCTTCGTAACCAATAAATGCAACAAATGCATGTTACATAATTTGAACAAAAATGAATAGTTACGCCGATTAAATACTTTTATATCTTTTGGCAAATTACATTCAATTAAGCTGTTTTTTGATTTTGAAAATAGTGATTTTCGAGCAGACCAATCTAAAATAAGATCAGATTCTACAAAAGATGAAAGACCATAAGCAAATTGAAAAAGATTATTTCCCAGCCCTCCATTTAAGATTACGATATTCATTTTAATTACGCAATCTTGTCCACAAAATATACAAAGCAAACCGAAAGTATATTAACAAATTAAACTTTAATGAGATCAAATCTCCAAGAATTAGGTGGAAAACTGCAGTTACAAGAGTTCTAAATTGGGTAAGACTTTCTATTTGCAATAATAGAGTTATGCATAATCGTATTACAAGCAGTTTGTTTAAGATCTGTTGATTTCTATTTTCAGAAACAATCCCAATAAACAATTCATCAATAATGGGTTTTATAAGTTTTGATTTACTGCTAGCAGAAGTCAATTGATTATTGCTGTTATATCTGTAATTATATACAATTTTTTTGTAAGTAGTAAATTTGTTGAAATCCTTCAAAACTCTACTAATAAATACTTGATCTTCACCTAGGAGGATATTTGGGAATCTTATATCTTTTAACAAACTTGTTTTGAACATAAATCGCCACAAAGCAACTTCCTTTGCTATATGGAATAAATTATTTGAAACACTAGGAATATTCGTTTTGATTGACTGATGTTTAACATCAATTTTCGTATAGCCACAAGCAGCAATTTCAAAACTTGATTCAATAAACGTGTCCAGAACTTGGTTAAAGTTTTTTATATTTGGTAAATCATCCGAATCCCAGAAAGCTACTTGCTTTGATTGGACTAAACTAAGTCCTTCATTCCTAGCGCTACCCGGTCCACCAAAATAACCTTCTGAAATTTTCAAATTTGAATGCAACTTCTCAAAGTTAATAACTTCATCTCTTGTAAATTTACGAACTTGAACATCATGAACAATAATTAACTGATAATCCGCAGGCAGTTCATTGAGCCAACTCATTATGCTTCTTATATCGGTGCTTATTCGATGAAGCGGAAGAACAATCGAGACTCGATTTATCATTAAGTTTGCTCTTTCATTGATTTAATCTTCAGAGCTTTCAATGATTCAATCAGGTTATGTTGTGAACTTGCTCGATTTAACGAATATAACATTATTTTGAAAAACAGTAAGTAGTGCTTTAAAGAAATTCTGAATATTTTTTGTTCCAACAATTGTGTTAAATTTTTAGCATTAGTTATAACAAAATTTGATATTTTTGTTTCAGTTGCAGCAATTTGTAAGAAGTTGTTAGGCAATAAAGTATTTGTCGAAGCTTCACCAAAGCCAACATTTGAAACCAAATTAGAATTTGGAACCACGCTTATAAGTTTGGAAAATCTCATATAAGTAGCTAGCAAAATAGCCCAAGATTGATTTTGTAAATTCACAGATTTGATGTATCCCATTTTCCAAAAAAAGTAAACATTATTTTTTATCTTTGCGTTATTTTTGGGAACTTTAGATTCATCCAGTGTATTACGAAATTTTTGCCACCGGGATGACCATGTTGCCCAACCCCAAATCAAAGGATAATTAGCGATAGATACGGCGTTACGGGGTCCAACTTCTGAAAAAAATTGATTGCCAGTAACCATAAATATTTCACTATTTGATTCGTATATTTCTAACCCATGCTCAGCAAATTCAAAAAATGATTTAGTTAGATTTAAATCGTCTTCAAGAATAATCCCCCTATTTTCGTGAGAGAAAAACCAATCAATTGCACTTAACATCGATTGAACTAAGCCTAAATTCTCTGATCTAAACCAAACCTTAATATTTAGGTACCGTCTGTCAATAAACTGCTGAATCGTTTTGCTATTCTTGGAAACGATGACACTATCAGTGCCATTTTTGGGTCCATCTATCGCAATATATATCTTTTTGATGCCAAGAGTGGAGATTTGATTCAGCATTTTTCCAAGATTATCTGGTCTATTATAAGTGACAACTAAAACGGGTAAATTATGTTCCATTATTAATTATCTCGGTATAAAGATTTTTGTGATTTTGATAAATCTCATTATTACTATATTTTTTATTGATTCTAATCAGTGCATTTTCCCTAATAGTTTCTTGTTCGACTCGAGATAAATCAAAAACTTGCATTATTTTCTCTTGCAACATAACGTGACTAGGTTTGATCAAAAATCCTGTGTGCCCATCAATTACTAAATCACCAATGCCTCCAACATCTGTTGAAATTACAATACATTTATTTTGCATTGCTTCGATGATAACACTAGGTAGATTATCCATTAAACTCGGAACAACACAGATACTAGATTTATTCATCAATTCGAATACTTTAGATCTACTTAGGAAGCCATGGTGAGTGTAAGAAAAATTCATTTTATCTTCTAATGTTCCCCGACCAACTATATTTAGGTGTAAATCGGGGTATTTATGGCTTAAGTTGTTTAAGGATTTTAAAAGTAGCAATAATCCTTTAACCGGTTGATTAATTTCAGATGCTATAAATAGTATTTCAAATCTTTTCCTATATATTTTGTTTCGAAAGTTGTCTTTTTTTTGTATTTTAAATTCAGTTATGTTTGGGATTACGTTTACAGATTTAGCATTTTTTATGATTGACTGATTTTTTAACTCAGATAAAATCCAATTTGACGGTGCGATGACTCCATATGGTCTAATATCAGCAAAAATTTCATCAATTTTTAATTTATTTTTATAAACAAAACCATGACCAAATTTAACTGCTGGACATTCTCTGCAATCCTGTATATAGTTCCTACAATCGAATGTATAGTGACAGCCGCCTGTTCCTAGGCGCTGATCATGCAACGTAAAAACCAACGGAACTTTTCTAGAAAGTACTCTCAAATCTTGAATCTTTATCATGTTGAACCAATTGTGAATATGAACCAAATCAAATTCCTTAGCTTTAAGGATTACCTTCGATATTGAGCTTACAGATACTGTGGACACCAGGCCATACTCAGAATTAGTCATCAATTTTTGAGTTAGTGTTGAAAATTTACTATAAATTTTCTTGCGCTTTGGACTCCTAAATTTATCTGGCTCACCTGAGAATCCAGGAATAATTGTGACATTATCACCCTGTAGCCTTTGAAACATGACTAGTTGTTCAGCGGCTAACCTTGCTCCCCCGTTTTTTCCCGTAGCCAAATGTAAAAGATTCACTAGAAAACTATAGGGTATTTCGAATCTATTCGCTAAATTTTTAAGTAATGCTGATAAAAAGAACCAAACAGTTGTATTTCTCCTACTAAATCGCAAATGGGGAGACAAACATTGACTGATTTGACATCACTTTTACATAATTAAAAATCAGAGATTGAAACTCATATTTTTACACTATGTAGTGAATTACATGCATTTCTTGTAATTTTGTGTCAGCTGATATTTAACGAGAAATTCATATTTTGGGATAAGAACAAAAATCTTCAGTATGTATAAAAATCATTTTCAAATTAGAAGTAATTCTAAATTTTTGGCACATAGAGAATATTATGGATTCAGATAAAAATTATCTAGCGAGAGAATTTATTCGCTTATAAAAAAAATGGCGGAGTGAACCGCCTTTCTATGCGATGTCCGATTTATCTCTTTAAGCACTAGTGTATTGAACAAATTATGAGCATGTACAAAGCAATCATTTTGAGATCGAATCAATTTTTCAATTCTGTAAGACATGGACAAATATCAAAAGGCCTAGAGGCTTTTTGGAGCAAAGTTTGATGAGCTATGCAAGTTAATATCAAAAAAAATGTTAAACTGAAAAAATTTCTAAGTGCAAACTACCCTAATTTTCATTTTGGCATAAATTTCCTCCAATAACTAATTCTTTTACTGGCAATCAATTGCATTCTATATCAATTATATTTTTCTATGGAACAATCTCAATAAGAGCCCTAACTTATAAAAAATATAATAAACTTGATATGCTTATCATATGTCAATCGTCTATTTTTCACCGTATTCAGCAATTTGGAAACATTCAGAAATTGAGTTAGCTCATTTTCATGATAAGAACCGAGCATCCAAAGATGTAATTTTTTTATCTTGTGGCAGGCTATTTAATTTCTTCTGTAATAGTATGGCAGCTTATGGTAAAAGCGAAGACTCAAATGAATTCGAAAAATCTACTATCTGTAACTTATGTATCAAAACATTAGAATTCAAAAAAACTATGTTTCCTATTAATATTGAGTTTGTTGATGATTACTATAGAGATGTTGATAAACATATTGTTGCACAATTTATGGCAAATGTAAGTCGTGATAATTGGAAAGATGCTACTTTTTTTCAAATTAATATAGGACGGTTAGCTCTTTACGAAATTCAGATGAGGTATAAATTAGATAGTTTAAAATTGGACGAACAAATTTGGCATTTTTTTATGAAACAACTAGAGTATTGTGCAATAGTGGTGATCGCTGCAAATAATTTTTGCTTAAAAAATAGTATTAATCAGGTTGTTGTCTATAATGACTTATACTCTCTTAACCAATCTTTTCTGCAAATCGCATCTAAATATGGTGCAACGGTAGTATCCATACAGGCTTCCGGTCCACTGTACAACATGTATGGTAGATATAGTATAGATACAAAATCGGTGCGATCAAGCCAATTGTTCTCTAGTGATAATTGGATAGATCGTAAATCAAAACCTTTAACTATATTTGAAATTTTTCAAGTATACAAATATTTAATTAGTTTACTTAAGGCTAAGAGTTTTTGGGTATATTCTAAAAAAACTAAAGCTATTTTTTTCCGATCATCTATGAGAATGCATTATAAAATTCCTCCTAAATCCAAGGTAATTCTCTTCACACTCTCAAGTGTAGATGAAATAGTTGGCGAACGGTTTCAATTAAATAAATCTAATTCACCGTCCACTTTTGACCAATTAGCAATTGCTAGGGAACTTATAAATTACTGCACTAATAAGCCAAATATATTTCTTATTATTAGACCTCATCCTCGAGAATTTAAAAATAAACGAGATAATATAGAAAGTGCTGCCGGTAAAAAACTAATTGATTTTTTCCATGCAGAAAAGTTACCTGAGAATATATATTTTGAGACTAATCCGTCTAAAATTTCTATGTACTCTTGCCTCTTAATATCAGATGTGGTGTTGAATATAATTTCATCTTCTGGAATAGAAGCCCTAGCAATGGGAATTCCTGTAGTAGCTTTTGATAGCGAATTTTTTACAACTTACCCTAAAGAGCTAAATATTTATACAAATTCAGATTTTAAAGCCTTAGAATCTGCCTTACAAAACCCATATATGCTAAAACAAAATCAAGTTTTAGCTTTCAGATGGCTCTGGTTGAAATATTTTGAATCTAATCAGAGTAAATTTGAATCAAAGCATCGACTGTATTTTAAAATTATGAATTTAACTCGGGCCATCTACATCAAATATTTGGTTATGACTAAAAAAAATACTAGAGAAAGTAATGACTATTTCTTAAATCAGGTGTTGAAATTAATCTCTTCTGTTTTGGAAATTTTTAATACTGGGACAACTTGGTTTTTTCGACGAATGATAAAATTTTTGGATTTGATTAAAATTACTCCTAAATTTAGTTTAAAGCTTGAAAAAATTTTGATAAAAATCGCCATTTATATATTAAAGCATAGAGTTTACAGAGTGTTTAATTGAGGCCTAGATTATACTGTGCAGTTAGATGGTGTTCATTCAAAATTGATTTGAACGTGATGTTAAATCTAGAATTTGCAGATACCTGGAGGTAGGGCGTGCTAAAACGAATTTATATTGTAGGTGCTGGTTTTTATGGACTTACAATTGCAGAACTAGCCTCACGTATACTTGGATTAGAGAGTATAGTTTTTGAGTCACGCGAGCATATTGGTGGTAACGCTTATTCATTCTCAGATTCTAAAACAGGAATAGAAGTTCATAAATATGGTTCTCATATTTTTCACACAAACAACAAGTCTGTTTGGGAGTATGTAAATAATTTTACGCAATTAAATAATTATGAGCACAGGGTTGTAGTGAGAGCTAATGGGCGGAAGTACACAATGCCGATAACGCTCGACACTATTTCAGATGTTTATGGGCGAATTTTTACCCCTCAAGACGCGCGAGCATTAATTGAATCAGAGCGTACTTTAGATGTCGAGGACAATTTAGAGGGTTTTGCTCTGAATCAAGTGGGAAGAAAAATTTATGAACTGTTGATCGCTGGTTATACAGAAAAACAATGGGGTGAAGATCCAAAATTTTTATCAAAAGAGATAATTAAGCGGATACCTATTCGCTATAATTTTGACACACGGTATTTTACTGATGAGTATCAAGGAATTCCTATTCTAGGATACGGTGAGTTGTTTGCAAATATGATAAGTAATTCAAAAATTAAAATCGAGCTAGGTCATAAATTTAAGAAATCTGACATAGATTTACGAAGTAGGGATCTATTAATCTATTCTGGCCCTATAGATGCTTACTATGATTTTGTTTTGGGACACTTGGGGTGGAGAACTCTGGATTTTGATTTTGATACTTTGTCTATTCCTGATTTCCAAGGTTGTAGTGTCATAAACTATGCGGACAGAGAAACTCCTTTTACCAGAATTCACGAATTCAAACATTTACACCCAGAGCAGCAGAAGGCTGATGTGACTATTATTGCAAAAGAGTTTAGCCGTCAAGCAACTGAGATTGACGAACCATACTATCCAATCAATTCTGTTAGTGACCGTAACCTATTGCTTAAATATAGAGGTCTTATTAAGGCTGAAAAAAACGTACTATTCGGCGGTCGACTGGGCAGCTACCAATACTTAGATATGCATATGGCGATTGCAAGTGCATTGAGTGATTTCAACTCAATTATAGTACCGTGGTTTCATGACAATTAATCCGACTTTACTTTTCGTAATTCCGGTTTTTAATGAATCTCAAGTTATAGAAAATTTTATTAAGAGTTTAGATTCTAATTTTAAGCAAGTTGCCCATTCTTTTATTGTAGTAAACGACAATTCAACCGATAACTCATTCCAAATTTTATCGAGTTTGGAAAAAACTCTTTCAATACAATTAATAAACAACCCTATGAATTTAGGTCACGGAAGGTCGCTTATTAATGGGCTTAAACATGCGTTGAGGTTAAAGCCAGAATATGTGATTACTCTTGATGGTGACGCTAATTTTGATTCATGTGAAATTAGATCTATATTCGATAAGCTAATATCTGACTCATCTCTTGACTTAATTGAATCGTATAGGATTAATCGCTCTGAACCTGTATATCGAAAAATCGTAAGCTACTTCACCAAAATTCTTATTTTTTTTAAAACTAAACGTTTAGCAAAAGATGCAAATACTCCGCTAAGATTTTACACTTACAATTCCTTAAGTACCATTCTTCAATTAATTCCTCAGGATAGTCTAGTGCCAAATTTACATGTGACAATTATTTCACGAAAATACAAACTCAAAATGATATCAATGCCAGTTAACTGGCGGAATTTAAAAAAAGGCAATCTGAGTTCAACTTGGAATTTCAGAAGTAGAATTTTTCCTCCATTGAAATTTATAACTTTTTGCATAAAAGCTTTTAGGGAATTTGCAAAATGAAAAGAACTACTTTTGGGTGTAAACCTAAGTTCTTCTACAAGCTTGCGCTGCTATTTTTAATTATAATTGGACCGGCAATCGTCCTTGGATACTTTAGACCTTATGCATCCGATGAATCTATTTTTTTGTATCAAGGTAAAATTCTAAATGAAGGGAGAATGCCATATATAGACTCCTGGGATCATAAAGGGCCCTTGCTTTATATCCTTAATGCGTTGGCTATAAACATTCCCCTGAGCAATAGCTTAGGTATACCCATTCTTCAATCTTCTTTATTATTTGGGGCTTTAACTTACATCGGTATTTGCAGCGGAATATTAACATCTAATAATAAATCGATTTTCATTATTTTTGCCACCGTGACTAGTTTAACAATTTATTTGGGAATACATTCTTTTAACACAACAGAACTTTGGTGTTTACCTATCCAGTTAATTACTTATTTTAAATTGATATTTTATTTTTCTACAGTAAAAGAAAAAACTATTCATGAAAAATATCTTTCACGATTTAGTATGTGGTTAGGATTTGCTCTTGTATTTACAATATTAATTCGTCCCAACAATAGTTTTGGAATTGTGTTTGTAATAATTTTATTAGTTTCTCATTTAAGAAAAGTAACGTTGAATCTTTTTATAAGTTTTATTGTTGGTATCAGTCTGCCATTAATTTTGGTCAGTTTATATATGAATCCGATTGACCAAAATTTAGCTAAAGAGTTTTTTGACCAATACATCTTGTATAACGTTGATTATTCTTCTGGTTTATCCTTCCGGCAAAAGTTATATGGGTTTGGATATCTTTTTCTGAATTATGTGAAGCTACCTATCATGATTTTTTTACTCTTTTTAATTATTTTAAATTTTAAAAAAGTTTCAAGTTTTTCCACGAAAATATGTTTTTCATTGATCGTGGTTGATTTTTTCTCACAAACGACCAGTGGTAGAGGTTACAGTAGCTACCTAGTGGGAACGTTTGCTTCAGTTTTAATTTTTATTTTTTTCTTTCTGATTAATCACAGGAATTTAAAAATCAACTTAAAACTTTCTGTGGCTTTAGCAACAATTGTTTTTATAAACGCTATTGATGTTCAGGGTTTTTCTCAACGCTGGCATTCCAACTATAAAGAACAAATTTTAGCGAGTGATTACCTAAAAAAACAGACAACAGTGGCCGATGAAATTTTATATTTAGGAGCTAATCCATACATACTTGTTAGGTCAAATCGATTTTCTTCCAGTAAATTTATTTACTCTTATCCATTATTATCGAATTTTTATAGAGATAGGGTTGCTCTGGAAGAAAACTTTTCGGCAGACTTCCTAAGTAATCCACCAAATTATGTTGTCCAGAGTGATACAGGTTCGTGCAGCTTATTAAGTGACTCCTGCTATGACGGTAACTCTCAATATTTATCTGAATCATTAGTGTTTCCAGAGGTACGGCAATATATCTTGAGTAATTACATAAACGTGGCCACTGTTGGAGGAGAAATCTTTTATAAAAAAAGAAATCCTTAAATCCTATAATAAACGAGTAATTCTTAAGCTGCACAAATAATTACTGTAATTGATCGGATGTTTCAAATTAAGGTGTAAATTATTTTCATTTTTGAGCTTCAACAAAAATTTGCTTACCTTTTCTGCCTAATACCGAATAAGCCCAGCATATTGAATTAAATAACCTAGGGTATCGCCAGATGTACTTTGTTCCTGGCACCCATGCATGCTTCAAGACTTTAATTTTTATGTTTTCAAATTTAAAACCACTTTCTAGTAGTAAATTTCCAATTAATTGTGGTGTCCAAGTATGTAAGTGATTATTAATTTCATCTTTCAAAAATGTTTTCTGCCCGCGGTATTCATCGATTGGCACGCAGAGTAATAATTTCCCACCCTTTCGCAGTACTCGATGGATTTCGGTGAGTGCTCCTAGTGGATAATAAACATGTTCCAATGCATGATTAGAGATACATGTATCAATGCTTTTGGTTGAGATCTCACTTATATCTTTGTGAACCTCTAACTTCATTCCCTTAGCAAATTTAACTGCAACTGGATTTACCTCAATTCCAATTTTTTTCTTTGCGGTTAAAGCTTTTAATAAGTAACCAGCTCCACAGCCAAAATCTAGAATTACGCTGTTAGGATTAATTTTGCGCTGAAATTTTCTAGCATTGATTAATCCGCTTCGCTCTTGGTAACGATTTTGCCAGTTAAAATAGGTTTCACCTTTTTGGTGAAAATAATGCATCGAGGTTGCAGAATGCTTGTATTGGCTCACGACTCAGAATATCACGTGAGCCCGCTCGGGCTCGAACCGAGGACCCAAAGATTAAAAGTCTTTTGCTCTACCAACTGAGCTACGGGCTCCATAAACATCTTACATCACTATTGTTCCGCAATCAGTAGATTCATGCAAATGCTTTACGTTAGTCAATTGTTTTGGTACTGTAATATCACAAAAAAATTGAGGAATTTATGAAACATAAAGTGTTTAGAAGAATGACTTACTTATTGACACTGCCGTTGTTTATCCTTGACATTTTTAAATTTAAGTTTGCCAAAGGCAACTTCTTATCTAAGCATCTCATCAATGTATTTTGCCTGTTAGGTGGGAAACCAGCAAGCATAGCTTCAAAATTTTTAGGACACAAAAAAGTTGATTTTAAAATTGGCCATCACAAATCTGTTTTGCAATCAGACAAAATTAATCTTGATAGCTTAGTTAAAGAAGGATGTGCTTTAATTCCAAATGCTCTTGATTTACCCACTGTGGATAAAATCTTAGAAATTTCAGCAAAAACTAAGGGTAACTACCGAAAGACGGACACCTCAACCGGCTCCGAAAATGGTCTTTATTTTGATCGTAAAAATCCAAGCAATATTAGATTTGATTATGATGCCAACGATTTATTTAAACATGAATTGATTCAAAATTTTGTTTCTGACCGAAAAATACTTAGTATTGCTCAAGAGTACCTCGGTGCTCAGCCAATCTTTGACTTTATAGCTATGTGGTGGCACGTAAAGTCAGATAATCCAGACAGTGAGGCAGCTCAGTATTTTCACTTTGATATGGACAGACTTCGCTGGGTTAAATTTTTTTTCTATATAACCGATGTTAAAGACGACTCTGGTCCGCATGTTTTTATCCCAAAGTCACATAGTGATTTTGGGATACCATTCAGGTTCAGGCGCAAGGGATATGCACGCCTAGAGGATAAAGAAGTTGAGGAGTACTTTCCAAAACTTGAATGGAAAGTGTTTACTGGCAACGCAGGTACAATGATCGTTGAGGATACTAGAGGGTTGCACAAGGGAAAACATGTTTTATCGGGTGATAGATTAGTGTTTCAAATTCAATTTACTTCATCTCTATTTGCTCAAAGCCCTCTCGCAGAGACCACAATTAATAGACACGAAGTGGGGACGCAGTTAAACGAAGCCATGGTTAGATTCCCTGATACATTTACTCAAATACAAATAATCTAATAACTTTGAAGTAGTTGAAATGTTAAGATTTGTTTATTCGATACCTTTTTTACGTGAAAAAATTTGTCGTGTTAGATTTTTCTTATTTATGAAATTCAGAAAATTAATTACTGGCTCTTTAAATTCTGTTTTGCACTCGGAATATTCAAAAATTTCTATTCAATCTTATAATTCCAATAAAAATAGGATTACATATTTAGTAAGACTACTTGATAATATCTCTAGCGCATCTAAAAATAAAAGAGTTTTGAGTTGTGGGCCACGTTTTGAAAGTGAATTGTTTGGTTATCGTGGTTTAGGTTTCAAATGGAGCAATATTTTAGCCATTGACACATTTTCGTATTCAAGAAGAATCCAAGTTGGAAATATACATGAATTAGATTTCATGGATGATTCTTTTGACTATGTGATGGCGGGTTGGGTGATAGCCTATTCTGAAAATCCTAGATTGGCAGTGAAAGAGCTAACGAGAGTCCTTAAACACGGAGGCAAACTGGTAATTACATGGGATGTTACTGATAAAAATCTTCCTGAAAAATTAGCAGATTTTTACATACCTAGAATAAATAACATGTCCCAACGTTTGGAACTCACAGAGAAGATCTTTATTAGAGATTTATTGGTTGACAATATAAAGGTTGAAAGGCTTGAATGTGGATTTCTCGAAAAAGTAGGGACTTCATCGTTCCTTACACTAGTTTTAAAAAAGTAGTTGATTAGTAGGTTTGAAAAAAGTAAGCCAGGATTTAGTCACTATTAAAATCGTAAGACCTACCACCAGCTTTATATATTCGATCCTTAATTGCAATTGCCAAACCTGCCCCTGGTGGGGGTACCACAACAAGCCTATTCATACCTAATTCATCGCACATGCGAAAGTATTTATAAAGATGTTTAGCAAATTCTTGAGTGGTTTTAGGACTAGCGATACGTGTTGCGCCTACGGGCGTGGGCACGCTAGATAGTGCCAAGAAGGCGTCTCCCTTAATTGCGATTGTGTTAACTCCGATCTCTACTGCTGGTGAATAATGAGTTTCTAAAGAGCCAGATACTCTAAGGCGGTTGTCACTTTTTGCATAACTGACATCAATATTGGTTTTTTCTTTAATTATTTCAGGCGTAATAAATCCTGGTCTCACTATCTTAGGTTGCGAATTTAGGCAACTAACAATCGTAGACTCAATTCCAACTTTGCTTACACCACCATCTATCAAAAAATCGTCCTTACCTAACCTGCCTGCCAAATCTCGATAAACATTAATGCTAGAAGTTGGGGATACTAATCCAAATTTATTTGCGCTAGGTGCTGCTATTCCGCCGTGGCCCAGTTTTCTAAATTGCTTGAGTAAATCTAAGGCAATTGGGTTGTTGGGTACTCTAATCCCAACAGAATCTTGCCCACCTGTTAAATATTTTCCCACACGAGTGCTTTTCGGTAAAATTAGCGTTAGTGGTCCCGGCCAAAATTCATTAGCCAGCGTACAAGCATATTCTGGTACTTCAGAAACCCAATACGACAATTGTTCGCTTGATCCAATATGAACAATTAAAGGATGTTTAGTTGGCCTACCCTTCACCTCATACACGCGGCCAACAGCATCCTTGTTATTGGCATCAGCTCCTAATCCATAAACTGTTTCTGTTGGAAATGCAACAAGGTGTCCATCAATTAAGGCTTTCGCTGCTTTTTTAATTGCTTCTTGAGTCCAACTTGAGATTATCTTCATGCATAAATCATGCCATTTAAGTGGTTTTGATTAGATGCAGATGACCGATACCCTTGTGTCCTTCTGGTCCCCATCGTCTAGTGGCCTAGGACGTCGCCCTTTCACGGCGTTAACACGGGTTCAAATCCCGTTGGGGACGCGTC
>Ga0172372_10007822_pt1 | contig 14275 bp, 10 predicted proteins | sample LakKiv5m_2_FD_114544 | JGI IMG/M metagenome (GOLD analysis project Ga0172372, IMG submission 114544) | Freshwater microbial communities from Kabuno Bay, South-Kivu, Congo - kab_092012_9.5m | ecosystem: Environmental > Aquatic > Freshwater > Lake | place: Democratic Republic of the Congo...
CGCGCAGGCGGCTCGGGCAGCGCCCCGAGGTCCGGGACCATCGTGCCCGCGGGCGTGTCCGGCCGACCCAAGGGCGCCGGGGTGCGCAGGTAGGGAGCCGGGGTGCGGAGCTGGTCCACCGTGTCCACCGGGGTCCGCCCGTCGGTCGCGGCGAGTCGCCCCATGACGAGGGGAGGGGTGTGCTCGGGGTCTTCGGGGAGGAGCGAGCTCAGCGCCCGGATGGAGTCCGCCATCGCCCGCACCGAGGGGTAGCGCTCTTCGCGGCGGTACCGCGTGGCGCGCCGGATCACCTCGGAGAGGGCGTCCGGGATGCCCTCCATCATCCCCGCTTCCTGATCCGCCATGAACAGCTCGGGCGGGGTGTCCGCCCGCAGGAGCGACCAGAGCGTGGCGCCCACCGCGTAGATGTCCGCGCGCGCGTCCACGCCCTTGGCATCCGACTTCTGCTCCGGGGCCATGAAGCCCCAGGTGCCCATCACCGCGCCGGTCTTGGTCAGGCCGTCGTTGCCCTCGACCTGCACCTGGGCGATCCCGAAGTCGGTGATCCGGATCTCGCCCGTGCGGGTGAGGAGGATGTTGTGCGGCTTGATGTCCCGGTGGATGACCCCGGCGTCGTGCGCGGCCTGCAGGGACTCGCAGATCTGGAGGCCCACCCGCGCGGCCATGCGCGGCGTCAGGGGCCCGTAGTCCCGCACCCGCTCGAGGAGCGAGCCGCCGTCCACCAGCTCCATGACGATGTAGACGCGGTCGCCTTCCTCCGCGACGTCGAAGATCCGCACGACGCGGCTCTCCTCCAGCGTGGCCATGGTCTGGGCCTCGGCCATGAAGCGACGGCGGAGGGCCGGCCGGCCGCAGAGCGCGGGCGAGAGCACCTTGATCGCCCGCGGGCGCTGCAGTCGTTGATCGAAGGCGCGGTAGACGGTGGCCATCCCGCCCTCGCCGATCACCTCGAGGAGCTGGAATCGCCCCTCCGCGAGAGGCTCGGGCATCACGATGCTCATCGCGGCCACCGTAGCACGCCCCTGGGGCCCCCGCCCTCCCGGAGGAGCTCCTCGCAGAGCGCGTCGAACCGGCCGGCGAACCGGGCGGCCGGCGCATCGGAGGCTTCGTGCGGCGCCGCGGCGAGCGCCCTGGCCCGAGCCACCGCCGGGCCCAGCTCGGCGATGTCGGTGACCACCAGGACGCGGTCGGCGATGCGCCGCGCGAAGCGGACCTGGTGGTCGTCCACGTGCTCGCCGAAGCGGGCCTGCCGGGGAACGACCACCGGCGTCTTGCCGAAGGACAGCGCCTGCATGATCGACGCCGGGCCGCCGTGGGTGATCACCACCTCCGCGCGGCGCATCGCCTCCTGCACCTCGTCGAAGGGCATCATCGCCTCCACCCGGGCGCCGCGCGGCCGCAGCTCGGAGTAGCCGGCCTGCACGACGAGCTCGTCGCGGAGCTCCCCCACCTCGACGAGGCGATCCACCTCGGCCATGAGCCGGTCCATGCCGTCCTCGTGTGTCCCCACCGTGACGAAGATCACAGCACCGACCCCAGCATCACCCCCTCCGGGTAGTACGCCTTCTGCTCCTCCCACTGCACCACCATCCGGTCCAGCACCGGGCGCACCAGGCGGGCGGTGAGGGTGGGGGAGTCGATGCGGTCGTAGACCTCCACGTAGACGGTGCGGCACCCGAAGAGGAGCTTGCCCACCCAGAAGAAGGGCACCGCGATCCCCGCCCCGTTGGACACGATCAGCTCCGGCTGCTCCCGCCACAGCACCTTCACCGCGAGGAGCGCGTTCTTCGCCGCGTTGCGGAGGTTGCGGTTGGTGGGGTGGTGCCCCCAGTAGACGTGCTCGTCACGCAGGAGCGAGACGGCGTCGGGCTTGTCGAAGGTGACCCACACGCGCTCGTGCCTGCGCCACCACCCGTCCAGCACGTGGATCTGGGCGAGGTGACCCCCCGAGGAGCAGACGATGAGCACCCGGCGGGGCATGGCCGCCGGTCTATCTCCCCCCGGCGCGCCCGGGGAGCGCCGTGGGTTACCGGGGCGAGGTGTCCGACGACGTCCGCCGCGTGGCCCGGGGCGCGGGGATCCTGCTCCCTGCGACGCTCCTGGGGAACGCCGCCCTCCTCGGGCTCGACTTCTACCTGAACGGCGCGCTGGGGAACGCCGACTACGGGCTCTTCGGCGCCGTGCGTCGGGTCCTGGGCTTCGTCGGCTTCATCGTCCTCCTCGGCATGGAGAACACCGTCGTCCGCTTCGTCGCGCTCGCCACGACCGACGGCGCCCGGGCCGACGGCGTGGTGCGGCGGGCGCTGTACGCCACCGGGGCCGCGTCGATCGCGGCCGCGGCCCTGCTCTGGGCCCTGGCGCCCGCGTTCGCCGCCTGGGTGGACCCGAGCCCGACCACGGTGACCGTCCTGCGGGTCGGAGCGCTGTCGGTGCCGCTGGCCTCCGTGCGCATGGTGGCGGTGGCGGGCTCGCAGGGCTGGGGCGTGCTCACCCACCGCGCGGTGGTCATGTTCGTGGCCTGGCCGGTGGCGCAGCTCGTGGCCTTCCTCGCCGCGGCCCGACTCGGGCGGCTCGACGCCGTGGGGGCGGCCGTCGGCTACACCGCCGCCATGGGGCTCGGCGCGCTCATCGCGCTGGGCCTGCACCTCCGGCGGCGACCGGAGCTGCTGCGCGCGCCCCCGGCAGCGGTCGGCCCCCTCATCGGCTTCGCCTGGCCCATGTGGCTCTACGGCGTGCTCATGGCCGCCTACACCTGGGCGGATCAGGTCCTGCTCGCCGGGCTGCGCAGCCCCGAGCAGGCGGGCTGGTACGGCCCGGTGGCCACCCTCGCGCCCCTCTTCGGGCTCGGCCTCGCCTCGCTCAACGGCGTGTTCGCGCCCATCATCGCCGAGAAGCACGCCGCTGCTGACCGTGCGGGGCTGGAGCGGCTCTACCGGCTCGTGACCCGGTGGGCGGTGCTCCTGGCCCTCCCGCCCGTGTTGGTGTGCCTCCTCCTCCCGTCCACCGTGCTGCACATCTGGCCCAACGGGAGCGACGAGGCGGTCACCGCGCTCCGCGTCACCGCGGTGGCCCAGCTCGTGTGCACCGGCGTCGGCTCGGTGAACTACCTCCTGATCATGGCCGGGCACCAGCGCGCCACGCTCTGGAACGGCGTCCCGGCGCTGGTCCTGAACTTCGGCCTCTCCTTCCTGCTCGTGCCCGCCTGGGGGGTGACCGGCGCGGCGTGGGCCAACGCGGCGGCCATGGGGTGGGCCAACCTCGTCGGGCTCCTCCTCGTGGTGCGCCTCCTGGGGGTCCACCCCTTCGACCGGGCGCTCGTGCGGGTCGCGGGGGCCGCCGGGGCCGCCGCTGTGCCGGTGTGGCTCCTGGGCGGCGTGGACGGACCGCCCGCCGTGGTGGCTGGCGCAGCCGGGGTCCTTGCCGGCGGCGTGCTGCTCGGCGTCTACGCCGCGTTGGGGCTGGGCGAGGACGACCGGATGGTGGTCGGGAAGCTTTCGGGGAGGTTCGGGCGCCGGTGAGGCGGGCGTTAGGTGAAGCCCTCGCCCGACCCATGCTCCTCGTCGCCGCCTTCTCTCCCGACGCCGACTGGTTCGCGGGGCCCCTGCCGGGCCCGGAAACCGCGGCGGAGGTGCGCGCGCTCGGCTTCGACCCCGCGGCCGCCCCCGACGTGCGTCGGCTCCCGGCCGGAGTCGCCGTGCACCTGGACCTGCCCGCCGCCGGCGCGGTCGGCGAGGTGCAGGTGCTGCTCTTCGCCCACGGTCCGCTCGATGCCACCGGGGTCGCCGCCGACGGGGTGCTGCGTTGGGCCGACGGCCGCACCCAGGCGCTGAAGTGGCTCGTGGGGGAGCAGGTCTGGCCCGCGCAGGCGGGGGCGGACGGGCGCTGGGCGCGCGCCGTACCGGTAGGCACCAACCCCGACGGGGACCTGCTCACGGGCTCGCTCCTCACCGTGCCCACCTCGTGGGCCGACGCGCCCGTGTCGCTCTCCTTGACCGCCCGCCCCGGACCCCTCCAGCTCGCGCTGGGCGGCGTGGGCCTGGTCCCTGGGCCCGAACGGGTCGCGCCCCCCGTGGCGTCCTTCACCCCCATCCGCCCGCCCGAGCTCCTCCCGGTGCGACCGGCAGACCGCGGCTTCCTCGGCGTGCGGGAGGGGCACCTCGCCTGGGAGGACGGGAGTCGCGCGCGGTTCTGGGGGGTCAACCTGGTGGGGAAGGGGAACCTCCCCGCGGACCCGGCCGGCTTCGCCGACACCCTGGCGGATCTGGGCTTCGACCTCGTGCGCATGCACCACCTGGACCAGGAGGGCGTGCTCCCGAACCCGCGCCGGGGCCAGCCCGGGGAGGGCGCGACGGACCCGGCCGCCCTGGACCACTTCGACCGGACCCTGTCCGCCCTCGGCGCCCGTGGGATCTCGGTGGTGGCCGAGCTCAACACCCACCGCGCCTGGCTCCCCGGCGAGGGCGTACCCGCGCCCGACGGGCTGGCCGTGGGGAGCAAGTACGTGAACCAGGTCTGGCCCGCGTGGCTCGAGGCCGAGAAGGCCTGGGCGCGCGCGGTGTGGGGCCGGACGAACCCGCACACCGGCCGGCGCCCCGCGGACGACCCGACCGTGGTGCTGGTGGAGCTCTCCAACGAGAACAGCCTGGTGGTGGGGTGGCACCAGGGGGCGCTGGAGAAGCTCCCCAAGCCGCACCGGGACGAGCTCGATCGGCAGTGGAGCGCGTGGCTGCGCGCGAAGTACGGGGACGACGGCCGGCTCGCCGCGGCCTGGGCCGGACCGCGCCTCGGGGGGCTCCAGACCGGGGAGTTCCTCGTGCTCGACTCGGTGGCGCGGGAGCCCTCCTCACGGGCCCGGACCGAGCTCTACCCCCTGGCCCGGAGCGCCGACCTGGTGGCCTTCTACGCCGAGCTGGAGCGAGCCCACCAGCAGGCGATGGCGCGCTTCGTGCGGGAGGAGCTCGGCTTCCGGGTGCCGCTGGTGTGCAACACCAGCTTCGCGGTGCCCGCCGCGGACGCGCTCCTCGCCGACTGCGACGTGATCGACGTCCACCTCTACTGGGACCCCTACCCCGAGTCCTCCGTGCTCACCGACCTCTCCATCCTGGAGGCGTCGGCCGCGGCGCGACCGCTGGAGGAGCTCGCGTGGTGCCAGGAGGGGAAGCCCTGCATCCTCGGCGAGCTGCAGCACAGCTACCCGAACCCCTCCGCCCAGGAGGCGCCCCTGTTCTGGGCCACCATCGCGTCCCGCCAGGACCTCGACGCGGTGATCTGGTTCGCGTGGAGCCACACCACGCCGGTGCCGGGGAGTCGGGGCCCGGCGGGGGGCCTGGACCTGGAGGGCCGCAGCGACGCGCTCGTCCAGATGCCGGTCGCCTCCGCGCTGTTCCGCGGCGCCTGGGTCCCCGCCGCGGGCGCGCGGCACCTGCGCTGGTGGAGTGCGGGCGCGCGGGTGCGCGACCTCGCCGAGCCGCCCGGGCTCTGGATCCCGGAGCAGGTGGGCTGGGGCGCGGCCCTGGACCGGGTGCGCCGGACCTCCTTCTCCTCGTCGCCCGCCGTCTCGCCGTCCACGGCCCCGGACCCCGGTCCGACCCGCTGGACCGTCCGTCCCGCCGCGTTCGAGGTGGACACGCCGACCCTGCGCGTGCGCCTGGCCCCCGGCGCCCCCGCGCTCTCCCTCGCGTCCCTGGACGGGGCCCCGCTGGGCCAGGGCGCCGCACTCCTCACCGTGGCCCCGCACGCCGTCCGGGAGGGGACGGTGCGCTGGGACGGACCCGGTCCCCGGGTGCTCGGCACGGGCGACATGGGCTTCGTGGACCCGCCCCGGACGCTGCGCCTCCCCTGGGAGGGCCCGCGCCCGCGCGCCTGGGCGCTGGACGGGGAGGGGAGCCCGCTCCACGCGCTCCCCGTGCGGCGGCGCGACGGGGGCTGGGAGCTCGACTACGGCGACACGTTCACGCCGTGGGTGCGGCTGGAGGCCCGGTCGAGCCCTCCTCCTCGATCTCCTCGCTGAACTCGGCGGCGAAGGCCTCGACGTCCTCCTCGGGCACCTCGAGCTCCTCCTCGAAGCGATCGGCCTCGATGATGCCGGCGCGCGACGCCCGGAGGTTCGTGTACTCGACGAGCGAGAGGATGGCCCACTGGTAGATGTCCACCTCGTAGTACTCGAGGATGTTGTCGGTGAGGTTCAGCAGCGCGTAGGTGACCGTCATGGTGACGTACACGTGGCTCACGAAGGTGAGCCGGGTGTTGTGCGAGCGCCGGATGAGGCGGAAGCCCTGCCGGAACATCACCCAGAGCACGAAGAGGAAGCTCGCCGCGCCCACCGCGCCGGTCTCGTAGAGCACCCGCAGGTACCCGTTGTGGGGCGCCGCCTCGACCCCGAAGAGCTCCACCCCCAGCATCACCGAGGAGCCGGCGCCGTGGCCGAGCCAGGGGCGATCGGGCCAGCGCTGGAGGATCTCGTCCCAGAAGAAGAGCCGCCAGCCCACGGAGGTGTTGAGGTCGTAGGTGGTCTCGGCGGTGGTCTCGAACACGCTCCCGGCCGAGGCGACCCGCTCGACGATGCCGCCGCCGAAGCCGAGGAGCACCACCAGGAACACCATGCTCCCGGCCAGGATGTAGCTGCGCCGGTCGTAGACCCAGGACAGGTAGAGCCAGGCCAGCGCCATCGCGAGCCAGGAGATGCGCGTGTAGGTCAGGATCTCGAGCGTGACGAGGGCGGCGATGTACACGAGCCGCAGCGCCTTGTTCTTCGCGCGCGGGTCCAGGAACTCCGCGTACGCGAGGCAGAACAGGAACACCAGGTACATCGAGAAGTGCGCCGGGTGGAAGAACGAGGAGTTGATCCGGACGTACCCCTCCGTGACCACGTTCCCTTCCCCGGAGATCCACTGGTAGAACCCGAACAGGATGGGGATCGCGCTGGAGAGGTAGATGGAGCCGATCACCTGGCGCTCCATCCGCCGGTCCAGCATGTCCGAGATGATGAGGTAGGTGAAGAACGGGGCCGCGAGGCGGGTCACGAAGCGGATCGCCCACCGGAAGTCCGGCGCCCAGAGGATGGAGACGGAGAAGACGAGGAGGAAGATGCCGTAGGGGACGGTGAGCGAGCGCCCCCGGAAGGGGTTCTTCCACAGCACCAGGAAGTAGACGAAGCCGATGCCGGTGGCGAGCACGTTCACGAGCCCGCCCAGGTCGAAGTCGAAGGTCTCGGTCCCGATCCGCTCGCCGCCGGCGACGAAGTTCCGCAGCGAGATGAGCGTGAGGAACGCGAGGATGAACATCCGCGGGTTCGCGAGGAAGAGCCCCCCGCCCACCGACACGATGGCGAGCGCCGCCATCTCCGTCACCCCTCCCACCGCCAGCGCGAAGGCGAGGGGGATCGCCACGAGCGCGGGGAGCAGGAGGTTGCGGACGGGGTCCGAGCCGAAGTCGGAGCGGGAGCCGATCACGGGGCCCCGTAGCACGCGCCGGGGGGCCGCCGGGAGGGGACCGCCTTGATAGCCGCGCGTATGCGCGTGCTCCTCGTCTCCCGGGTGTTCTGGCCCAACCTGGGGGGCATCGAGAAGACGGTGGAGTGGCTCGGCAAGCACCTGGTGCGGCGGGGCCACGAGGTGGACGTGGTCACCCTGGACCGCGCCTTCGAGGACGGCCGCGCGCTCCCCCCCACCGACACGCTCCACGGGATGCGCGTCACCCGCGTCCCCTACCGGGGCTCCAACCGCTACCCGCTCGCCCCTTCCGTGCTCCGACACGTCCGCGGTCACGACGTGGTGCACGTCCACGCGGTGGACTTCCTCGCCGACTGGCTCACCCTCACCCGCGCCCTGCACCATGTGCCGGTGGTGCTCTCCACCCACGGGGGCTTCTTCCACACCGGCTTCGCTCCCCGGTTGAAGCGGCTCTGGTTCCAGACCGCCACCCGGGCGCTCTGCGCCTCGGTGGACGCGCTCCTCGCCACCTCGGACCAGGACCTCGAGCTCTTCCGGCAGATCACCGATCGGGTCCAACTGGTCCGCATCGGCGTGGACCTCGATCGCTGGCTGGCGCTCGACCGGTGGCCGGTGCCCGGCTCCTGGATCACCGTCGGTCGGGTGGACGTGCACAAGGGGCTCTCCCACCTGCTCCGCGCGCTCGCGGTGGTGCGCGACCGCGACCCTCGGGCCTTCCACGCCCAGGTGATCGGGCCCGAGGTGGTGGAGGGGCTCCTGGGGCGGCTCCAGGCCGAGCGGGATGCCCTGGGCCTGGGCGATCGGGTGCGCTTCACCGGCCGCCTGGACGACGCGGCGCTGCTCGAGGCGGTGCGCACGGCCGAGCTCGGCCTCTGGCCCGCCGAGTACGAGAGCTTCGGGATCTCGGTCGTGGAGGCGATGGCCGCCGGTGTGCCGGCGGTGCTCAACGACATCGCCGCCTTCCGCTACTTCCACGCCCCCCGCGCCAGCGAGCTCACGCGCTACGCCGAACCCGAGGTCGCCGCGGGCGCGATCCTGCGCGCCCGCGACGCGGCGCTCGACCCCCACACCGCCCGCGACGTGGCCCGACGGTACGGCTGGGACCGGGTGGTGGTCGAGGTGGAGCAAGTGTACGAGCGGGTCCTGGCGCGGCGGAAGCGGAGCCCCGCCGGGCTGCTATGATTGGGAGGTGCTCTGGCTCCTCGCGTGCCATTCGGTGGCGACCCACGCGGACCCGCTGGTCCCCTGGGTGGACACTTCGTACGACGACACCGCCACCGTCGCCTCCGATCCCGCCGTGGTGCCGCTCGAGCACGCGCACGACCCGGCCACGCCGGTGGACGGAACCCCGGCCCCAGGCGGGCTGACGGTCGTCATCGGGGGAGGGGTGTCCGGCCTCGCCACGGCGATGGACCTGGACGGCCCGGTCCTTCTCCTGGAGGCTTCGGAGCAGCTCGGCGGGCGGGCGCTCTGGGCCGCGGCGCGTATGCTCTTCGTGGGGAACGACGAGCAGATCGCCGCGGGGGCCGCGTCGGACCCCACCGAGCTGATCGCGGACTGGGAGTCGCTGACCGGAGCGCCTCCGGACAGCGTCGCCACCCGCTTCCTGCTCGAGTCCGACGGCGTACGCGATCGGCTGCACGGGCTCGGGGTCCGCTTCGAGCTCACCGAGGCGGATCCGGTCCATGCCCGCTGGCGCGGGGTGGGCGTGGTGGGCGGCGGGCCCTTCCTGGTGTCGGTGCTGGCTGCGAACCTCCCCGGCACGGTGGACGTCCGGCTGGGAGTCCCCGCCACCGCGCTGGTCCTCGACGGAGGCCGGGTGATCGGGGTCGACACCGAGGCCGGACCGGTGGCCGCCGACCGCGTGGTCATCGCCTCGGGCGGCTTCGTGAACCGCGCCGACCTGGTCGAGCGGGTGATGGAGCCCCTCCCGGGCGCCTGGACCATCGGTGAGGACGACGGCGCGCAGGGGTGGGCCTACGAGCAGGCCGAGGCCCTGGGCCTCGGCATCGCGCTCCCCGAGGCGATCGGCTTCAACGCCCACACCCTCGGGCTGGCGGGCGCGTCCGGGGCGCCCATCGATCTCGACGGCATGGACGCGTTCTGGGTGGACAGCGCGGGCGAGCGCTTCGTGGACGAGACGGCGTGGTGGAGCCTGCTCCCCTGGGGCGCCGCGCGCGCCCGCGGGGGCGCGTGGGCGATCAGCAGCCTGGAGCGCCTCCGGGACACCGTCAGCTCCGACGACCTGCCCTACCTGGAGGCGGGGCTGGCCGCGGGGGTGGACGCCCGCTGCGCCGACGACGACCCCGCGCTGGCGGGTCGGCTCGGGGTGGACCCGGCCGGCCTCGGGGCCACCCGGGAGGCGATCGAGGAGCTGAGCGCCAGCGCCGAGGCCGACGAGCACGGCCGGCCCACCTTCCCCAGCGCCGAGGGCACCCCTTGCGGCTACCGGGTCGGCCGCTCCGCCTCGAAGAACTTCGGCGGCCTCGCGGTGGACCGGGACGGGCGCGTGCTCGCGGAGGACGGCGCGGTCGTGGGTGGCCTCTGGGCGGTGGGGGAGGCGGCCGGGATGGCGAGCCCCGGTCTGGGGGGGATGTCCGGCTTCGACGGCAGCCTGAGCGCGGTGGTGTGGAGCGGCTGGCGGGCGGCCGCGGCCATGAACGCCGAGCGCCGGTAGGGTCGGTCCAGCGGGCTCATCGGGGCTCCGTGGGAGGGGATCGATCCGGCCCGGGGGCCGATGGGGCGAAGCCGGGTACCGCCCGCTCCCAGTCGGGGGCCAGCGAGGTCTCCCCCGGCTCGGTGAGCGGCGGGTAGACCGGGTGGCTCCGCACCCCTACGCCCCAGCCCACCGCGAAGAGGAGCGCCAGCCCCGCCAGCACCCGCGGACCGGGGGCGCGGCGGGCCAGCTCCAGCGCGGCCACGCCGAGCAGGAGGAGCCAGGTGAGGTGGAAGAAGCTCTCCGGCTTGGCCACGCGCCAGAAGCCGGGGACCACCTCGAAGAGGACCCGGTACAGGGGGTTGTGGGTGGGACCGAGCGCGAGGAGGAAGGCCACCCCCGCCCCCACCCAGAGCGCAGGCGCGCGCCGGGCGCCCACCACCGCCAGCCCGAGCGCGACGAGGTTCAGGGCGCGCCAGGCCTCGAGCCGGTTCCAGAGCGGGGGCCAGAGCTCCACCACGTCCAGGGCGGCGCGCTCGCTCAAGAACCGCTCCGGGCTGGCCAGCGCGGTGTCGCCGTGCATCAGGCCCCACTGCCAGGCGAGGAGCGGCAGGACCGGCAGCCCGGAGAGCGCGGCGGCCAGGGCCAGCCGCCGGTCGCGCAGGCCCAGGCTGAGCGCCCCCAGGAGCGCGCAGAGCAGGCCCACGTAGATGTTCACGAAGAAGGCGCCGAAGGCGGCGGCCCCGGGGAGGAGGAGGTCCACCCGGCGGGGCGACTGGACCGCGCCGCTGAACGGGTGCCGCGCGGCGGCGCGCGTGAGCGCCCAGGCGTAGAGCGGCAACCAGTAGATCGACGTCTTTTCGATGGTGTACCAGTTGAGATCTCGAAACTGGTGGAGGTTCATCGCGAAGGGGAAGGCGAGGAGCAGGGCCACCGCCCGGTGGCCGGTCCAGGCCCGGAAGAGCGCCGTCGCGGCCCACCAGCCCAGCGCCAGGTTCATCAACCCCTGCAGGTTCATGGCGGCGAAGGGCTCGAGGACGAGGTCGAACAGCGCGGTGATCCAGAGGTGGCCCACGTGGATCCCGATGAGGCGCATGCCCGGGTCGGCGAGGTCGAACATCCGGGTGTGGACGCCGTCCAGGTAGAAGGCCAGGCTCCCGGCCTTGTCGATGGTCGGGAAGCTGCCGAGCACGAACGTGGGCAGGTACCACGCGGCAGGGGTGGTCAGCGCCACCACCAGCCCCACGATCACCCCGGCGTCCCGCCGCCGTCCCACCCAGGCCACGCCGAGGCCCACGAGCACACAGGCCACCCAGGGGAGCGGCGCGTCGGCGAACGCGACGGGGGCCAGGACCTGGTGGGGATCGGGGGGAGGACCGTACACCCCGCGAACGTAGCGGTCGCCGGGCCGGCGCGCGCGCCCGCGGGCCCGGACGGGTGACGCCACGGCGCCGCCGCGGATACCCCGGGCGGGCGATGCACCCCCTGCTGACCTGGTACCGCGCCCACGCCCGCGATCTCCCCTGGCGTCGGGAAGTGTCGGCCTACCGCACGCTCGTGTCCGAGCTCATGTGCCAGCAGACCCGGATCGACACGGTCCTGCCCTACTTCGCGCGCTTCATGGAGAGCTTCCCCACCGTGGAAGCCCTCGCCGGAGCGCCGCTCGAGCGGGTCCTGGAGCACTGGAGCGGCCTCGGCTACTACTCCCGGGCGCGGAACCTCCACGCCGCGGCCCAGCACGTCGTCGCCGCCGGGGGCTTCCCGACCACCCTGGCGGGCCTCCAGGCGCTGCCCGGCGTGGGCCCGTACACGGCCGGAGCGGTGGGCAGCATCGCCCTGGGCCTGGACGTGCCCGTGGTGGACGGGAACGTGGAGCGGGTGCTGGCGAGGCAGCTCGCCCTGGACCTGGACCCGCGCCGGGCCTCGCGGCGGCTCTGGGCCGAAGCGGCGGCCCGCGTCCCGGCCGGTCAGGCGGGAGACTGGAACCAGGCGCTCATGGAGCTCGGCGCCACCGTGTGCACACCGCAGAAGCCGCGCTGCCTCCTCTGCCCCATCCGCCCCACCTGCGCCGGCGTGGGCGAGCCCGAGCGCTACCCGGCCCGGGTGGTGAAGCCCCCCGTGCCCGAGCTCGAGGCCGTGGCGGGGCTCGTGCGGCGGGAAGGCGCGATCCTCCTCGCTCGGCGCCCCCCGACGGGGCTGCTCGCGGGCCTCTGGGAGCCGCCCGGGGGGGAGGGGAGCGACCTCGGCGCCGTGCTCGCCGCGCGGGTGGGCCTCCGCCTCCTGCACGCCCACCCGGTGGGCCGCGTGACGCACGTGTTCTCCCACCGCCGGCTCCACACCACCGTGTACGAGGCCGAGGTCGAGGGAGAAGGGCGACCGGTGGGCTACGACGAGCTCCGCTGGGTGGCCGCCGCCGCGGTCCCCACCATGGCGCTGTCCACGCTGGCCCGGAAGCTCCTCGCGGCGGGAGGGGCACCCCGCGCGGGTTAGGGCGCCCTGCCATGCTCGCCCTGCTCCTCGCCGCCTGCATCCACGCCGTCCCGCCCGACCTCGTCCCCGACGAGCGGGTGGAGTACCAGACCGGGGACGGCTGGAGGATCGGGCTCCGGCGCTACCCGGCCGAGGGTCCGCCCGTGGTCCTGGTGCACGGCATGGCCGCCAATCACTACAACTGGGACTACACGAGCCGGGTCTCGCTGGTCCAGTACCTGCGCGCCCGCGGCTGGGACGTGTGGGTCACCGAGCTTCGCGGCGACCCCGAGGCCGTCCCCCCGAACCCGCAGGCGCGGGCCTACAGCTTCGACGACCACGCCATCCTCGACGTTCCCGCCATGCTGGACACCATCCGCGCCCAGACGGGCGAGGACGAGGTGTACTGGGTGGGCCACTCGATGGGGGGGATGCTGCTGTACACCTCCCTCGAGCAGTTCCCGGAGCGGATCGCCGCGGGGGTGGCGCTGAATTCCCCGGCCGCGCTGACCGAGAGCAACGGTGTGTACGGCGTCGGGCGCGCGTTCCACTGGGCCGTCCCCCGCGTCGCGGTGGGTGTGCCCTGGATGGCGCGCTCCACGCTGTGGATGGGCCGCGCCAACCTCTTCCTCACTCTCCTCGCCAACCCCAAGAACATGGACCCGCAGGTGGCCAACGGGCTCGCCCGCGAGGCGCTCGAGCGGGTCCCGGCCCCGATGGTCGGGCAGGCCAAGCGGTGGCTACGGGAGGGCGACCTGGTGCGCCTGGACGGCACCCCCTGGTTCGCGCGGGAGGAGCGGCCGCCCGTGCCGCTCCTGGTGTTCGGCGGCACGATGGACGTCATCGTCCCCCCCGGCAACGCCGAGGCGGCCTGCGGCATCTTCCCCGCCTGCACCTACCGCGAGCTGGGCCGGTCCCACGGCTTCGGCTCGGACTACGGCCACGTGGACAGCGTGGTGGGGACCACGGCCGAAGCCGAGGTGTTCCCCCTGGTCGAGGGGTTCCTGCGGGAGGCACGCCGCACCCGCGAGGCCCAGGCGGCCGCACCGGTGTCGGAGCCGGTTGCCGAGCCGGCGGCGGGGCCGGTGTCGGACCCGGCGGCGGTGCCGGTGTCCGAGCCCTAGCAGGCTGCTGCGAAAGCCGGACCGAGCAGGCGAAGCTCAGCCGGGCCGCGGTTGACGAGCGCGCTCGACGCGCGATTCGCGAGGAAGGACCGTGTCGAGACACGCGACTGACGAGCGGCGGCGACCCCGGCCCGGGGGAGCGAGCATGCGACGGGAGGGTTTTGCAGCATCCGGCCAGGTCGACCCGCGCGTCGGCGCGACGGATCAGGGCGTGGCGACGAGCGTGCCCAGGAGCGTGGTGTAGCTCAGGTTCACGGTGAGGAGGTCGTACCCGGAGCAGAGCACCTGGGTGGTGGGGCCCACGTAGCTCCCCACCTGACCTTCGACGCAGCGCTGCTGCACCAGGTCCGTCCCCGCGCCGGTGAAGCTCGCGTCCACCGTCGCCACCCCCTCGTCCAGCAGCACGGCCACCGCCGCGTCGCGCAGGGTCCCCCCGGAGATCCGGAGGCCCGCCTCGCCGTCCCAGGCGCCCGTCGCGCGGGCGTAGACCGCGTTGCCGTGGGCGAGCACCCCCGAGCGCAAGAGCTCGCCTGGGCCGCCGGCGAGGTCCAGGTCGTCGAGCTCCCAGGTGCCCC
>Ga0172372_10007824_pt1 | contig 14272 bp, 12 predicted proteins | sample LakKiv5m_2_FD_114544 | JGI IMG/M metagenome (GOLD analysis project Ga0172372, IMG submission 114544) | Freshwater microbial communities from Kabuno Bay, South-Kivu, Congo - kab_092012_9.5m | ecosystem: Environmental > Aquatic > Freshwater > Lake | place: Democratic Republic of the Congo...
CCCCATCATCCGGAGGAGGGCGGGGCGGACGAAGACCTCGAACGTGATCAACGCCGACACGGGGTTTCCCGGGAGGGAGAAGACCGGCACCCCGTCCTTCGTCCCGAAGGCGGTCGGGCCGCCCGGCTTGATGCCGACCCGCCAGAAGCGGGACACGACGCCCGACCGCGCCAGCACCTCCCGCACCAGGTCCCGGTCTCCCGCCGACACCCCCGCGGTGGTGACCAGGGCGTCGGCCTTCAACCCTTCAGAAATCTTTGCCGCGTGGCTTTCGAGGTCGTCGCGCGCGATGCCCAGGAGCAGGCTTTCCGCGCCCGTTTCCCGGACGGCGGCGGCGACCGCCAGGCTGTTGCTGTTGACGATCGTGCCGGGCGACGGCGGCTCCCCGAGCTCGATCAGCTCGTCGCCGGTGGACAGCACCGCCACCCGGACCTTCCGGTAGACCGGGACGAACGTCTTCCCGAGGGAGGCGAGCATGCTGATCTCCGCCGGGCGGAGAGGCGTCCCTCCCGGAAGGACCACGTCGCCCTCCCGCACGTCCTCCGCGCGAAACCGGATGTGCTGACGGGCCGTCACCTTCCCTTTCACGACGACGTATCCGTCCGTCTCCATCGTCTCCTCGAACGGGATCACCGCGTCGCAGCCGGCGGGGATCGGGGCACCGGTCATGATCTTGACGGCGCACCCGGGCTCGACGCCAGCCGAAGCGGTTCCCCCCGCGGGGATGTACCCGGTGATCCTCAGGCGGGCCGGCCCGCGGCAATCGTCGGCCCGGACGGCGTACCCGTCCATCGCGGAGTTGTCGCAGAACGGGAGGGGCCACGGGGCGGAGATGTCCTCCGCGAGGGTCCTGCCCAGCGCCCGCCCGGTCTCGACGCGCTCGGTGCCCAGCGGCGCGACGTTCTCAAGTACGATGCTCCTCGCTTCCTCATAGGTCGGCATGCGCGACCTTCCCCCCTTCCAGCACGATCGACCCGCCGTTGAGACGGCCCGAGCGATCCGGTTCGTGCGTCGTCATGACGACGGTGGTCCCCTGCGCCGGAAGCGACGCGATCACCGTTTCGAGCAGCCCGGTCGTCTCCCGGTCGATGTTCGCGAGCGGCTCGTCGAGCAGGAGGACCTCGGGTTTCAGGACCAGGGCCCTGGCCATCGCCACCCTCTGCGCCTCTCCGCCGGAAAGTTTCCGCGCGTCCCGGTCGCGGAATCGATCGAGACCCACCGTCGCCAGCGCCCGGTCGACCGCTTGGTCCGCGATCTTCCCCGCGCTCCCCCTCGCTAAAAGGCCGTACGCCACGTTCCGGAAGACGGTCCCCCCGAAGAGGTACGGGGACTGGTGGAGCAGGGTGACCTTCCGACGACGCCTCGCGATATCGCTCTTCCAGTCGATCCGTTCGCCCGCGTAGAAGATCTCCCCGGTGGTGGGAGGCAAAAGGAATGCGAGGATCCCAAGCAGTGTACTCTTCCCCGCGCCGTTGGCGCCCGTGAGCGTGTACAGGCGGCCCGCCGCGATCGTCAGCGCCTCGATGTCGACCGCGACATTCGCCCCGTACCGCTTGGTGACCGACCGGAGCCGGTACAGTTCGGTCAAACGGCTACCTCCGCTGGAGGAGACTGAGGAACAGGTTGACGATCAGCGCAACGGTCATGAGGACGATCCCGAGCGCCATCCCGAAGGAGAACTCCCCCTTGCTCGTCTCGAGGGCGATCGCGGTCGTCATCGTCCGCGTGTACCCGCGGATGTTCCCGCCGAGCATCATCGCCACTCCGACCTCGGAGACGACCCTCCCGAAGCCGGCGATGACGGCGGCGAACACCCCGAACCGGATCTCGCCGACCAGTGTGATGACGGCACGGAACGGCCCGGCCCCCAGCGTGAGGGCCGTGGGGAGGATCCGCGCGTCCGCGCCCCGGACCGACGCAAGGGTGTAGTTCGCCACGATCGGGGAGGCGAGCAACGTCCCCCCGATCACGATCGCGGTTGGAGAAAAGAGCAGCCCCAGCGCCCCCAGCGGACCTTGGCGGCTCAGGAACCCGTAGACGAGGAGCCCCACCACTACCGTCGGGACCGCCATGAGGGTGTTCAGCGCGGTGACGGCAAACCCTTTCAGGCGGAAGTCGGAGAGCCCGACGGCAAGGCCCACCGGGATGCCGAAGAGCGCGGCGAAGAGCGTCGCACCCGCGGAGACCGACAGGGAGGTGCGGACCGCGTCGACCACATCGGGGGAGAGCGACCCGATCAGGCGCAGGGCCGCGGCGAAGGAGGAAATCAGGAAATCCAACCCGCGGCCCCCGGTTCCCTTCAGTCCAGGAACGCGTCAGGCGTCGAGGCCAAGGATCACGCTGGACGCCTTGACGAGGGCGCAGACATGTTCGCCTTTGTCCAGAAGGAGGCGCTTCGCGCTCCCCTCGGTGACGATCGCCGTCAGGACGCTCCCCCCCGGAAGATCCACCGCCACCTCGGCGCTCACCGGCCCGTGCACGACCCGGCGCACCGTTCCGCACAGCACGTTCCGGGCGCTGACCTTCGCATCGTGGAGATCCCTCCCGAGGATCACGGCGCTCGCCTTGAAGAAGGCGTACGCCTCCATCCCCGGCTTGAGATCCAGGACCCTGGCGCTCTCGTTCGTGACGACCGCGCAGAGGGTCTCCCCTTCCTTCATCCCGAGGGTCACCTCCGTGTTGACGGCGCCTTTGCGGACCTCCTTCACCTTGCCCAGGAACACGTTTCTCGCGCTGACTCGCATGGCGACCCTCCGAAGCAGGGAGTACAGGCGACCCACGTCCCCGAGACGCCCCTCGAGGCGCCCGATGAACTTTTGATGCTCGCCTTCCAGGACGCGGTAGAGCCGGATCGTTTCCTTCCCCTCGTCCGTGAGCATTGTACCACCGCCGCCGACGCCCCCCGCCGCCCGGCGGACGAGCGGTTTTTCCGCGGCGTTGTTCATCGCGTCGACGGCGTCCCACGCCGTCTTGTAGCTGGTCCCGGGGCACTGGAAGCGGACCGGATCCGGGAAACGCTCGCGGGCTCCGGCGGGAACCGGACGAAGGCGGCGGCCCGGCGACAACTCCAAGGATGCACCATTCGCGGCAAACGGGGCATCCGTATATCAGCGCTCCGATCCTGCCCGGCAGGTAGCACCCCCGGAGCGGAAGCAATTTCCCGTCTATACTGTTTCAAGGGGAATGTCACGGAGGTGGAGTGCGGGATGGCGAAGAGAATCATCATGTATACGACACCCTGGTGCCGGGATTGCAGGGCGGCGAAAAAGTTCCTTGCGGAGCGGGGGGTCCTGTACGAAGAGGTCGACATCGAACAGAACCCGGACGCGGCGGAGATCGTTATGCGGTTGAACGACGGGATGCGGAAGGTCCCTACGCTCGACGTGGAAGGGACGATGGTTTCCGGGGATCAGTTCGACGCCCACCGGTTCGAGAGGGACCTGCGCGCCGCCGGCGTTCTCTGACAACCCGCCATGCAAGTTACGTCCCGAATCCTTCGAGTGCCTTGAGTACCCACCTGTACCCGATCCGCTCCTGTTCAAGCCGCAACGACGGGGCGATTCGGTCGAGGCGGATATCGTCGTAAAGATTCGCCTCATCCGGTGTCAGGCGGGGGAGGTCGCGGCCGGTCGGATGCGGTTCCTTACCCCACATCGCCTTGTGGGCCATCAGCGTTTCCCGGTCCATGAGAAGCGAACGGGCGTCCGGGAACGCCCCTCGGAGTTGGTCGAGGATCGCGAAGCCGTGGGTGTCGAGGTCGCCCCAGTAGGCGATCGTTTTCTCCCGCAGCCAGCCGGTCTGCGACAGTGCGTCGAAACCGTAACCAGAACCGAAGATCCCGATGGCATCGGCAATCCGGGGGAAGGCAAGGAAGTTGATCTCGTTCTCCGTAATGAAGATCCGGTTTGCGGGCAACGACAACCCGGCGAATTCCTCGGCAGGGACCGAGAGGTCGGACAGGCCCGCGATCCGCAACGCTGGATCGAGAACGCGAAAGCGGACCGGAACGGATTTCGCCCGAAAACCGTATCTCCGTTCGAAACCGGAGAGTCCGGAGAAGGCACGGTCGACCGCGGTTCCGGGAAGCACCAGGTCGAGCATTTCGGCAAGCAGCGCCCGGTGCCGCTCGATGAACTTCGTATCCACTCCAGGGACGTCGACCTGCCGAAGGTAGATGCCGGGGCGGGGATGCCTCACGACCCAGTCGAGCAGTCCGAGCACCCCGGGCCAAGCGTCGGCGTGCTCAAGCACACGCAACGGCCGCTTGAGGATCCATGCGTCGAGCACCGGAAATGCCGAGCGGATCCGGGCGGCCGAATCGTAAAAGCGGGCCGCCTCCCGCCGTTTCCCGAGCGCCTCCAGGCCATCCGCCTCCGTGTCGAAAAGCGCCGCGACAGGAATCCGGTTTGTTCCCAACTGGCGATGATTGATCGCCCGCCACTCGAGACGATATCCGCCGACGGGAACGCCTTCCCTTTTTCCCTTGGCGATCAGTTCGTCGATCCAGTGCCGGACGGACTCGAAGCGCTCGGCCATCGCCCGGGAGTCGGGTCCCTTGATCGGGATCCGCAGCGGAAAGACAGGCGCACCTCCCGCCTCCGCGCGCAAGATGTCCCCCCTGTCCCACGCTTTTCGGAGATATTCCCGGATCCCGGCCGGACTGGTCCACCCTCTCATATGCGACGAGCCTCTCGCTCAGCCCGGTATTCCTCGATGGTCAGGTTCCGAAGCTGCGACTCGCGCCCATCTTCGTTGTGCACGAATCCGACCGAGGCGACATGAGGTTCGATGATGTGGATCTTCTGCAGCGGGGTGACGATCAGCAACTGCAGGTTGAGGCGGTGAAAAAGGTCGAGGCCGTATCGGGCGGACTCGTCCGACCCGCGGCTGAACGCTTCATCGATGACGACGAAGCGGAAGGTGCGCGACCGCACCTCGTCAAGCGCCAGTCCGAACTGGTAGGCGAGACTTGCCGCAAGCACGGTGTAGGCCAACTTCTCCTTCTGGCCTCCCGACTTGCCGCCCGAATCGGTGTAATGCTCGAACTCCTTGTCGTCCTCGCGCCACCGTTCGGACGCGGAAAAGACGAACCAGTTGCGAACGTCGGTGACCCGTGCCGTCCATCGGCGATCGGCGTCGGTGTTCCCCTCACGACCGCGGAATCGCTCGATCAGCGCCTTGACTTGCAGGAACTTCCCCTCGGAATACTGCTCGTCGTATGAACCGCCTGTCGTGTCCTCGGTGCAGCTTCTGAGCATCTGTTGGAAATCGCGGATCTCGGCATCGGCCCCGGGTTGCGGCTCCAACCGGATGTATCGGCCCGGATTGTAGTCGATCCGCGCCAACGACCCGTTGATCCGCTCGACCCGTTCCCGGATCGTCTCCCTCTCCCGATTCAGCCGCGACTGGAAATCGACCACCTCGCGGATCGTGTTCTCCTTGAGCAACTGGCGGAAGCGCGCCTCGAACCTCGGAAGATCATCGGTGCGCAGACGTTCCAGCATGCTTCGATATTCCCCTGCCGACTCGATCCGGTCGTCGACATCGCGCGTCTCGATCGAATAGGCAATCCGGTAATCCCGCATCGCCGCGATGATACCGTCCTGGAGTCGCCTCCCCTTTTTCTCCTCGGCGTCGATCCGGGCCTGGAGGGCTCCCCGCATGTCGCGCTCCCGGTTGTCGCACGACTCGACGGTCAGCGCCTGGTTCCCGAGGATTTCCTCCCGCAGCGATTCGATGCGCGGGAAGACGACGTCCCGCCCTTCCGTTTCCATTTTTGACAAGACGGCCCGGCACTCCGCCAACATCTCGCCGGCACGCTCCTGCCTGTCTCCGTTGACCCGCAGCTCGCCCTTCCGCTCGTCAAGATCCTTCTCCGTCTTTTCGATCCGGGCCTCGGCCCCTTTCAACTGTTCCGACAGGGAACGGAGAAGGTCGGAGGTGGATTCCAGCGCCTGCAATTCGGCCTCAAGCTCCGAGATCACCGAAGCGAGCGGGCGCCAATCGAGATCCGCGAAATCGGAGAACACCTCGAGCTGGGCGACCGCGCCGGACCGCTCCTGCAAGGCAGCGAGGCCGGCCTGCGCCTCGGCGATCCTCGAACCGATCACCTGCATCCGCTTTTCGAGCCCCCGCGCCCGACCTTCGAGCGTCCGGATCTTCGCTTCGTTGCTCCACCCGAGAACGTACCGGGAGCGGTCGTCGATCCGATGCCGGTCGTCCTTCTCGTGGCGCTCCCCGCTTCCCTTGATCTGTCCGGCCTTCGTGACGGCCCGTTGCTCCTTGCGGAACCGCTCCATGGTGTCGCAGCAAACATGGTTGAAACGTCGGAACAGCTCCGATTCGATCCACGCGTAGAACGGGGAATCGGGGTTGATCGCGAGCTTGCGGACCAGCAGATCTCCGCCCGACGGAGCCGTTTCCACCGCGACCTTCTCCCGGACCCGGTAATATACGAGTCGGCCGGCCAGCCGATTCCGGTCCACCCACTCGGCCACCCGCTGGTACTGCAAATCGGGAACCAACAGCGACAGACCGAAATTATGGAGCAGGCGTTCCGCCGCCCCTTCCCACACCGATGCCTCCTCCCGGACGCGGACCATTTCACCGGCGAACGGCACCGATTCCTCCGGGATTCCGAGCGAATCGCACATCGCGGCGCGGATGGCTACCTGCGCTTCGGGGATGTTGCTCTTGCGACGCCGCAGCGAATCGAGCTCCTTCCGCAGCGAATCGTATTCCAGCTTCAAGTTCCGCAGGTCGACGCCGTCTTCCGTCCGTCGGTCCTGAAACGTGTCCCGTTCGGAGTTCAGCTTTTCGGCCAATGCGCCGAGTTGCCTCCGGTTCGCCAGAAATGCATCGAGATCGACGGCACTTTCCAGTCCGAGCCGCCCGGCGAACCCGTCGTACCGGGCGGAACGGTCCATCCTGCGCCCCTTTTCCTGCCGCTTCTCCCGTATTTCCGTCTTGATCCTTTCGATCCGGTCGCCGCCGTTCCCGGAAATCGCCGAACGGATCGATTCCCGCTCCCCCTGCTGTTCCCCCCGCCGCACTTCGAGTTTCCGGATCCGTCCCCGGAGTTGATCGGCCTCGTAGGACAGGTTGCGAAGACGCTGCTCGAGAAGCCGTGATTTCAGCGAGGCGAACCAGGGATTGAGCGCATCGCGGCAACCGCGCCACTCATCGATCCGGGCAGCCAGAGCGTCCAGCGCATCGCAGTCAGATACCAGCGGTGTAAGGCGAGAGAGCTGGTCCTTCGCCTTTAGCACCGCATCGTGCGCCCGATTGAGGTCGTCGAAGTGCCGGATCAACGGCTCGATTCGCGACAAGACGTCGTCGGACTCGAGCATGTGCTCGCGGACGAAACCGGTCAGGTTTCCCACCGATTTCATGGAGACGGTCTGGTGGAACAATTCGAGCGCCTGCTCGTTCCCGATCCCGAATCGGCGTCGGAATGCGGCGCCATAGGGGGGAAAGGTGTCGAACAGCTCGACGGCGCGGTCGGCTCGCAGCCTCTTCCGGAGGGCGTTGAGGTCGGGACCGAAGCCGGCGAGGTCGGCGGCGATGCCCATCGGACGATCGGCCACGACGAAAAAGCGGGCAGGCGGTCCCTGTACATCCTTGATCCAGAACAACTGGGCGAGCGTGACCTCGAGCCCGAACCCCTCGTTCCGGAACACGCCGAGAATGGCGGAGTAATCGTTCTGGTCGCGCAAGGCGACCGGCTTCGCAGACAGGCCGGAATCGCTTCGTTCGGACTTGTAGTGGCCCAGCACGTAGGATCGCAGGGTGCGCTCGCGCATTTCGGCGCCGGCCGCCTTGTTGTAGGCCACCTTTTGCGAGGGGACCAGTAGCGTCGTGACGGCATCGACGAGCGTCGATTTTCCGGTACCGATCTCTCCCGTCAGCAGCGTGTTTCTCCCACCGGGACGGAGCGTCCAGACCTTCCGGTGGAACGTTCCCCAGTTGTATACCTCGAGCCGGTCGAGTCGAAAGCCGGCCCGCTCGTCGCTCGAGGCGAAATCGAGCAGCGGAGTGTCGGTCATCCCGGATCATCCTTGCCGGCGGATTCCGTCGCCGCCGAATCGCGATATTCCGCCAGCCGCCGGTCGAACTCCGACAGCCATTGCGCGTCGACGAACGATTTGAGGATCCGCTTCACCTCGATGAGCTGCTCCTTCCCGCGCATCCGTCGGGCGAACCCGTACTCCACGATCCGGTTGAGGTGCGAATCGATCTGGTCGAGCAGCTTCGCTTCGTTGTCCGTCTCCGGCAGAAAGACGCGGACGAGCTCGACGATCTCGTCGCGCGACAGGATAAGACGGGTTTCCCCGGCGGCCTCCGTCTCCGTCATCTTCCGCCGGAGCAGGGCGAGGATGAGGCTGACCGGATACGTCAGCGGGCGCCTCGCCACGAGGCGCGGCAGATCGGACTCGCCTTCGGCGGGGGGACGAGACGCGAGCCATGCATGCCCTTCCGCCTCGTCGAGCTTGAGTTCGAGGCCGAGCAGGGAGACGTGGTCGCGAATGGCCTGCTGCTGATCGAGGATCGACTGCCAGCGCCTCTCATCGGCCTGCCGGTCGACGATCCCTTTCATCAACGCGATAAGCGCCCGCGGCAATCGTTGCGGCTGAGGCTCTTCGTCCATCGTCTCACCTGCAGAAAATGATCCGGGGCAACCGGGCAGTTCGGGTTATTTCCTCCCCGTCGCTCCAGGAAACGGTCTCTTCCTGCGACTCGTCGAACATCGCCTTCCGGTCTTCGCCCGCCAGCGACAGGTATCCCAGCAATTCGGCCAGCCCCTGTTCCAAAGGATACTCTGACAGGAGAGCCCGCAGCGTAACCTGTTCCCGATCCTGCAGGGAATGCCGTATGCGGGCGCGAAGCACCGTCTTGTCGACTGTGCACTGCCCGAAAAGCGGATCCGTTGTAAAGTCGGGCACTCCTTCATCGAGAACATGGTCGCCGATTACCGGCTTCAACGGAAACGAGAACAACGGGCGGTCCATGGGCAACTCGACCGTGGGGCCTTGCTCGTCGATCTCCATGAACGCGCCTTTGGGTAGCCGGGCGCGGATCGCAAGCGCCTTCCCTTCTATCTCGTGCAGAAGATGCATGATCCTACGGTTCTCAAGTTGGGCCTGGTCGTCGAGAAAGCGGCGAAGTTGCGCCGAAAGCATCGCGACGGTCCGTTGGGTGTGTCCGCCCGCGTCGAGCCATTCATAGTGGATCCGGCGCAACCGCTGATCGGGTGCGAGCTCGCGGACCGGCGGCAGCGCGAACACCGCGTCGAGCAAGACGGACAGCTCGTCCTGCCGATCGGGCGACATCAGGAAATCCCAGAAAGCGCGGAAGCTCTTCCCCTGGTCGGAATCCGCGATCGCATCCCGCTCGCCGAGGATCGACTCGAGGAGCGCCCCCTTCGACCCGTCCCACAGCGCGATCCGTTCCCGGGTCTTCCGGTCGAGCGTGCGGAAGTTCTGCTCCACTTCCCTGAAATCGGCCAGCAGTTCACGCGCTGTCGTCGCCACGTGCTGGAACCGTTCCCGGATCGCCGTGTCGTCGAGCAGGGGAAGCTCACCGCCGCGGATCCGCCCGATCTCGGCGTCAAGTTCCGTCTTGCGTTTTTCGAGCTCCTCGATGCGGCGGACGGGGTCTGCGTCGGTGCGTTCCACGAGTTGCCGGAGCAGATCGACCACGGTCAGCAATCGCGACTCGGTTCCGACAAATGCGCGCTGCATCAGCCCCTCGATCCAGCCGATCGCCTTCTCCGCGGCCGATGTCAGGTCATAGGCCGGTTCGTCGGATCCGGCGGGGTAATATTTCCGCAGCCAACCTTTCTCGTCGCTCGCCCATTCGTTCAGGTAGTCCGAAGAAGAGCGGGGATAGCATTCAACCCCCGACGTCTCCCGAATATGAAACAAAAGGTCATCGAGTTTCGACACCAGCTCGGATTGAGCGATCCCCCGGGCGTTCGGAACTGCAAATCTCCCGTGCAGGAATCCGATGACCAACGGGGCATGGTCCGAGGTCAGGAGGCGCCAGGCGGGATGAGCGCGCTTGAGTCGCTCGAGCGTATCGAGGTCAAGGGGCACGATCCGATGGTATCACTTATGCGTGTTGGCTTGGTGTCCCTTACGGCAACCTTGTTGCCGTCGCAAGCGCCACAAGGCAGGTCCTTTGGACGTTACCGGTCCATTTCCCCTCGACCGACCAGTCCGCCTTCTGGTTTGCATCAAGGTTCACGATATCGACTTCCCCGCCTCCCCAGCGGGCGTAATAGAGCCGCAACCGGTTCGAATGGAACCACTGGGGGGGCGGTTCCCACTCCTCACCTTCGAGGAGGAGGGGCGGCTCAAAGCGTCTCCCAGGGAATCGCGGTGATGTTTTCGGCAAGTTCGAGGGGGCGGGTACAGCGGCACACGACGAACCCCCGGGTCGTCCTGGCCCGGTTCTCCGCGAGGAAAACCTTCAGGTGACGCGCGTCGCCGGGGCTTGGCCTCTCGGTCCACTTCACCTCCACCGGAACGAGTTTCCCCCCGTACTCGACGATGAAATCGACCTCGGCGCCGTCCTGCGTCCGTAGATAGTGGACTTTCGCCCCGAGATACCCGGCCCGTTTCCAAAGCTCTGCCCCGACCCACTGCTCGAAAACGGGACCCGGGTTCGAGCGCACCGTGTCGATGGAGGGAGCGAGCCCGGCGGCGGCGTGCCTGACCCCGGTATCGAACAGGAAGAACTTCGGCGAGGAGAGAAGGTTCTTCCTCGGGCTTTTCGCGTACGAATCCACGCGGAACCCCACGAACAGGTCTTCCAGCAACTGGTAGTACGACTTCACGGTCGGGATCGAAACTCCCGCCTCCCGCGAGACGGCGGCGTAATTGAGGATGTTCCCCGACTCGCTCGCCGCCAGCCGCAGGAACCGGAGGAACGCTCCCCAGTCCCGGACCAACGCCTCGCGGCGAATCTCTTCCTCGAGATACGCCACCGCGTAGGACTTCAACAGGTCGGGTCGGTCCTCCGGGTTCGTGCAGACGATGCCGGGGAGCGACCCGAACGCCAGCCGCTCCTCCAGGCCCCAAGGGGGGAAAAGATCCTCGCCCAAACGCCCGTCGAACGGAAACGGCAGGGGCGACTCCCCGGCCCGCCGGGCCTTCGACGGGTGCTCGGCGGTCGTCAGGGGGTACAGGTGGTGGATGACCGATCTGCCCGGGAGAAGGTTCGCACCCGATTTACGGAGGCGCCTGGCGGACGACCCGCAGAGTACGAAGCGCCATCGCCTCTTATCCCCGTCGTAGAGGTGCTGGATGGAGTCGAAAACGGAAGGGACGGTCTGCGCCTCGTCGACGAACACCGTCGTTCCCGCGGCGCCCCCCGGCAACGCCCTGCAGAACCGGACGAACTCCCCCGGGTCCGCGAGGAGGCGCGCCCGCTCCCCGGGGTCCGACAGGTCGATCCGGACGGCATCCGGTGGGAGGATCGAGCCGATCAGCGTCGACTTGCCGGTCTGCCGCGCGCCGAACAGGATGTGGACGAACGGCTTTGCCAGCTTTTTCCTCAGGCGGTCTTCCGCCCACCGGGCGAACATCGGGCCCCCCTGCAAACCGTACTTTATAAATCAGGCGTAATTATAAACCGACCTTCCTGCCGTTGTCACCCCCCCGTAATGTGTGCATATGCTCCAGGCATTGGTCCTCCTTCATCAGGATTCGACCAGCATATTCAGTTTCTTGCGACGTCCCTCATAATCCGGCATCAGTTTCTCCAGGAGGCGCCAGAACCGCGGCCCGTGGTGGCGTTCCTTGATGTGGCAGAACTCGTGGAAGATGACGTGGTCGATACATTCCTTCGGGGCCTTCACGAGTTCGATGTTCAGGTAGACCCGTTTCTTGTCAGCGCAGGTCCCCCAGCGGGTTCTCATCGTACGGATGTGGAGCTCCGGTTCCGCGATGCCCCCGGTTCCCCTCTAAGGCGTAGTTTTTCTACCGTCCGCCCCGGCCGTCGTGGACGAAAAAGAGCGGTTCTCCGTCCACCTTGTACCCCGCGATGAGGGATCGCCCCTCCGGCCCCGTGACGAAATCGACGAGCTTCATCGCCAGATCATACTTCACATGGGCGTACTTTTTCGGGTTGACGGCGATGATTCCGTACGGGTTCCAGAGAGTAGCATCTCCCTGCCGCACGACGACGAGGTCGGTCTTCTTCCGGAATGCGATATAGGTGCCACGGTCGGAGAGGGTGTACCCCCGCTTCTGGGCCGCCATCGTGAGGACCTCCCCCATCCCCTGCCCCGCCTCCAAGTACCAGGCGCCCCTGGGGACGATCCCGGCGGACGCCCAGATCTCCTTCTCCTTCTGATGCGTCCCCGACTCGTCGCCGCGGGAGAGGAACGGGCTCCCCTTCGACGAAATCGCCCGGAACGCCTCCGGCGCGTTTTGCGTCTTCCCGACGCCTGCGGGGTCGTCCGGCGGCCCCACGACGACGAAGTCGTTGTACATGACGTCCCGGCGGTTCACACCGAAGCCGTTCGCAACGAATCTGTCCTCGAGAGTCCGCGCGTGGACGAACACGATGTCCACGTCGCCCGCCTCCCCCAGTTTCAGCGCCTTCCCGGTCCCGACGGCGACGACGTCGACCTTGCAGCCGAACTTCTTCTCGAAGGGAGGGAGGAGCACCGCGAGGAGGCCGGAGTTCTCCGTGGAGGTTGTGGTGGACATCCGGAGCCGCTCCTCCGCTCGGGCGGGAAGAGCCGCGATCAGCAGCAGGGTAACGGACAGGACCGTTTCGGAAATTCGAGGGAATCTTTTCATCGTTCCGTCCCCCTGGTGCATAATGACAAGTGTCATGATGATCGACGGTCACGGAAGGAAAATCAACTACCTCCGGCTCTCCGTCACCGACCGGTGCAACTTCCGGTGCAGGTACTGCATGCCGGAGGGCGGGGTTCCGTTGCTTCCGCACGGGGAGATCCTCCGTTACGAAGAGTTGCTCCTCGTCGCTCGGACGGCCGTGAAGCTGGGGATCGAAAAGATCCGTATAACGGGCGGCGAGCCGCTGATCCGGAAAGGGATCCTCGGCTTCCTCTCCCGCCTGGCCGAACTTCCCGGGCTGCGCCAACTCGTCCTCACCACCAACGGGCTCCTTCTGGAAGAGATGGCGGAGTCGCTGAAGAGCGCCGGGGTCCAGCGCCTCAACATCAGCCTCGACTCCCTCGTCCCGGAGAACTTCGCCCGGATCACCCGCGGGGGGGACGTATCCCGTGTTCTTTCCGGGATCGCCGCGGCGGAGCGCGCCGGTTTCCCGATCAAGCTGAACATGGTGGTGATGCGGGGAGTCAACGACCACGAAGTGGTCGATTTCGCGGCCCTCACCCTGGACAAAAGGTACACCGTTCGCTTCATCGAATTCATGCCGTCCGGCGGGGAGGGTGTGGAGTGGCGCTCCCAGGTAGTGCCGGGCCGGGAAATTCTCGAGCTTGTCTCCAAACGTTACCCGTTCGATGAGATAAGGCGCGGGGAGCTGGCGGGACCTGCGATAGATTACCGGATTCGCGGCGCCGCCGGTAAGATCGGCGTGATCACCCCCGTCACCGGGCATTTCTGCGACGGTTGCAACCGGCTTCGGGTCACAGCTTCCGGGAAGGCGAGAGGATGCCTGTTCTCCCGGAAGGAGACGGACTTGAAGCCTCTGCTTCGTGAGGAGGGAGCGCCGGGATTGGAAAAGGCGCTCCTTGACATCGTCCGTTTCAAGCCGGAGAAGCACCGGCTCGGCGAAGACGACCCCGGGAAGTGGCCCTTGAGGATGTCCCGGGTGGGCGGGTAAGCCCTCCGCTTCTCTCCTACCCCGCCTGCTGGATCGCGGAGAGACACCATGCCCCCGGACCAACCGGCCGCGTGAAGGTCCAGAACTCCTCGAACTTGACCGGGACGGTGTCGCTCCCGGAGAGGACCTTTCCCGTCTCGTCCGTCGTGTAGTCGAGCAGGTTCGCCTGGAAGAGCACGGTCACGAAATCCTGCCCCGACTCCTGCCATGCCTCGGTGATCTCGACGTTGCGCACGGAGATGTTCTCCAGGCGGTTGATCTGCCCCTTCGCCTTCAGCACGTCCGCATCCGCCTGCAAGGTGGCGCGCATCTCGTCGGTCAGCAGGCCCGAGACCGGCGACAAGTCCCTCCGCGTCCAACCGCCCTGCAGCCGGAAGAAGAGATCCGACGCCGTCTCCCCGAACGCCTTCTCGTCGAAGGAGGGATCCATCCGGCGGATGTATTCGAGCCC
>Ga0172372_10007825_pt1 | contig 14272 bp, 7 predicted proteins | sample LakKiv5m_2_FD_114544 | JGI IMG/M metagenome (GOLD analysis project Ga0172372, IMG submission 114544) | Freshwater microbial communities from Kabuno Bay, South-Kivu, Congo - kab_092012_9.5m | ecosystem: Environmental > Aquatic > Freshwater > Lake | place: Democratic Republic of the Congo...
GCTATGGCAACCCGGCTTCACAAGCCGAGCTGACCTCGCCGTGTACCGGGCTCAATCCGATCCACGCCACATTAACTTAGAAAAAGATACTTTTTGTCTTGACTTTGGGGTCCACTACACTGTTTCCGGGCTCCTCTTCATTCTGAATCAATTCTAAACACGCATGGACAATGTATTTGATTTTCGTGACAAACTGGTAGCGGAGTATTCAAGCTTCTCCCGTAGCTTTAGCCGCATGGATGCTGCCGACATTCGTAATGAAGTCGAGCGGCAATATGCAGACGGTCGTTACTGGCCAGAACCGCTCATCCAAATCAACCCCAATTACCAACGCAAGGGTTCTGTTCAGGAACTCGTTGAAAAAGCACTCTTGCACAAAAGTTGCGCGGACATATTTCGACTGGGAAAAAACGAGGGGCAAGCGCAAGCCTTACAACTGTATGCGCATCAGTTGCAGGCCATTGCCAAAGCGCAGAATCGGCAAAGCTACGTAGTGACTACCGGCACGGGTTCCGGCAAATCTCTTTCGTTCTTCATCCCGGTGATCGACCGGATACTGAAAGCCCGGGAGGACGATCAAAAACCTCGTACTCGCGCCATTGTCATTTACCCGATGAATGCACTGGCCAACAGCCAACTTGAAGAACTCGACAAGTTTCTGCATGGCTATCCAGTCGACCAGCAGCCCTTTACGGTAGCCCGCTACACAGGCCAGGAGGCGCAAGCCGAACGTGCCCGCATAGCCAATAATCCGCCCGACATCCTCCTGACCAACTTCATGATGCTGGAACTCATCCTCACACGTTTCGACGAGGATGATCGACGTGTGGTTGAGCATTGTCATGGCCTGGAATTTCTGATTCTCGACGAACTGCATACCTATAGAGGACGGCAAGGAGCCGATGTTGCCTTATTGGTTCGGCGTTTGCGCGAACGTTTACAGGCTCATACCTTGATCTGTATTGGCACCTCGGCCACCATGTCCAGCACAGGCAGTCAGGCTGATCGCAATAAAACCGTTGCCGACGTGGCCAGCAAACTTTTTGGAACGTCCATCAGCGAACAGGATGTCATAGGTGAAACCCTTGAACGAGTGACTAACCCGCTCAAGGATGTCTCCGCCATACAATCGCAACTCCATGACGCGCTGATTCGTCAGAACTTTGGCTGGGATGACTTCGACACGTTCTGCAACGATCCCCTGGCGATTTGGGTTGAACTCAATCTGGGTATCGACATTCCTGATGATGCGCCCCCGCGCCGCGCCAGGCCGATGACACTCCGGGCAGCCAGTGAAAAGCTGGCGGTTGATGCCGGGTGCGCTCCCGACCAGGCGAACGATGCCTTGCAGCGTTTCCTGCTTGCCGCGCATGACATCAAGACATCGCAGGGGCAGCCACCCTTTGCTTTCAAGTTGCATCAATTCATTAGCGGCCCGGGCAAGGTGCTGACGACATTGGAGGCACCGGGACGGCGGCATGTCACCCTCGATGCACAGCGTTTCGCCCCCGGCCGTCAGGATGAGGACGTACAACTCTACCCCGTGCATTTCTGTAGGGACTGCGGCCAGGAGTATCTGCCGGTCTGGCAATCCAGGCAGGAGCCAGCCCGCTACACCCCGCGAGAAATCGACGACATCACGACAGATGACAACGAAGACCTGCGCTTCGGTTTTTTATGCCCCGGGCGTTCAGGCCAAATCTATCAGGGCCAACTGGAAGACTTGCCGGAAACCTGGCTTGATGTCAGTCGCAACAACCCCAGGGTCAAGCCGAACTACAGAAGATCCGTACCGTATTCCATCGCGGTGGATGCGCAAGGCAAGCAAGGACAGGGCGAAGCGTTCTGGTACATACCGGGCAAATTTCGCTTCTGCCTGAATTGTGGACAACTGCACGAAGCCCATGGCAAGGACATCAACCGCCTGGCCAGTCTTTCTGGCGAGGGGCGTTCGTCTGCCACCACCATCCTGACCCTCAGTGCGCTTCGGCAACTGTTTGAAGGAGGCGGGTCTTATGGCCCCGGGCAAGCTGATCCGCGTAAATTGCTGGGCTTCACGGACAATCGCCAGGATGCTGCCCTGCAAGCCGGTCATTTCAACGATTTCGTATTTCTTTTGACACTGCGTTCCGGCCTGGTCGGCGCTTTGCAGAACCACCGTGGCGTATTGACTGAAGAAGAACTGGCCGATGCCGTGTTCAAGGCGCTCGGTTTTGATCAAACCGATGCCGCCACTCTGGCCGAATATCTGCGCACCCCCAAACTCATGGGGCTGGCGCGGCAGGAGGCGCAACGAACCCTCCGCTTCATCATGGGCTATCGTTTGCTGCGTGACCTCCGCAGGGGGTGGCGCTTCAATAACCCCAATCTCGACCAACTCGGTTTGCTGACCATTCGCTACCGTGACCTGGATGCGTTTTGCGCCGATGACTCGATATTCAGCGAGAATGAAATCCTGGCAAGCCTGAATGCGGATCAGCGCAAAACAGTATGCCAGATTCTTTTTGACGCCATGCGCGGCGGACTATGTGTGGAAAGCCGTTATCTGGATGCGGTGGAGCAGGACAAGGCCCGCGACCGTGCCTATACCACCCTGCATGAACGTTGGGCTTTCGCGCCGGATGAAAAACTCGAAACCGCAAAATACCTGATCCTCGGCAGATGCCCGGAATACAGGGGTAAGCCGCGTACAGACCTCATCACCGGCGGCCCCCGTTCGCGTTTGTTGCGCCAGGTGAAAACGGCAACGTTCTGGAAAGACACCGTCTTTGTCGGGCAAATCTCAGCCTGGAACGATCCAGAGTGGACTGGCATCGTGGAAGCTTTGCTACAAGCTGCCAAATGGTACGGCTATGTGCAACAGCATGAAGTGACTCCTGCACTGGCAGGCTGGCGACTGAATGCCGCCGCGCTGGACTGGTGTCTCACATCCGGGATGACACCCGTCGAAAACAACCGGGTTAATGTGTTTTTCCGCACCCTTTATCTGAACGTCGCCACCCTGCTACGTCAACCCGGCCACCCACTGTTCGATTTTGAGGCGCAGGAACACACCGCCCAGGTCGATGCCGGGCGACGCCAACTGCTGGAGCAACGCTTTCGTTACACCGAGAAAGACCGTCAAGACTGGGCCAGCCATCCGGCGCACGAAGCCCCGCTGGAGCGGCTGCCGATACTGTTCTGCTCCCCCACCATGGAATTGGGCGTGGACATTTCCGCACTCAATACCGTTTATCTTCGCAACGTCCCCCCAACACCCGCCAATTACGCACAACGCAGTGGCCGCGCCGGACGCTCTGGCCAACAGGCTCTGGTCATAAGCTACTGTGCAGCACTCAGCCCACATGACCAGTGGTTTTTCCATCATGCTGACGAAATGGTGCATGGCATCGTGCGTGCCCCCACGCTCGATCTGGCCAACCGGGACATGATCGAAAGCCATTTACAGGCCGTCTGGCTGGCCAGTACCCGCACCACACTCGATGTCAGCATTGCCCCCATGCTTGATCTCGATCAGCCGGACAAGCCGCTGCGTGCAAACTATCAGGTTGCCCTGAATGATCCGGCTGCTACAGCGCGTGCGAAAATCAGTGCAACAGAGGTCATTGCCCAATTGCAGCATGAGTTGGCAGATAGCGACTGGTTTTCAGATGATTACGTGCAGCACGTCATCGAACGCGCCCCTCTGGCATTTTCCAGGGCACTGGAGCGATGGCGTGTCCTGTTCGATGCCACCCGTTCGCAAATGAACATGGCCGATCAGATCGTCAGAAACCATGCGGCGACACCCTCGGAACGTCAGAATGCCCAACGTCGTTACGCCGATGCAGCCCGGCAATACGCCGCGTTGCTCAAGAGTGGCAACACCCAGAATTCCGATTTCTACACCTACCGCTACCTGGCCAGTCAGGGTTTTCTGCCGGGCTACAATTTTCCGCGTCTGCCCCTGATGGCCTGGATTCCTGCCCGGGGTGGGAAGGATGACGAAGGCAACATGGTCAGCCGCCCGCGCTTCCTGGCTTTGTCGGAGTTCGGCCCGCGCAGTCTGATCTACCACCAGGGTCGCATGTACCGCGTCGTGCGGGCCAAGCTCAATGTCGGCTCGGCTGACCACGTAACCCAAAACAGCCAACTGGCGACAGTCTCCTCCCTGATTTGCAGCCAGTGTGGCTATGGTCATCTGGGTGAATCCGGCAGTGGTAACCCCTTGGCCAATCGCTGCGAAAACTGTGATGCCTTACTGACCGACCATGACTGGGTTCGTGAGCTTTATCGCATAGAAACCGTCGAAACGATCGCTGTCGAGCGTATCTCCATCAACGATGAAGAGCGCCAGCGCCAGGGGTTTGAGTTGCAGACCACCTACCGATTCTTGCCTGGCCCCGATGGCGTCATCCAGCGGCGTAAAGCCGAAATCAGGGAAGGTGATGAAATTCTGGCCGAGTTGACCTACGCACCCGCCGCACGTTTGTGGCGCATCAACCGGGGCTGGCATCGGCGCAGAAACAAGGAGCAACTGGGTTTTTACATCAACCCCATCACCGGCATCTGGAGCAAACAGGACGAACCCGGGGCTAACGAAGCGGATGGCGCGGAAGAAAGCCTGCTCGACAATGTGCCCAACCAGCGCATCGTTCCCTTTGTCGAAGATCACCGCAACCTGCTGATACTCGCACCCGCAGAGGCTTTATCCATCGAAGCGATGGCCACCTTGCAGGCGGCCTTGAAACGCGGCATCGAGATGACCTTCCAGATCGAGGAATCCGAACTCGTAGCCGAGCCTTTGCCCAAAACCAGCGAACGTCGTGCATTGATGTTCTACGAAGCGGCTGAAGGCGGCGCGGGGGTACTCACCCGCATTGCCAGTGATCCCGCCAGCCTGGCGCAGGTTGCCAGTAACGCACTCAAATTGCTCCACCACAACACACCGCAAGGCCCCTGGAAACTGGAAGACTTGCCTGCACTGGAGCAAACCCATGCGTCAGGGAACCGAATCTGTGAAGCCGGGTGCTATCAATGCCTGCTGTCCTATTTCAACCAGCCCGATCACGAAAACATCAACCGTCAAAACGCGGAGGCGCTCAAGCTATTGGTAGCATTGGCCAATGCAGAGGCGCGGCCTGTTGCAGAACCGGTGTCTCCCCCTGATCCCGCCGGGGGAGATGAGTCGCTCAGCCTCTGGTTGCAAGCTTTGGACGCTGCGCGTCTTAAACGACCGGATGCAACGCAGCTTGCCGTCAATCAGGGAACGGCCAGAGCGGCTGCTCAGTATCAAAGCGCCAGGGCGCTGGTTTTTCTTGAGCCGGTTTCCCCCGAACTGCGTGAAGTGCTGACCGATAAAGCCTGGCAGGTGCTCGACTTTTCCGATCCGGCGCAATGGTCCGCGTTATTTGCAACTCATGCCGGAATATTCTCTCCCTCTGAAAAACAAGCCTGCGCGAATGACTGAAAACGGATGTTTTTCTTGAGCGTGAAGAGTGAAACACCGTAGACTTGTCAGTACATCATCCTGACGCCATCAGCAGGCATATCAATAACCGGAGTTTGTCATGAGTACCGTTAACCCTTCAAAAACTGAACGGATCGATGTCCGGGTCAGCTATTCCGTCAAACACTTGCTACAGGAAGCTGCCAGTGCCTGTCACAAGAATGTCAGCGGATTCCTGCTCGATGCCGGTGTGACGGCGGCCAATCAGGTTCTTGCGGATCGCCGCCGTTTCGTACTCGACGAAGAGCAGTGGCAAGCATTCCAGTCCGCACTGGATCGCCCGGTTCAGGCCAAACCACAGTTGCAACAACTGCTCCGCGACCCCGGAGTGCTGGATTGAGCCTGAGCTATGAGCCAGTTCGCAAGCTTTCGGCTGCCGATCCGCTTGAATCGTTCGACTGTGGGAAACCCGCACTCAACCTGTTTTTGCAGCGTTTCGCCCTCATCAACCAGAAAGCCAGCCACGCGCAAACCTACGTTTGCTGTCAGGCAGGTAAGGTGGTGGGTTTCTACAGCCTGGCCGTTGGGAGCGTTGATCCTGAAGATGCGCCCGCAAGGATTTTGAAAGGAGTGGCTCGCTACCCTGTGCCTGTCATGATTCTGGCCCGGCTCGCCGTCGATTTGAATCATCAGGGTAAGGGACTGGGCAAAGCCCTGCTCAAAGATGCGTTGCTACGCACGGTGCAGGCAGCCGACATCGCCGGTATTCGTTGCCTGCTGGTTCATGCCAAGGATGATTCTGCACGGCAGTGGTACACCGGCTGGGAATTTGAATCCAGCCCGACAGACCCTTACCACCTGTTCTTGATGCTCAAGGATATCCGGGCACTTTTGGGCCTGTAAAAAAGAAGCCAATCCCCCTCATCCGAATCACTACTGCTCCTCATGACTTTGAAACACGATTTTCTCCCCGGCAATCTGGTTCGCGCCCGGGGCCGCGAATGGGTGGTACAAAACGACTCTCGCCGTGACTGGCTCCGCCTCCGTCCCTTAGGCGGAGCCGATGACGACACCATAGCCCTCATTCCCGAACTTGAACGACACCCGGTTGAACCAGCCACCTTTCCGTGGCCAACACCCGATGAGGCCGGTAATCACTCGGCTGCATTGTTGTTGCGCGATGCCTTGCGCCTGAAATTGCGGGCGGGTGGCGGCCCGTTTCGTTCGTTTGGCAATATCGCGGTCGAGCCACGCGGCTATCAACTCGTTCCGCTCCTGATGGCCTTACGGCTGACAACCGTCAGATTATTGATTGCCGATGACGTGGGTATCGGTAAAACCATTGAAGCCTTACTGATTGTCCGTGAACTGATGGATCGGGGTGAAATGGCTCGCTTCGCCGTACTCTGCCCCCCACATCTGGTAGAACAATGGCAAAGTGAACTGGAAACCCGCTTCAACTTGCAGGCTGTCGCACTGACCTCCGCATCTGCCTCACGGATCGAACGCGACCTGCCTCACGGCATCAGCCTGTTCGATCATTACCCCGTCGTTGTGGTGAGCCTCGATTACATCAAGAGCGAACGGCATCGGGAGCATTTTCTGGCCATCGCCCCTGAATGCGTGATTGTCGATGAAGCGCACACCTGTGCCAGTAGCGGCGCAGGCAAGCAATTGCGCTTTGAACTGTTGCAGCGTTTGGTTAAAAACGAAGAGCGGCATCTGATTTTGCTCACGGCCACACCGCACTCAGGCGATGAAGCTGCGTTTTACAATCTGTTGTCATTGCTCGATCCCCGCTTCATTGCCTTACAGCAGCGAACAACAGCAAACGATCCCTTGCGGCAGGAACTGGCACGGCATTTCGTGCAGCGTCGTCGCAAGGACATCGCCGAATGGCAGGCTGAAACCGGCGATGGCCGAGGCTTTCCGCGTCGCATGAAAACCGAAGTAACCTATCAACTCAGCGGAGACTGGGGCGCCTTCTTTGATTCGGTGCAGGACTACTGCCGGGAACTGGCCGAAACCCTCGACCCATCGGGCGAAGGCCGCAGTCGCCTGATCTGGTACGCCACACTGGCCTTGTTGCGCTGTGTCGCTTCCTCACCCGCCGCTGCGGTCAAGGCGCTCACCACCCGGCTCGAAGGCAGTCTTGCAGACGATGACCCTGGCCTCGAACGCCTGCATGATGGCGAAGCCGATGATCTTGACAGCAACGACCTGGAACCCCCGGCCCGACTCGAAGAGGCCCATCGACTGCAAGGCTTGATTCAGGAAGCCGAACGTCTTTGTGGCAAAAGCGGCGACCCCAAGCTGGCCGCACTCATCCGCCATGTCGATGCCTTGGTAAAAGAGGGCTACCACCCCGTCGTGTTCTGCCGCTACATCGCAACCGCCCACTATGTGGCTAAACACCTGCGGCAATCGTTTCCCAAGACCGCCATTGAATCGGTAACCGGAGAATACACACCGGAAGAGCGACGCGAGCGAGTTAAAGCCATGGGAGAAATGGAGCCGCGCCTCCTGGTCGCCACCGACTGCCTGTCCGAAGGCATCAACCTGCAACACCTGTTTACCGCCGTGATTCACTACGATCTGGCGTGGAACCCCACTCGCCACGAGCAGCGTGAAGGCCGCGTCGATCGTTTTGGCCAGCAAGCCGCCGAGGTGCGCTGTACCATGCTCTACGGCCAGGACAACCCGGTCGATGGCTTCGTACTCAATGTCATTCTGCGTAAAGCAGAAGCCATCCAGAAAGAACTGGGTGTTCTGGTGCCCCTGCCCGAAGACGAAGCCCGCATCAATCAGGCTCTGGTCAAGGCAGCCTTGATGAAACGCAGTGAAAACCGCCCTGGAGGGCCGCAACAGTTGGGATTCGATTTTGGCGAGTCTGAAACGCTGCTGGCTCCACTTCAGGCCCAATGGCAGGACGCCATGGAAAAAGCCAAAGCCAACCGCACGGTCTTCGCCCAGCGCCGTATCCGCCCGGATGACGTGTTGCCCGAATGGCAAAAGCAGCAGGATGCGCTCGGTACCCAGGCGGACGTAAAACGCTTTTTGCAAAGCGCCTGCGCCCGGCTCAATGCCCCGCTCGAACCCACCCGTAAACCAGAGCAGTTCCGCTTTCTGCCACAACACCTGCCTGAAGCCTTGCGCCTGCGCCTGGCCGATGAAAGCATGGCCCAAGCCTTCACGCTGGATTTCAACGCACTGCACCGCAGTCATCCACTGGTAAGCCTGCTGGCCGATCACCTGCTGGAAACCAGCCTATCCGGTGAAACGGGCATTACCGCCCGCTGTGCCGCAACGCTCACCGATGCCGTAGACGTGGTAACCACCCTCTACCTGCTGCGCCTGCGTCATCAATTGGGCTATGTGCGACGCCGCCAACCCTTTCAGATGATGGCCGAAGAAAGCGTGGCCCTGGGCGTGGCGGGGCGCAACAATCCGCAATGGCTGCAAGATGAGCGTGTGTCACGGCTATTGGAATGTGTGCCCAGCGGCAACCTCCCACTGGAAGCCGTACAGCGCGAAATCCGCACAGCGCTGAACTTTCTTGTAGCTCATCCCGAACAACTGGAAGCACTGGCCGGGCAACGCGCCCAAACCCTGCTGACTGACCACCAGCGTGTGCGTGAAGCGGCCCGCGATGTAGGGCAATACAGCGTCAGCGCCTGTTTACCGGTGGATGTGATCGGCGTTTACGTACTACTGCCGGACAGCCTGTAAGCATGACTGCATTACCCGAACGCGAAAACGAAACCACTGAGTTCAAAAAATCCCTGGCCGAATGAAAAAACTCCGTAAAACCCAAACCATACTCAACCTGCCCACCCTCACCCTCGAAGGCGGCCTGTTTCTGCCGGATCAACTGGAAAAAGCCGCGCTCGGCAGTGCTGCGTTCCAGACCGAAGCAGACTACGGCACGCCCAAGGGTCTCAAACTCAAGGACGAGTTCAGCCGCGCTTTTCAGATCGCCTGCGCCCAGTGGAAGCACTTTGCCGCTCAACTCGAACGGGCCGATGTCGATGCCGCCGCACTGACCCAGGCCTTTGTGCAGGAACTGCTGCGTGATGGGTTCGGGTACCCGGTAGAGGCTTGCTCCGGCATGACCCGGGGTGAGCGGCGTTACCCCGTCAGTTTGTTGGCAGGCGATGTGCCTGTCGTGGTAGCGCCACACACCCTGGCCTTGCATGAAGCGGATGCCCGCTTTGCCGTGGCGGGATCTGGGGCGCGTAAAAAATCCGCCTTCCTGCTGATGCAGGAGCTACTCAACGCCAGCCCGGATCACCTCTGGGGCATGGCCTGCAACGGTAAAACCCTGCGTCTGCTGCGCGATGCCGCCACGCTCACCCGTCCGAGTTTTCTCGAAATCGATCTGGTCGATCTGCTCGGCGGCCAGCGTTATGCCGAATTTGCCAATATCTGGCGACTGCTCCATGCCAGCCGGGCGGCAGGCAACTTCAGCGAATGTATCTGGGAAAAATGGCGGACTGCCGGCCAGGAAGAAGGCGCCCGGGTACGGGAGGGTTTGCGTCTGGGGGTGACTGATGCCTTGCTGATTCTGGGTGAAGGCTTTATTCAGCACCCGGCCAATGAGGCTTTGCGTAACGCCCTCCACACCGGCGCACTCAGTCGGGATGCCTATTTTCAACAACTGCTGCGCCTGATTTACCGGCTGATCTTTGTGTTCAGCGTCGAAGAGCGCGGCCTTTTGCACCCCAAAGACGACAGCAAGGAAGCCCAGGCCGCCCGTCGGGCCTACGCCGAAGGCTATGCCTTTGCACGTCTTCGCGAGGTGTGTCTCAAACGTCGCGCCCGTAACCGTTTCGATGACCACTGGCAAGTGCTGTGCATCGTTTTCAAAGGCTTGAGCGAGGGCGAACCCCGCCTCGCCCTGCCGGCGCTGGGTGGATTGTTCAACGACACCCAATGCCCCGATCTGGATGCCGCCAGCCTCGATAACGCCCACCTGCTAACCGCCCTGCAAAACCTGCGTTGGGCCAGTCACAAAGGCCAGCTCGCGCCGGTGGATTACCGCAACATGGGGCCTGAAGAACTGGGCAGCATTTACGAAAGCCTGCTGGAGCTGGTGCCGGAAATCGACCTGCCTGCCCGCCGGTTTGGTTTCGTGGGCCTCACCTCCGAAGGCAGCACCGCCGGCAATGCCCGCAAACTCACCGGTAGCTACTACACGCCCGATTCACTGGTACAGGAACTCATTAAATCCGCGCTTGATCCGGTGATTGAGCAACGCCTGAGTGCAGCGGGGCGAATGGCGAATGGTGAATGGCACGACCTTGATCCGAAATTTCAGGAGGTTTTTCTCCATCATGTCCGTACAAAGTTATCAAGACCTGGCGGTATGGCAGCGGCAACCCCTGCTCAACGAGACCACAATACCGGGAAAACAGTTGCTGGCACTGGAGCGCAGCCTCCACTCGAATCGAACGCACTGAGTCGGCACTGGCAGGAAACCCCCAGCACCACTCGCCATTCGCTACTCACTATTCACGCTTTACTGAGCATTCGCATCATCGACCCGGCCTGTGGCAGCGGGCATTTTTTGCTGGCGGCTGCCCGCAGGCTGGCGGAAAGGCTGGCAGAACTTAGCGCTGTCAACGGCGAGCAAACCGGGCAGGATTTCCGCCATGCCCTGCGCGAAGTCATTAGTCGCTGTATTTTCGGCGTGGATAAAAACCCCATGGCCATCGAACTGGCGCGTACCGCCTTGTGGCTGGAAGGCTTTGCAGAAGACAGGCCATCAGGATTTCTCGACCATCATTTGCAGGTGGGCGATGCGCTACTGGGCGTGATCGATCTGACATCACTGGAACAGGGCATTGCCAAGGAAGCCTACAAGGCACTCTCAGGTGATGATAAGAACGTCTGCAAGCGGCTCGCCCAAACCAACACAGCCGCGCTCAGAAGCCTGGAGAAACAGCGCAAGGCCCGCGCCTTTGGTCAACTGGATGTCGCCAGCAGCGACGGCAGCGGCCTCGAGTCTTTGCAGGCACTCGAAGCCCTGCCGGAAAACAGCACGCAAGAAATTGCCGCCAAGGAGACGGTCTACCGGGCGTTTCTGGAGCAAGCCAAAACCAGCCGTCTGGCCCACGCCGCCGATTTGCTGGTGGGCGCCTACCTGCTGCCCAAATGCGAAGAAGCCGAGGCACTCATCCCCACTACGGCTACGCTCTACTTCAGCTTATTGGGCGATGCCTTACCCACCGATCAACAAGGCGCCTTGGCCGCCGCACAAACCGCCTGCGCCGAGGCCCGCGTGCTGCACTGGCCCCTGGCCTTTCCGCAGGTGTTCGCGGGTGGTGGTTTTGATTGTGTGTTGGGCAACCCGCCGTGGGAGCGGATCAAGCTGCAAGAAGAGGAGTTCTTCGCCACCCGGCATCGAGATGTGGCCGAGGCCAGGAATAAAGCGGAACGCAGCCAGCGCATCCAGTGGCTGGCCGAGGGCATGCTGGCCAAACACCTTTATCCCGCTGAATTCAATACCGTTCGCCCTGAGCTTGTCGAAGGGCAAAGCAGCCAGGCTGATGCCGAACAACGGCTGTATGCCGAGTTCATTTGCGCACGCCGCACGGCAGAGGCCGCCAGCGTGTTTTTTCATGTCAAGGGAGTGGACGGTGGGCGTTATCCGCTAACCGGTGTGGGCGATGTGAATACCTATGCACTGTTTGCCGAAACCATCAGCCAGATCACCCACGCCACGGGCCGTGCCGGTTTTATCGTACCCACCGGTATTGCCACTGACGACAGCACCAAGGCTTTTTTTGCCGACATCACCCAAAAAAGTCGGCTGGTAAGCCTGTACGACATTGAAAATCGAGACAAACTATTTGCTGCCGTCGACAGCCGGATGAAGTTCTGTCTGCTCACCCTGGGCCACGCAGCCCAGGCCGAATTTGTCTGTTTCGCCACACAAGTGAGCCAGCTCATCGACCCGCGCCGCCGGTTTACCCTGACGCCGGACGAATTTCGCCGCATCAATCCCAATACGCTCACCTGCCCGGTGTTTCGTAGCGAGCGGGATGCGGAACTGACCAAAAAGATTTACCTTAACGTCCCCATTTTGATCAGAGAGGATTGAATCATGCACATCGAAACTGAACTGGACGATATCCATGGCCAACGCTTGATCGAGTTGCTTGCGTGTTGGCAAAAGCCGTTACCCGAGGTGTTGGCGGCCATCATCGACCTGGCTATGGCACAAACGCTGGTTTCATCCAAAGCCTTACCTGAAGCGTTATCCATCGGCCAGTGGCCTGACCACGATGTATCCAGAACCGTGTTTCCGGAACGGTCAGATTTAATGGATACCCCACCCTCTCTGCGTGATGAGCGTTTGCCATCACATACGCCAGAACAACGCGCAGCCCTGGCTTATTTGGACAGTATTCGCATGGACTGGAAGGGCAAGCCGATTCCTGATCGGAATGCCTTATACGACGCTGCCAGAGATTAAAAAGTGACATTTTTCCTGGACAGCAATATCGTGTTATATGCGTTGAGCGCAGATGAACATAAACACAAAATAGCCCACAGACTATTATCCGGATCACCGACTATTTCGACTCAGGTTATCAATGAGTGTAGCCATGTGTTACGGCGAAAACAGCATTTATCTCTCACCGATGTTCGCATACAAATGGATGCGAGGATTGGCGATAAGTACGGGTACAGTCATTTTGATAGCCTGATTATCGCCAGTGCACTCGGTGCGTGCTGCAAAATCCTGTACAGCGAGGATATGCAAAACGGTCAACTCATAGAGCACTCTTTGACCATCATCAATCCGTTTATCGCAGAACATTTATGACTGATTCAGCCAGTAATCCGTGGGGTATTTCGTTCATGCGCCAATTGGACATGGCCAACGACAGCCATTTGTTCCATGCAGAACCTGCGCTTGACCGTTTGCCGCTCTACGAAGCCAAGATGATTCACCAGTTCGATCATCGCTGGGCGACCTACACAGCGAATGGTGATAGCCGCGATGTTACGGTCGAGGAGAAAAATGACCCGAATTTCACTGTCACCCCGCGTTACTGGGTTGCACGGGGCGAAGTGGAGGAACGCCTGATCAAACGTGATCGCGCTGGTAATGAACTCTGGCGCTGGGATCGCGGCTGGCTGATGGGCTGGCGGGATATTACCAACGCAACCAACGAACGCAGGGTTATTGGGGGTGTGGTGCCGAGGGGGGGGGTGGGGCATACCATGCCACTTTTCATGACAACGCAAGAACCGATCAAGGTGGCAGCATTGTTGGCTAATTTCGGCACGCTGGTGCTGGATTTTTGTGCTCGCGTCAAAGTTGGCGGCACGCATTTGACTTACGGGTACCTGAAGCAATTTCCAATATTGCCCCCCAACCACTACACCGAAACCGACCTGGCCTTCATCGTTCCCCGTGTTCTCGAACTGACCTACACCGCCCACGACCTGAAACCCTGGGCCGAGGATATCGTGAGCGAATGGAAAATGGCGAATGGTGAATGGAACCCCGATGCACCCCTCGCCATTCGCCAATCACCACTCCTCCCCTTCGCCTTCAATCCCACCCGCCGCGCCCAACTGCGCGCCGAACTGGATGCCTACTATGCCAAACTCTACGGCCTCACCCGCGATGAACTGCGCTATATCCTCGATTCCGCCGCTGTGATGGGTGATGATTACCCTTCGGAAACATTCCGGGTGCTCAAAAACAGTGAACTGCGAGACTATGGCGAATACCGCACCCAACGGCTGGTGCTGGAGGCGTGGGATAATTGTCGCCTGTCACGCAAAACAATCAGAAAATTCCCAGAAACGGTGGTATCAGCATATTAC
>Ga0172372_10007826_pt1 | contig 14271 bp, 9 predicted proteins | sample LakKiv5m_2_FD_114544 | JGI IMG/M metagenome (GOLD analysis project Ga0172372, IMG submission 114544) | Freshwater microbial communities from Kabuno Bay, South-Kivu, Congo - kab_092012_9.5m | ecosystem: Environmental > Aquatic > Freshwater > Lake | place: Democratic Republic of the Congo...
ATTCGTTTGAAGCTGCGGGAGTTTTTACGGAAACTGCTCTCTCACGGTTTCATTCCGGCGAAGAAACAGGTACTATTAAAAACACGACACTGCAATTAGCAAATTACTACGAAAGCGAAACGGTTTATAAATTGAAAAATTTAATTGAACTTATTCAAGTAGTAATTGCAATGGTTATTATGGTTGTTATGATTGCATTGACACTTGTCTCTGCCGAAACAGCAACTGTTCGCCCTAAAACTCCGGGGACTGCATCAATTATTCAAATTGAAAATAATCACACATGATCGAAACAAATCTTGAGCTTACTGATAAAATAGGTTACCTCTTATTTAAGAAGGGAATAATAGATGCCCAAATGCTTGAACGGGCACTAAATGCAAAAATTAATGATAAGAGTAAGATAAAAAGAAATCTGGCGCAGATACTTGTTCAGGATTTTAATTACGACCACGATACAATATTCAGAGAAGTCGCCGTTCTTTATGCATTCAGAGAATTAGATGTTCGGGTAGAAGAAATTCCAGCAAGCAAATTAGAAGCTATAAAGGGATTAATAAACAGCTCCGGTGAAAACCTAAAAAATCAAATGCTTGAGCATAAGGTTATCCCTTATATGTTCGATGAAAAAATAAAAGATAAACTAATACTCGCCTCTATTGATCCCACTGATAGAAACATCCCCAAAATTGCTTTCGGTCTGAATATTAAAAAGTACGAAGTAATTTTTATTAAGAAAAAAGACTACGAAAAACTTATCCAGTTAATTCTTCCTCCTGAAAATATCTATCTTAAAATGATGGAAGAGGAATCTGCTGATGAGATGCATATCGAGCGTGATGAAAGCGGACTTGATGAGCAGGAACTTGATGCAGAAATAAACAAAAGCGCTCTAATAAATTTAGTTGAAGCTGCACTTGTTGAAGGTGTTAGAAAAGGTGCAAGCGATATTCATTTTGTACCCAAAGTTGGGAATAAGACTGAAATATATTTTCGTCTCGATGGCGAACTTCAACTTTGGCACACTCAGGATAACACATTACCCGAGGCTATCGTTTCTGTAATTAAAGATCGCGGAAAGGGTATGGATAGATTTGAAAGAGAAATGGCGCAGGACGGCTTTATGCAGCGCGAAATTGATGATCATATCATTCGGTATAGAGTTTCAGTGCTGCCAATGGTCGGAACCGAATTAAAAAATAAATTCGAAAGTATTGTAATAAGAATTCTTGATGACAGAAAAGTCATCACCGATCTTGAAAAACTTGGGTTAAGCGGCTACAGCAAAGATGCATTTATAAAAGCAATAAAACAACCACAGGGAATGGTTATCCTAACCGGACCAACAGGGAGTGGAAAAAGCACAACACTCGTTGCAGCATTGTATCAGGTAATTGCCCCTACCGTGAATGTGCTGACAGTTGAAGACCCGGTTGAGTATGTAATTAAAGGAGCGAGGCAATTAAAAATTGGCTTTAAAATGAATTTTGAGCAGGCGATCCGCTCAATTCTTCGTCACGATCCAGATATTGTTCTTGTCGGTGAAATGCGTGATAAGGAAACTGCAGAGGTTGCAGTTAAATTAGCTAATACCGGACACTTAACTTTTTCAACACTTCATACGAACGACGCTCCGAGTGCAGTGGCAAGGTTATATAAGATGGGAATCGAACCATTTTTAATAGCCTATGCAATTAATTTGATTGTGGCACAAAGGTTGATTAGAAGGCTTTGTAATGACTGTAAGAAAAAACTTGCGAATTTTGATGAACCATTAATGGAAGCCGCGGGGCTAAACATTGCAGAATGGCGAAATTACACGGTTTATGAAGCCAAAGGCTGCTCAAAGTGCGGCGGTACTGGCTACAAAGGAAGGCTCGCTATTCACGAGGCTTTGTATTTTACTAAGGAGATTCGGCAAATCATTGTTAGGTCTGGAGAAGACGTTGATGAAGAAAAACTGCGAATTCAGGCTAAAAAGGACGGAACGCTTAATCTTAGAGAAGCCGGACTGGAAAAAGTGAAACTTGGCTTATCCTCAATCGAAGAGGTCTTAGCATCAACTTCTGATGAGTAATTTACCGATTCGGAAGGATATTTTACATGTCATTTTAGACTTTGGCGATCAATTGAATGAATAAAATATAAATAATTAGCAGTTAGAAAAGTGAAGATAGAAACAGAAAGAAATATCCTGGCTAATTTTGTTTCAGCTATCCCCGGTTATTATTCGAATGCCGAGAGAGTTGCTTTTATGCTTCAGAATATTGACAACCTTTCTGCCGAGGAGCGAACAGCCTTAAGGGATTTGTACAACAAGTTTCTTGTCACTATGATCGAAAAGGAAGCCTCCGATATTGAAACCGGCGGTCATGGTAATGAGGGCTATATATGGATGAGAACTCATGGTGTTAAAGAACGAGCCAACGACCTTCCTAAATTTTCAAATGACGAAACCTCCACCATTATTGCCAACCTATTAAATGAGAATCAGCGAACTTCACTTTTACAGGATCGCAATTTAGATTTTAGCCATACCTTTTTATACGAGAGAAAAAAAATTGATGTCAGATTTCGTTCTGATGTTTATTTCGATCTTGATACCCTGACTTTAAATATGCGTGCAATAAATTCTGCTATTCGCCCTTTGGATACTCTGGGGTTTCATCCCAATGCAGTTAAGTGGATGAGCCATTCATATATAAAGTTTGGCTTGTCATTAATTACAGGAATAACAGGCTCTGGTAAATCAACCACACTTGATGCCATTGTTGATGCACATAATGATGCCGATCCTGCTCACGTAATAATAATTGCTTCACCTATTGAATATGTACATTCCTCAAGAAACTGTATTATTAAACATCGCGAGGTTGGAAAGGATGTTCTTTCTTTTAAGGAGGGGGTAACTCAGGCATTACGCCAAGATCCTGATATTATTATTGTTGGTGAAATGAGAGACCCGGATACTATTCTTGCAGCGCTTGAAGTGACCGACACCGGGCATAAAGTTTTTTCTACGTTACACACATCTTCGGCTATAGAATCTATTGATAGAATTATTGCAGAAATGCACCCGTCAGAGCAAGATAGAGTTAGAAATAGACTTGCAGATGTGTTAATTTCCGTTGTGTCACAAAAATTAATTCCGGCATTGGACGGAAGATTGGTATTAGCCAAAGAAGTATTACTTGTTAACCCCAACGTAAAGGCTGCTATCAAGAATAATAATCTCTCTGAGATTTATATGATGATGAATCAAAATAATCCCATGGGAATGATTACTATGGAACAAGATTTAAAACGCCTTTATCTTGCTAAAAAAATTTCGCTGGAAAATGCCATGGCATATTCAAATAATAAAACCAGAATGCAACAAATACTGACGGCAATTTAATGAAACAAATAGTGTGCATATATTGCGAGGGCAACGATACAAAGATCGGTGTCTTTGAAAAAGATACTACCGGTAAGATTAAAGTACACCGAGTAGCATCTATTGATCTTGTCTCAAATGTTGGTCAGCCGGAAGAAAAAGCCGGGCTTAGTCTTGAGAGTGATGAACTATCGCTCGAAGCTCTTGATAAAGAAACTCAGGCTTTGCAGAGTACTCTTATTGAGGCTAATATTTCGACGATTAACAATTCGCTTGCCGGGATTAATCTTAGCAATGCATTATTCATTCCTGCGCTGACCGAACCAGCAATTTATTTCCATGTTTACGAGGGAATAAAAAATATCAGGTCAACTAAAATCACTCAAGAGATAATTGACGATATTCAAGAAACAAAACATGTTTCTGTTGAAAAGGAAAGTATTGGCTACATAGAACTTGCTGATAAATCTCTCCTATCTGTTTTTGTCAGCGGCGAGATCTCCTGCGTAAATATGATTAACTCTCTTGCTGCTTTTAACAATAAAAGAAACTATAAAATACCCACAATAAAGTGTGCGGAAGTTTCTCTTGCTTACTATGTAGCAAAAAAGAAGAAGTTTTTCCCTGACGATCATTCTCTGATTGTTTATATCGGGAAGGAATACAGTAAGCTAATTTTTCTCCAGGGCAGAAAATTAAAGCACATTGGTTCTACGCTTGATATAGGGACTCAAAACCTTCATACATACGATGTATATTTTTCTAAAATATTACTCGAGATGGAAAATGGGGGGATATCTTCACTCGATAATATTATTGTCTGCGGTGAAGACGATTCCGAAAATCTTATTTTATCTTTCTATGGAACTTTTCCGGAAGCGAATGTTTCCCGATTAGAGTTTGATGACCTCGATAGCACTCTTGTTGATGCTGAAAGGAAAGAAAAATTTTCTTCTTTCACTGTTCCGCTCGCAGTTGCAACAGAATATTTTGATGAGCAAACCAAAGAAACTAAGGGAATAAACCTGCTCCCAAAATATATCCGCGAAGAACAAAAATTCTTTCAGTTTTCTTGGCATGGATATGCGATGCTTCCTATTCTATTCGTTGCTGCATTTTTTATTACACAGCAAATTCTAAATAATAGCAGCGAACTTAGCAGGATGGATGATGAGATCACTCAAAAAACAATTTTGATGAAAGAGAATCAAGAGATACTTAACAAGATTAAGGATGTTGAAACAAAAATCAGCAGCTTTGATCAAACACAGGCTATATTAGATTCGGCGGCAGTAGGAACTGAGCTCTGGGGTAAAGTAACACGGCATGTTGCCAATTTCTGTCAATCGCGTAAAAATTTGTGGCTCACAAAAATATCAAAGGAGGAGGACGATCAAGTATTGCTCGAAGGTTACGCACTTTCAAAAAATGTTCTAACCGATTTTGCATACTCAATTGAATCCTCAATATTAAAAAGCGTAGTCTATGAAGCACTTAGAGAAGAAAATGCTTATAGATTTATAATCAACTTTAACATCACCAATTTTTCGAATAAGAATGAATAAAAAAATCAGAAGTACACTTGGTCTGGTTGGTTTATTGCTAATCATACTATTACTTGGCGGAGGTTATATTTTTCTTTTTCAAAGAGGCGATTTGAATGAAAGAGAAAAAAAACTTGAAGAGTTGAATAAGAAAAGCTATAACACAGCGGAACTTAACGCGCAATATGCTGAGCTTTTAAATAAAGCCAGTTCGCTGGATTCAATTCTTGCTAATAGAAAATTTAATATTCCACAGAACCTTTCGCCAATAAAATTTTATAACTTTTTAAATTCTATCACAGCAGGCTTTTCAGAAAACACTCATGTAGATATTGAATACACCGAGCAAAAACCGGATAAAGATTTTTTCTTCCACGAATATAAAGTCAGCGGCGGTGGAGATTTTAATGAAGTCTATCGGATGGCAAACGCCATAGAACAAAGTAAAGAGTTGAAGAAAATAAAACAACTGACTCTTAGCAATCTGATTATTTCCGATAAAGATGGAATGCCCGCTTTTCTGGTAAGTTTTACCATGACAGTGGACGCATATTTTTCGCTGGATAATAGATTTGCAACATCAACTATAGTCGAAAATAATCTATCAGCCGGGGTGCTATATGATGCGTTTTTCCCTCTAATTCGTAATGAAATACCGCCAAATGTGGATGGTCTGTTAGATGTTCAGGGAGCTAAGTTGTTAGCTCTCATTCCTGATGGCGCATTTCTTGCTGATGGTAAAGGAAATACCTTTTTGATTTGGGAAGGTGAACCGGTTTATCTGGGCTACCTTACTAAAATTGATTATGCCAGCAGCCGTGTTAATTTTATTCTTAACAAAGGTGGAATAATTGAAAAAGTAGAACTAAAACTTGAACCTGAATTATTAATTAAGAAAAACGAAAACAAAGAGAATTAATATGAAGACACTAATATCAATCGTCGGGTTGTTTCTCCTTCTCAACACCCAAATTCTCTCCCAAAATTATTTGGAGAAACAATTCAAAGGCGTCAACCCGGATGAACTCGTTACTCTTTCTGCAAACCTTCCTTTCAATCAGGCTATTGCATTGCTGAGCAAGGTAAGCGAAAGTTCAACAGGAAAAAGAATTGTATCAACGGTTGATTTAAACACGCCCATAGGCATTGAAATTGAATCAATGGCTTATGATAAGGCACTTGTCATAATCGTTCAATACGCCGGTCTGATGTATGAAGTGAAGGAAGACGTAATTATCATCAAAAGACACGAGGCAACGGATACGGAAAAAACTCCGGAAACTTATGCTTCCGTTGACACTCGGGAAGTTAAAATCTCGGCAGTGTTTTTTGAAATGAATGTTTCGGAAGCTAAAAAACGTGGAATAGACTGGACGCTGCTTTTTTCTCAAAAAGGACTTGATTTAGGAAGCGATCTTCTTGGGGAAAACAAACAGGTTACAACTTCCACAACTCAAACGCAAACACAAGAAGCAAATTTTTCTGTGAATGGATCTACTAATTTTGACCTTGGGGGATTCTTCGGTGAGGCTACTTCGGTATTTAGATTTTTCGAATCGGAAGAACTCGGTGAAATTATTGCTAATCCAAGTATTACTGTTAGAGATAGAAACGTCGGCAAAATTCAAGTCGGTTCTGATTTCTCTATCAAACAAAAAGACTTTGCCGGAAATACGGTTGAAAAATTCTATCCCACTGGTACAATCATCGAGGTGACTCCATTTGTGTACACTGAAGACAGTGTGAGCTACATGCTTTTAAACATTGCTGTTGAACGCAGCTCTTTTTTAGCTAACGAGATAACCTCTGAAATAAGAAAAACTAATGCAAACACCCAAGTGCTAATGCTCAATGGTGAAGAAACAGTCCTTGGCGGATTATTTATCAATGAGGAAACAACAACCAGGAATGGCATCCCCTTCCTAAAGGATTTGCCTTGGTGGGTGTTAGGGATCAGATATCTTACCGGAAGCGATGAGAAAAATGTTACTAAAAAAGAATTAATTATTTTGATTAAAGCAGAGTTGGTGCCGTCTCTTAAAGAAAGAATTTCGGGTATTAAGGAAACTAATCCTTTAAAGACCGAGCTTGATCAAGGGCGTGAAAGAATAAAATATTATCAGTTGCAGGAAACAAGTAAAAAAGAAGAGTAACTTTTTCAATGGAAAGAATTTTAGTGGTTGATGATAACCTCGACATTTGCAGAACGTTGAGAGACGACTTGAACGAAGTTGGCTATGAAGCTGAGTTTGTTACCAATGGTTATGATGCAATTAGCTACTTAGAAAAACACCGTGTTGATTTAATGCTTCTTGATCTTAAGATGCAAGGCAAAGATGGCTTTGAAGTATTGAAAGATATGAAGACAAATAATATCAAAACAAAAGTTATTGTCCTCACTGCTTATGCCGATGTTAAAAGCGCAATTGATTCGGCAAAGCTTGGTGCGTCCGATTTTATTAGTAAACCCTATGATTTTGATGAGCTGATCATCACAATTCGTAGGGTTTTGCAGCGGGAAAATGATTCATGAAAATAAGCCTACGGATACTGCTTATTAATTTTCTGATCGTAGTTGTGATAATCACAAGTGCAGCTGTTGCATTTTATTCACTAATGTATAATGTCCTTTCCCAAAAGCAATCCGAGCAGCTGCTTTATTCTGTAAATAATTTTACATTCAGACTTAATGAGGAAGTACAGGCAACTGACGAAGCTTTTGCTAATATATTAAACAAATATTCAGACCTGTCCCTGGCTGCGGATCTTGAAAACCAAGATCACGTAGATTTTGTTTTTCAAACTAATTCAAAAGAATCTTTTGATGCAGTGAAAAAGACTGGCAAAAGGAATTTAATTTCGTTATTGAAAAATAATGACCTGAAAATATTCTTCAGTCAAAATCCATATCTGTTAATTCGCGAATATCAGCATAATGATGGAAGTTATTATTACTATGGTAGAATTATTAACTCTGATTTTTTAACTCAACTATCCAAGAAAATAAATTCCGAGATTGCATACGTTATTAATAAGACAGCCGTTGAGATTTCGAATTCATCTACAAATATAAACTATACTTATGCCCTTAATGAAGCATACTCGAACTTATCCCCAAAAAGTAATTTCGAAATTTATCATTCAGAAAAAGACAAATCCGATTTATTAGTTACAATTTATCGCGCCAATATATTAAACGACCAAAATAAAAAAATTGAGTTTCTAATATTCTCCAGCCTAAGTGCCGCAACTTCTTTAAGCGATAATATCAAAGAAGTTCTTATAATTATTGGGTTAAGCGGGATAGTGCTTTCGCTTATACTGACACTTTTATTTACGAGCAAGCTGCGCAGACAAATAACCGAATTGGGCGATGCAACGGAAAAAACCAAGCAGGGTAATTTCAAAAGTAAAATAAAAATTAAAAGCACAGATGAAATCGGAAAGCTTGGAGAAGCATTTAACTTAATGCTTGATGAGCTTGAGAAAAATCAAAAGGCAAAAAATGAATATTCTGAATTTATTAGTCTGATAAATCAAAACCCCACCCTATCTGAAATTACTGATGCGGCGCTTAAAAAAATTGTGGGCACTTGTCACTTTACTACAGGAGTATTATTTACAGTTCAGGATGATACTCTTCAACTAAGAAGTTCACACGGAATAAATCCCGAACAAATAAATACTAATAGGAATAATAATTTTTATAAACCGGTTATAGAGAAGAAAGAAACGCTCGAAATTATTTCGTCCGATTTACTCCCAGTCGTGGAAACAGGAATTTTTAAAATCAAGATCAAACATCTTTTGGTTCTTCCTGTAATCTATAATAATAATGTAATAGCAGTACTTGAATTAGGTTCAATTGACATGCCTTCCTTCGAGTCAAAAGATTATTTGTCAAAAATTCAGGAACAACTTGCCATTGGAATTACAAATGCAAATGCTTTGGTCCAGTTAGAAAACTTTATTGCCGAGCTGAAGCAGTTGAACGTTGATTATCAGCAGCAAAACATTCAAGTAAGAAAACAAAATGAATCGTTGCGCGAACTTCATCACAAGCTTAAAGAAAAAGCCGATGAACTTGCAATCCAAAAACAAAAAGCAGAAGAATCAACTCAGCTTAAATCACAATTCCTTGCAAGCATGTCGCATGAATTAAGAACCCCGATGAATTCAATACTTGGACTGACAGAATTAATTATTGAAAAAGCATCGCTTGACAATAAAAATAAAGAAAGATTACAAGTCGTTTATAAAAGCGGCAAAAGATTGATGGACCTAATCAATGACATACTTGATCTTTCCAAAATTGAAGCCGGCAAAATGGAACTTCGGCAGGAAGATGTGCTGCTTGAAGAAATTATTGAGGAAATTGAAACCACAATCAACCCCCTTGTTATTGAAAAAGGTCTCGATTTCAATATCATACGCGACACAAATACACGTATTCTTGTAAACACCGATCGTGTTAAAATAGCACAAGTGTTGATAAATCTACTGGGCAATGCTATAAAGTTTACTCATCAAGGAAGTATAGAATTAAAAATATCGCAAAACGTGAATAAGATGCTTCAATTTGATGTTAAAGATACGGGAATAGGAATCTCTGAAGAAAATCAAAAAATTATTTTTGAAGAATTCCGGCAAATCGATGGCAGCACTACAAGACGCTACGGCGGCACCGGACTTGGACTGGCAATCACAAAAAAAATAATTGAACTTTTGAAAGGTCAAATCTGGTTAAAAAGTGAGCCGGGCAAGGGATCAACTTTTTCATTTATTTTCCCACTGATTCCAGCGCAAACAAAAACACTGCCCACTGAAGCACAAGTAAATGTAGATACTCTTATAAAAAACAGAAGCAACCCCATCCTTGTAATTGATGATGATTCCGAAGTGCGATATACAATCGGGCAATATCTAATTTCAAAAGGCTACTCGGTTGAATATGCTGAAAACAGCGATGATGGTATTAAAAAAGCACTTGAGCTTCAACCTTTTGCTATTACTCTTGATATTATGATGCCTGATAAAGATGGCTGGACTGTTATGAAAGAACTAAAGGAGAATGAAGAGACAAAAGATATTCCCGTTATTCTTATCTCAATTACAGGAGATAAAAATCTTGGCTATGGATTAGGCGCTTTCGAATTTTTTATTAAACCGTTGTCTGCGGATAAATTACTTTCGGCTTTGAGCAGATTGGAAATGCTTGCTCATAAAAGTATCCAAAAAGTTGTTATTGTTGATGATGACGAACTTGAATTTGAAAAATTTAAAAATGAATTTAAAAATGATAACATAAGAATTGAATATATTCAAGACAGCGAGTTTGCTTTTAATAAAATTGCCGAGGTTCAGCCTGATTTAATAATTGTTGATTTGATGATGCCAAAGATTGATGGTATCACACTTTCATACAAACTTAAGTCATCTTCCAAAACAAAGCATATCCCTATCATTATTTCTACAGCAAAAGATATTTCTGATGAAGAAAAAAAATCGCTATCGAATATAGTTGATGATATTACAATTAAATCCAAAGGACATCCCCTTGATGTTCTAAAAGTAGTACGGGATAGAATAAAACTCCAGGAAATATCTTATTTAAATGAATCTTCGTATTCCCCCCCTCTTAAAAGTGAACCGCCTAAGATAGATGAACCCCAAAGTAACGACGATGAAAACTTATCCCCGAGAGGAGAAATAGTTATCGTTGATGATGATCCCGATACTTTATTTACTATAAACGAAATCGTACGTTCATTAAACTTTAAAACAAAACTCGCTCGAAGCGGAATGGAATGCCTTCAGATTTTGAAGAAACAAACGCCTGATCTGATACTGCTCGATATTATGATGCCGGTGATGGACGGATTCCAGACTTTGAAAAATATTAGAGCAAATGATAATTGGAAATCCATCCCTGTTTATGCTGTTACTGCAAAGGCTATGACCGGCGATAAAGAAATAATAATTAAAAGTGGTTTCAATGATTATATCCCAAAGCCGGTGAATTCTGCAATCATTTCTTTTAAGATCGAACAACTACTTCTTAAGACTAAGAGTTAAAAATAGTTATGCAAAAAATTCTTGTAATTGATGACTTGCCTGAAAATATTTTCATGCTGCAAGATCGACTTGAAAATGAGGGCTTTGATGTTATTACAGCTTATGATGGTACGACAGGAATTGAAAAAGCTTTGAGCGAACTGCCGGATTTAATCTTATTAGATATCATGATGCCCGATATTACGGGAATCGAGGTTTGTAAATATCTTGTCTCGGAACCAAATACGCAGCACATTCCAATTATTTTAGTTACTGCAAAGTCTGGCGCCGAAGATACGAAGGAGGGGCTGGAAGCTGGCGCTTTCGACTATATTAAAAAACCTTTCAATCGTATCGAACTAATGGCGAGAATAAAATCAGCACTAAAACTTTCCGAAGCAAATAAACTATATCTTAATTCTGAAAAAAGAAATACTTATGCTGCTACGGTTGTAACAGCAAATCATAAAATAAAACAACCACTGACTTTATTAAGTCTATCATCTGCAGCGATAAAACGAGAACTTAATAAAGGAGCAATTTCGAAAGAAAGTTTACTGTTGAGATTACAATATATTGATACCGCAATTAAGGAAATAAACGAAGTGTTGAATCAACTAAACGCAGTAAAAGATCCGATTCTTTCGGATTATGCAAACAGTATAAAAATGGTTAGGGTTGAGAAAGATGAAATTAAGGAGAAATTATCAAATTAACTTTTGAATAGTTGCAAGCATGGTCTCGAATTCGTAAGGCTTTAATAACTGTCCATTCACCTTATATTTTTTTAAATCAAATTCCATTTCAATTCCAAGACTTCCTGAAGATAAAATTATCGGGAAATTAAATTTCAATTTCCTCATCTTTGCTATTGTATCAAGACCATTCATGCCGGGCATATTAAAATCAATTATAGCTAAATCAATTTTCAACTCGTTCAGAGCACTTAGCGCTTCTATTCCTGAACCAACTCTGATTACATTATAACCATTGGCTTCGAGCAATTCGCTTAGTAGATCACGGAGCATTATTTCATCATCGGCAAGAAGGATTATTTTTTCTTTTACTAAAGTGTCTGCTTTTATTTGGGTTGGTTCGTAAGCAGGCAGGAACACCTCGAATTTTGTCCCGACACCTAACTTACTTGAGACCTCGACATAACCACCGTGAGCTTTAATGATACCGTAAGTAACGTATAACCCTAATCCCGAACCTGAATCTTTCTGCTTGGTAGAAAAATATGGATCGAAAATTTTTGTTATATCCCCGTCTTTAATTCCGCTTCCATTATCTTCAACAGTTGTTTTTATATAGTTACCTTTTTGGAAGAGAGGGTAATTGATAATATTAGTTTCATCAACTGTAACATTTTCTACGCAAAGAATAATTTTTCCGTTGGAAGGGATGGCTTCTTTTGCGTTAACACATAAGTTTAATAATATCTGATAAATTTCAGTTGAATTACCTAAAATGTAAAGTAGATCGGGCTTAATATTTAATTCAAGTTCTATTCTGCTCGGGAATGTCTGGGTTATAACTTTTGAGATTTCTTGCAAAAGCTCATTCAGTTTTACTAATTCCTTTCTCTTCGGTGTGGGTTTTCCAAAACTTAGCAAGCCTTTTGTCAAATCACGCGCACGTGCAGAACAATTTTCGATATTATCCAAGAGCTTTAAAATATTATTCTCTTGGGGGACACGGCTCTTGAGTAAATTTATACTTCCGAAAATACTTGAAAGAAGATTGCTAAAATCATGAGCCATACCGCTTGAAAGTTTCCCAATAGTTTCAAGTTTTTGAGATTGAAGCAGCCTGCTTTCAAGCGCTTCATTCAAGTTTTTCATTCTAATATTACTTATTGCAAAAGATAGCAAAGTGGCAAACTGTTCCGAATAATTTATCTCACGCTGCGAAAACGATCCTGTCTTTTTAATATTAATAATATTAGCAAGCAATTTTTTATCAAACATGCAGGGAGTAATTATTATAGAACCGGCATTAAAAAATTTAGAGAGGTTATAACCAATTCCCGTGTTATTATTTGAAATTAACAAAGTTTTTTTGTTGATGTTCAACCACTTGTTAATGAAAGAAAGATCAACATTCACTTCATTAATTATATTCTGCTGCTCCCCAAATTCAGTATTAAAATTATAGAACTGATACTCATGTTTTTCGTTCGGTTGAATAAAAACTACGAAGCTGAAATCACTTTTTGAAAGCACCTCAGAACGAATTAAAATCTCTTCTGAAATAATTTTAAGGTCATAATTCTTGACCATGAGAATCAAAATGTTTTCCAGTTCATTTTGAAGATGCTGATCGGAATTTAAAAAGTCCGTATTCTCTAATTTTTGTAGTGCATCAATCCTTAAAATATAATAAGGAGTGGAACGATAGTTTATTAAAGAAATAGTTAGACGATGATTTATCTTATCGAGCAGAAATTCGAAGTGGTTTTTATTAAAAGTATCCGGGAATTTGGAAGTTGAAAATTGATTAATAATTTCGCTAAGCGTTTTTCCTTTAATTCTTGATATGTTTAGAGCTGACTTGAACTGACTGTTGTAATCAATAATAATTAAGTTTTTATCAGCGGTTGCAAAAGCAATGTTTTGAGAATACAAAAAATCCGAGATGGAAAATTTCGGAATTGATTTCCCGGTCATTTAATAAAGTTCTTCTTTAAGATGATATTTTTTGATTTTCGTATAAAGTGTTTTTGGGCTGATTCCCAAATAAATAGCAGACTTGGTTCTGTCCCAGTTATTCCTATTAAGAACTCTTCTGATATGCCATTTTTCAACATCCTCCATTTTTTCTAATTCATCAGAAGAATCCGAAGTTTCTGCAATGTGTTTTGATCTGGCGCGAGTAAAGGAAGAAGGAAGATTTAGATCTTCAACCCTGATCAAATCATCCTCGGCAAAAATTAGAGCTCTTTCAATAATGTGTTCAAGTTCCCTGATATTCCCGGTAAAACTATAGCTCATAAGAATATCTTCGGCTTCTTTCGAAAGCCTTTTGGGAGAACGAACCGGAGATTTCGTCTCAAGAAAATGAGTTGCCAGAATTAATATATCTTCTTTACGTTCACGAAGGGGAGGAATGGTAAGGGTAATCACGTTTAGTCTAAATAAAAGGTCTTTTCTAAAATTTTTCTTTTCTGCTTCATCCAATAGATTTCTATTAGTAGCACCAATTACTCTTACATCAGAGGTGAGATTGGTGATACCCCCAATTCTTCTAAATTCTCCATTGTCAAGAAAGCGCAGGAGTTTAGGTTGAAGGGTGAGG
>Ga0172372_10007828_pt1 | contig 14266 bp, 13 predicted proteins | sample LakKiv5m_2_FD_114544 | JGI IMG/M metagenome (GOLD analysis project Ga0172372, IMG submission 114544) | Freshwater microbial communities from Kabuno Bay, South-Kivu, Congo - kab_092012_9.5m | ecosystem: Environmental > Aquatic > Freshwater > Lake | place: Democratic Republic of the Congo...
CAAGAGCACCCTGCTGAGACTGCTGAACGGTCTCGTCCCGCGCTTCAGCGGTGGCGAGCTGGCCGGCGACGTCCTCGTGGACGGCACCTCGATCGTCGGGGTCGCGCCGCGCGACCTCGCGCACGTGGTCGGCCACGTGCCGCAGGACCCGCTGGCCGGTTTCGTCACCGACACTGTCGAGGAGGAGCTCGCCTACGGGATGGAGCAGCTCGGCGTCGACCCGCAGACCATGCGGCGCCGTGTCGAGGAGACGCTCGACCTGCTCGGCATCGCGGAGCTGCGCGACCGGTCGCTGCTGTCGCTGTCCGGAGGGCAGCAGCAGCGCGTCGCGATCGGCGCGGTCCTGACGATGCACCCGCGCGTGCTGGTGCTCGACGAGCCGACGTCGGCGCTCGACCCGACGGCGGCCGAGGAGGTGCTGGCGACGATCGCGCGGCTCGTGGAGGACCTGGGTCTGATGGTCGTCGTGGCCGAGCACCGCATGGAGCGCGTGGTCCCGTTCGCCGACCGCGTCGTGACGGTCACCGACGGTCGCGTCGTCGCGGGTGAGCCCGCCGCGGTGCTGGCGGACGCTCCGGTCGCGCCCCCCATCGTCGAGCTCGGCCGCCTCGCCGGGTGGGACCCGCTGCCGCTCTCGGTGCGCGCGGCGCGCCGGAACCGCCCGGCGCTGCTCGAGCGGCTCGAGGTGCCTGCGGCACCCGTGCGACCGGCTGCGACCGAGGCGCTCGTGGCGCATGCGCTGACGGTCACGCACGGCTCGACTCCGGCGGTCCGCGACGTCGGCCTGACCCTCGACGCGGGTCGCGTGCTCGGCCTGATGGGCCGCAACGGCGCCGGCAAGTCCTCGCTGCTCTGGGCGCTGCAGGGCGGCCTGAAGCGACGCTCGGGGAGCGTCGCCGTCGACGGTCGCGACCCGGCCGCCGTCAAGCCCGAGGAGGCCCGTCGCCTCGTCGGCCTGGTGCCGCAGACCGCGACCGACCTGCTGTACCTCGAGACCGTCGAGGAGGAGTGCCGCGTCGCGGACCAGCAGGCGGAGGTGCCGGCGGGCACGTGCCGCGCCCATCTCGACCGTCTCGCCCCCGGCATCCCCGGCGACCGGCACCCGCGGGACCTGTCGGAGGGGCAGCGGCTGGCCCTCGTCGTGGCGATCGTCGTGACCTCGGCGCCACGGGTCGTCGCGCTCGACGAGCCGACCCGCGGGCTCGACTACCCGGCCAAGGCCGCGCTCGCCGACATCCTCCGCACCCTCACCGAGGCCGGGCACGCCGTCGTGGTGTCGAGCCACGACGTCGAGTTCGTCGCGACCGTCGCCGACGACGTCGTCGTGATGGCCGAGGGGGAGATCGTCTCCCGTGGCCCGGCCGAGCGGGTGCTGACCGAGTCGCCCGCGTTCGCACCTCAGGTCGCCAAGGTGCTCGGCACGCCGTGGCTCACGGTCGACCAGGTCGCCGCGTCGCTCGTCGGTTCTGAGGTCGGTGGCGCATGAGCGTCAAGCACGCCGTCCGTGTCTCGGCGCTGCCGATCGGGCGTCGCTCCGCGATGGTGCTGGGCGTCGCGAGCCTGGCGGGCGTCGTGATGTTCGCCTGGCCGCTCGTCCTCCAGCCCGCCGCCGGGGTCGAGCGGGTCGACCAGCCGTTCCTGTTCATGCTGATCCTGCCGATCGTGCTGGCGGTCGTCGTGGCCGAGCTGACCGAGGGCGGCATGGACTCGCGGGTGCTGGCGGTCCTCGCGGTGCTCACTGCGGTCAACGCAGCCGTGCGCACGCTCGGCGCCGGCGTCGCGGGCGTCGAGACCGTGTTCTTCCTGCTGGTCCTCGCCGGACGCGTCTTCGGGCCGGGGTTCGGCTTCACGCTCGGCTGTACGAGCCTGTTCACCTCGGCACTGCTCACGGTCGGCGTCGGCCCCTGGCTGCCGTTCCAGATGATGTGCGCCACGTGGGTCGGCATGGGTGCGGGCCTCCTGCCGCGCCGGGCCACGGGCCGCGTCGAGATCGCGATGCTGGTCGCGTACGGCGCTGTCGCCGCGTATGCCTACGGCTTCCTCATGAACCTGTCGTCGTGGCCGTTCTCGCTCGGCATCGCGACCCCCGGAGCCGAGGACACGTTGCAGATGGTGCCGGGCGACCCCGTGCTGGAGAACCTGCACCGCTTCGTCGTCTACACGCTGCTGACGTCGACGTGGGGCTGGGACACCGGGCGGGCCATCACGACCGGTCTCTTGATCGTCGTGCTCGGGCCGGCGCTCCTCGTGACGTTCCGTCGGGCGGTGCGCCGCGTCGTCCTGGTGCCGAGGCTCGTCGAGCCCCGGTGACGTCACACTTCCGTCGAACCTGGTGTGACGGTGTCGCGACGGTGCTACCTTCAGCGTGCCCGGGGCGTCTCCGGGCGCGACGTGTCCTGGGGGGAAGCCGGTGCGACTCCGGCGCTGACCCGCAGCCGTGAGCCGCCGTCGAGGCGGTCAGCCGGAGCACCTCATCACGTCGTCTCCCACCCGTGCTGCCGAGGAGCGCAGCAGGAAGGACTGTCCCCATGTCTGCACGTACCCGAGCGGTCGGACTCGCGGGGGCAGTCGCCCTCGTCGCGCCGATCGCGCTGCTGACCCCGTCCCAGGCGGCCACCGACGCTGACACCCAGCCGTCCGTGAGCGCCGGTGACTGGCTCGCGGCCCAGGTCCAGGTCGACGGCGACGCCGGCTACCTGAACTCCTCCTACCTCGGTGGCGAGCCCGACCCGGGCATCGCGGCCGACGCGATCTACTCCTTCGCCCGCCAGGGCGAGCACGAGACCGCCGCGACGCAGCTGCGCAACGGCCTGGAGCTGACGTACGCCGACTACGTCGCCCCGGCGTTTCCCGACGCGAACGAGACGGGCACCTACACCGACGCCGGCCGGCTCGCGAAGGTCGTCATCGCGGCGTCGGTGTTCGAGGACCAGAACGACTTCGGCGGCGAGGACCTGCAGCTCGCGCTCGAGGACACTCTCGACACCAACGGCCGAGCCGTGAACCAGGGCGGCTCGCAGCAGGGCGCCACGACGGTGTTCGCACAGACCTACGCGGTCGAGGCGCTCGACCTGATCGGCAGCGCGTCGGCCGCACAGGCCGGCGAGGCGCTCGTGGCCGCGCAGTGCGACGACGGCGGCTTCCCGTTCGTCTTCGACGGCGAGACGTGCGCGTCCGACACCGACACGACCGCGCTCGCGATCCTCGCGCTCGACCCCGCCACCCAGGGCGACGCGATCGACGGTGCCGTCGACTGGCTCGTCGCGAACCAGCTGGACGACGGCGCCTTCGGCTCCGAGTTCGGCGGCGTGGTCTACCCCTCGGTCAGCTCGACGCTGCTCGCGGCCCAGGCGCTGACCGCCTACGGCCAGGACATGCAGGACGAGACGGCGGCGCTCCGTGCCGCCGGCAACGCCCGCTCGCTCCAGCTCGACTCCACCAACGCGACCGGTGGCCTCGCAGACGAGGTCGGCGCGCTGCTGTACGACGCGTACTCGATGCCCGGCACCATCGCCGCCGGCGAGCTCAACGCCAACGAGCGGACCGGGTCGATCTTCGCCGCGGCCCAGGCCTACGGCGGCCTCGAGATCCTCGACGGCACGACCGAGTTCAGGGACGTGCTCCCGATCCTGAGGTTCTTCCCCGAGATCACCTGGCTCTCGGCCCAGAAGATCACGACGGGCTACGCCGACGGCACCTTCCAGCCCTCGTCGCCCGTGCTGCGCGAGCAGATGGCCGCGTTCCTGTACCGCTACGCCAACGGTGGCGCCAACCCCGAGGTCACCACGACGCCCAGCGAGTTCTCCGACGTCGCCACGGGCCACGTGTTCAAGGACCACATCGCGTGGCTCGCCGACCAGGAGATCACGACCGGCTACACCGACGGCACGTTCCGCCCGGGCCAACCGGTGCTGCGCGAGCAGATGGCCGCGTTCCTCTACCGCCTCGCGGGTGAGCCCGAGTGGGAGGCGCCGGCGGTCTCGCCGTTCGCCGACATCCCGACGAGCCACGTGTTCTACGACGAGATCACCTGGCTGGCCGACCTCGGCATCACGACGGGATACGCCGAAGCGAACGGCACGACGACGTTCCGTGGCTCGCAGCCGGTGCTGCGTGAGCAGATGGCGACGTTCCTGTTCCGCTACGACGACACGATCTACGCGAACCAGGCCCAGTAGTGACCGGGGTCTGATCGAGGGTCGCTGACGCGGGGCCGGGACGACGACGTCCCGGCCCCGTGCCGCGGCCGGGGCCGGGCGACCTACGCTGGACAGGTCGGCTCCCGCCGGGGTCGGCACGTCGAACCCGGGAAGTGATCGGCCATGTCCACGCGCCTGTCCAGCGCGATCCCCTTCGTCCTGTCCGCCCTGCTGCTCGGGTCCGTCGGCCTGGCCGCCTCTCCGGTATCGGCGACCGAGCAAGACGGAGGCTGCGACGCCGCGACCGACGCGGTCGTCACGGTCGACGCCGCGATCCTGGGCGGTGAGTACACGTCGCTGTGCGTGCAGGACGCGATCGGCATGACCGCGGTCGAGGTCGTCGAGGCCACCGGCATCCCGGTCGAGCTGACGGACGGCTCGGGCGGTGACGTCTGTCAGATCGACGGTCACCCGTCGTCGGCGGTGGCCGAGTGCGGTGACACGTCCGTCGGCCGCTGGTCGCTGTACACCGCCGACGTCGACGGGCCCTGGCGTGCGATCGACGACGACCCCACGACGTACGAGGTCAGCGGCGGCGAGCTCGTCAGCTTCGTGTTCACACCGGTCAGCTCCGAGCCGACGGCCCCCGAGCAGCCGACGAGCGCGGACCTGTTCGCCTCGACCGCGCTGGTACCGGACGGCGTGAAGCCCGCGGGTGACGCCTCGAGCGACGACACCGCCGCGGCCGGCGCGGACACCGGCTCCGTCGAGGACGGCTCGACGTCGACGTGGCTCGTCGCGGGCCTCCTGACCGCCGTCGTCGTGGTCGTGGCTCTGGGCGTGCTGGTGCTGCGCCGCCGCGACCGCCAGCGCTGACGAGCGACCGCGCGACGCGCCCTAGCCTGGGGTCATGACCGGACCCGTCACCGTCTCCATCACGCGCCACGTCGAGCCCGACCACGAGCAGCAGATGCTGGCGTGGCTGCGGGCCGGCACGCAGCTGTCGGAGCGCTTCGACGGATTCCTCGGCTCCGGCTGGGTGCGCCCGGCCGTCGGGTCGACGGAGTGGCACATGCTGTACCGCTTCGACTCCGCCGAGCACCTGCGAGCGTGGGACGAGTCCGAGCAGCGGCGGTGGTGGCTGGAGTCGGCCCAGGGGTTCGTCGAGGCCGCGCACCACGAGCAGCGCACGGGCATCGAGGGCTGGTTCGACGAGCCGAGCAGCGTCGACGTCCGCGACCTGCGGGCGACGCCCGTGCCGCCGCCCCGGTGGAAGCAGATGTGCGCGATCTTCCTGGTGTTCTTCCCGCTCAGCGTCGCGGCGAACTGGAGCACGTCGCACCTGCTGCCCGATCTCGTGCTGCCGCTGAGGGTGCTCGTGAGCGTGCTCGTGATGACGCCGGTCATGACCTACGTGGCGCTGCCGTTCATCACGCGGCTGCTGGCCCCGTGGCTCAACCGTCAGCCGCGCCGGTGAAGGGCCTGCTCGTCGCGGGCACGACCTCCGACGCCGGCAAGACCGTCGTGACCACCGCGATCTGTCGGGCGTTCGCGCGCCGAGGCGTCAGGGTCGCGCCGTTCAAGAGCCAGAACATGTCGAACAACTCGATGGTCGTGCCGGTTCGGGCTGGGGCGGCAGACGGGCCCGGCGGGGGTGCCGGGCCGTGGGCGGCAGATCAGATGGGCGAGATCGGGCGCGCGCAGTGGGTCCAGGCCGTCGCGGCGGGGGCCGAGCCGGAGGCGGCGATGAACCCCGTGCTGCTCAAACCCGGCTCGGACCACACGAGCCACGTCGTCGTGATGGGTCGCCCGGCCGGGACGCTGGGCGCGCGCAGCTTCGTGGACGGCGGACGCGCGCACCTCGCCGAGGCGGCCTTCGGCGCGCTCGACGACCTCGCCTCGCGCTACGACGTCATCGTCGCCGAGGGGGCGGGCTCGCCGACCGAGATCAACCTGCGGGCGCACGACTACGTCAACATGGGGCTCGCGCGGCACGCGTCGCTCCCCACCGTCGTGGTCGGCGACATCGATCGGGGCGGCGTCTTCGCAGCACTGTTCGGCACCGTCGCCCTGCTGGAGGCGGCCGACCAGGACCTCGTGGCGGGATTCGTCATGAACAAGTTCCGCGGCGACGTGTCGCTGCTGGCGCCGGGCATCGACCGGCTGGCTGCGCTGTCGGGGCGTCCGACGCTCGGTGTCATGCCGTGGCACCCCGACGTGTGGCTCGACTCCGAGGACGCGCTCGACCTGGAGGGCCGCCGGGCGGGCGACCGTGACGGCGCCCTGCGGGTCGCGGTCGTGCGGCTGCCCCGCATCAGCAACTTCACCGACGTCGACGCGCTGGGCATCGAGCCGGAGGTCGACCTCGTGTTCGCCTCCCAACCCCACCACCTCGACGGGGCCGACCTCGTCGTGCTGCCGGGCACGCGCGCCACGATCGGCGACCTGGCGTGGCTGCGCGAGCGCGGGCTGGCCGATGCCGTGCTGCGCCACGCGCGCGCGGGTGGCGCGGTGCTCGGCATCTGCGGTGGCTTCCAGATGCTGGGGCGGGTCGTGGCCGACCCGGCCGGCGTCGAGGGGCCCGTGGGGGCCGAGGCCCGGGGCCTCGGGCTCCTGGACGTGCGCACCGACTTCGGCGCCGAGAAGGTGCTGCGGCTGCCGACGGGCGAGGCGCTCGGGCACCCGGCGTCGGGCTACGAGATCCACCACGGCCGGATCACCCGGGGTGGCGACGCCGAGTTCCTCGGCGGAGCGCAGTCGGGTGCGGTCTTCGGCACGATGTGGCACGGGAGCCTGGAGTCGGACGGGTTCCGCCGAGCCCTGCTGACTGAGGTCGCTGCAGCAGCCGGGCGTCCGGCGCCGACGGCTCAGGTGTCGTTCGCGGAGCGTCGACTCGCACGGCTCGACCTGCTGGGCGACCTGGCCGAGGAGCACCTCGACGTCGACCGGCTGCTCGACCTCGCGACGACGGGCGCCGCGGCGGGGCTGCGCCGGCTGGCGCCGGGAGCGGTGTCGTGAGGGTCCTGCTGCTGGGGGGCACGGGCGAGGCGAGGGCCCTGGCGCACGAGCTGCTGGCGGCGGACATCGCCTTCGAGTCGTCGCTCGCGGGCCGCGTGGCTCGGCCACAGCTCCCGGTCGGACCGGTACGGATCGGCGGCTTCGGCGGGGTCGAGGGGCTGCGTGAGCACCTGCGGTCGCAGGGCGTCACGGCGGTCGTCGACGCGACCCACCCGTTCGCGGCGGGCATGAGTCGCCACGCCGCGTCGGCCTGTGCGGCCGAGGGTGTCCCGCTGCTGCGTCTGGCCCGGCCGGGATGGGCCGAGGCTCCCGGCGCTGACGGGTGGCACTGGGTCGACGACCACGACGCGGCGGCCCGCGTGACCGCCTCGCTGGGGGAGCGGCCGTTCCTCACGGTCGGACGGCAGTCGCTCGACCGCTTCGTGGGCCCGCTCGCCGCGCACGCCGCGCTGGCCCGTGTCGTGGACCCGCCCGACCTGGTCCTGCCGGACTCCTGGACGCTGCTGCTGAGCCGAGGCCCGTACGCGCGGGACGGTGAGCTGGCGCTGATCGACCGGCACGGCCTCGACGTCCTCGTCACGAAGGACTCCGGCGGCGCGCACACGTGGCCCAAGATGGAGGCCGCTGCCGAACGCGGGATCCCGGTCGTCGTCGTCCGTCGGTCCGACCCCGCACCGGGTGTCCCGACCGTCACCGATCCCGCCGACGTGCTCCCGTGGCTGGCGTCGCTCTGACCTGACCGCCCCCACCCGATGTGGCGACTTATCCGGCGTTCGCGGTGGCTCGGATGCCCGATAACTCGCCACATCTGGGGGAGGCGGTCAGGGGCGCCGGGCGGCCACCACCGTCGCGACGGCGAGGGCGGCCGCTCCGACCGCAGCCGCCAGCGAGACCGCACGAGGGATGTCCGTCGGCGACGGCGGGGGGCCGTCGCCCATGCGGACGCGGTCGTCCGTGACCCCCTCGTAGTGGTTGACGCCGCCGAGCGTCACGCCGAGCGCCCCGGCGAACGCCGCCTCGACAGCCCCCGCGTTGGGGCTCGGGTGACCCGGGGCGTCGCGTCGCCAGGCGTGCACCGCCGCCTGCGGGCTCCCGCCGACCACGGGCGCGCACACCGTCGCGAGGGCTGCCGCGAGCCGGGCGGGCACGAGGTTGGCCAGGTCGTCGAGACGTGCCGACGCCCAGCCGAACCGCAGGTACCGCGCGGAGCGGTGGCCCACCATCGCGTCGAGCGTGTTGACGGCGCGGTAGCCGACGAGCCCGGGCACCCCGGCCACCGCGCCCCACCACAGCGGGGCGACGACCGCGTCGGAGGTGTTCTCCGCGACCGATTCCACGACGGCCCGCGCGAGCTGGTCGGCGTCCAGCGTGCTCGGGTCGCGGCCGACGAGGCTCCGCACGCGGCGCCGCGCCGCTGGGAGGTCGCCGTCGAGCACGTGACGACCGACGGCGTCGGCCTCACGACCCAGCGACCGTCCGCCGACGACGGCCCAGGTGCCCACCGCGGTCACGAGCGTGTGCGCCAGCGGACGGTCGCGGGTCGCGCGCTCCGTGACGACGCCGGCGAGCGCGGCGCCCCCCGCCGCCACCGTCGTGAACAGCACCCCGCGGCGCCGGTCGTCGGCGTACAGGCGTCGCTCCAGCGCCCCGGCCGCCTGCCCGAATCCCGCGACGGGGTGCCACCGCGCGGGGTCGCCCAGCAGTCGGTCGGCCGCGTACCCCAGCACCAGTCCGGCCGCGCGCGCCCGGCTCACGGCACGCTCGCCGCGATCAGGCCGGCCGTGAGGGCGATCTCGATCGAGGCGCCGAAGCAGTCGCCCGTCACGCCGCCGTGACGGCGCACGCACCGTTCGAGCACCAGGGCCGTGCCGGCCACCAGTGCACCGCCGAGCACCAGCCCACGCCACCAGGGCAGGCCGGCCGCGAGAGCCAGACCGGTCGCGAGGACGAGCACCAGGACCCAGCTGAGCGCCGCGGCCCACCGCGGCACGGTCTGCGCGAACGCGACGGCCAGACCGGAGTCGCGTGCCGGCGGCACCCCGGCCGCGCAGCACAGCGCCAAGGCCGCCCGCGACAGGCACACGAGCGCGCCGACGACGAGCGGCCCGGCATCCGCGCCGACCAGCGCCGCGACGCCCGCCGCCTGGAGACCGAGCACGATCACGAGCGTCGCCGCCCCGGCCGGGCCGGCGGTCCCGCCCTTCATGACCGCGAGGGAGCGCTCCCGGTCGTGCGAGGCCGTGAGGCTGTCGGCGACGTCGGAGAGACCGTCGAGGTGCAGGCCGCGGCTGCCGAGGGCGATCACCCCGACCGTCAGCAGACCCACGACGAGCGGCGGCGCCTCGACCAGGTCGCCGAGCCGGACGACGAGCGCCGCCACGAGTCCGATCGGCACGACCGCGAGCGGCGCGAGCAGCATCGCCCACCGCGCGACCCCGGCGTCGACGCGACCGGGAGCCGGCCACCGCACGACCGTGAGCGTGCCGGCTGCCAGCAGCCAGCCCTCGCGCACGGTCGAACGAGACATCAGGGCAGCAGGTCGGCGAGCAGCGCCATGTCGGACAGCAGCAGGCCCGCCGAGCGCACGAGCGGCACCGCGGCGACGGCGCCGCTGCCCTCGCCCAGGCGCATGCCGAGGTCGAGCACGGGCTCGAGCCCGAGCTTGTCGAGGGCGACGGACTGACCGGGCTCGGTCGAGCGGTGCCCCGCGGCGAACCAGGCGGAGCAACCCGGCGCGAGGCGCTCGGCGAGCACGGCGGCCGCCACGCTGATGACGCCGTCGAGCACGACCGGGACCCCGTTGCGTGCCGCGGTCGCGAGGAACGCGGCGGACGCCGTGAGGTCGGCGCTGCCCAGCGCCTGCAGCGTCTCGACCGGGTCGGAGACGCGCTCGCCGGCACGGTCGAGCGCCTGCTGGACGACCGCCGTCTTGCGCGCGAGCCCGGCGTCGTCGACCCCGGTCCCGCGGCCCGTGACCTCCGAGGCGGGCAGTCCGAAGGAGGCCGCGACGAGTGCGGCGGCGGGAGTCGTGTTGCCGATGCCCATGTCGCCGGAGACCAGCAGCTGGGCGCCCGCGGCGATCTCCTCCGCCGCGATCGTCGCACCCGCGTCGAGGGCGCGACGGACCTCCTCGGACGTGAGCGCGTCCTCGAGGTGGATCGCCCCGGATCCGGCGCGCACCTTGAAGGCGTGCACCGCGGGATCGACGTCGACGAGGTCCTCCTCGACACCGATGTCGAGCACGCGCAGCGCGACGCCGTGCTGGGCCGCGAGCACGGAGACGCCCGCCTTGCCGGCCAGGAACGTGCGCACCATCGCGCCCGTGATGGCCTTGGGGTAGGCCGAGACCCCGTGGTCGGCCACGCCGTGGTCGCCCGCGAGCACGACGGCGCGGATCCGCTCGATCGGCGGCGGCGGCACGGCCCCCTGGGTCGCCGCGACCCAGACGGCGAGCTCGCCGAGCCGGCCGAGGGCGCCAGCGGGCGTGGCGAGACCCGTCAGCCGCTCCCGGGCCGCCGCGACGAGCGCGGGGTCCGGAGCGGCGACGGGTCCGTCGACGAAGGTCGTGCTCACAGGGCCGCAGCCGCCTCACGGCGGGCGACGTCGGCACGCTCCTGAGCCCATGCCCGGTGCACGAGCCCCGTCAGCACGATGCCGAGCGCGAGCCACAGTGCGCTCTGCGTCAGCAGCGAGCCGACGCGGAACTCGAACAGCACGTTCGACGGGAACGAGTCGGGCACCTCGTCGATCGGCGCCATGACGGCCACCGCGACGCCGACCACCAGCGCGTACACCGCACCGCCGGCGATCGTCGCGGTCCACGCCGAGCGGACGGCGAGCACCTGGCGGGCCACGATGACGGCGGCGACCACGGCGAGCACCGAGATCGCGAGGAAGCCGAAGTACAGCGCCGTGCGCTCGCCGATCGTGTCGCCGCTGCCCACGGACGGCGGGTTGGGCGGGTACTGCAGCCAGGGCACGAGCACGACGGCGACGAACCCGGCACCGGCGACCAGCGCGGTCGTCGCGACGGGGGAGAGGCGGCCGAACCGGCCGACGGCGAAGGCCGACGCGATGCCGACGAGCCCGCCGAGCACCGCGCCGATCAGGACCGTCGCGGTCGCGAGACCGGGTCCGGCCTGCTGGCCGCGGGTGATGCCCTCGGCGTCCTCGTCGTGGGAGTGGGAGTGGCCGTCGTCGGCCTCGCCCTCGGCGTGGGCGTGGTCGTCGGTCGGGGCGGAGGCCGATGTCGACTCCTCGAGGGCGATCGCGTCCTCGATCGCCGGCTCGCCGACACCGAGCGCGACGACGAAGGCGACCAGGCCGCCCAGCAGACCGGCCACCAGGCCGTTGATCAGGAAGGTGCGTGCGTTCATGAGAGTTCCGTCCAGGAGGGCATGACGACAGGACGTCACGCCGGAAGAGCCGACGGGGTCGGCGAGAAGGAACGGCGCGCGGCCCCGGTGGGGCCGTCAGGCGCGCCGTGCGCGGCGTGCGTCAGTGGCAGGGGAAGCCGAGCAGGTGACGGCCGTCGTGGACCCACTCGTGCACGTCGGTGCCGGAGATCAGCGAGACCGCGCTCTGCTCGGCGCCGACGAAGTACGTCACGACGATTGCGAGCAGGAGGGCGAAGAGGGCGAACGGGGCGAGCTTCCGGACGGGGATCGCGACCGGGGCGACGGCGACGTCGGCGGGGCCGACCGCGGGGTTGAGCTGGCTCATGAAGGCTCCTATCGGGATGAGTGCGTCCCGTGGTTGGGGTGGAGGCGTCGAGGCTCGGGTCTGACTCCACCCGCCGGAGCGGATGTCACAGTAGCGCGACTGTGCCGGACTTCCACCGGCTTCCGAGGTCTCGAACGGGTCGACTGTAGAGCATGGACGGCCTCCCCGGCGACGGGTGGCCTGGTTGTCTCAGGGAACGATCTGCAGCTCGCCGTTGTCCGGCAGCCGTGGCACCTCGCCCGTCGCGCGGGCGAGCGCGTAGGCGATGACGTCGCCGTGGCTGACGACGAGGGCCGTCTGCCCGGGAGGGAGGTCGGCGAGGGCCGCCGCGGTGCGACGCTCGACGTCGTCGACGGGCTCGCCGAGGCCCTGCTCGACCAGGCGCGGGTCCAGGTGCACGGGCAGGCCCAGCTGCGCGGCGACGATGACGGCGGTCTGCCGTGCACGGACGGCGGGTGACGAGACGACGTGACCGATGTCGAGCGCCGTGGCCTCGACCGCGGCGCGCGTGGCCTGCTCGCGGCCGAGGTCGGTCAGCGGCGGGTAGGAGGTGTGGCCCTGCATCCGCCCGACGGCGTTCCAGGTCGACTGCCCGTGCCGGAGCCAGACGATCACGGCGCCGCCTCGGGGACGATCTCGAGCGTCGACGTCAGCGTCGAGCCGAGAGCCGCGACCGCACCGACCACCGTGACGGCGGGGGCGCCGATACCCGCCTCGCGGGCGAGACCGGCGATCGTGGCGACGCTGCCGCGCACCTCGTGCTGGCTCCGGAGCCCAGCGTCGGCGACGACCGCCGCGGGCGTCGCCGCGTCGAGTCCACCCGCGACGAGAGCCTCGGCGATCTCGGGCAGCGTCCGCACGCCCATCAGCACCACGAGGGTCGTGCCCGAGCGAGCCAGGGTGGCCCAGTCGACCGTGGAGTCGGGGTGGCCCGGGGGGAGGTGCCCGGAGACGACCGTGAACCCCTGCGTGAGTCCGCGATGGGTCACGGGGATGCCGGCCAGCTCGGGCGCGGCGATCGCGGACGTCACGCCTGGGACGACCGTCGCCGGGACGCCGGCGTCGGCGCACGCCTCGAGCTCCTCCCCGCCACGTCCGAACACGAATGAGTCGCCGCCCTTCAGGCGCACGACGGACCGGCCGGCCAGCGCGTGCTCGACGAGCAGGCGGTTGATCGCCTCCTGCGGCGTCGTGCGGCCGTGGGGCACCTTGGCGACGTCGACGACCTCGACGTGAGGCGGCAGGTCGGCGAGCGCGGCCAGCGGGGCGAGGCGGTCGGTGACCACGACGTCGGCCCGGCGCAGTGCCTCGAGTCCGGCGACGGTCAGCAGGCCGGGGTCGCCCGGTCCGCCCCCCACGAGGGTCACGGTGCCGGGTGCCGCGGGGTGGACGGCGGGGGTCTCGGGGGTGGGTTCGGTGGTGGTCTCGACAGGGACGTTGACGACGGTGTCGGCGGCGCCCACGTCGTCGAGCGCGAGCTCGCGCGCGTGCCACGTGACAAGGCCGCGGTCGTGCCAGTCCTCGATCGACGCGCACACCTCGGGCGCCACGACCGTGACGTCGTGACCCGCCACGCGCAGGGCGTCGACGCGGGCCGCGGCGCGGGCGTCGCCGGACGTCACGACGACGCTGCTCATCGGATCGCCCTCCAGGTCGCCAGGAACGACCTGGTCGTCGTGGGGCGGCGCACGGCGATGCGCACCCAGGAGTCGTCGAGGCCGGGGAAGGTGTCGGCCCGCCGCACCGCGAACCCGGCGGCGCGCAGCGTCGCGTGGCTGTCGGACCCGGGGCGGGCGAGCACGAACGACGCGGCCGCAGGTCCGACGACCGGGACGCCGAGCTCGGTCAGCCCGTCGACCAGGACCGCGCGCTGGGTCGTGACGAGGCGCGCGCGCCGCTCGGCCTCGGCGACGGCCGCGTCGCCCGTCGTGGCGGACAACACCGCCAGGGCCGGGGTCGAGACCGACCACGGCGGCTGCTGGCGCCGCAGCTGGGCGATGATCTCGGCGTCGCCGACGGCGTAGCCGGCGCGGATGCCGGGCAGGCCCCAGAGCTTCGTGAGGCTCCGCAGCACGACGAGGCCGGGCACCGGCACCGCGGTCAGGCTGGCGCGCTCGCCCGGCACGGCGTCCATGAACGCCTCGTCGACCACCAGGACACGCCCCGGGCGCACGAGCCTCCGCAGGTCGGCGACCGGGTGCAGGACCGAGGTGGGGTTGGTGGGGTTGCCGACGACGACGAGGTCGGCCTCCTCCGGCACGGCGTCGGGGTCGAGCCGGAAGTCGTCCTCGGCGCGGGTCAGCACCCGGTGGACGGCGTGGCCGGCCGCGGCGAGCGCGACCTCGGGCTCCGTGAACTGGGGGTGCACCACGACGGGGAAGCGCCAG
>Ga0172372_10007829_pt1 | contig 14266 bp, 13 predicted proteins | sample LakKiv5m_2_FD_114544 | JGI IMG/M metagenome (GOLD analysis project Ga0172372, IMG submission 114544) | Freshwater microbial communities from Kabuno Bay, South-Kivu, Congo - kab_092012_9.5m | ecosystem: Environmental > Aquatic > Freshwater > Lake | place: Democratic Republic of the Congo...
CAAGACTTGCAGCTCACTACTTTAAAATAATAAATATTAAATTTAGGACTGATAATGAGGTGATTCCTGCTGAATCAGAAACCCAGAAGGATATGGAACAACCTAAAAATAGTAGTTAAGTCAACGTGCTTATTATTCAAATGAGTTAATTTTTAATTCTCCAACCTTTATCTATTAGATTTTCTAACGTAAAATACATCACTATATTCGATATAATTAAAAAACATATTCATACAATTATGTTTCCATCAGCTTGGTTAGTAAGGCAGTATCTAAACCCGTCAATCATATAAAAAAATGGATTTAACAAATTTATTTGTTGTAAAATTTGGGGGAGATCCTTTACCGAATAAAATGTACCGGATAGAAAAGATAAAGGTGTAATTAAATAGCTTGTGATAGCTGAATGTTGATCGAAAGAATTTGCAATCATTCCAGATAATATGCCAAGTTTTCCCAGTAGTGTACAGGATGCTAGAGTATAAAAAGCTAATAATAATGGATGGTACAAAGTAAATTCTACAAAAGGTATCAAAGATATTGTCACTATTATTCCTACCATTAAACCTCTTAAAACTGCACCGAGTGTAAAAGCTATTATTATTTCTTTACTTCCTAGAGGAGGGGTTAATATATCAGAAATATAGCCTATTATTTTACTCATTATTAAAGAGGAAGAGCTATTACCAAAAGAATTTTGTACTATACTCATTATGATTAAACCGTAACCCATAAAATTAATAAATTTTACACCGTTTATATCATGTTTCCTATCGCCTACTGCTAGTGCAAACACAGCAAGAAATATAAGGGCTGAAATAGCAGGAGTTATGAGAGTTTGATTGTATACTCTTATAAAACGTTTTACTTCTCTTAAAGTTAGGCTATAAGCGCCATACCAATTAATAGGTTCCATTTATTTACAATAAAATTATTTTATATAAAATTTTTTAGAATTATGATATATTCCACTTTAAAATTTATCAACTATATTCGAATCATCTTAAAGTAAACAACAATGGCTAAAAAGCTTTTTATTAAGACCTATGGGTGTCAAATGAATGTCTATGACTCTATAAAAATGAAGGAGTTGCTCGATCCATTTGGTTTTGAATCAACAGATGATATGAATGAAGCGGATATGATAATTTTGAACACTTGCCATATCAGAGAAAAAGCTTCTGAAAAAATGTATTCGGAACTCGGAAGAGTTAAAAAGATAAAAGATAAAAGATTATTGTCTAACCAAGCAGATATGATAATAGTAGTAGCTGGTTGTGTAGCTCAAGCAGAAGGAGAAGAAATATTTGCTCGTGCCCCTTACGTGGATATAGTGGTCGGTCCTCAGTCTTACCATACGTTACCAGAATTGGTAGCTAAGCTAGCAAGATCTGAGAAACATTTAATAGATCTTGATTTCGTTGAAGAAGAAAAATTTGATAATTTACCTACACAATACTCTGATCAAGGGGCAAGTGCTTTTGTCTCAATCCAAGAAGGTTGTGACAAATTCTGTACCTTTTGTGTGGTACCCTATACCAGAGGGGCGGAATTTTCTAGAGTACCAGAAGAAGTATACCGTGAATCGATGGTTTTAGTTACAAAAGGTGCAAAAGAAATCCATTTACTTGGACAAAATGTTAACGCTTACCATGGCAAAAGTTCAAATGGCGATAAAGTATTTTCTTTGGCAGATTTAATTCGCCACCTCTCAACCATTAGGGGGCTGGAAAGAATTAGGTATACTACCTCGCATCCGAGGGATATGACCGATGATTTAATCAGTACGCATGGCCAAATTGACCAATTAATGCCATTTTTGCATCTTCCTGTCCAATCGGGTTCAAATAAGGTGTTAAAAATGATGAATAGAAAACATACTAGAGAGGAATATTTTGCCATTATTGATAAACTCCGAACAGTAAGGCCTGATATAGTTCTTTCATCTGATTTTATAGTCGGTTTTCCAGGTGAGACTGATGAAGATTTTGCTGATACTATGGATTTAGTAAAAAGGGTTAGATACGGCCAATGCTATTCCTTTAAATACAGTCCAAGACCGGGAACACCAGCTGCAATCAAAGAACAGGTACCGGAAGCAGTTAAAACTGAACGTCTAATGATTTTGCAAAGTGAACTGGCAAAACAGCAATTGGAATTTAATGAAAGTTGTGTCGGTAAAACTTTACCTGTATTGTTCCAGAAAGAAGGTAAATATAGCGATCACATAGTGGGTAAAACTCCTTATATGCAATCCGCTTATGTTGAAAATGCTGAGAAATCCTTGCTTGGCAAAATTGTTAATGTAAAAATTACCAAAGCTCTTGCAACAAGTGTTGCCGGAGAATTGGTTTAAAAGGTTATTCGCAAAGTAGTTTGTATAGAATCAATGAACTAGTGATATTATGAAATCGGAAAAAATAAAGATAATTTTTATTGAAAATGGTAAAGAAATAGAAGTTGAGGCTTCAATTGGTTTATCAATTCTAGAAGTTGCGCATGAGAATAATATTGATTTGGAAGGAGCTTGCGAAGGGTCTCTTGCTTGTGCTACTTGTCACGTAATATTAGAAGAGAAAATTTACAACACCCTAGAAGAACCAACTGAAGCGGAGGAGGATATGCTTGACTTGGCTTTTGGTCTTACCCATACTTCAAGACTAGGATGTCAGATAATTTTGACAAAAGAGCTTGATGGGATGAGAGTTATTATTCCTTCAGCTAATAGAAATATATCAATTTAGAAATTCTATTGTGATACGTAAAATAGCCATAGTTTTTGTGGCCTTATTTGTAGTTAGCTGGATTGCTCTGGCACATTTTGCGAAATCTAAGGTTACATTATTTATTAGCAATCTCCAAACGGATAATGCCAAGATATCTTATAGTGATGCTAGTATATCAGGCTTTCCTTTTGCTTGGAAAGTTAGGCTTGCGTCCCCTAAAATTACTATAATAGACCAAGATATTTCACGGGAAATATCTAGCGAATATATGGATTGTACTTTTGACTATAAACTTGGAAAAGCTGAATTAAATTTTGGTAAAGATCTATATTATAGTAGTTCTAGTGACGAGTCGGCAATAGAATATAAAATTAGCAGTGATCAAGATATAATTGGTTTTGTCGACTTTATTGACGTACTTTATAAAATTGATTTATCAAATCCTATAAGGAAAATTGTTAAAAGCATTGAAGTTGCTAATTCACATTTAGCTATTTTTACCGTTAATGGTGAAGAATTATTTGATCTTTCTGGGGTTACTTTTAAACTTAGTAATAATCTCGTAAATAACGCCGAGAATTTTTCACTAAATTTAGCAAGTAATTATAAATCATCATTTAGCGAGCGTAATGTAAGTAGTGCAAGTCTGGTATTGGATGTTAATTATATTGTAAATGTAGATAATAGAGCAGCAATTATAGAAGAAAATAATTTTGACCACAAAATTGAGATACAGCGCGCTAAAATTAACCTTGATGATGCTTCGTGCGATTTAACTGGCTCCGTAGCGCTAGCGCGGAACATTGCACCAAAAGGAAAAATATCTGTCGAATTGGTAGATTATGAAAATTTGGTCAATATTTTAGTACCTGATGATTTTATTTTTTCAAAATCATATATAAAACGCTTTATTGCTAAAGCTGCAGCTATAGATTTTAGTAATGCAATAACAAATAAAGCTAATTTTGATATTGAATTTTCAGATAAAGGGATTGTTCTAGGAAATGTTAATTTACTCGAACAAAAAAATAACTAAAATAGGTGAGGTAGTTAATGAGGTCTATAGACAGTATATTTAGCGATAGGACATGTAGTAAATTTTCAAATAAACCGGTTTCCAGGGAATTACTAATACAAATTTATGATTTGATGAAACTTGGTCCAACCTCTGCTAACGGTTGTCCTTTGCGCATAGTTTTTGTGCAAAGTGGCCTTGAAAAAGAAAAGTTATGTAAAGCAGCTATGGAAGCAAATATCGCCAAAATAAAATCAGCACCGGTTACTGCACTATTTGCTTATGATATGAAGTTCTATGAAAAAATGGATAAATTGTATCCAACCGGCAAGTTTTTACAGGATTTACTTGCTAAATCTAGTGAAGATGTAATTGATAAGGAAGGTTTGCGTAATTCTACTTTACAAGCGGCATATTTTATAATGGTAGCAAGAGGTATGGGATTAGATTGTGGACCTATGTCCGGATTCGATCCAATCGCTATTAACGAAGCTTTTTTTAAAAACACTCATTATAGGATAAATTTTATTTGTAATCTTGGTTATAAAGACGGCTCTAATCCTTATCCTAAATTACCTAGACTAGATTTTGATGAGGTTTGTAAGTTTTTGTAAATCTTTTTTTTCAGGGTTAGATAAAATGTCTGAAATAGGCCAGCATTTCAAGGTCATATTAATAAGCTGTTATAGCATTTTTAAAATTATTTTTCGTAATTGGCATATCAGAAAATTTCTAAACTTTTCAAATTTTCTAAAACTATGTTTTTTATATAGCTCATTTTTGATCTGGATAATTCTTTTTGAGGTTGATTATTCTACAAACTTCTGGAGTAATGTAGTAAAAGGTAATTTTTCGGAAAGAAGGTTTTCCTTATATGGTGTTCAAGACCGAATTGGTGAAGGTATTCTATACGATCGTATAATTATTATTGCCGATAAGCTTGGATATGATTACACCGGAATTAAGTTTTCTGAAAGTCTTAGTCATTTTTGGCTTACCTCTCATTTTTATAAGGTAAGTACTAGTATTATAAATTATATTTTTAATCCACAATTTAATCTCGCGGTAACCCATCACGTTAATATTTTACCATTCGGTTATAATATCACTTATCTAAATATGCCATTGGACTCGCTATTTTCAAGTAGTGGAAAGTTTTTAAAAGTATGGGAGCATTTAAATGACTATGATTCTTATGTTGATCTCCATAGCTTTGTTCATGGAAATAACGAACTATTAGAAAAAATAATCCAGAAGACAGGGAAAAACAAACCAATAATACCTTTATATCTTGTGCATGGACAAGAAGAATATGTAAATGTTCCGAGCGATAAAGCTCTAATTACAGGAACCTTATGGGGATGTAATAGAGAAAGTTTAAGGGTAGCACAAAGCTTAAAAAAGCTAGCAAATGATGAATTATTAGTCGGTATCGGTATAGAAGGATATCTGGGGTTTTTAGGAAAAGCTTATCTAGGTAAGATGGAAGGTTTCGGTAATCCTCTTCAAAACTTGCAGCTCCAGCAACAGAAATATGGGATCGCTTTAATAATCCACAATCAGGAACACATGCTAGAAGGAATACCCACATCTAGGATTGCTGAAGCTGTAGCTAGTGGAGCTTTGGTAATATCTGACCAGAATGGCTTCTTGAAAAAGTTTTTTGGGGATAGTGTACTTTATTATGATGCCTTTGCCAGTAGCGAGCAAATTTACGATACTATTAAATCCCATATTCAGTGGGCAAAAGCTAATCCAGATAAGGTACATTTAAAAACTAAAGAAGCTTATCAAATTTTCATGGATAATTTTACTATCGAAAAGCAACTTGAGAAATTATTTGCTCTCACTAAAGGTAAGTAGAGAGCATCAATATCAATTATTTCGTAATATTTTTACTAAGTTATATTGCGGATCGTAAGCGTTTCCATAAATTTTATCTAGCTTAGTTATTTCCTGGGGATGTTTAAGACCCGAATAAATTGAGCTTAAAATGGCATATATTACCTCATAGGAATTTGCATCTGCCGAAGCTAATCGATGTTCGACCCGTTTAGGCAGACTGTCCGGTATCCGTATTAAAGTAGTACGGTTGTTACCGCCGTAAGAAATGTGGGTTGGCGCCATAAATCTGCTATCGAGCCTTTGATAATCCTCTTCTTTAGGTAAAAAAGCTGTAATTGTTAATGGTAAATAATGGCACAAAATCCTAGCATATTTTTCTGCATCATTATCCTCAAGAAAATTAAAGTGAATGTGCATACTACTGCCATAATCATTTGTAAATGGCTTGGACTTAAAATTAGCTTCAAGGTTTAATTTTTTAGCTTCCTTCTTAATGGTCCTTTTCATTTTATTTATGATATCTGGATAAAAAGCGGTATTGGTTGAAGGTGAAATCTCAACTTCATACTGGTTATGGCCCTTTTCTTTTTTTATTTTTTGTCCTATATTTTCTTCTAATTTGGTCAGTTGCCAATTATCTGTGAAGTTTATAAGATAAAATTCTAATTCTGCCCCAAAGCATGGCGTCAAATTAAACTCTTTTTTAAAACTATTTTCGATTTTTTTTAAGATATTGTATTCTTTCTCTCTATCTGTTAGTTTACTCTCAAACATATTCTAAACGCTTATTATAAAGATCATGGCAATAACTGAACTACTCAAGAATAAAGTATATTACAAGATTTTTGATAGAAGTTACCAAGGCTCCACTCATAGTTATAATATACACGCTTTTGACGATCAGATAAAAAGAGATCAAGTCAAAAATAATATAGATAAGGTATTAAGTGATTTTGGTACAAAAAATATATTATTATTAAACCAAGTTCATGGCAATAACGTTATTTGTGCTGAAGAATTAGATTTCAAGTTAAATAATTGGCCTGAAGGTGATGCTTCGATCACTACTCAAAAAAACATTATTTTAGCAATTCGTACTGCTGATTGTGTTCCGTTATTATTTGTAAGTGAGGAGGGGAATGTTATTGGCGCAGCCCACTGCGGTTGGCGCAGTGCTAAACTAGATATTATAGAGAAATTAGCTTATAAAATGCGACAAAAAGGTGCCGGTAATATAATGGCTATAATAGGGCCGGCTATTGCCCAAGAATCTTATGAAGTTTCGAAAGACTTTTATGAGGATTTTGTTGCGGATTCAAGTAGTTATAAAGTTCTATTTTTACCGTCAACAAAATCCGGGCATTATTTATTTGACCTTCAATCATTTGTTAAAATTAAGCTTACGCAGGCAAATATTAGCGTTATAAAACATATTAACGAAGATACATATGTGATGTCAGACAAATATCCTAGTTACCGAAGATCTACTCATACAGGTGAAATATACAATCAAAACATATTATCTGCTATAATGATAAAATAAACAAATCTTTATGTATCAATTATTTACACCTAATTTATTTTTAAAAATTAGCAAATACCTCATACCCGTTTCTGGATGCTTGTTTTTAGTTGCAATTCCAGTTGGATTATATTTTTCTTTATATGCCTCTCCTGAAGATTATCAGCAGAAAGAAATGGTAAGGATAATGTACGTGCATGTGCCGGCTGCATGGATGAGCCTTGGAATATATACTTTTATAGCTATTTGTAGTTTATCTTGTTTAGTATGGAGAACAAGAATCTCATATGTTTTGGCAGTAGCTGCAGCACCAATTGGAGCAGGATTTGCTCTAATTACCCTAGTTACAGGTTCGATTTGGGGTAAACCTATTTGGGGGACATGGTGGGTATGGGATGCCCGACTTACCTCGATGCTTGTTTTATTCTTCATTTATATTAGTTATATAGCAATCGTTAATAGCGGTAGTAGTTTAGTTAGAGCAGAAAAACCGGCTTCAGTTATGGCTATAATAGGGCTGATTAATATACCGATAGTCAAGTTTTCGGTAGATATTTGGTACAGTTTGCATCAACCGGCAAGTATCCTTAAAATAGGGGGGCCTTCCATTCACCCGTCCATGCTTTTACCGCTTTTTATTATGTTTGGTTCTTTTATAATGTATTTTGTTTTTGTCCTTTTAATAAGGGCAAGAATTGTTATGGATAAAATTAAAAATAATAAATAGCTATGACTTATGTAGTAACAGATGAATGTGTGAAATGTAAATATACGGATTGTGTAGAAGTATGTCCGGTTGATTGTTTTTATGAAGGAGAATTAATGCTAGTAATTAATCCCAATGAATGTATAGATTGCGGTGTCTGTGTTCCAGAATGCCCAATAGATGCAATTAAAGAAGAATCTCCTGATTTAATAAAATGGGTAGAGATTAATAAAGAATTGTCTGCAAAATGGCCGAATATTACAGTTAAAAAGCCTCCGTTACCTGATGCTGACAATTATAAATTTGAAAAAAACAAGTTTGAAAAATATATTTTATAATTAGCATTTTTAAATAAAATTTAGGTAATTTAGAATTTTATAAAAAACATAAATAGGCATAACTCAATATTAAATTCAGAAATACAGGAAAATTTAGGATAGCGCATTACAGTCACTACACTTAAATTGTAATGGGTTATTTACCGCCTATAATTGCTCTCTCAATAGGTCCACATTTCCTCCAATTGCTGTAAGGTTAAAGCACGTTGTTCTCTCTAACATAAATTTAAGCAAGTAATGAGGGCCTCCGGCTTTAAATCCAGTGCCAGATTTATTCTCACCACCAAAAGGTTGAGATTCTACTTTTGCTCCAACAATTGACCTATTAGTATAAATATTACCGGCTTTAATCCTGGATCTTAAATACTCTATTTTTTCTTCAATTCTACTATGAATACCAAAGGTTAAGCCGAAACCATAGCTGTTAATTTCATCTATTATTTTGTCGATTTCCTTACTTTTATATTTTATTATGTGTAATATTGGTCCAAAATTCTCCCCGGGAATATCATTAATTGAATTAATTTCTATAATATGAGGATAAAAATAGTTTCCGCTTTTTAAATTATTGTTTTGTGGGTGAGAATATACTTTAAAACCAGCTTTTTCCATGTAAGAAATATGGCGAGCTAAATTGTCAAAAGACTTACGATCAATAATTGCTCCTACATCATTACTAAAATCGGTAGTATCGCCGATTTTTAATATTTCGGTAGCTTCCCTAATTAGATTGTATAGAGTATCATATATTTCTTCTTGAACATAAAGTACTCGCAAGGCTGAGCATCTTTGCCCTGCTGAATAAAATGCAGAAATAAGTACGTCATCTGTTACCTGTTCAAGTAATGCAGAGCTATCAACTATCATCGCATTCTGACCACCTGTTTCAGCGATGAATGGAATAATACCAGAATCCCGTTCTGCAAGTGTTAAATTGATAGTTTTAGCTGTTTCGCAAGAACCGGTAAATGCTACACCTGCAATTCTTTCATCTCTTAATACATAATTGCTGATATTGCTAGCAGAAGTAATTATTAATTGTAATGCCGATTTAGGTATTCCCACTTTGTGTAGCAACTTAACGGTAAAATTAGCTATAACACAAGTTTGCGCTGCAGGTTTTGCTATTACTGTATTACCAGTTACTAATGCTGCAACTATTTGACCTATAAATATCGCAAGCGGGAAGTTCCAGGGGCTTATACAGACAAAAACTCCTCTTGGATGCATTGAAAGTATATTTCTTTCGCCAGTAGGGCCAGGAAGAACTTTATCTTGCATAATTATTCTTGCTTGATTGGCGTAATATCTACAGAAATCAATTGCTTCAATAACTTCATTTATTGCATCATGAATTGATTTTCCTCCTTCTTTGATAAGTAGGGCATATAACTCAAATTTGTTATTTTCAAGCTCATAAGCGGCCTTTTCTAAAATAGCAGCACGATTTTCTACAGCTATTTTGCTCCAATTGTTAAATTCTTTATAAGCGGAATCTAAAGCATATTTAATTTCTTCAGGTATTGCCAAAGAAATATCTGAAAATTTTTCAGCTGTTTTTGCAGGGCAGAAACATTCGCTTAAATTTTTGGATGTGATAAGTTCTCTGCCATCTATTATAGATCCAACCTTATGAATATTAGAGAAATAACTAGTCACTTTTTCTTGAATATAATCGTAATTTGCTTTGTATCCTAAATCATAACCCATAGCGTTTTTCCTCTTTGGATAAATATTTTCTGGCAAAGGAATTGAATTGCCACTATTTAATAAATTTAAAATTTTGTCATATAGATTAAAACTAAGCACAGATGTAGGTGTTCTTGGTGAAACTACTTTACTTACAAAATTACTATTTGCTCCATTTTCTAACATTCTACGCATTAAATATGCAAGTAAATCGTCTGACTTACCAATCGGAGCATAAATTCTTACATTTGTTTTTTTTGCTAACTCAGAATGTAATACATCTCCCATACCATAAAGCTTTTGAAACTCATAAGGTTTATTGCCAGCCATTTCTATTATTGTTGAAGCAGTAAGAGCGTTATGGGTTGCAAATTGCGGATATATGTAATCATTATTTTCTAACATTAATTTAGCACAAGCGATGTAACTTGCATCCGTATATTCTTTTCTTGTAAATACTGGATAATGACTTAGACCATTTACCTGAGCGTACTTAATTTCACTATCCCAATATGCTCCTTTTACAAGCCTGATTGGTATTTGCTTATTAGTTTTTTTAGCCAATAAAATTATTTTTTCCAGTAGATCGTAACTTCTAGTTTGATAAGCTTGTACTACAAGGCCAATACCATTAAAATTTTTAAAAATAGGCTGCTCTATAACTTCACTTAAAAAAGCAAAATAAGCATCAAGTCTGAAAGATTCTTCCGCATCAAAAGTAATAGTTAAATTATTATCTTTGATTTTTTCTATTAAACTAACAATTTGTGGCATCAATTCTTGTCTTATGTCACTCAGCTTAGCGTATTCAAATCTAGGGTATAGAGCAGTTAACTTAACGGATAAATTCGGTTTTGAGGCTGTATCTAGATCATTATTATGAAGTTTAGCGATAAGATTTATAGCATTAAGGTAATCATTATAATATCTTGTTGCCTGTTTTTTGGTCCTTGATGATTCTCCTAGTAGGTCAAAAGAAAATTTATATTCTGAAAAATTTTGAATTTTTTTTAAACCGGATGCCATATCTTCAGCAAATACAAATGATTTGCTAAGATACATAATTGCTTCTCTTAAGATTTTCAAAAAAACTGGCTGGCCAAATTTATCGATCAACTTAGCAAAAACATTATCTGATTTAGTGATGTCAGTAAATTTTCCGGAAAAATATATGCCGAAGGAAGAGAAAATAGTCTTAAATGATTTTGCTTTTTTAAATAAAAATGATTCCCACGATTTATTAGATAACTTATCACGTACAAATTCCTTGCTGATTTGTAGGTCCGGTATCCGAAGTAAACTTTCTGCAAGGCACATTACTGCAACCCCTTCGTCGGTAGAAAGGCTAAATCTATTAATAAATTCTTCAATAGAAAAATTTCTGTTTTTTCTTATTATGCTAATTAATTCATCAGCCTGAGCAACAATCTTTTGTTGCTCAGGAGTAGGAAATTTAATTTTAGGCAATAGCTTTTTTATTACTTGCGTTTCGTCCAACAAAACCGCAGTAGGTACTAAATTTTTATTTTCCATAGTGATTTGCTTTACTCCCTATATCTTTAAGCGTTTTCTACGACCGGTTGTGATCGATCAACATAAAAATATAGAGCTATCAAACTCAAAACAGCGCATACGATTATATAAATTGCTCCTGAACCCATATTACCGTTCTGTACTAATGATTCCATTATATACGGAGCAGTACCACCAAAAATACTAGTAGCAGTGTTATAAGAGACCGAAAGAGCTGTACTTCTGATGTTAGTTGGATATAACTCAGCCTGTAGAGCCGGTTCCGGACCTATATATAGGGCTGCCAGAATTGCAATTATAATTTGGGCTATAATAATAGAACCGAAACTACCAAATTCAAAAGATTCAAGTAAAAACGTTGAAGTTAAAATTATAATTACTAAGTTAATAACAAATATTTTTCTCCTACCTATTTTGTCGGAAAGCCACCCTCCTAAAATAGTTACTACTATCATAATGATATAGCAGATATTAACTAAGTTACTTACTTCATCTTCCCCAAATCCTCTGTGTATTTTTAGATAAGAGATCAAATATATTGATTCAACATAGAATATTACTGATCCAGTTCCATTAATGAGAATTGAAATCAACATATCAAACCAGTGATGCTTGAAAGCAAATTTTAAAGGGCGTTGTTCTACTTTACCGTATGATTTGTTCTCAAGAAATAAAGGGGTTTCAGCCGTATGTTTCTTGATATAAATACCAGCAAAAAAAATAAATATACCGATTAAAAATGGTAATCTCCAAGCCCATGAGTTAAATTGTTCTGGTGTAAAAATCGATTTTATTAAATATGATACTAAAGAACCAAATAGAATGCCTACACAAATACTGGACATGGAAAAACTAGAAGTAAAACCCCGGTGATTTTTTTCTGTATGTTCAATAACGAAAGATATTGACCCCGTTAAAGCACCCCCCATCGAAAGTCCCTGTAACATTCTAACTAATATCATCATACTTGTTGCAGCTATTCCTGCTGTTTCGTATGTAGGGAGAAAACCTATTGCGGCAGTTGGGAATGCCATACAAATAACTGATGCACTTAGAGCTGCTCTCCGGCCAAACCTATCTCCGATTACTCCAAAGAAAATACCGCCTATTGGCCTCATTAAGTAACCAACGGCAAATGCTAAAAAAGCATAAAGTAAAGAAATGCTAGGGTCACTATTTGGAAAGAATTTTTGACCAATTATTGGCGCGAAATGACCAAATAAAGCATAATCATACCATTCGAAACTATTAGCGACACTACTTGTTAAAATCAATTTGTGTTTATTCATTGCTTTTCCCCACGTTCGTTAGTTTGTTTATTAAATTCTCTTTTTTCCGAATAAATAATGAAGAATGTTGAAGGTACTATTATTAACGCGCCATAAATAGTTGGTGTACTTGGAACTTCTCCAAATATTATATAGGCAATTATGGCGGAGGATAATAACTCAAGATATCTGTAAGGCGACATAGCGGTCGCATCTGCATAAGTAAATGCTTTGAGAATGAAAAATAGGATTAAATTACCACCTATACCTAAAATAAATAATAATACTAGTTCGTGCGGTGTAGGTATAATCCAATTATGAAGAGCAAAAGGTAGTGATATTAGAGCTGTTATGGCAGCAGAATAAAAAAGCATACTGATCATTGATTCTTGTATGACAATTCTTTTATTAAAAATATCTAGAATTGCAAAGCATATAGCAGAAGCAATAAATACAAGCACGTTAAGATTAAAATCTTGAGAAGGTACATTTAGAGTTACAAGAATACCAATAAAAGCAATAATTGTTACTATCCATCTTTGCCAGATGATATGTTCACTTAAGAAAAAGATTCCAAGAATTAAAACAAAAATGGGTATAGTAAATGTAATAACAGTCCCGGTGGTAATAGGTGCTATGGTTACTCCATATGTCCACCCTGCCATTCCAAGAAATAACAATATTCCACGAATACAGTGAACAAAAGGTCTAGTGGTTTTTAATGTTCCTATTCCATAATAAAATATGAATGGAATTAAGCTAATTGTTCCAAACATAAATCTAAAAAAGGTAACTTCATAACTATGTAGTCTAAGTCCGAGATATTTTGAAATTACATCGTTTACTGAGCTAGTAACCAAACTCAATATAAACCAAGCTACACCTATTAGGTAAGAACGTAATTTTGTATTCATGAAACTAAATTTTTAATTCTGGAGGACCATATATTATTTACTTTAAATAGTGAAGTGGTTTTTTTTTAATTTTAGGTAAAAGAGTTAAGTATTTTTTTATATTGGTTATTTCAGGCAACATAACATAGATTTCAAATGTAATATTATGAGCAAAACATACTGTACTCCTTGTTTGGGTATAAGTAGCCACTTTTAAAGAAATTAATAAGAGATTAGTTTAATAGGTTTTTACTAAAATATCAGTTTAATTTAAGGATGGAAAATAAATGCCTGAAATAAAAGAAAGGAATTACTTTCCTTTGTAGTAAGAGGTTATTTAAAAGAACAAAAAATTAAATTTAGATCTATTAAATCACTATTTAGGTGTAGAAAGGGCTTAGAGAAAAGATCCAGATGAATTTTGGCTATTAACTTATCCGTCTTAAAAATAAACTGGAGATTTGGGGAATTTATTATAATTATAGCGCTACTAGCATAAAGCTATCAAAAAAATAAAACACAATTTTACGATTTTTTTTACTATTTTAGATAAGATAACTGGCTTTCACGGGGTTATCTGAGTTACCTCTATAAAACGCTATATGTGGAAAATGGATAAACTTAAAATGTATTCTCTTATGTTTCTACTTTATTACGTACAATAAAAGGCATTTGAGTGATCATAAATAATAAGGTAATTGGAAGAGTGCCAAAAACCTTGAAATTCACCC
>Ga0172372_10007832_pt1 | contig 14263 bp, 12 predicted proteins | sample LakKiv5m_2_FD_114544 | JGI IMG/M metagenome (GOLD analysis project Ga0172372, IMG submission 114544) | Freshwater microbial communities from Kabuno Bay, South-Kivu, Congo - kab_092012_9.5m | ecosystem: Environmental > Aquatic > Freshwater > Lake | place: Democratic Republic of the Congo...
CCAGCCGGACGATCGCGATCGTCTTCTCCACCGCCGGCACGAATTGCGGCGCGGGCGCGGGCGGCGCGGCGGTGCGAAGCGGGCGGGTGGTGCGAAGCGGGCGGGCAGCGGTCATCGGCGGCTTGACAATCCTTGCGGCGGGAGCGTCTAATTCTATCCAGAGAAACCCATTCTGTATAGAGAATGGATGAAAAGGGGGAACGCATGCAGACGACAACGCTTCGCAGGATCTCTGCCGCGCTGCTGGGCGGCGCGTTGACCGCCGGCCTCGCGCTGGGCGCCACGGCGCAGACCGCGCTGAAATTCGGTCATATCGTCGGCACCGACCATGCCATCCATATCGGCGCGACGGCGATGGCCGAGCATGTCGGCGCCTGCACCGGCGGCGCCGTCAAGATCGACATCTTCCCAGGCGGTCAGCTCGGCAACGAGGGCGCGCTGATCGACCAGACCCGGCTCGGCGCGGTCGATTTCGCCAATTCCGGCGCCTCCTTCCTGGCCCGCAGCCTGCCGGCGCTGGGCGTGTCGTCGCTGCCCTATGCCTTCCGGAACCGCGACCATGCGGTGGCCTATGGCAAGAGCGACGTGCTGCGCGAACTCATGGATGGCTGGGAGAAGGCCGCCGGCCAGATGCTGCTCGGCGCCTATTACGCCGGCGCCTTCCACATCTACGCCCAAGATGGCTTCCCCACGCCCGAGACGCTCAAGGGCAGGAAGATCCGCGTGCCGGACGCCCCGTCCTGGATGGTGTTCTATCGGGCGGTCGGCGCCAACCCGACGCCGATGGCGCTCGGCGAGGTCTATCTCGGCCTGCGCCAAGGCGTGATCGACGGCGCCAATCTGCCGCTCGGCGTCGGCTTCAGCCTGAAGATGCACGAGGTCAGCAAGGTCATCACCATGACCTTCCACCAGATGGAGATGGCGATGCTGATCACCGGCCAGCATCTCAAGCGCCGCCTCAGCCCGGCGCATTGGGCCTGCGTCGAGGCCGGCGGCAAGATCTACGCCGCGGCGGCCGAGAAAGAGACGATCCGCGCCGAGGACGCGCTGCGCAAGGAGATGACTGACAAGAACATGATCCGTTTCGTCGATGTCGATCTGGCGGCCTATCAGAAGGCGACGGCGTCGATCTTCGAGGAGCGCGTGAAATCCGGCGAGTTCACGCAAGCGCTGGTCGACCGCGTCCGCGCGATCCCCTGAGCTGAGCTGAGCTGAGCCGAACTGGCCGGGCCCGGCGCCCTCCGCGCCGGGCCTTGCCCTCCCGCTCCGACCGGTCGCCATGTCCGGCACCCCGTCTTCCACCCTCGCGCGCCTGCGCCGCGTGCTCGACCTGCCGATCGAGGACTGGCTCGGCGTCGCGGCGCTGCTCGCCGCCTTCGTGGTCATGGCGACGCAGATCTTCCTGCGTTACGTCCTCAACGACAGCCTGATCTGGTCGGAAGAGGCGGCGCGCTACCTGCTGATCGCCATCGCCTTTCTCGGTTGTGCCACCGGCATCCGCAAGCGCTGCCATATCCGCATCGACATCATCGACCTCGTGCTGCCGCCGGTGGCGCGCCGGGCGCTCGGCATCGCCATAGATCTGCTGGTGCTGTTCTATCTCGGCTATGTCGCCTGGCTCGCGATCGGGATCATCCCCATCCTCGGCCGCCAGCCGAGCACGGCGATGCGCATGCCGATGGCGATCCCCTATGGCGTCATCGCGTTCGGCTTCGCGCTGGGGGCCTTGCGCATGCTGCTGTCCTGGCTGCCCGGCGGCCGCGACGAGGCGGCGCCATGACGCTGCTGTTTCTCGGTTTCCTCGGGCTGCTGCTCGCCGGGGTGCCGGTCTTCGCCGCGACCGCGCTCGCTGCGATCGGCTATATCTGGATGACCGGGCTGCCGCCGCTGATCGTGGTGCAACAGCTGTTCGACGCGCTCGACAAATTCCCGCTGCTCGCCGTGCCGTTCTTCGTGCTCGCCGGCAATCTGATGAACAGCTCCGGGATCACCGACCGGCTCTACGCCTTCGCGCACAGCCTCTGCGGGCACATCACCGGCGGGCTCGGTCATGTGAACATCTTCGGCAGTTTCATCTTTTCCGGCATGAGCGGCACGGCGATGGCCGATGCGGCGGGCGTCGGCACGATCGAGCTCAAGGCGATGCGCGACCAGGGCTATGACGACGATTTCGCCGTCGCGATCACCGCCGCGTCGTCGACCATGGGACCGATCATTCCACCAAGCCTGCCGATGATCCTCTACGCGATCACGGCCAATGCCTCGGTCGGCGCGCTGTTCATCGCCGGGATCGTGCCCGGCATCCTGATGGCCCTGGCGCTGCATACGCATGTCTATGTCGTCGCCAAGCGCCGCGGCTATCCGCGCGCGGTGCGCGCCACGCTGCGGCAGATGTTCGTCGCCTTCCTGCGCGCCATTCCGGTGCTGGCCGCGCCGGCGATCATTCTTGGCGGGATCCTGCTCGGCGTCTTCACGCCGACCGAGGCGGCGATCATCGCCTGCGCCTATGCCCTGTTCATCGGCTTCGTCGTCTATCGCACCATGACGCTGCGGCAATTCCTGGTCGAGCTGCGCAACAGCTTCGAGACCACGGCGGTGGTGATGATCATGACCGCGGGCGCGATCGTCTTCGGCTGGATCCTGGTGCGCGAGAATTTCGCCGCGCAATTCGTCGGCTTCATGCTGTCCTTCGCCAGCGAGCCCTGGCAATGCATGCTGGTGCTCAACGTGGCGCTGCTCATCTGCGGCATGTTCATGGATCCGCTGCCGATCCTGCTGATCTTCACCCCCCTGGTCATGCCCGTGCTCAAGGCCTTCGCCATCGACCCGGTGCAATTCGGCGTGGTCATGGTCCTCAACCTGATGATCGGCATGATGACCCCGCCGATCGGCGCGCTGTGCTTCGTGCTGGCGCGGATTTCCGGACTGCCACTGGCGCGCGTGTTCCGGGCCTGCATGCCCTATTATCTGCCGCTCGGGACCGTGCTGGTGCTGATCTCGGTCTTCCCGGCGCTGACGCTGACGCTGCCGCGCCTCTTCTTCCCGTGAGACATGCCGTGCCCGACATCCTCGTTCCTGCCGCGCGCCTGACCGACCATGTCGCCGCGATCTTCGCCGCCGCCGGCAATGTCCCGGAGCAGGCCCGGACGATCGCCACGCATCTCGTGGCCTCCAATCTCGCGGGACACGAATCGCATGGCGTGATCCGGGTGCCCCTCTATCTCGACTGGCAGCGCGCCGGCCGCGTGGTCGCCAATCGCCGCGGCGCGGTCGTCGCCGATCATGGCGCCGTGGTCACCATCGACGGCGAATTCGGCTATGGCCAGGTGGTCGGCGAGACGGCGCTGGCCGAAGGCGCGGCGCGCGCGGCGCGGCACGGCGCCGCGATCGTGGCGCTGCGCCATGCCGGGCATCTCGGCCGCATCGGGCTGTGGGCGGAGCAGGCGACCGCGCGCGGCCTGGTCGGCCTGTTCTTCGTCAATTCGCCGGGCCGCGGCGGCATGCAGGTCGCGCCCGCGGGCGGCCGCGAACGGCGCCTCGCGCCCAACCCGCTCGCCATCGGCGTGCCGCGCGCCGACGGGCCGCCGATCGTGCTGGACATCACCACCTCCGTGGTGCCGGAGGGGAAGGTGCGGGTCGCGCTCAATCGCGGCGACCTGCTGCCGGAAGGCGCGATGGTCGATGCCGAGGGCCGCCCGAGCCGCGATCCGGCCGCCTATTATGGTCCGCCCGCCGGAGCGCTGCTGCCGATCGCCGGCCACAAGGGCGCCGGGCTGTGCATGATGCTCGACCTGCTCGCCGGTGCGCTGACCGGCGGCGGCTGCAGCGATCCGCGCGTCGACGGCAAGGGCAACAATATGCTGACGCTGCTGATCGCCCCGGACCGCCTCGCCGGCGGCGCGGCGCTGGCCGCCGAGGCGCGCGATCTCGCGCTGTGGATGAAGAGCGCGGCCCCGCTGACGCCAGGGGACGAGATCCTGGTGCCGGGGGAGCGCGAGGCGCGGCTCGATGCGGCGCGGCGCGCCCGCGGCGTACCGCTCGACCCGGAAACGCTGCGCCAGCTCGCCGCCGCGGCGGCCGCGCTCGGCGTGTCCGCGCTCGCCGCCTGATCGAAGGAGAAAGTCCATGCCGTCGCGCCGTGCCCTGGAGGTGAAGGCGAAGCTCCGCCGGGGCGAGATCGTCTACAGCGCCTGGTTGACCTTCAACGATGTCGGCATTGCGGAAGTCCTGGCCGGCTCGGGGTTCGACATCATCCTGATCGACACCGAGCATACCTCGATCACGCTCGAGAACCTCCATCACTGCCTCGCGGCGATGAAGGCCTGGGATCCCGTGACGATCGTGCGCGTGCCGGGCCACGATCCGGCCGGCATCAAGCGCGTGCTCGATATCGGCGCCGATGGCGTGATCGGGCCGATGACGATGGATGCCGAGCAATGCGCGCGGCTGGTGGCGGCGTGCAAATACGCACCCGCCGGCCGGCGCGGCTTCGGCCCGCGCCGCGCCAGCGATTATTTCCGCGACACCGCGCGCTACATCGCCGAGACCGACGCCGCGACCTTCGTGATCCCCCAGATCGAGCATGTCGCTGCGGCGGCGCGCGCGTCCGAGATCGCTGCGGTCCCGGGGATCGACGCGCTCTGCCTCGGGCCGATGGACATGTCGGCGACCGCGGGGCTGCTGGGCCAGCTCGAGCACCCGACGATGCTCGCGGCGATGGACCAGGTCTTCGACGCCGCGCGCGCCGCCAGCCTCGCCGTCTGCATGGGGTTCTATCTGCCGCCGGCGCAACAGCCGCGCTGGGTGGCGAAGGGCGCCCGGCTGGTGATCGCCGCCGACGATCTCGCCAATCTGCGCAACGCCGTGTCCGGCGATCTCGCCGAGGCCCGGCGCCTGCTGGCGCGCTGACCCCGCGCGGCGCCGGGAGGTGGCCCCTCCCGGCGCCGGCCGGTCGTTACTTGACGTTGACGAGGCGTAGCGGGAAGAAATTATCCGCGTATTGCGCGACCTCGACATTCTGCTTCATCGCCCAGACGATGGTCTGCTGGTGCAGCGGGATATAGCCGAAATCGTCCTTCAGCTTCTGGTTGGCCGCCGCGATGATCGCGGCGCGCTTCGTCTGGTCGGTCTCGACCGCCATCGCATCGGTCAGCTGGTCGATGTCCTTGTTGCAATAGCCGCCATTGTTGAACATCCCGCGGCCGCGCGGCAGGTCGCGGCAATGCACGAGATTGAGGAACACGTTGTGCGCGTCGTAGGTCGCCGGCGTCCAGCCGAGCAGATAGAACGACGTTTCGAAGCGCGGCGTGTTGATCTTTTCGAAGAATTTCGCCCGGGTCTGGGCGTTGAGATTCACCTTGATCCCGATGCGCGCCAGCATCGCGGTGACGGCGATGCAGATCTGCTCGTCGTTGACATAGCGGTCATTCGGGCAATCCATCCCGACCTCGAAGCCGTTCGGATAGCCGGCCTCGGCGAGCAGCCGCTTGCCAGCCTCGACATCGAAGGGCGCGCGCTGGTTCTGCGCGGTGGAGAAACCGTTGACGCCGGGCCCCATCATCAGCGCCGAGACATTCGCCTGGCCGCGCATCACCCGGGCGCGGATCGCCTCCATGTCGATGGCGTGATAGAAGGCCTGGCGCACGCGCCGGTCCTTGAACGGGTTCTTGCCCTTGACCGAGGATTCCTGCAGCTCGGCGCGGTCCTGGTCGAAGCCCAGATAGATGGTCCGCAGCTCGGGCCCCTGCACCAGCTTGAGATTGGCGGTGCGCGACAGCCGCTCCATGTCCTGCGGCGGCACGGTATAGACGAAATCCAGCTCGCCCGAGAGCAGGGCGGCGATGCGCGTCGCGTCGTTGGCGATGCGGAAGAAGGTCGCCTCGGTCAGATTGTGCTGGGCCTTGTCCCACCAATTCGGGTTGGGGACCAGCACGGTCTTCACGTCGGCCTCGCGGCTTTTGAGAATGAAGGGGCCGGTGCCGTTGGCGTTGCGCGTGGCGAAATTCTCTTCGCGCTTGGTCAGGTCGGCGGCGACCGTGGCGCCGTTCTTCTCGGACCAGGCCTTGGACATGATCCCCCAATTGGTGATCTCTTCCGGCAGGATCGGGTTCGGCGCGTGGGTCTCCATCTCGACGGTCAGATCGTCGATTTTGCGGATCTCCTTCACCGAGGCGAAATAGGATTTGATATTCGAGCCGCCGGTGGTCGCGCGCGTATACGAGAACACCACATCGTCGGCGTTGAACGGCGTGCCGTCCTGGAAGCGGACATTGGCGCGCAGCTTGAACCGCCACACGGTCGGCGCCGTCTGCGTCCATTCGGTCGCCAGCGCCGGCTCGAGCCGCAGCCTGGTGTCCCGACGGATCAGCGGATCGTAGATGTTCTGCGTGAAGCTGAGCAGGAAGGTTTCGTTGCGCGCATAGGGATCCATCGAATTCGCGTCGCCGTCATTGCCCCAGCGGAAGGATTTCGCATCCGCGGTCGCGGCGGCGACGGCAAGGCAGAGGCTGGCGGCTCCGACGAGGAGCGCGCGGCGCAGGGACATCGGCATCGAAGACCTCCATAAGGGCTCCGGCATCGTGCGGCGGCCGGGATAAGGTTAAAACCTAGTGCATGCGGCGCGGCCGGTCACCCCCCTCCGCGCGGCGATGGCTGCGATCTTGCGCGGCGTCGGCTGGGCCTCCAATCTCCGTCCCCTTTTCAGGACGGCAAAGAGGCGACCATGGCGCTCAAGATCTATGGCATCCCGCGCTCGCGGGCGATCCGCAATGTCTGGGCCTGCGAGGAAGGCGGCGTGCCGTACGACCTGGTCCGCACGCAATGGACCGATGGCGGCACAAAGACGCCGGAGTTCCTGCGCATCAATCCGAACGGCGCCGTGCCGGCGCTGGAGGATGACGGGTTCACGATGTTCGAATCGCTGGCGATGAATCTCTACATCGCCAAGAACAAGGCTGCGGGCCTCTATCCGCAGGACGTCAGGGGCGAGGCGCTGGTCCTGCAATGGACGCTCTGGGCCGCGACGGAGCTGGAGCCGGTCAATGGCGGCTATGTCATGCAGACCGTGTATACGCCGCCCGAGAAGCGCGATCCGGCGGCGATCGCCGCCGCCTGGGCGAGATACGACAAGCCGCTCGGCGTGCTGGACGGGCATCTCGCCGGCCGCAGCCATATGGTGGGGGCGGAGTTCTCGATCGCCGATGTCAATGTGGCGTCGATCCTGCTCAGCGTCTGGACCAACAATGCGGATTTCTCGCGCTGGCCGCATGTCTCGGCCTGGCTTGGCCGCTGCTTCGCGCGGCCCGCTGCGCAGAAGATCATCGCGATGCGCGCGGCCGCCTGAAGCCCGCACCGCGACTGGGGCGGGCGCGAGGACGCGCCCGCCCGTCTTGCCTGGGTCTCAGGCGTTCTTCAGGTTCACCGCTGCCGGCTTGCCGCGCTGTTCGGCGACATCGAAGCTGAGGCGCTGGCCCTCGGCCAGGCCTTCCATGCCCGAACGCTCGACTGCGGAGATATGGACGAACACGTCCTTGCCGCCCGTCTCCGGCTGGATGAAACCAAAACCCTTGCGGGCATCGAACCACTTCACTTTACCAATGGCCATTGACGGCCTCCTTTGCATGAGCCGCACGCCTCATTGCGCGCGGCGACGGGCGCGTGATCACGCGCCGCGCCGGCAACCGAATCGTGGAATGTGACTTTTGGAGACCAGGCGCTTCCGCGGAAGCACGAGTCCGGCGAAGTCAGGCCAGGACGAAGTTGATAGACGGAACATGGGGAGTCCGAAGCGCCGCGTCAATGCCGTTCGCCCGCGACCTCACGCCGCGCGGCGATCGAGCCAGTCCCGCACCCGATAGCTCCACCCGACGATCGGCAGGAACCAGGGATGGCCGGTGTAGAACGGCTTGGTCGGGAAGGGTAGCCCGTCGAAGGCGCTGGTGCGATTGGCACCGCCCGCCAGCTTGAGCGCCGTCTGGTAGCCAAGATAGCTCATCATCGCCACGCCGCTGCCCTGGCAGCCGAGCGCGTAATGCACGCCATCCTGCATCCCCATATGCGGCAGGAAATCGAAGGTGAAGGTGACGTTGCCGGTCCAGGCATGGGTGATGCGCGTGCCCGCCAGCTCCGGCCAGATCTCCAGCATCCGCGCATAAAGGACCGGCGCCGCGACGCGCGCGCTCACCGGGCGGAAGCTGGCGCGGCCGCCGAACAACACCCGCGTGCCGTCTGGAGACAGCCGGTAATAGGCCATCACCCGTTTGCTGTCCGAGATCATCCGCCCCGTCGGCAGGATCCGCGCGGCCAGACCCGGCGGCAGCTTCTCGGTCGCCACCATATAGCTGCCGACCGGGATCAGCCGGCGGCGCAGCCAGGGCGTCACCGCGCCGGTATAGCCGTTGGTCGCGACGAAAACGTCCCGCGCCGCCACCGCGCCGCGCGCCGTCGCCACCCGGAAGCCGGCGCCCTCGCGCAAGATCCCGGTCACCGCCGTGCCGTCGATCAGCCGGGCGCTGGCGGCGCGGGTCACGGCCGCGAGACCCTGATGGTATTTGGCCGGATGCAACGCGCCGAAAGCCTCGGCGACCAGCCCGCCGCGATAATAATCCGAGCCGATCTCCTCGCGCTGCCGCGCCGGCGGCAACGCCTCGGCGCGCATACCGGTCAGCTTGCGATAGAGCGCGACCTGGCCGGCGAGGCTGCGGAAATGCGCGTGGCTCCAGGCGCCGAGGAAACGGCCGCTGCGCCGATACGCGGCATCGATCCCCTCGCGCGCGATCAGCTCCTCGACGAAGGGCAGCGAATTCATGCCATCGCCGATCAGCTGCTCCGCGCGCGCGGCGCCGAGCGACGCCGCGAGGTTCATCGAAGCAAGCTTGATCCCGCCCGACACCATCCCGCCATTGCGCGAGCTCGCGCCGAAGCCGATGCGGTCGGCCTCGAAGACCGCCACCGTAGCGCCACGCCGCGCCAGTTCGAGCGCGGCGTTGAGGCCGCAATAGCCGCCGCCGACCACCGCGACATCGACGCGCTCCGGCAGCTCCGGCGCCGTCGCCGGCGGCGGCGCGGCCGCCTCCCACCAATAGGGCGCTTCCTTGAAATCGGGCGCGAAGATCCGCGCATCCGCCGCCTGGTCCGCCGTCATGCCGCTCCTCCATCGCCGGCGCTGCGCGCCGCGCGCCGCCATCTGCGGCGCACCCTGGCCCATGCTAGAACACGCGTCCAGCTCTGCAACGCGTCAGGAAAGGACGAGGCGATGGCCGGTTTGACCGAACCGAAAGTGCATATGGGCACGATCAGCGGCGGCGAGGGTCGCGCGCTCTACGCCACCAACCCGGTCGTGCTGCTGCCGATGGGCAGCCACGAGGACCAGGGGCCGCACGCGCCGATGGGCGATTACCTGCTGGCCGAGAAACTCGCCGAGCTGATCGCGCTCGACGCCTGCGCGCGCGGCACGCGCACGGTGGTGGCACCGGTGCTCGCGTTCGGCGGCGCCGATTATTTCGGGCCGATGCCCGGCGGCATCGCCATCTCGCCCGCGACGCTGACCGCGGTGATCGCCGACATGGTCGCCTCGCTGCATCGCAACGGGTTGACGCGCATCGTCGTCGTCAACGGCCATGGCGGCAATGTCGGGCCGATCGCCGAGGTCGCGCGCGAGGTGCACCGCCGCACCGGCCTGGTGATCCCCAGCCTCTATCTCTGGCGGATCGGCTACGGGATGCTGCCGAAGCTGCTCGGCGCGGAGACGGCGAAGGCCGTGGCCGGGCACGGCGCCGACCCGGTGACCAGCACGGCGATGCATCTCTTCCCCGAGCTGATCCGCACCGATCTCATCCCCGAAGGCAAGCCGCTCAAGCGCTGCGCCGAGCTCGACATTCCGTTCACCGCGCTGGGCGCGGGCAGCTTCGACGGGGCGGAGGTGGGTCTGCCGCATGAATACGAGGATATCTACACTCTCGGGGTCGGCGGCGGCGATCCGCGGCTCTGCTCGCCCGCCACCGGCGCCAGGCTGGTGGCGCAGATGGTCGATGTCTGCGCCCGCTTCGTGGTGCATTTCGCCGGCCGCGCCCCGGCACCGCGGGCGCCCTAGGCCGGCGCGCCGGTCCAGGGGATCGGATCGAGCGGCGGTGTCGAGACCTCGTAGACATCCGTGATCCGCGGCGCGCGGGCCAGCGCCGCCAGGTCTGGCCTGGGCTGGCACAGGGCCGGATCATCGGCAATCGCCCGCTCGATCGCCTGCGCCGCCGACAGGGTAAAATGATCGCGCGCGGCGGGGCCGGTGATCATCATGCCGAACGGCGTGCCGCTCGGCTCCAGGCCCATCGGCAGCGACAGGCTCGGATTGCCGGTCAAGGAGATCATGTAGGTCGGCGCGAACCAGTGAAAAAACGTGTTGAGCCGCCGGCCGCCGATTTCGTTCTGGTAGAGCTGGCTCCAGGGGAAGGGCGGCACGGCCACGGTCGGCGACAGGATCAGGTCGTAGTCGCGGAAGACCGCCTGCACCGCGCGATAGATGCGCGTCTGCTCGGCCTGCGCCCAGGCGACATCGGCGGCGCTGTAGCGCAGGCCTTCCTCGTAATTGGCGACGATGTTCGGACCGAGCAGCGCCCGATGCCGGGCGTAATTGTCGCGCTGGCTCTGCAGCATGCCGACCGCGCGCAGGACGCCGAAGGCCGCATGCGCGCGTCCCATCTCGGGCGTGACCGCGTCGCAGCGCGCGACGAACCGGCCCAGCGCGGCGATGCGCGCGCGGAATGTCGCGGCGATGCCGGGATCGATCGGGCAGATGCCCCAATCCTCGGTATAGGCGATGCGCAGCCGCCCCGGATCGATCGGCGCCAGATGGCGGAACGCCGCGGCATCGACGGGCCGCGACAACGGATCGTCGGGGTCGAAGGCCGCCTGCGCCGAGAGCAGCAGCGCCGTGTCGGCGACATCGCGGCCCATCGGGCCCAGCGTCGGGATCATGTTCCAACCCTGGCCGCGACGATCGGTGGGGACCAGCCCGGGCGACGGCCGGAAACCGACGACACCGCAGAACGCCGCCGGGATGCGCAGCGATCCGCCACCGTCGGAGCCGGTGCAGAGCGGCAACATCCGCGTGGCGAGCGCCACCGCCGAGCCGCCGGAGGAACCGCCGGGAATGCGCGTCGGATCGAAAGGATTGCCCGAGGGGCCGTAGACCGGGTTGTTGGAATTCGCGCCGGCGCCGAATTCCGGCACGTTGGTCTTGCCGACCACGATCGCGCCGGCCGCGCGGCAACGCGCCACCATCGGATCGTCGCGCGGCGCGCGGTTGCGCGCGAAGATCGGCGAGCCGAAGCTGTTGATCAGCCCCGCGGCATCGTCGAGATCCTTGATCCCGATCGGCAGGCCGTGCAGCGGCGGCAGATCCGCGCCGGCCATCACCGCCTGCTCGGCGGTGCGCGCCTCGGCTTCGGCGCGTGACCAGATCGTGTCGGTCAGGGCCTTGACCGCGTGGTTGAGCGCATCGACCCGGGCGCGGCAGCTGCGCAGCAATTCGACCGGCGACAGCGCCTTGCTGCCGATCAGGCGGCGCGCCTCGACGGCGGAAAGATCGCAGGGCTCGGTCATCGGGCGCTCCGTGTCGCGGCATCGCGCAGGGCCCGCCAGATGCGGGCCGGCGTCATCGGCAGGGCAATCGTTTCGACACCGTCGGCCGCCAGCGCGTCATGCACCGCATTGGCCACCGCGGCGGCCGCGCCATTGGTCGGCAATTCGCCCACGCCCTTGATCCCGAGGATGTTGTTGGGCGAGGGCACGCAGGCGAGCGCCTCGACGAAGAACGGCGTGTCGGCGGCGCGCGGCAGCGCGTAATCCATCAGCGTCGCGGCCACGAGCTGGCCGGTCTCGTCGTAGCGCGCATCCTCGAGCAGCGCCTGGCCGATGCCGGTGGCATAGCCACCTTGCAGCTGGCCAGAGAGCAGCAGCGGATTGACAACGGTGCCGACATCGACCGCGGCAGCGAAGCGATCGACGCGCGTGGCGCCCGTCTCGGGATCGATCTCGACCTCGCAAAGCGCGATGCCGGTCGGCCAGGTCTCGACCGTCTCGGCGAAATCGGCGCGGCCCTCGATCGGCCCGCGCGCGGCCGCGAGCGCGAACAAATCGACGCGCCGATCGGTACCGATCACGTTGAAGCCGCCCGCGCGATACTCGAGATCGACGGCGGCGGCCTCGAGATGCTCGGCGGCTTCGTTCCGCGCCGCGGCGATCGCGGCGTCGGCAGCGCGCTTGAGCGTGGTGCTCGACACGATCGTGGACGACGAACCGCCGGTGCCGCCGCCGCGCGGGATCGTGTCGCTGTCGCCCTGGACGATGCGCACCTGCGCCACCGCCACGCCGAAGACGGCGGCGACGACCTGGGCGAAGACGGTGGCGTGACCCTGTCCCTGGCTCTGCGTGCCGGTGCGCGCGACGATCGTCCCGTCGCTGGCGATGGTCACGATCGAAGTCTCGTCGCCCCAGCCCCCCGAACCATGCAGATGGCAGGAAAATCCGCGGCCGCGGCGCTGGCCGCGCGCCGCCGAGGCGGCGCGGCGTGACGCGAAGCCATCGGCGTCGCCCGCGTCCAGCACGGCCGCGAGCAGCCGCGCGTAGTCACCGCTGTCGTAGCGATAGCCGAGCGCGGTGCGATAGGGAAAGGCGTCGCGCGGCACGAGATTGATCCGCCGCAGCGCCGCCGGATCGCGACCGGTGACGCGTGCCGCGCAATCGACCAGATGCTCGACGAACACCGCGGTCTCGGGCTTGCCCGCGCCGCGGAACGCGTCGACCGGCGCGGTGTTGGTGAAGGCGCCGCGCATCGCGATATGCGCCGCCGGAATGTCGTAGAGCGAGGTCAGGACCTTGGCCATGCCGCCGGTGGTGATCGTCGGCGTCACGGCCGAGACATAGGCGCCGTAATTGGCGATCGCGTCGACCTCGATGGCGAGGAAGCGCCCATCCGCGTCGAGGGCCAGCGCCGCGTCGACGATCAGGTCGCGCGCATGCGTGTCGGCGAGATGATGCTCGCTGCGTTCCTGCACCCAGCGCACGGCGCGGCGCAGTCGCATCGCCGCGAAGCAGACCAGCGCCTGCTCGGGATAGGGCGGCAGTTTCGGGCCGAACCCACCGCCGACATCCTCGGTGACGACACGCAGCATCGCCCGTGGAATGCCGAGGATATGGTCGCAAAGCAGCCGGTGCAGCACATGCACGCCCTGCGACGGCGTGGTCAGGGTCAGGCGGCATGCCGCGTCGTCCCATTCGGCGAGCGCGGCGCGCGGCTCGAGATAGGAGGCGAGGATGCGGTTGCCGCGATAGCGCGTGCGCACGACCTGCGCGGCGCGCGCGAAAGCGGTGGCGACGGCCGCCGCGTCGCCCTTGCGCCAGTCGCAGACGAGATTGCCCGGCGCGGCGTCGTGCAGCTGCGGCGCGCCGGGCGCCAGCGCCGCATCGCCCGTCACCACCGCCGGCAGCGGTTCCCAGTCGATGGCGATCGCCTCGGCGGCATCGCGCGCCTGGTCGAGCGTGTCGGCCACGACCAGCGCCACGATCTCGCCGACATGCCGCACCCGGTCGGGCGCGATCGGCAGACGCGGCGGCTCGACATGGCGCTTGCCATCGACGCCGTGGATTTCCACCAGACACGGGTTATGGCCAAGCCCGGCGGCGACGGTGTCGGCGGCGGTGAACACGGCGGCGACGCCGGGCATCGCCCGCGACGCTGCGGTGTCGATCGCCGCGATCCGCGCATGCGCATGCGGCGAGCGCAGGAACACCGCCTGCGCCGCCCCCGGCACGGCGCGATCGGCGGTGAAGCGGCCCTGTCCCAGCAGAAGCCGCGGATCCTCGAGGCGGCGCAGCGGCTGGCCGAGGCCGGGAAGCACGTCGTAAGCCATATCGGCCTCCTGGAAATCGGCGGCGGGTCAGTCGATGAAATGGATGCGATCGAAACGCGCGCGGAACGCCGTGACATCCGCAGCCACGGTCTCGGGCGCCGCGTTGCCGGCGAGCGCTCGCGCGATCAGCCCGGCGAGTTCGGGCATGTCGGCCGCGGTCATGCCCCAGCGCGCCAGCTCGGGTGTGCCGAAGCGCAGCCCGTTGAGGTCGCCAGCGACCGGCGCGATCGGCAGGCCGATGCCGCAGGCGAGCAGATTGGCGCGGCGCAGCGTCTTGGCCGCGGTCTGGCCGCCGCCGAACCGCGCCGCCTCGAGCGCGCAGTGATGCGAGCGGGTGAAGCCGCGATCGGCGGCATGCA
>Ga0172372_10007833_pt1 | contig 14263 bp, 7 predicted proteins | sample LakKiv5m_2_FD_114544 | JGI IMG/M metagenome (GOLD analysis project Ga0172372, IMG submission 114544) | Freshwater microbial communities from Kabuno Bay, South-Kivu, Congo - kab_092012_9.5m | ecosystem: Environmental > Aquatic > Freshwater > Lake | place: Democratic Republic of the Congo...
GAGTTCCCGCGTCGATGTTCATGTCTTTCGTGGTTGTTATTAGCCTTGGACGGCGAGTCGCGGACGTGTGTCGCCACCATGCGCGGGTGCAGGTGCGGGGATCGCGGTCGGCGTCTCGCGCAGTGAACTCGCCGCGTGATTCTCTCGCGCGAGCGCGTCGATGCAAAGCAGCCATGTCTCCCGCTCGTACCGGAGGATCCGCAGGACATCGTCGATCGCGGAGATGTCCTTGGTCATGCTTGCCTTGACGAGGGACGTGTAGAGAAAGGTGTAGACGGCGGCCACGTTCTTGCAAAGCTCAGGAGCGATGTCGTGCCGCAGCGACGTCACCAGCTCGAGAAGAATCGCCTGCGCGCGGCGCGTGCCGTTGTAGGCCATCTCGAAGTCCTTGGACTCGTAGCCCTGGCGGGCCTGCTCCGTGAAGCGAAGCGCGCCATCAAGGAGCATGAGCCTAAGCTCCGCCGGCTTGGCGGTCATCACCTTTGTGCGAAGGTAAGCGTCGGAACCGTTCTGGGACATGCCGTACATCACCTTACAGATCGACCAGTCTCGGGCACGACTTTCAACCAACTTCAAAGGCTCGCGTCAGAAGCCGGGGGTGAACATGCCTGCGACCGCGGACTGCTGCGACTGGACACGGGCAATCGCCTTCTCCATCGCGGCGAACTGCCGCTCATAGCGACCCCGCTTGCTCTCCAGCCGCGCGTCGACGGTCTGGATCCGACGATTGAGGGCGTCGATCTGCTTCTGGTAGTTCCGGTCGGCCTGGACCGTGGTTCCATCGATCGTGTTCGTAAGCCTCTGCAGCAGCTGGTCGAAGGTGTCGCCGAAGCCGAGCTTGCTGTACGTCGTCTGGTTCACGTTGATCGTGACGCCGTCGACCGGGCTCGTGGAGCCGGTCGTCTGGATCTCGAAGCCCGCGAACATCTCCTCGAGGGCCGACGGATCGGTCTCCACGATGGTCCGGAGCTTCGTTTCATCGATCACGATCTGGCTCTTCGCGCCGAGCCTGATGCCGACCTGCGTCAGGAACTGATACGGCCCCGTGACTCCCCTGGCCCTTCCCTGAACCGTGTTGAGAAGCTGCTGCCGGACGATCGATACCGTGCTGTCGCCGAAGAGTGGACCCTTGACCCGCGTGTTCGAGTCGTACTTGTCGTAGTCGGAGATCTTGCCGATGGCGTCGTTGATCGACTTGACCCATGCGCGGACCGAGTCCATGGTGCCGTCGACGTCCTGCTTCACCTCGACCGTCGTCTGCCCGACCTTCTTCGCCGTGACCTGGAGGCCGGACAGGATGTCCTCGAAGGTGTTCGTCGCGCTCGTGAAGATGAAGGGGCTGTCCGACAGCGAGCTGCCGCCAAGCACCATCGCGGCATCGCGGCCTTCGGTGGTCCGCACGAGTCCGAGGTCTCCGGACTCCGTCTCTACCAGCAGTTCGCCGCGCGTTCCGCTCGTCTGCGACGTCAGGCTGAGGCGGAACGGGGTCGCTCCGGTGCCTGCGTTGATCACCGCCGCGTTCACCCCGACGTTCGCGGCCTTGATCTTGGCCATGACGTCGTTCAACGTGTCGGTCGTCGCAAGCGCCACGACGCGCTCGAAGCTGCCGTCGATGAACGCGCCCGTTCCGGTGGACGCCGCCTTCTTCGCGATGCCGAGACCGCGAGCGACTTGTCCCGAAGTGTCCTTGATCTCCATCGGGCCGGCCGCTGTACCGGTGTTCGTGTCCCTCAGGATGATGCCGTCGCCCGAATCGTTGATTCTCGCTTCGATCCTCAGGCCCGCCGCGTTGATCTCGCTGATCACGTCGTAGATCGTGATGTCGGTGGCATCCACGTTGATGGATGCCGTCTGTCCGGTCGAATCCGTCATCTGGAAAGTACCGTTGCCGACACCACGGCCGAAGTTGAGCGACGAGAGGCTGGTGGCGAAGGAAATGTACTGCCTGTCGAGGTCGGTCCCCTGCAGCGTGGCCGTCGAGGAGGTGTTCTCAAGCCCGAGCTCACGAGCCATGCTGCCGCTGATCTCGAGAGGGTTGAGGCTCCCACCGCTGCTGTCGGTCGCGATGAGAGACTTGCCGTTCGGGGACATCGAGAGCTGAACCGCGACCAACGCGGACGTCAGCTGCTGGTTGATTTCACGGATGACGGAGTCGAGGGTGTCGAACTGCAACGTGTTCGACAGTCCGGCGATGGTGCTGGAGTTCCCGGCTCGATCCGTGATCGTGATGCTGTCGGCCGCGCCCACTCCCGCGCCGCCGTTCAGATTCGAAAGCCGCACTGTCGCGACGCCCGCCGATACGCGCGAGCCTTCGAGGGAAGACGCGGCGGGGATGCCCCAGATCCCGAGGTCCCTCGCGGTCCGCTCCGAGATCGCGCTGCCGAAGGTTCCATCGATGATTCCCTCGCCGACCGCGATCGTCTTCGGCGGATCATCGGTCGACACGAGTCGGATGCCTGTACCGGCGGAGTTGATCTCGACGCGCACCTTGCCGTTCGTGCTGGATAGCACCCGGTCGGCGACATCCTGAACCGTCGCCGCGCGCGGCTTCGCCGCCTTGTTCGGAACAACCGCTCCGACAATGGTCGTGGGACCCGTCGCGATAGGGCCAGTGAAGATGCCGAGGTCCTTCGCCGTCTTGTCGCCGTTCGGACCTGTCGCGAGGACCTTCAACGGACCGCCGCCGCCCGCCGAGTCCGTCAGGTTGAATCCGAGGCCATCTGCGCGGAGCGAGATGAGGACCTGGCCAGGTCCGAGCGCGGCCTCGAGCTCGGAGTTGACTCTCGTGATCATCTCGCCGACCGTCGTGACCGCGGGCGATTGCAGCTCGCCGTTCACGAGGACCGCGCCGAGGTTCACGCCGACGCTCACTCCGTTGGACGTCACGACGGTGAAGTCGTCGGCGTCGGAGGAATTGATGCGGACTCCGACTCCGTTGTTGAGGTCGGTGAGCTTGGTCGAGGCCGTGATCGGCTGCGGCTCCCGGCCAAGCTTGATGTCGAAGGTGGTGCCATCATGAGTGATCGTGAAGTCCGGCACGCCATCGCGGATCAGGACACCGTTCCCATCGTTCAGTTCGGCAAGGGACGAGTTCATCCCGAGACCATTCAGCAGCGAACCTTGCGCGACTCCGCCCGCATGCGTGCCGGCGATCCCAAGACGCGTGGCGATCGACCCGCCGCTCACGTTGCTCACCACGAGTGCCCCGCTACCCCCGCTCGAGTCGCGAAGGACAATCCTCTCGTTCTCGATGCTCGCCGTCACCCCGATGCCGTCTGCGTCGTTGATCCTCGTGACGACGTCCTGGAGGGTGACTGCGCCGGTGAGCTGGATCGTCGCGATCTGGCCTGTCCCGTCCGTCACCTTGATGGTGCCCTGGCCGACGCCCTCGCCGCCGCGGAGCGAGTTCAGGAGCGCGCCGCGCGACACCGCTGCATCACCGAACTCGAACCGCATCGCTGTCAGCCCGAGCGGCGTCTGGTCGCGCGACGCGAATCCCTTCGAAAGCACCTGGCTGGACGAGACGAGGCGGCTGACATTGAAGTCATAGTTTCCTGGCGGAGTCCCGGGCTTTGCGGATGCGGAGAGGACATCCGCGCTGCCGACATTCACCGCCATCTGTTCGAACACTCGACCGACCCGGAACTTCGTCGACGCCGAACGGACCGCCAGCAGACGCGCGTTGACGTCGAGCATCGCGGCCTTCGACGTCTGGATTCTCGTGATCTGGGTCTGGAGCGGAACCTTGGCACGAGCATCCAGCGCGAGGAGCTGCTGGATGATCTGACCGGTGTTGATGCCGCTCGCGAGTCCGATGCCTGAGGAGATTCCCGACATAGCGCTGCCTCCGCCGATCCGTCGGCATTGGCAAGTCGCGTGCCACCGCACACGATCAAGCCGCGTCGTTCATCGGCAGAACGCGCTTCCCACCTTGGGAGGCTTCGCAAGAGGCGGTGTGCCGCGCAGATTTCGCCCGCGCCCAGTCGGGCGCAAGCAGATTTCGCCTTCGCAGTTCCAGGATGTCAGACGCCCAGGAGACAAGCACCCGGTTGAACAGTCGATGCGCCTGCTCGACTCGGGCGTCGACACGCTGCCGGGGATGAGGGCTCTTCTCGTCCATGCCGTTGCCTCGTGCCTGTGATCGACGAAGCGACAGGCCAGTCGGCCCGCCTCGGAGGCGATCGGGCGGCGAAAGGGACGACTTCAGAGAAGACTGTCGATGAAGGACAAATCCAAGCCGACGTTCGGCAAGGTCTGCGCCCCGTTCCTACAAAGCGTGTGTCGCGCGAGACCCTATCGGCCAGCGCTAAAGCCGAGCCGCGACATGAGCCCGTCGAACTGATCGAGCGAATAAAACTCAATAATGAGTCGTCCTGACCCCTTCTTTCGGCCGAGTTGGATTGAAACCTTGGTGCCGAGGTGTTCAGCCAACTTGCGCTCCAGGTCCACGACATTCGCTGTTCTTGGGTTTGGCTCCGTCGCAGGAGATGTGTAAGTTGTTTCTCCTGTTATGTTTACGGAGTTCACCTGCTGAACCCGCCGCTCCAACTCTCGGACAGACCACTCCTCCTTTGCGGCACGCTGTGCCATGTCTGCGCGTAGTTTGAGGCTTTCAATCGCTAACAGGGCCTTACCGTGGCTTTGGGAGATCACCCCGCTGCGCACCATGTCTGCCGTCGCCGGATCAAGGTCACTAAGTCGAAGCAGGTTCGTGACTGTTGGTCGATCAAGGCCGACGCGTTCGGCGAGTTGTTGATGAGTCAGCGAAAAGTCATCGGACAGCCTGCGAAGTGCGAGTGCTCGATCCATCGGGTTCAAGTCCTCACGATGGATGTTCTCGATCAACGCAAGTTCTGCTGAGGCCTCGTCATCAAGCTGGCGGACCAACGCGGGAATCGTCCGAAGTCCGAGCAACTTCGCCGCACGCCAACGTCGCTCTCCGGCGACAAGTTCATATCCCGCAACCGTTGGCCGAACCATGATCGGTTGCATGAGACCAGCGAGACGAATCGATGCCGCAAGCGCGTCGATCGACGTCTGGTCAAAGTCCGTCCGCGGCTGGCGCGGGTTTGGGATGATTTGTTCCACGGGGATCTCGCGCAGGTCACCCAGCGAACGAGAGTCAGAAGGCTGAGACTCAGGTGTGCGTGGCCGATCCCCTACGGGCGTAGTACCCGGCGAGACTTTCGCGGAGGGCGAAGGAATGCCACCTGCCACCGCCGAACTCTGCGATGAGTCCTCCTGCATGATCTGTGGTGTCAGGGCCGTGATCGTCTCGACCACCTCCCGTACAACACCTTCAGTTGGTGTCGGCGGAACACGGATGCTTACTGGCGTTCCTAGGAGGGCACTCAGTCCACGACCCAATTTCCTGCCAACACCCTTGTCTCTCTGTTCAGCTTGTGACATTGCTGCTCCGGCTCATTCTCTTGATGCGAGCGACTGTTCCACGGGGAACACAGCCCCCGAGGAGTAAACGCGCATAATAAGGACCAGGATGGCGCCATCAGGGAAAATCAGACGCGTTCCATGCAATTCCCGTCGCAGAAACGAGTGAGAGCGGCAACGGGAATGTTCCACGGGGAACCTTGTTATCAGACCTTTGGCTGTGGTAGATTGTATGAATGGCGTCGCCGATACCGCAGCCCTTCGCGTCGGATCGCTCCAGACGGGTCCTGCTGGCGGTCATAGCCTCGATTGCGCTAACCGCGCACGGTGCGTCTGTCTTCTGCGGTTGGATCTGGGACGACGACTCTTATGTCACGCTCAACCACGTTGTTCAATCTACTGGTGGTTGGTTGACCGTTTGGGTTCCCGAGTCGACTCCCCAGTACTACCCGCTGGTGTTTCTCGGCTTCTGGATGCAGCACGCGATCGTGGGGACGGAACCGGCGACCTATCACGCCGTCAACGTCCTGATGCACGCGGGCAATGCCGCGCTGCTGCTCACGCTGCTGCGCAGTCTAGGTGTCCGCCACGCCTTCTGGATCGCCGCGATCTTCGCAGCGCACCCTATGGGCGTCGAAAGCGTGGCATGGGTCACCGAGCGAAAGAACGTCCAGTCCCTGCTGTTCGCGCTCGCGAGCATGCTTCTCTTCGTGCGCTTCTCCGAGAAGGAACGGGGGGGTGTCGGAATCTGGATCGCGTCGTTCGCGCTGTTCGTGGCCGCACTTCTGTCGAAGACCACCGCGATCTTCGTGCCGCCTTGCCTCGTCATGGCGATGCTCTGGCGGCGGCAGACCGTCGGTCTGCGGGCCATCGCCGCCGTGACGCCGTACTTCCTCGTCGGCGTGGCCCTAGGGCTGCTCACCGCCTACATGGAGAAGACGCACGTCGGGGCGACGGGCGATGCCTTCTCGCTCGGGGCGCTCGAGCGTCTTCAGCTCGCGGGTCGAACTGCGACGTTCTACGTCGCCACATTCATGCTTCCGCGCGAGCAGATCTTCATCTATCCGCGATTCGAGATCGATGCTTCGCGGTTCGTCTACTGGCTTCCCGCTCTCCTCTGGGCGATCGCCTTCGCCGTCGCCATCGCTCGCTGGCGCGTCACGCGTGCACCTCTGCTCGTGCTGCTCTGTATCGGTGCAGCGCTGTTTCCAGCGCTCGGCTTCTTCGATGTCTGGCCCTTCATCTACTCCTTCGTCGCGGACCACTTCGCATACATGGCGATGCCTGCGTTTGCGCTTGTCGCGGTGCTCGCAGCGGCACGAGTCGGCGAGCTCGTTCCCGCCGTCGCACGGCTTGGAGCGATCGTGGGAACGCTGTCCGTCGCTACCTGCATCGCACTCTCGAACGCGGCGATCCCGAAGTATGCGAACGAGGAGGTGCTCTGGAGGGTGACGCTCGAGCAGAATCCCGAGGCGTGGATCGCTGCGAACAACATCGCGTCGGGCCTGCTCCGCGAGGCCGGCGTGCTTGCGGAGAAGCAGCGACGTGACGAAGCGCTCTCCAAGGCCGAGGAAGCGCTCGGATTTGCGAAGAGGGCAGGGGAGCTCAATCCTGCCGATTTCCGCAACGCGGTGAACAGAAGCGAGGCGTATCGCCTGCTGGGTCGCTCCGAGGAGTCGCTTCGCGAGATCGAGAGCGCTCTTCCGAATGCGCGGCACGTCTCCGACGTCCACTGGCTGCACGGACGTGCGCTCGAGTCGGTCGGGCGGCCTGACGAAGCCCGCATGGCATTCAAGGAAGCCGCCGCGCTCGCGACCAAGCGCAGCGAGGAGATCGCCGCGAGGCGCGAACTGATGAGGATCGCCGCATCGAGACGCGAACTCGAAGACGCCATCCGCGAGTGCGCCCGCATCGTCGAGCTCGACCTCGGGAATGCGGACATGCGCGCGAATCTCGGCGCGCTCTACCGCGCGTCCGGGCGCAGCGAAGAGGCGCGCCGAGCCTTGCTTGAGGCCGTGAGCCTGCCGATCGAACGCTTCTCAAGCACGGACGTCTGGGTCTCTGCGAGCATCGGCTACCTGCAGATGGCGGTCGAGTCCCCCCTTGAGACCGACGAGGCCTTGGCTGCGCGGACGATCGCGGCGCGGCTCGTGATGCTCGGCGGGGGCGACCCGTACGCGCGATATCTCCAGCTTGCGCTTGGGCTTGTGCTCGGCGATACGGCAAACCGCATCGAACTCGAGCGGATCGAGGCCGAGGCACGCACTGCGGGGGCATCTCGTTTCGCCGACGATGTCGCCGCGTTTCTCGCAAAGCACCCCCGATCTGGCCCGCAAATGCGATAGCATGGGACGGCCCGGAAGCATCGGGCGCGCGTGCGGTTCCGAAAGCGGTGTGAATCCGCTACGAAGGCGTCACCGTGAGGGGCACACGAAACGTGCGCACCCGAGTCGGGTCGAGTTCCGCGCGCGTCGAGTTCCTGCCTCCGCTCCTGAGGCATGGTTCGACGGCGACTCGGCCTCTTCGGCCTCGATCGACGTCATTCCATGACATCGGGGTCCTCCACGGAGGCGATCATTCAACCGGGTCGCACTGGAGGTGCGGCAGGCCGCGGCCGCTCATGCCGCGGCGGAGAGCTCCACATGCACCGCGCTTCATTGGTCAGTATCGCCGCCATCGCCGCCATCGCCACCACCTTCTCCGCCGTGACCGCCGCCCATGCGGAACTCGTCGGGACCTACTCCGTCGGCAGCGGAGCGAGGACGAGCTATCTGCAGTTCGACTTCGCCAACTCGAACACCTATCTGTACGCGGTCAGCTACGACGGCACGATGCGGGGCGCCGATCTCCTTGCGATCGTCGCCTCGGCACAGCCCGGCTTCTTCTCCTACGAAACGGTCTCCTTCAGCTTCGGCGACGCGTTGCTTGGAGTCACGATCGGCTCGGACACCAACGCCGGTTTCGGCACGCCGCCCGACTACGTCGACTACTGGCACTACTGGACGCGCGATTCCGAGACCACGCCGTGGGTCGCCTCGCTCATCGGATTCGCCGACCGGACGGTTTCGAACGGCTCGTGGGACGGCTGGGTCTTCAACTCCGATCTCCAGCCTTCCACCGTTCCAGCGCCCACGGCGGGCGTGCTGCTCGCACTCGTCGGACTGACGGCGCGACGACGGCCAAGATGAGGTCGCGTGCGACGGAGCCGCTGGTTCAGACAAGCTCACTTCAGCGTCTTGAGATACGCGACCACGTCGCGTATCTCGGAGTCGCCTAGGATCCCGCCCATCGCCGGCATCGCGCTCGCACCCGCGTTCTCGTAGCCAGCGGCGATTGCCTCGCCGGGACTCACGAGGGAGTGGAGCAGGTGTCGCGCATCGCCCCTGCTCGCGATTCCGTCAAGCGCCGGCGCGGCGCTGCCACCCGTGCCGCCGATGGCGTGGCACTTCAGGCATACCGCGCTCTGGTGATAGAAGACGACGGCACGGCCGCGTTCCGCGTCCCCGCCCTCCATCGCCAGTGCTTCGTATCTGCGGATCGGATCGTCGCCGAGGCCGGTGCGCCAACGCGCGAGCGACGACGCAAGTGCGCCGTCCGCGCGGGCTGCAGCCACCTCGACAAGGTCAAGACGCAGGGCGGCGTCCAGCGTGCCGTCGACCAGTTTCGCCGCAAGCGGAGCGAGAACCGGGTCCGCGACGGCGCCGAGCGCGCCGAGGTCGGCGATCGCGCGCTGCCGTTCGAGCGTGCCGCCATGCTCGACGGCATCCGCAAGCAAACCGAGCGCGCGGCCGTCTTGAGCGCGCAGCAGCATCGTCCGCGCCTCGGAGCGCAGCGCGGGCACGCTCGAACCGAGCGCGATGTCGAGCGCCGACTCGAGACGACCGGAAGCGTCTCCGACGAGCGACCGGAGGCTGGAGATCCTCTCCGCGTCCGACAGCGAGCTGTCACCGACTGCGCGGAGCGATTGGTCGGGATCCAACGCGATCCCGTGCCGTGAAGCAGCATCGCGCGCCGCAGAGCGAACGGAGGCGTCCTTGCTCTCCGCAAGCGGCGCAAGCTTGCGGGCGAGCACGCTCCTGAACGATGCAAGCGCGACCGGGTCCGATGCGCGTGCCGCACCATCGAGCGGCCTGTATGCGCCCGTCACCCGGTTGCGTGGCGATGGCGAAGTCCACGCGCCGAGAGCCTCCAGCGCTTCGATCCGCATCGCGGACGCGTTTGCGGCGTTGAGCGCGATGTCGCAGAGAAGTGCGGCGGACTCGGCGGTTCCCTCGGCGAGGCAGGCCTCGATCGCCCGGCGAACATGCGGATGTTCGCTTCGGTCGACAGGCTTCGCTCCTATGGGCTGCTCGACCCGGCCGCTCGGCGATGTCCATGCGATCGAGAGGTGATCGCCTCCGCCACCCTCGGCGTGCAGCGCCTGGATCGAGTACCGCCTGCCTTGCTCGAGACGGATCGGCCGCGACCTCTGCGACGCCTGCGAGTCGTAGTCGCCCGGGTTCGCATAGCCCTCGACTCGCGCGATCTCGACGAGGCTCGAAGCATCGTCGTCCGTTCCGACGAAGAGCAGGGAGTCGTCGTCGCTCGAGACCGCGAAGACGTACTCGCCGGACTCGGGAGCCTCGATCACGCCGCTGATGCGCGCAAGGAACTGATTCCCCGCGTTGCTCGGTGCCGCGGCGACGGAGAGTTCCGCGGAGTCGTCGGGCGGGCGGCGGAAGACCTCGCCGCTTCGAAGATCCGCCATCGTGCCGACGCGACCAAGCTTCCAGACGTCGCGGCGGAAGACGTGGCGCGACGGCGCCTCATCCACGGCTGACGGAAAGTCCGGCGCCAGACCGAACCGCCGCGCGGAATCCGCGAGCCGCGGACGCAGCTCGGTCATCGGAACATCATTGATCGCCCGCGCCGCCTCGAGGCGTACAAGCCGCTCCGGATCCTCGAGGAAGGAGGCGATCCGCGGGTCGCGGAGCTTGCGCATCGCAAGAAGCGACGCCAACCGCAGCGACGGGACGGGTTCCGCTGCGAGTTCGCCGAGCTTGGCGCGGTCGCCGATCCATGCGAGAGCCTGGACTCCGGCATGCCGGAGAAATGGATCGCGGTCCGAGTTCTCCGCGAGCATCGAAATGATCGCCGGCTGCGCGTCGCGCGCACCAAGCTTCCCAAGGGCGAGCGCCGCGAACGCCCGTACGCGCGCATCTTCGTCGGCGCAGAGATCGATCAGACCCGCCTTCGCGCCGATGCTTCGGGCCTCGCCGAGCATCCGTGAAGCCTGCGCGCGGATCTCGGCATCGCGATCCGCAAGCAGGGGGATCACGGTGGCGGCGGGATCGGTGCCCGGTGACGGCGCCCCTCGCCCGACCACGCCTCGCTCGCGGACATCGCGCGACGCCTGCTGACCAAGCGCCCATATCGCGTGGATGCGCGAGAAGCGGTCCGAACCATGCTTCGCGACGTCACCGAGCACGGCGGTGGTCTCACCGCCTCTCGCGGCAAGCTCAAACTGCGCCCGCTGGCGAACTCGCCTGTCCGCGTGGCCGAGCAGCGACGCAAGCTCGTCGACATCGCGTCCCTTGAATCCCGACTCGAAGAGGAGGCGCACCTCCTCGACGCGCGGATCCTCGACGGCGACGGGGTCCCAGACCGCGTAAAGCTCGCCCTTCTCTCCCGACTCCCAGCCGCCGCCCCAGTCGCTGATGTACATCCGCCCGTCGTAGCCGAAGTCCACGTCGGTCGGCAGCACGTTCTCCACGAAGACGTGTTCGTCCACCACTCGGAATCCCGCGCCGACCGGCTCGATCGCGAAAGCGAGAACACGCGAGTAGCTGTCGCCGCCCAGAAAGTCGCAGAGGAAGAAATGATTCCGATACCGCTCCGAAAGTCCGACACCCGGGTAGAACACAAGGCCCGCCGGGCCGCTCCCCACGTGGTCAAGCGGGGGGAGAGTCCATGCGGGCTGAAGCGGAGAGAACTCGCGTACCTTGTGCGGTGCAAGGTCGGGCCGTAGATGCCATATGCCCTCCTGGTTCCAGGGACCGCGCTGGTTCGCTCCCTCGAGCGTCTGAAAGTCCATCGACCATCCGGTCTCGCCGCCCTCCATGCAGTAGACGAACCGCGCCTTGTCACCGCCGTCGGAGTTGTTGTCGCCGGTGAAGAGATTGCCGTAGTTGTCGAAAGCAAGTTCCTGCGGGTTGCGGAGACCGGTGCAGAAGAGCTCGAGCTCGCTGCCGTCCGGATTCATCCGGAAGACCGCTCCCGAACGGGGATCGTGGAGGCGAGTGCCGTCCGAGGTCGTCACGTCGTAGCCGCGATCGCCAATCGACCAATAGATCTTGCCGTCGTATCCCACCACGAGTCCGTGCATGTCGTGTCCACGCAGCGCGACGCGAACGCCGTATCCCGACGACTCCTTGGACCTCACCTCCGCAACCCCGTCTCCGTCCATGTCGCGCAGACGCCAGAGATGGGGGATGTTGGTGTAGAAGACGTCACCGTCGATGGCGAGGACGCCCGCACCGGTTCCATCGAGGGGTTCGTTGAACGGACCGGCGAACACCGTCCTGGACTCCGGCACGCCGTCGCCGTCGACGTCCGCAAGCCGGGCGACGCGGTCGTCGAAGCGCGAGTAGTACGCCATCCCGCCATCGCGCTTGTCAGACCACTTCTCGTACATCCGCAGCCGGTCGGCCACGGTCTCGCTGCGAATGTCGTCGAGCAGCCAGAAGGCACTGGAGCGATTGTCCTCGACCCCGCGCTCCTGACGATCGCTTTCGGCGAAGTAGAAGCGGCCCCGCTCGTCGATGCAGAAGGCGACGGGATCATCTACCAGCGGGTAGGACGCCACCAGTCTTGCGGAGAGCCCCGTGATCGGCTTGAGCTTGACGGAAGTCGGCTTCGCCGAGTCGACAACCGGCATCGAATCGCGGGCTCCCGATGCATCGCCACGTCCGGTGGGGGGCACCCCAGACCCTGCCGAAACGACGCTGATCGCGGCTGCCAAAACAAACGGCACGAGCTGTGCACCCATTGAGGCATGCTAACGGGAGCGGCATCTCGGCTGAAGCTGCCTGGAAGTCGCGGGCGGTCCTTTGTCCAGCACCGCCTCGTTCAACTAGGGACCTATCCCGGACGACCGGACGCGGATACGAGGACCTCCAGACGAGGCTCTGCGAGGCATGGGAGTCCCCAAAACGGATGCAATACCAATCCACTGTTGGAGCCTTACAAGGCGCAGCGGGGTAGGCCGGATCTTTGCGTTGGTTACATTGACCTCTTCTTGGCCGTTTCGACTCGCTCGAGGCGTCGTCTTTGTCTTTCAGGTGCTGGATGGAGCGGTTTGCTCGAGCTTTTAAGTCGTTTAAACACCAACATGAAGCGGTATTGGGCATGTATAGGTCTTTATGACCTTTATTGGTGACGTTTGTTCGCGTTCGGGTAGGTAGAGGGTGGCATCCCGTGTCTGATCAGCGTCGAAACCGAACCCAACGCGCCTTTCAATTGACCCCAATGCACTTGAGTCGGTAGACCGTCCCGCAGAGGTTCCGTCAACCTCCGCAGTCAAGCAAGCTTTCAGGAGTTTCCATGAACCGAAAGACCCTCTTCACGCTCTCGTCCATTCCTGTCGCCGCCCTCTTCGCTTTCGGCATTGCGGCAACCAGTGCTCCGCAGTCTGCGGCGCCCGCATCTGCTTCAGGAACGGCAGGAGTCTCGGACTCGGCCGTGTACAAGATCGACGACGTCCACTCGAGCGCGCTGTTCCGCGTCCACCACCTCGGGGCCGGCCAGTTCTGGGGTCGCTTCAACGCGGTGTCCGGGACGATGACCTTCGGTGCGGAAGGGGCACCCGCCGCCTTCGACATCGCGATCGCGACCGAGAGCGTCGACACAGCCGAGCCGAAGCTCGACGGTCACCTGAAGAGCCCCGACTTCTTCAACGTCAAGGAGTTCCCCTCGATGACGTTCAAGTCCACGGCGGTCACGCGGAAGTCCGACGGAAGCTACGAAGTCGCAGGCACCCTCTCGATGCACGGCGTCACCAAGCCCATCACGGCCGCGATCGAAGTCACGGGCATCGCCGACATGGGCATGGGCGCACGTGCAGGCGTCGAGGCCGTGTTTACGGTGAAGCGAAGCGACTTCGGAATGAAGTATGGGCTCGAGAAGGGCACGCTGGGAGATGCAGTGCGCGTAGTGGTCGGTCTCGAGGGAGTCCGCAACTGATCGGAAGCGACGCCACCGCGACAAACACGGGCGCACGTTTCACGAGTTTGTCGCCCCGTCGCGGGAACCCTCGGTCCACCCGGACCGAACATGCTCGCGTCGCGACGTCTGACACCTGAAGGCTCGCCCTGATCCGCATGGCCCCGCGGATCAGGGCGAGCCTCGTGGTTGGCACGCAGGGTCAGGCCTGCGGATTGAGTGACAGGCTCGGTGAAGAAGCGCATGCGTCGATGTGCGTCGTGGCGGACACTCGATCTTGGCGGCTTGCCCATGACCGAACTCGTGCCTAGCATCGATTCGGAGAGACGAGTCGCCCTTCGAGGCAGGCGCTTCAAGAAGAACGAAAGGGTGCTGATCCAAAGGGTGTTGGAGATACCGAGGACTTCGATACCGAGGACTTCGATGCCGAGGACTTCGGCGGTTGTTGGCACGGAACAGCCGATCGCAGGATGAGCTGGACTCCCCTCGGCCGAAAGTCGCGAGGGTGGTGCAACGCTTGCGTCGCAACCACCGCGTGCTGGCCGCCGCATCGCTCTGCCCACGGGTGATGGAGCGAGACTCGGTACATCAGGCAAGCTTGGCTCAAGGTGGAAGTCCGGGAAGATGAAGCGCCGGGGACGATCGAAGACCCTGAACAAAGGAGACCCAATGGACC
>Ga0172372_10007834_pt1 | contig 14263 bp, 11 predicted proteins | sample LakKiv5m_2_FD_114544 | JGI IMG/M metagenome (GOLD analysis project Ga0172372, IMG submission 114544) | Freshwater microbial communities from Kabuno Bay, South-Kivu, Congo - kab_092012_9.5m | ecosystem: Environmental > Aquatic > Freshwater > Lake | place: Democratic Republic of the Congo...
AGGCCCTGTCCCGATCGGCTTCAGGCATGACATCTGCGACCCTGAGTGGCCTTTCGTCTGGACTTTCAGGCAACCCTGCAGGGCTGATTCAACGTCGAGAGCTCAGCTCGCCACCGCTGCTGCCGCTATCACCGCTGTTGCCGCTGTTGCCGCTGGCGCGCTCACAGCCGTCTCCACCGCGCCCGTCTCCAAAGTGCCCGACTCCAGCGCTGCCGTCTCCAGCCCGGCTGTCTCCGCCACGGCTGTCTCCAGCGCAGCTGTTGTCACCGCGGTGGCGGCCGGCTCCGCCTGCAGCAGCGGACTGGCCAGCTGCGCCAGCACCTGCTCGCGCACACTGCCTCGGTAGCGCAGCATGTGCTCCAGGATCAACAGCAGCCACAGGTAATCGGCGCACCGATCGGGACGCCGCCACAGCAGCTCCAGCAACCGCCGCCAGAAATCCCCGCGATCGGCGCGCAGCAGGCCCTGACGCCAGATCACCCCTGCCAGCCTGCGCAGCAGACCCCGCGGCCAGCCGCCGGCCCCGCCCCGCTCTCCGGTTGCGCCGTGTTCCCCGGTCGCGGCAGTCAGGGCGCTGCCCTGCTGCAGGCAGGAGCGCAGCGCCCGCTGGCGGAAGGCCGCCGGTTCATACAGCGCCTCGAAGCAGCTGAGGAACTCGGTGGCGATCTCGGCCATCGGTCGGCTGGGGCGGAAGTTGAGCAGATGGGTCTGCACACCGCGATCGATGGCCGCCGCAGGCGCCGGGGCCGCCTGCTGCTGCGGCTCGCTCTCCGCCAGCAGGCGGCCCTCCGCCGCCAGTCGCTGCCACAGGGCCGTATGCGGCAGGGCCTGCAACACACCCACCATCGCCAGGGGGATGGCGCTCTCCTCCACGAAGCGTTGGATGCGCTCGCCGGCGCCGGCGGCCTCCCCATCGAAGCCGAGGATGAAGCCGGCCATCACCTGCAGGCCGGCGCGGCGGATCGTCTCGACCGACTGCACCAGGGGATGGCGCAGGTTCTGGCGCTTGCCGGTCTGCGCCAGGCTGGCGGGATCGGGGGTCTCGATGCCGAGGAACACCCGCTGGAAGCCGCAGTGCACCATCGCCTCCAGCAGCTCCGGTTCCGCCGCCAGATCCAGCGATGCCTCGGTGGAGAAGCGGAACGGCCGGCCATGGCGCCGCTGCCACGCCTGCAACTCCGCCAGCAGCAGGCGCACATTGCGCTTGTTGCCGATGAAGTTGTCGTCGACCAGAAATACCTCACCACGCCAACCGAGCTTCAGCAGCACCTCCAGCTCGCGCAGCAGTTGCTGTGGCTCCTTGGTGCGTGGCCGGCGACCATAGAGCACGATGATGTCGCAGAATTCGCATTGAAACGGGCAGCCACGCGAGAACTGCACGGCCATCATGTGATAAGCCGAACGATCCAGCAGATCAAAGCGCGGCAGCGGCGATTGGCTCACATCGGCGCGGGCACCATCGGCGCGGAAGCAGCCGCTGCGCTCCCCCCGCTCCAGGGCCGCCAGAAACAGCGGCAACGTGATCTCACCCTCGTCGAGGATCAGATAATCGGCCCGGGCCAGCTCCGCCGCCTCCGGGGTGGAGCTGGCGAAGGGTCCACCCACCGCCACCGGCAGTCCCCGCTGCTTGGCGGCATCGATCAGCCGGGCCAGTCCGCGGCGCTGCACCAGCATCCCGGACAGGATCACCAGCTCGGCCCAGCGCCAGTCGTCTTCGCCCACAGGGCGCACCTGTTCATCCACCAACCGCAGCTGCCAGGTTGCCGGCAGCAGGGCCGCCACGGTGATTAGCCCCAGGGGGGGCATCAGGGCCCGCTGGCCCACCAGCTCCAGCGCCGCCTCGAAACTCCAGAAGGTGGACGGGGGTCGGGGGGAGAGCAGCAGCGCGCGCATGGCACCGGAAAGGCGGTGGATCGCCGGAGCGCCGGGCCTGGGCCGTCGGTTCCGCTCGCGAAGCCTCAGCCTGGGGAGCACCGGGAGGCGGGGCGGCCAACGGCGCCGATCCAGCGCTGATCCAGCGCCGAGTCGCCGCAGCGAGCAGCGGCTACAGGCGGCGATGGGCGGTGGGCGGTGGGCGATGGGCGGTTGCCAGCGGCGGTGGGCGGCACCTTCAGCCAGCCCCGCTGCCGCTGCCAGACCCCGCCCCGGCGTCAGGGGCGAGGCAGGGTTGCATGCAACGCCTTGAAGCGGGCCTGTTGCTGCCGGTGATCCACGATCGGTGCCGGATAGCCGCGCCGTTCGATCGGGCTGATCTCGGCATTGATCAGATCAACGCTGTTCACATGGCGCAGCTCCGGCAACCAGGTGCGGATGTATTCCGCCTCGGGGTCGAACTTGCGCGCCTGGGTGGTGGGATTGAAGATGCGCAACGGCTTGGGATCCATGCCGCTGCTGGCGCTCCACTGCCAGCCGCCGTTGTTGGCGGCGAGATCCGCATCGACCAGCCGCATCAGGAAGGTGGTCTCACCCAGGCGCCAGTCGCAGATCAGATCCTTGACCAGATAGGAGGCGACGATCATGCGGCAACGGTTGTGCATCCAGCCGCTCTCCTGCAGCTGTCGCATGGCGGCATCGATGATCGGCACACCGGTGCGCGCCTCCTGCCAGGCCTGCAGCCGCTCCGGGGCGTTCTCCCAGGGGAAGTGGCGCCACTGGGGCCGGTAGGGGCCGTCGGCCAGCTCGGGGAAATGGAACAGGGCCTGCTGGTAGAACTCGCGCCAGGCCAGCTCCTGCTCCCAGACGCCGATCGAGACGAGCGCCTCCTCGGCGCCGCCCAGATCGAGCACCAGCTCCCGGGCCCGCTGGGCCGCCGCCCAGGCCTGGCGCGGGCTGAGCGTGCCGAACTTGAGGGCGGCGCTGAGCCCCGAGGTGCCGGCGGCAGCCGGCAGGTTGCGATCCGGCTCATAGCGGCACAACGGAATGGCGGCGGCCCCGGCGGGCCGGCGTGATGCCAGCCCCTCGCAGAAGGCCTGCAGCTGGCTCTGGGCCGCCCGCTCGCCGGGGCGACAGGGGCAGAGATCGATGCCCGCGAAGCGAAGCGGCGGCAGGGCGGTGGCCAGCGGTGCCGCGGCGGCTGGATCCGGGCCGGCGGCAGCGGCGCCCTTGGGGGAGGCCTGCAGGTCGAGCAGCGCCAGGCCCTGCCACAGCTCCGCTGCGCCATCGAGCAGCCGGGTGGGGGGCGGCAGAGGCTCCAGCCCGGGGTGGGCCGCCGATTCCAGCTGGCTCTGTTGCTCCAGGCGGCGGCGCCAGCTGCGCCAGTAGGGCCCGTATACGCGGTAGGGCTCCCCGGCACCGGTGCGCAGCGCCTGCGGCTCCACCAGCAGCTGATCCCAGACCGTTTCCACCCGGCAGCCGCGGGCCTGCAGGGCCGCCTGCACCCGCCGGTCGCGGTCGCGCCCGTAGGGTTCCACATCGCGGTTCCAGACCACCGCCTCGGCCTGCAGCCGGGTGACCAGATCCGGCAGCACAACCGCCGGATCGCCACGCAGGATCAACAATCGACTGCCGCTGTGGCGCCAGCTCTGCTGCAGTTCCCGCAGGCTCTCGACCAGGAACCACAGCCGCGCCGGCGCCAGATCCGGCGCCTCCAGCAGGACCGGATCGAGCACGAACACACCGGTCAGCGCCGGGGTGGCTGCCGCCGCCAGCGCCAGGCCGCGGTTGTCGGCCAGGCGCAGATCACGGCGATGCCAGAACAGCCAGCGGGGTGGGGGCGTCATCGCGGTGATCGCAGGCCCGGCCCGGTTGCGGAGTGGATCACAGCCCCAGCACCTGACGGGCGCGGAACCAGGCCGCCAGGCTCTTGCCATCGAGATATTCATCGCCGCTGGCCAGGCACTGATCCAGCTCCTGCGGCGTCATCCGCACCACCTCCAGGTCCTCGTCCTCATCACCGGCGGGAGGCGCCTCCAGCGGCGTCAGCTCCCGGGCCAGGAACAGGTGGATGCGTTCATCGGAGTAGCCGGGGCAGGGCAGCATCACCCCGAGCTCATCCCAGCGGGCGGCCCGGTAGCCCGCCTCCTCCTGCAGTTCGCGCTGCATCGTGCCCAGGGGATCCTCTCCCTCATCGAGGGTGCCGGCCGGAAACTCGAGGATGCGGGCGGCCACGGCGAAGCGGTACTGGCGCAGCAGCACCACCCGACCGTCGGCCAGCAGCGGCACCGCCAGCGAGGCGCCCGGGTGGCGGATGATCCCGAAGCTGCCCTCGATGCCCAGCGGCAGCTCGATCCGGTTCACCTCGAAGCGGATCTTGCGGGCATCCAGGTGGGCCATGGTCTCCAGATGCCGCGAGGGCTCAGGGGCGGGCAGCGGCGCCATCGCGGGGATGTCAGGCAATGCCGCCAGCTTGGCAAAGCGGGGTCGCATCCGCCGCCGGTTCGCGCACCACCGGGTTCTCCAGACGGCCGATGCCTGTGATCTCCACCGCCACCCGGTCGCCGGGCTGCAGCCAGCGGGGCGGCTGGGCCGCCATGCCCACACCGCTGGGGGTGCCGGTGAGGATCACGGTGCCGGCCTCCAGGGTGGTGCTGCCGCTGAGAAACTCGATCAGCACCGGCACCGGGAAGATCATGTCGTCGGTGCCGGCCTCCTGCACCAGCTCTCCGTTCAGCCAGGTGCGCAGCTGCAGGGCGTTGGGATCGGGCAGCTCGGCGGTGGTGGCCAGACAGGGGCCGAGCGGCGCGAAGGTATCGAAGCTCTTGCCGCGGCACCACTGGCCGCCGCCCAGCTGCGGTTGTTTCTGCCAGTCGCGGGCGCTGACATCATTGGCGCAGGTGTAGCCGAGCACGCAGGCGAGCGCCTCGTCGCGGCGCACGTTCTTGCAGGTGCGGCCGATCACCACCGCCAGCTCCCCCTCGTAGTCCACCTGGGTGCTGGCCAGGGCGGTGGGCAGCTCGATCGCTGCACCGGGATGCTGCCGGGCCCCCGGCGCCTTGAAGAACAGCACCGGCCGCTGCGGGATCGGCGAGCCGAACTCCAGGGCGTGGCGGCGGTAGTTGACGCCGATGCCCAGGATCGCCCGCGGCTCGATCGGGCAGAGCAGCTGCGCCACCCGGGCCGGCTCGCCGCTGGCGCGCAAGCCCAGGAAGGGATCACCGTGCAGCCGTTCGCAGCGGCCGTCCTGATGCAGCTGACCGTGCTGCACGGCGCCTTCCGGATCGAGGTAGCGCAGGATCGGCATGGCCGCCATCGGCAGGGGTCCCTCCAGGATCCCCCGGCGGCCCCGCGCCCGATCCCCGCAGCGCGGGGCCGCCGGGGGATCGGGCGCGGGGGATCGGGCAGCGGCCGATACCGATACCGATGCCCTGCCGATACCGATGCCCTGCCGATGCCGGTGCCGCGGTCGATGCCGAGCCGATGCCGCGACCGATGCCGGTGCCGGTGCCGGTGCCGGTGCCGCTGGGGCCGGGCGGCCGTGCCGCCGGGGCCGATGCCGGGGCCGATGCCGCGGCCGCGGCGCCGGGGCCGGAGCGCTGCGGGCCCGATCGGCGAGACTGTCCCCGCCACCGGGATCCTCCCCCCAACCCGGCCTTCCCCTCCGTCATGGTCGCGAGCCTGTCCGGCAGTTTCAGCCCGAATGAGGCCGCAGCCCGGGCCTTCCCGCTGGCGGCGATCACCGGCCACGGCACGCTCAAGCTGGCGCTGCTGCTGGCGGCCGTCGATCCGGGCCTGGGTGGGGTGGTGATCGCCGGGGGGCGCGGCACCGGCAAATCGGTGCTGGCCCGGGGGCTGCATGCGTTGCTGCCGCCGATCGATGTGCTCGACCTGGGCGTGATCCCCGCCGGTCAGCCCACCCCGAGCGGCCTCAACCTCGATCCGCAGCGGCCCGAGGAGTGGGATCAGGCCAGCTGCAGCCGCCTCTCGGCGCTGGGCGCCGACCCCAGCGGCCGGGACCGCAGCGCCTTGCTGCCCACCAGGGTGATCCCGGCCCCGTTCGTGCAGGTGCCCCTGGGGATCACGGAGGACCGGCTGCTGGGCTCGGTGGATGTGGTTGCCTCGCTGGCCGCCGCTGCGCCCGTGTTCCAGCCGGGCCTGCTGGCGGAGGCGCACCGCGGTGTGCTCTACATCGATGAGCTCAACCTGCTCGACGACAACATCACCAACCTGATCCTGGCGGCCGTGGGCAGCGGCGAGAACCGGATCGAGCGCGAGGGATTGAGTCTGACCCACCCCTGCCGCTGCCTGCTGATCGCCACCTACAACCCGGAGGAGGGGGCGGTGCGCGATCACCTGCTCGATCGCTTCGCCATCTGCCTGAGCGCCAACCAGGTGCTGGCGCTCGAGCAGCGGGTGGCGATCACCCGTCGGGCGATCGACCATGCCGAGACCGCCGCGGTGTTCCGGGCCCGCTGGCAGGAGGAGAGCGAGGCGCTGGCCACCCAGCTGCTGCTGGCCAGGCAGTGGCTGCCGGATGTGACGATCAGCCGGGAGCAGATCCGCTATCTGGTCCAGGAGGCGATCCGCGGTGGTGTCGAGGGGCATCGCAGTGAGCTCTATGCCGTGCGTGTCGCCCGTGCCCACGCCGCCCTCAGCGGTCGCGAGCGGGTGGAGGTGGAGGATCTGCAGGTGGCCGTGCGGCTGGTGATCGCACCGCGGGCGCTGCAGCTGCCGCCCCCGGATCCGGAGCAACCGCTGGAGCCGCCGCCACCGCCGCCGCCCCAGGGGGAACAGCCGCCCGAGCCGGAACCACCCGAACAGGAGCCGGAATCGGACGACCGCGAGCCCGACGAGCCCGACGAAGCCGACGAAAACGAGCCGGAGACCCCCGAGGACGAGCCACCGCCGGCGATTCCGGAGGAGTTCCTGCTCGATCCGGAAGCCATCGCCATCGATCCCGACCTGCTGCTGTTTTCGGCGGCGCGGGCCCGGACCGGCCGCAGCGGCAGCCGTTCGGTTGTGCTCAGCGACAGCCGCGGTCGTTATGTCAGGCCGATGCTGCCCCGCGGCCCGGTGAAGCGCATCGCCGTCGATGCCACGCTGCGGGCGGCGGCGCCGTATCAGAGGGCCCGCCGGGCGCGGCAGCCGATGCGCAGACTGATTGTGGAAGAGGGCGATCTGCGCGCCAAGCAGCTGCAACGCAAGGCCGGCGCCCTGGTGATCTTCCTGGTGGATGCCAGCGGTTCGATGGCGCTCAATCGCATGCAGAGCGCCAAGGGTGCCGTGATCCGCCTGCTGAGTGAGGCGTACGAAAACCGCGATCAGGTGGCGTTGATCCCGTTCCGGGGTGAGGCCGCCGAGGTGCTGCTGCCGCCCACCCGCTCGATCACCGCCGCCCGCAGGCGGCTGGAGGCGATGCCCTGCGGGGGGGGATCACCGCTGGCCCATGGCCTCACCCAGGCCGCCCGGATGGGGGCCAATGCCCTGGCCAGCGGTGATCTGGGCCAGGTGGTGGTGGTGGCGATCACCGATGGCCGCGGCAATGTGCCGCTGAGCCGCTCGCTCGGCCAGCCGCAGCTGGCGGGCGAGGAAGCGGTGGATCTGCGCGAGGAGGTCCGAGCGGTGGCGACCCGCTACCGGGCGCTGGGGATCAAGCTGCTGGTGATCGACACCGAGCGCAGATTCATCGGCAGCGGTATGGGCAGGGAGCTGGCGGAAGCCGCCGGCGGCAAGTATGTGCAGCTGCCCAAGGCCAGCGACCAGGCGATTGCGGCGGTGGCGCTGGAGGCGATCGCGGGGATTTAGGAGTTTGTTGAAACAAACCGGCCACCCCTGAGCGGGGTGGTGGTGGCCGCCGTGGCCCAGCCACGCCCAGGACGGGCAGGCGGCAGCAGCAGCTCAACTCAGCTCCAGTGGCGCCGCAGCAGGGCCAGAGGGGGCGACTGGCTGGCTGAGAGCGAGCCGGCGATGCCAGGCAACCGGGCGGGGCAGGCGGGTGGGTCGTGCAGGCGGGTGGAGCGAGGGTCGGGCGCCGCACCGGCCTGGCGTAACAAAGCCTTGCAATTCTATCTGATTGCTTGCCTTCATGGGCCCTTCTTCCTAAAGCAGTGGGTAAGCCCGCAGCGCCTTCGGCCTTCCCACCATGTCCAACATCGCCGGCAAGGCCTATGGCATGAATGTGCTGACGCCGATGCCGCCGCGGCTCACCTGGGTGAACCGACTGCTGTTCATGGCTGCGCGGGTCAATGCGCCTTCGATGAGCGGGCTGCAGAATCTTGCCTTCATTCACTTTGCGCGTTGGTTCATCATCAAGCGCCAGGCCTGGCCCGGCGTGAGGCGAAGCCAGCGCCCGCAGCATGACTACATGTTTTTTGCCAGCAATTTCAATGGCAGCTGGGACAAGTATATCGACGGCTTCTCCGATGGCATTCCCAACGGACTGGACCTGTTCTGGTACAGCAGCATAGGCTATCCAGGATCCATCCCGATCACCCCGTTTAAACATTATATTCGTCACACTCAGATTGACTGTGACTATTATTACAATGCCACGCCGGGATCCGCGCAGCGCGACATCAGGTCCGCCCTGCGCGTCTGGGCGGCGATCGAGGAGCTGGAGCGAGTTGCCACCCGCTGCTCGGCCGAGGATTTCGCCCAGGCCTATGCGGAGCAAACCCAGAGGATTCAACACAATCTCCCCGCCTGTGGCCCCGCTCCGATCGCCAGCACCGACAGCGAGACCGCCGATCGTCATCGCCGTCGCCTGATCCGCCGCCGAAGCCACGCCAGCGACAGCGCTACTGCCAGCGCTACTGCCAGCGCTGCCCGTTCCGGCCAGAGCTGAGCTCAGCCGCCGAGGCCTGCCCGCGCCGCCAGCGCGCCGGGCCGCCCTCGCTCCATTTCAGCCCCGCTCGCCACTGCCCCTCCATGCCCAACTATGATGCCGGCCATTATTTTCTATCTTCCCTGATCCCGATCCAGGCGGGTCAGATCCAGGAAAATTCCCTTGAGCAGGGCCCGATTGACCAGGACCCGCTGCAGGAGATTCCGTCTCGGAAGCCGCCGCTCCGGAGGCGGATCGCGTCGCCGCGGCAATCACAGCAGCCGATCTCGCATCTGCATGCCCTGCGGGAAATCCTGGCCGTACTGCCGCGTCAGAATGCAGCCCTCGATCCGAGCCGGGCCGGCCGCGATCGGGGCGCCACCGCGAGCGAGGCCGCCACGGCCCCGTTCAGCCGCGATCTGCGCACCCACTTCTGCCGCCTGGTGGTGATCGATGATCTCACTTTCGTGGGTCGCCAGCATCAGGATCCGATCATCACCACCCTGCGCCGACAGAATCCGGTCATTCCCAAACCGGTAGACCATCTTCCCTGTGCCTTTCTGGCCCTGATCCTTGAATTTGATGCCCCCGATGGCAGTCGCCAGGCGCTGCGAGATTATCTGCATGATCTCTGGGAGGTGATGGCAGAGGAGCTTACCGAGATCTTCCAGCATTGCGTGGGCTTTGATCCGGCGCGACCGGCGGAGAGTTTCCTGCGCCAGGTGCTGGATGGGCAGCTGGAAACCACCTTTTCCTTTAATGATTATTACTGGCAGGATAAGTCGCCGCTGCTGAATCAATGGCCCCGGGTGCGGCGGCCGCCGTTGATCGTGGCCGCCATCGCCATCCCCCTGCTCTTCTGGCTGGGACCCGCCGGCGGGCTGCGTTGGTTGCTGCTGGGGCTCAGCCTGCTGGCGCTGCTGTTCTGGTGCTATCGACGCATTCTCAAGGTGGGGATGGAGCCCTTTCCTGCCGCACCGCGCTCCGATCTGCGCTCGCTGCTCAAGGGCTTGTATCTGCAGCGGAAGTTTATTGATTTTATGATTGCCAATCAGGGCGTTAGTGCCGAAACATTGCAAGCTGAGTTCCTGCAGTTTGTGCATGATCATCAGCCCCGATCAGTCGCTGCGCCAACCCAGCCTCCCGGTTCGATCCCCGCCTGACATCCGATGCCAACCATGCACCGCAAGCTCGATCTCGCTGATATTCAGGGAAACATCCTGCACGCCTACGGAAGGACTGGCTTCCCGCTGGCGCGCTGCATCCTGTTGCATGTCAATCAAGGCCGTGCCGCTGAGGCGCGTCTGTTCCTGGATGATCTGCGCCATCGGGTCACCACGGCGGCGTTGTGGCGGTCCAGACACACCGAGAATCTGCCCCCGGATGCGATCACGGCCCCCAAGCCGGATGTGGCGATCAATGTGGCCTTCACCTTCCCGGGCCTGATCGCCCTGGGCGTACCGGTTCGAACCCTGCGCGGCATGCCGGATGAATTCCAGGAGGGCATGCTCAGGCGGGCGCCGATCCTGCGGGATGTTCATGATCCCCACCAGCCGATCACCCAGCTCTGGGATCCGGTCTGGGTGGCGGAACTGGAGGATCAGCGCCACTGCGTGCATGTGTTGATCACACTCTATGCCAATGCCAGCCCCGAGCAGTTCGATTCGCCCCGGGCCGCCCTTGATGCCAGCTACCAACAGCTGGCCAATCAGTGCGGGGAAGACAGGGGCATGAAGATTCTGCGCGGCCATCGCGGGCCCGGCGATACCTATCAGGATATGGCGGTCCTGGCCGAGCCGTTCAAGGAGCATTTCGGCTTCAGCGACAGCATCGGTGATCCGGTGTTTGCCGGCCAGTATGCCGATGAGCAGCGCATGCAGAAGGTGGTGCGGGGCCAGGGCAAACTCACGGCCAACCAGGAGTGGGTGCCGCTGGCCACCGGGGAGTTCCTGCTCGGCTATGCCGATGAAGCCCAGGAGATTCCGGGGGCGGCGATGCCCAATGACTTCAGTCGCAATGGCAGCTTCATGGCCTACCGGAAAATGCATCAGAATGTCCAGGCATTTGATGATTACATTAATCACAAGGCCGAGCTCTATGCGCGGATTCATTCGCTCGATCAAGAGGAGGCACGCGAGACCCTGCGCGCCAAGATGGTCGGCCGCTGGAGCGATGGCATCCCCTTGATGCATGCCCCCACCTATGGGCAATGGCAAGCGGAGCGCGCCGCCCTGGCCGCCATGCCGCCCGGGGAGCGCGAGCTCTACCAGGGGCGGATGCTGCGCGAATTCCACTATGGCGATGATCCGGATGGTTCGCGCTGCCCTTTCTCCTCCCATCTGCGTCGCAGCAACCCCCGCGACATGCTCGATCCCACCACATTGCAACCGGGACGGGGTGAGGCAAAGAAGGCCACCAGTGTGCTCAACAACCGTCGTCGCATCCTGCGGCGCGGTCTGCCCTATGGCCAGTCAGGGCCAGGCATCTCCGATCAGGAAGAGCATGGTTTGCTGATGCTGGTGATCTGCGCCAGCCTGTTTCGTCAGTTTGAGTTCATTCAGCAGCAATGGCTGCAATATGGTCTTGATTTTGATGCTGGCAATGATACATGTCCACTGGTGGGAAATCATGATGATCGCAGCAAGTTTGTGATTGAAACCGCTGCGGGCAGCGGCAAGCCCCCGTTCATCTGCGATCAGATGCCACAGTTTGTGGAGGTGCGGGGCGGCGCCTACTTCTTTATTCCCAGCATGACGGCCCTGCGCCTGATCGCCCAGGGCCTGGTCGATCCCACCTGAAGCCGATCCCCGCCTGCGGCCAGCCCAGCCACCCAGGGCTGATTCAAACTCGGTGCGACGGCTGCGGCCGAAGCGCAGCAGTCAACCCGCTCCTGGCAGCGCCTGGGATGCTGCTGCCCACCCGTGGTGTCGCGCACGACTGGCGAAACCGGCACCTTGAAGCGGCCCTGCCCAGCCCCGGAGCCGCCGGCAGGGCGGTCTGAACCTTCCGTCGCAGGGCCACCCCGGCTCGCAGGCAGCGGCGGCATCCAGGGGCTGGCTGAAATCTCCCGCCCCAAGCTGGCGCCTTCTGCGCAGCTGCAGACGTCGCCGCAGAGGAGGCGGCGGCGGCGCCTCGCCGTGGGAGGTCGCGCCCATGCACAACGACCGCCGGCAGAATCCGCCGGCAGAATCCCGTCCTTCCCGAGCGGAATCAAGGGCCCCGGGTGCGGCGGCCGCCGTTGATCGAGGCCGCCACGCCATCCCCAGGGCTGATTCAAACTCGGCCCGTGGGCTGTGGCTGAAGCGCAGGGGTCAACCCGCTCCTGGCAACGCCTGGGGTACTGAGGCCCCATTGCCGCTGCCCGTACCGCGCACGACTGGCGAAACCGGCACTTGGAAGCGGTCCTGACGCCATCCCCCTGCGCCGCTGGCCTGGACCCGCCGCTGGGGCTGCGTTGGTTGCTGCTGTCGTGATCTTCAGGGGTCTGCTGAATACCTCGCCTGCGACGATTGTGAGCACGGCCTCTGTGAAGCCAGCCCAGTCACAGCGGAACGGTTATTCAACCCCCGCCACGGCCTGGTTGTGGTCTCCTGGTTGTGATCTCCTGGCTGTTGTGCAAAGGCTCAGTTGTGCTTCTGCTGTCTTGTGCCTCAACAGCCACTTCTCAGCAGACGCTGCTGCAGCCAGGACAAGGCCTGGCCAGGTCGCTTTCTCCTACAGACTTGACCCCTAGTCACAACAGTGCTAGGATTAAGAGGATGAGTCCTTGCGGCCGGATGGAATTCAGCATCAAGCAGCTGTCCAACGACGTGTTGAAGTCCATCTTTGATGCCGCTTTTCTGGAGGCGGAAATCGACAGCGATGGCGATCTGTTCGTCAAGGACGACTATACGGTCTGGGTGGATGGTATGCCAGACAAGGATTGCTTCGGGTTCAGGTGCTACATCGGCATCGAAGATCAGCATTCTCGAGCATCACTGCTGGAGTGCTGCAACAGCTTCAATTTCTCCTATCTCGGCCTCAGAGTTTTTGTTGGTCCTAAAAATGATGTGCTTGGTTTCTCCTATCATGTGTTGATGAAAGGAGGCGGCAAGATCGAGGCCAAGGAAATCGTGCGTCTGTTCAGGTACTTCCAGGAGGTTGTGCGCGATGCGCTCGATGATGAGGAAGTGTTTGGCATTCTGGACTGACCTGCCCCAGCTGCTCAGCGACCTGGGCGAGGATGTCGCGGCTCAGGGTTTCGCCAACCCCGCCCCGGATGGGCCGCCTGCGGCCTCGCGCTCGGCCCTCTGGCGGGCCTCGCGCTCACGGGCGGCGGATGTCTCGGCGGGATAGAGCTCTTTGAAGAATCGCCCCAGGCCGATCGAGACGGAGCGAATCCCCTGGATGAACTCGGCATCCTCGGTCAACCGGCGCAGGTCACCGCCGACGGCGCTCCAGCGGTCGGTGAGCTGCCTGGCATTGCTGAGGGTGGCCTGCAGATCGGCGGCGCTGCGCGGATTGTCGAGGCCGGCGCTGATGTTGCGGATGTGGCGGCTGGCCTGGGCGATGTCGTGGCTGGCGGCATCGGCCTGGCTGAGGATCGGATCCAGCCGGCCCGCCGAGCGCTGCAACGATCGCACCAGCACCCGGGTCTCGACCAGAAAGCGCTGGCCCTCGCGGCTGAGCTGTTCGGCCTCCCGCGCCGTCTGCTCAAACCTGCCGGTCGCCGCCACCAGCTTGGCCACCAGCCGCTCGCGATCGGCCTGATCCAGCAACCGTTGCACGGTGCCGGTGACCGATTCGATCGTGGCGCTGGTGCTGCCCTGCACCCGGCTGTTGCTGCAGACCAGGCGGCGCTGATCACAGGCGGCCGAACGTGGCCCCGCCGCACCCCGCGGCGGCGGCGGGCCGGCGCTGAGCAACGACACGCGCGCATCACCGCCCAGCAGCGAGGCCGAGCCCACCTGGGCAACCAGCGGTCGCGGCAGCAGCAGCTCGGGGATCGTGATCTCCAGCTCCGCCACCACCGCCTCCGGCGTCACCCGGATGCTGCGCACATTGCCCACCTGCACACCCCGATACACCACCGGTGAACGGGCCGCCAGGCCGCCCGCATCGCTGAAGCTGACCTGGAAGCTCCAGCTGCTGCGGCTGATCGCCACCCCCCGCAGCCACAGCCACAGACCAATCCCACCGGCGACCGCCGCCAACAGGGAGAAGCCCACCAGGGCTTCACGAACACTCCGACGCATGGCCACGGCGAGGCAGGGGATTCAGGGACACATGGGCGCTCAGAGTTCGGCCGGCTGCATCGGTCCTCGCAGGTTACCCGTCCTGAACTGCAGCACGTAGGGGTTGTCGCTGGTCTGGAACTCCGCCAGCGACCCCTGCCAGCGGAACTGCCCGTCATACAGCAGGATCACCCGCTCGGCGCAGCGCTCGATCGTGCTGATCACATGACTGACCACCACCGAGGAGGCGCGGGTCAGCTCGGCCGTGCGCACGATCAGATCCTCCACCCGGGTGCAGGCGACCGGATCGAGGCCGGCGGTGGGTTCATCGAACAGCAGCAGCGGCACCTGA
>Ga0172372_10007836_pt1 | contig 14261 bp, 11 predicted proteins | sample LakKiv5m_2_FD_114544 | JGI IMG/M metagenome (GOLD analysis project Ga0172372, IMG submission 114544) | Freshwater microbial communities from Kabuno Bay, South-Kivu, Congo - kab_092012_9.5m | ecosystem: Environmental > Aquatic > Freshwater > Lake | place: Democratic Republic of the Congo...
GCCTCTGATCATTTTGATGACAACGCTACAGTTTTTCGTTGTAGTGACGTAGGCGCTTGGAGAGAATTCTTGCGATGTTGCGATAAATCGTGATCGCTGCCTCTATCGAAAGATCAATGTCATTTTTCTGAAACATGAGCGCAATCGCATCGCTAGTCGCGCGCACGCGTGCGGAGCGTTTGCCCCCATCGACGATCGCCATCTCTCCGAAGGTTTCGCCGGGACGCAGATCCGACAGAGGCTGCCACCCGCTGGAGGTCCGCCTCTCGATGACGGCACTCCCGGTGATGAAAACGAAGAAAGTCTGACCTTCCTCGTCCTCATCGAAAAATAGTTGATCAGCGGTTTTTTGGACCCGCGTTGCGTGAGCTAGCAAAGCGATCAGTTCAAGACGGCCCACCCCCGAGAAGACCGGGACCGCGCCAAGCACTCGCAATAAAGTTTCATCAATTTTGAGCACGTCGCGACCTCGTACCGGCGTGGGCGGCTGCCTTGCAGGTGAGCACCAATTTTCGGTTAGATTGTATTCATAATGGAGCGGTTGGGTACCGTTTCGACCGACGGTGCGCAGAATCGCCACGAATTGACGACAGGGGTTGGCTATGAACTCGGTGCAGGTTGCTCACGTACGTATTCAAGGGAACGAGTTTGTTTTCGTTCCATTTTCGCCGCTGATGGCGACGGTATCGCCTGCAGATCAGCAACATTTATTGACCCAGATGCGCGAGATTTGTCGTAGGTTTGGCCTAAATGGCGAGGTCGTAGTCGCCTGGCAAGGACCGAACGGGCTTGGGTACCTCGCCGACAGTCGATATCACGGCGTGCTATCCAAAGTCTTGAACATGACGGTGGTTCGCTCAAATCTGAATAAGAAGGTGTCGTCGCCCGCGATCTCAGGCTTGTTGGCTCAGGTCGCACTCGATCCGTTCAATACCGCGCCGGCCGCGACCCGCGCGCCGGCGCCAACAAGTGCACCGGCGGCGCGTGCACCCGCAGCTGCACCCGCTCCGGCGTCTAGCGGCGTAGATGAGCATCGTTCCATGCCAGGAATTCATGCCGGTGCTCGCAAAGCGACGTCTAACCGCGTCGTCACCATGCTGTTTACCGACCTCGTGGGGTCGACCAAGCTCAAGCAGGAGTACGGCGACGCGCACGCCATGCAGCTGGTGCGACAACATCATGACTTGGTGAGAAACATTCTCGCCTCGACCGCGACGGGTGAAGAGGTTTCGACGTCGGGTGACTCTTTTTTTATCGCGTTCGCGACACCATCAGAGGCCGTAACTTTCGCCTTGCGTATGCAAACCCGGCTCGAAGATCTGAATGAGGCTGAGGGTACCGACATCCAAGACCGGATCGGCATCCATGTGGGTGAGGTCTATGCCGATAGCGCCAAGGTCGCCGGCAAGACGTTCGATTTCAACGGAATACAGGTCGATACGGCTGCGCGCATCATGTCGTTAGCGCAGGGCAGACAAATATTGATGTCGCGTTTCGCTTATGACAACGCCTATCAGATGCTCAACGGTTACGAAATCGATGGAATCCCCGAAATCGAGTGGCGTAACCACGGCTTGTACGAGGTCAAAGGCGTCGAGGATCCCGTCGAAATTTGCGAGGTCGGTGAGCCCGGCTTTGCACCGTTGAAGCCGCCACCGGACTCCGAAAAGGCCAAGCGCGCAAGTAGCGGTCGACGCTAGAGCAGCATAGCCCGAGCAAGTTCTCGGGCGCGTGATTGAATTTCAGTCGGAAAACGCTCGATTAATTGAGCATCGATCGGCGCAGCGAGATCAATCGACTCGGTGTGCGCGCGAATTTCATCACGTGGCACTTGCTTTGCTAAATGGTACGACAGCGGTGACTGACGAACGTCGAATTCCACTTTGCCCGTGGCGCCTGCGACCAAAACATCGTGTGCGGTCATGCTGCTTGCGGTGACTGCTGCGCGCGGTGCGGATTTCAGACGCGCGGGAATAAACGCGCGACAACCAAAGTTATCGACCGATTCAATCAACGCGATGGCCAAGACTTTAGTGTGCATTATCTCTGCAATGACTTCGAGATTGCCCGCTGTCGCTGCGATCCTGTGCTGGTGATCAGACTGAATCGGTTCGCCATCGTATTGCTTGAACACGCTCGGAGCTGAGAGTGATGACAGAAATCGCGTCATTTTCTGCAGCGTCTGACGATAGCTCGTGACACTAACTGATCCGCCGGACCTCAGGTCAGTCGATGACTCGTACATCAGACCCCAAGTGTCATCAAGGAACGCGATGAGATCTGCCTCTCCAAAACTACGTACATCTCGATTGGCAATGCGCACCGCTCGACGGATATGCGAGCGCATATCTGCCTCATCAATCTGGAGTTGATGCTGATGACTGATATCTTTAAGCGCTGCGAGGTAGCCCGCTGTAATTGATTGGGCGTCCTTTCGAAAAGGCACTGTGGCTTCGATTCCGAGAGCTATGGCAGCCAAGTGCTCTACATCGAGAAGATCACTCAACGCCTTGCAGGCGATGACCGCGCTCAAGAACTCGTTCTGGCCAGTAAACGGCGAAAGAACATGATTTTCTTTAAAGTTGAAGCATCGCTTGACGATTCCAAAGATATGGTCGTTCTGTGCTTCTGTCGAGTCCAATAGATAAAACTCGCCACGGTCGTTCTTACTCACTAGACCCGTGAGGTATATGTCACAGTCTGGCGGCAAACCACCGTCGACTCCCGCCTGAACGACATCATGAAATAGCCCGATGATCGTATCGAGGGGGTCGTTGGAGTCCGCCACCATCAAGGCGTGTGGAAGATCATGGTAATGACGGCTCGGAAGTGTCATCGAAACATCGACCAGCTGAACAAGTCGCTGTAAGCGATCGGGAGCGCACTGCGGTGCGAGATGGGCGAGAGCCCACCGCAGCGTCTTTTGGCAGGAGAGTTTATCGGTCATTTTTCCTTCATCACCCAGACGCCGTTCCATTCGCCCGCCGGCGGATGCGCTTCGAGATAGTCGCAGCGGTCAATGTACGTTCGAGAGAGATGATCTTCTGGATTGAGCTTCAAGCAGAGGCTAAAACCTTCTCTTGCCTTACTCCAGTCGCCGCCTCGATACGCTTGCATCGCGTCGCCAAAGCGCGTGATAACATCGATCATGTTGGGGAAGGTTTTGTTGTCATGATAATCGAGAACTTCGTACACACGGACTGGTTGAGTTTTTCCTTTGACTACAACGAGATCGATGTCTCGGTATCGATAGGTTCCTTTTAACTTCAGGATAGTCGATTCACTGGCGAGAATATGTGCCGAGTATGCTTTGCAAGCGCTCTCAAGCCGCGCCGCCAAATTCACTCCATCGCCGATGACTGTGTAGTCCATACGCTTGGGTGAGCCGATATTGCCCGAGACGACCGTATCGGTATTCAGACCGATTCCCATATCCACCGTCTTCAGACCTTTTTCTCGTCGGATCGCATTCCAATCCCACATCTCGCGAATCATCGAGATGGCCGCCTTCATTGCACGGTCGGGATCGTCTTCGTGAGGCGCCGGAAGACCGAAGCACGCCATGATGGCATCACCGATGAACTTGTCGAGCATGCCGCCTTGACGATTGATGCACTCAACCATGAGCGTGAAATACTCGTTGAGGAACGAGACAGTTCCCTGCGCGCCGTACTCTTCAGTGATCGTTGTGAAGCCGCGAACATCCGTGAACATGATCGTCGCTTCTTTGTTGGCGCCACCAAGCAGATCGGAGCCGCCACCTTCGAGCATTTGTGCCGCGATAGCTGGATCCATGTAGCGGGACATGGTGGACTTCATGCGCTTTTCGGAGCTGATGTCTTCAAACATCAGCATTGCGCCGAGCTCTTTGTCGTTATCAGCAGAGCGTAGCGGCATCACACTGACATTGACGGATCTTTCAGCACCGTTCAGTGTCAGTTGTGCATCAGGAAAATAACCACTTTCTCCGGTCTCCTTCGCCGACGCGATGCTGTCATTGAGCCATGCGCTGTTCTCACCTAGCAGCTCGGTTAGAGGCTTGCCGATGACCGCGTTACTTTTGGCATCCCATATCTTCAGCCCAGCAGCGTTGCAGGTCACGACCTTGCCAGCGGCATCCAGCGTGATCACGCCGTTAGACATGCTCTGCAAGATGCTGTCGTTGTAGCTCTTGACGCGCTGCACATCGTCGAACAATTTCGAGTTCTCGAGCGCGATAGCTACCTGTGCCGTAAAGGCTTTCAGACGTTGCTCGTCCTCTTGCGTAAAGACGCCCGTTTCCTTGTTGAGAACCTGAGTGACGCCGATGATGACTCCGTGTTTGTTGAGAATGGGAGCGCACAGAATCGAGCGGGTAAAAATCCCGTTTGACGATCAAACGAGGGGTTAAAACGCAGATCTGCATAGGCGTGTGGGATGTTGAGCGATTGGCCGCTGGTGAAAACTTCGCCCGCGATACCGAGATGTGATGGGAAGCGAATTTCCGCTATTTCTCCACCAGCCGAAACGCGCGAAAAGAGAGTTTTGGTCGTCGCGTCGAACATGAAGATGGTCGCTCGCTCAGCGCGGAGCATCTTGGTTGTCTCGGCGACGACTCGCTGCAACAGTCGAGAAAGATCGAATTCCTGGTTGATCTCCGATACGAGACCGATGAACTTCATCTCTTTCTGGCGCAACTTTTCCGTGCGTTCGATGAAGTGCAGGCTGCTGAGCGCGATGGCTGCTTGCGAGGTCATGTCTTGCAGCAACTCGAGGTCATCTGCGGTGAATGAGCCCGTGTTCTTGTTCAAGCATTGCATTGCGCCGATGACTTCGCCCGAAGCGAGCCGGATTGGAACGCAGATGATGTTGCGTGTTTTGTAGCCGGTCCAGTCATCGACCTGGCGGTTGAAGCGAGCGTCGGAGTAAGGGTCATGGGTGATCACCGACTCACCGGTCTGAAAGACATACCCGGCAAATCCTGAGGTATTCAGTATTCGAATCTCCCGAACCAAATCGCCTTGTGCTACTCGGGAGTACAACTCGCCGGTCTCAGAGTCATTGAGAAACAATGTTCCGCGATCACAATCGAGCGCGCGAGCGGTGATATCTACGAGCGTGCGCAACACGCTAACGAGGTCATTAGCTGCAGCACAGCGTGCAGAGACTTCGAGCAGCGTCTCCGCCCGTCGCAGAGCGACCGATTTGGAGAGCTTTTTCTTCCGCGCCGGTTTTCGTTTTTGAGTGTCGGTATTCACTTGCGTTTTTCCAGTTCGAGTCGGAGCAGTTTGACTTGCTCCATGAGGTGAGTTCGCTCGAGTGCGAATCCAGACTCCTGCCGAGTCAAGGCCGCTTGATGAGCTACGCGCAGGCCATCCATCTCGATACGCATCGAGTCGATGGTGTCGCGTAGTTGTTTCGCTTCGGCCGCACCGCGCGCCTTTTCTGCTTGGGTTTCCGCGCGACCTTGCGCAGCGGTCTCCTCGAGGTTACGTCGCAGGCTATCGATCGTCTTGCGAAGCTCGGAAATTTGATTCGCAAAGTGCGTTTCGGTGGCTTGAACATTGGCGCGCCCGACCGCAGCAGCGTTTTCGAGTTCGGTGCGCAAGCTTGCGACCGTATCCTGCAATTGGAGATGAATAGCGCGCAGTGATGACAGCTCTGTATTCGAGATCGATTCCATATCAGCTAATTTATCCTTGCAATTCTCGATACATGCGTAGGTACTCGCGCGCAGAACTATCCCAACCGAAGTCCTGAGTCATGGCGGTCATCATCATCTGATGCCAGCGACTCTTGTCGCGGTATACGTGCGTCACGTGTTGAACCACGTCGGATAGCGACGTGAAATGCTCGTCAAACACGAAGCCGGAATGGTGATCGACCGTATCGGCTAAGCCGCCGACAGATTGCACGACCGGCAGGGTCCCGTAGCGTTTAGCGTAAAGCTGAGTTAGTCCGCACGGCTCGTGACGCGAGGGCATCAGCAGAGCATCGCCGCCGGCCATCGATAGATGAGCGAGTGGTTCGGAATAACCGATGTGGATACCGACTTGCCGAGGAAAGCGATCTTGAAGTTGTCGGAACTGCCACTCCAAGTGACCATCGCCGCTGCCGACGAGCACGAGTTGCGCGCCCGCTGCGACGAGCGTCTCGGTCGCATCGACGATCAAATCGAGACCTTTTTGCCAGTTCAGGCGACTTACGATAACGAAGACAGGGCCTGAAGCGTCGTCTGCCAGCGAAAAATGCTGGCGAAGTTTTGCTCGGCAGACGGCTTTCCCAGATAGGTCATGCTGATCGTACCGAGTAGGCAGCTGTGCGTCGTTGCGGGGATCCCAAGTGCCGAAGTCGACCCCATTGAGGATGCCAACCAACCTGTCGTTGCGAGACCGCAGGACCGCATCGAGGCCGCCACCATGTTTTCCGTGACTGATTTCCTCCGCGTAAGTTGGGCTCACTGTCGTGACGCGATGGGCGAGCAGCATGCCTGCCTTCAGGAAACAGAGATCGCCAAAGAATTCAAGGGGCCCATAAGGCGCTGCAAGCCAATGAGGCAGCCCGAGTCGGCCATAGTCATAGGGGGGGAAGCGGCCCGGATAGTCGATGTTGTGGACCGTAAAAACCGTTATGACGGGCGGCCATGTTTCAGTTAGATAGGCGTGTGCGAGCGCAGGGTGCCAATCATGAACATGCAGCACATCGGGACGCCATTGGCGATCTAGCTCACCGGCAGCAAGCTTGGCTGCTGCCCAGCCGAGCATCGCGAAGCGCAGCAAATTGTCGTTCCAGTCGCCGCCATGAGGGTGGGAATAGGGATTGCCTGGGCGCTGAAACAGCGCGGGTGCATCAACGACATAAACAGCAGTTTTACGTCCCGGAAGCGAGCCGTACAAAACCCGCATCGTCGCCGTACCAAACAAACCCGCCGCTTCATATACCGGCGTCGCGTTTTCCAGCGCAGCCATGATTGCGGGAAATCCCGGAACGATGGTGCGTGCATCAACGCCAATATTTGCGAGCGCTTCTGGCAGTGCTGCAGCGACGTCGGCAAGGCCGCCGGTTTTCACCCACGGGAACAATTCCGTCGTGGCATGCAGTACGCGAGTCATATGTCTAGACGATCGATCATCGCTTGGGTGATCAGAGTAATGCCGTTCTCACTACGCACGAATCGTCTTGCATCCATCTCTGGATCCTCGCCAACGACGAGTTCGGGCGGCACCTGACAGTCGCGATCGACGACGACCCGACGCAGTCGAGCAGCGCGACCAATTTGTACGCCCGGGAGCACCACACCGAACTCCACGACTGCATTGGAGTGCACGCGAACGCCGGAGAACAGCAGCGAGCGTTCGACCGTGCCAGAGACGATACACCCACCCGACACGAGAGATTCGATTGCAATACCGCGCCGCTCGTCTGAGTTGTGTACGAATTTTGCGGGCGGTAACTGCGGCTGATAAGTCCAGATCGGCCATCGGTCGTCGTACAAATTCAGTAAGGGAACGGTGGCTGTTAAATCAATGTTGGCATCCCAATAAGAATCGAGTGTACCGACGTCGCGCCAATACGGTTCTGAATTCACACCGCGATTGACTGCGCTGCTCTCAAAACGATGGGCCACCACCCGACCTTCGCGTACTAGTCGCGGAATCAAGTCGCGACCGAAGTCGTGAGTCGACGCAGGGTCCATCGCATCACGCTCAAGCTCGGCAAGTAGGAATGCAGTATCAAAGATATAAATTCCCATCGAAGCAAGTGACCGATGGGGGTTGTCTGCCAATGTCGGTGGATCATGCGGCTTCTCGACAAAGTCAGTTACAGAGTCATCGTTGCCGATATGAAGAATTCCAAAACCAGAGGCTTGCTCTTTAGGAACTTCGACACAGGCAACGGTACAGCCGCGGCCATGCTCGACATGGTGTGCCAAGGCGATTGCATAGTTCATCTTATAGATGTGATCGCCAGCCAAAATAATAGTGTAGTCACAATTGAAGCTTTTAATTACTTCCTGATTTTGGTGGACCGCATCGGCAGTCCCTTGATACCAGACATCACTGCCCATTCTTTGATTGGCAGGCAGAACCTGTACGAATTCATTGAGCTCGCCACGCAAGAAGCCCCACGCCATTTGGATGTGTCTGATAAGGCTATGACTTGTGTACTGCGTGAGTACCGCAATGCGCCGCACGCCCGAGTTGATAGCGTTTGAAAGCGCAAAGTCGATGATTCGGAATTTGCCGCCGAAATAGACGGCGGGTTTGGAGCGCTTGAGGGTCAGGTCGAGCAGGCGACTGCCTCGGCCGCCTGCAAGCACGATCGCGGCGGTGCGACGCGGCAGATCGAGACTGGCCACGACATCGTTGCGAATCACTGCAAAAACCTCCGCTCCAACTTTCTAGTTGAATTAATCCGTATTGGAGCGATGCTAGCAGGCCATAACACGCCGGATTCTTCAACGGGGTCTGCTCTTCTGAGGATGACAACATGATGAAGTGGAATTGGTCTGAGTATCTGAGTGAGTTTTTTGGCACTGCGATCATGATGGCGATCGGTATTGGTGCTGTGGTGTTCATGTGGTCGGAGGGCAGTGTGATGGCTGAGGTCATTCCCTCCGAGCCTTGGCGTCGGCTAGCGACAGGCGTTCTCTTTGCTGGCGGTGGTACCGCAGTCGTGTTGTCACCCTTGGGGCAGCGTAGCGGTGGTCATCTCAATCCGGCGATGACTTTTGCGTTTTGGTTACGCGGCAAAATCACCCATAGAGATGCGGCGATGTATTCGCTAGCCCAGATTTTGGGTGCTGTACTCGGCGTTTTGGTGGTCGGCGCTGTCGCTAGTGAAGCGGCTGCGACGGTAAATCTCGGCATGACGGCACCCGGCGCTGGTTACTCGGCGTCCGTCGCCTTGGCGGCCGAGCTGATTATCACTTTCTCGTTGATATTCCTCGTTTTTTGGGCGGTCGATCGCCGCGCAATTGCGCGCTATACGCCCTATCTAGCGGGCGTTCTGATCGCCGTGTTGGTAATGATCGAAGCGCCGATCTCGGGGACGAGCTTGAATCCGGCGCGCAGCCTCGCGCCCGCAGCTCTGATGGGGATGTTCGAGCACCTTTGGTTGTATTTCGTCGGACCCATGGCCGGAGCGGTTCTCGCTGTTGCGGTGTATCGCGGCATCGGTGGCGAGAGGACGGCGACGGGTTGCGCCAAGTTGCATCACACGGATCAATATCCTTGCCTTTTCGAGGGCTGCGGCTATCGACGAGTGCCAGCAGGCGCCGTATTGGTGCAAGAAGGAGCAGAGCCGGATCGCGCCTATGTGATCCGGCGCGGTGAAGCCGAGGTGCGAAAAGTGCAAAAAGATGGAAATTACGCGGTCATTGCGCGGCTCGGCCCCGGCGATTGGGTCGGTGAAATGGGCTTGCTGCTCGATTTGCCCCGATCAGCCTCTGTTGTGGCGATGACCGATCTGGAGGTTGAACCGCTGACGCGCCAAAATTTTGAGCACCTGATTGGTGCACACCCCGACGAGGCGTTACGGTTAATGAAGCAGTTGGCTAGTCGGTTGTACGAGGCGGACCAACGGCAGACCATTTAATTGCAGACTCGTGCCCAAACAATGATCGCTGCTCAAATCGTCATCAGAATTTAACTTCCTCCCGCTTGTTTTCATTCCGGAAACGATCCATTCTGGAAGGGTATACAAGGGGTCTAGGTGGCCCCGCAGCAATAACAACAACGACGAATGACCGGCCGAAAAGAGCTGGCGCGACGTTCTGACTGGGGGGTGAGATGGGTAAATCCAAGCAGACAGCCGAGCATGAACGGCTGTCACAAGCCCGTGGTGGTTCTCCGTGGTACCGATGGGGTCCGTATCTAAGCGAGCGTTCTTGGGGAACGGTTCGCGAGGACTACAGCGCCAACGGTGCCGCTTGGAATCATCTAACCCACGACATGTCGCGCAGCAAGGCTTACCGCTGGGGCGAGGATGGCCTTGCTGGCGTATCCGACCAGTACCAGTTGTTGTGCTTTTCTTTGGCGCTGTGGAATGGCCGCGACCCGATTTTGAAGGAGCGCCCGTTCGGTTTGATCCCAGCCGAAGGCAACCACGGCGAAGATCTCAAGGAGTACTACTTTTACATCGACAGTACTCCGACCCACAGTTACATGAAGTACTTGTACAAGTACCCGCAAGCGGAGTACCCGTACGAGTGGTTGGTGCGAGAAAACGCGAGTCGTCAGGGTCGAGGCCCTGAGTTCGAACTGCTTGATACCGGCACCTTCGACGAGGACCGCTATTTCGACGTCTTCGTCGAGTACGCGAAAGAGGGTCCAGAAGACCTTTGCGTTCGCGTCGAAGTCTGCAATCGTGGTCCAGATGACTCGGAAATTCACCTGATTCCGCAGCTGTGGTTCCGCAATATTTGGAGCTGGGATGCGAACAAGAAGCGTCCGCCGAATATCAAACTTGGCGCAAAGCGCGGTAAGCAGGTTCGCCTCGTTGCCGATGACAGTGAAGCCGACGGCCTCACCAATTTGCCCTTCAAGTATCAGCTCGGCAAGCGCTATTTGTCAGCCGAGGCTGATGGCGAAGCGCTGTTCACGGATAACGAATCAAACGTCGAGCGTTTATACGGCGTGATGCCCGAGAACGGTCGGCGTTTCTACAAGGATGCGTTCCATCGTCACATCATTCACGGTGAAACGGCAGCGACCAACCACGATCAGGAAGGCACGAAAGCCGGTATCCATTATCGCCGTGTTGTTCCAGCACGCGGTTCCGTGGTGTTCCATTTTCGTTTGTCTGATGACGGCAACGCGTCGCTGAGTGATGTTGACTCGGTGATGACCCGCGCGCGGCGTGAGGCGGATGAGTTCTATCAGACCATCCATCCCAAGGGCGCGACAGAGGATGAGTGTCGCATTCAGCGCCAGGCTTTTGCCGGCATGATGTGGTCGAAGCAGAACTATATTTTCGACGTCGAAAAATGGTTGAAGGGCGATAACCCGAACCTGCCACCGCCGGAGTCTCGCAATCACATTCGCAATCAGCACTGGCGTCATCTGAACTCGATGCGCGTGCTGTCGATGCCCGACAAATGGGAATATCCGTGGTTCGCTGCGTGGGACCTCGCATTCCACACCGTGGCAATCGCAATCATCGATCCGGACTTCGCCAAACAACAACTTTGGTTGATGTTGTTTGAGCAGTTCCAGCATCCGAACGGGCAGATTCCCGCGTACGAATGGGAATTTTCGGACCTGAATCCGCCGGTACATCCTTGGGCCGTCTGGCGTGTCTACAACATGGATCGTATTCGTTCGGGCACGGCCGATCGCGCCTTCCTCGAACGCTGCTTCCACAAGTTGCTGATCAACTTCGCTTGGTGGATCAACAAGGTCGATAGTCGCGGCAACAACGTCTTCGAAGGCGGATTCCTCGGACTCGACAACATCACGTTGTTCGATCGTTCGGAGAAACTGCCAGGTGGCGCAGTGCTCGAGCAGTCCGATGCGACCGGTTGGATGGGTCTGTTCTGTCTGAACATGATGCGTATCGCGCTCGAGCTCGCAAAAGAGAACAAGACCTACGAGAGCCTCGCGACCAAGTTCTTCCAGCACTACGTCTACATCGGTGCGGCGATGAAGCGTCAGGGTGGGCGTGACCACGATTTGTGGGACGACACCGACGGCTTCTTCTACGACGTGCTGCGTTACCCGGATGGTCACTACGAGAAGATCCGAGTTCGCTCCATGGTCGGACTCATTCCGATGTATGCCGTCGAGCGGCTCGAGACCGACTGGCTGAAGCAGTTCCCGGAGTTCAGCTCGAATCTGAACTGGTTCATGAACAACCGTACTGAATTGGTTGGACGCTGTATTTCTCGCATTGCCAATCCGGAAGGCGAGACGTTGGCGATGACCATCGTCGATCGTCAGCAACTTGAGCGCATGCTGCAGTGGCTGTGCGATCCAGAAGAATTCATGTCGGATTACGGTCTGCGCAGTCTCTCGCGGGCGCACCTTGCGCATCCATTCCGTTTGGGCGGTAACGAGGTGGGTTACGAGCCGGGCGAAGCCGACTGCAAGATCAAGGGCGGCAACTCGAACTGGCGTGGACCGATTTGGTTCCCGACTGCCTTCCTCATGATCGAATCGCTACGCAAGCTCGCCAAAGCTCACGGTAACGATCTGACGATCACTGATCGTTACGGCAAGACGTGGACGATTGACGATATTGCACGCACGCATGCGAATCGACTGATCGCGGTGTTCGCGCGCGATGCGAATGGTCGACGGCCCGAGTACGGCAATATCGAGAAGTTCCAGTCGGATCCTCACTGGCGCGATTACCTCACTTTCCACGAGTACTTCCACGGCGATACGGGCGTGGGCCTCGGTGCATCCCACCAAACGGGTTGGACTGGCCTTGTCGCTTCGTTGATCGACGAATGGCGTTCCCACTGATTTAGCTGCTCAGACAGCAGGAGTCTTTTCATGTCATACCAACCTTTGAAAGGTCAGAAAGCGCTCGTTACGGGTGCAAGTTCCGGTATCGGTGCCGGTGTTGCCATGGCGCTCGGTCAGGCCGGTGCCGACGTGGTCGTTAACTACGCCGGAAATGCAGCCGGAACCGTGCCGGTGATCGCTGCAATCGAAGCGGCCGGTGGTCGTGCTATCGCGGTGCAGGCTGACGTCTCTGACGAGGCGCAAGTCGAAGCGATGTTCGACAAGATGATGGCGGAGTTCGGCGGCGTCGATATTCTGGTGAATAACGCTGGTCTACAGCAGGATGCCGCGTTTCACGAGATGACCTTGGCGCAGTGGAACAAGGTCATGAACGTCAACCTGACGGGTATGTTTCTCTGCAGCCGTCGCGCGGTGCGCGAAATGATGAAGCGCGGCGTTCAGCCGGGTGGATCGTCAGCTGCCGGCAAGATCATCTGCATGTCTTCGGTGCACGAAGTCATTCCCTGGGCTGGTCACGTGAACTACGCCGCATCGAAAGGTGGCGTGAAATTGTTCATGCAGAGTCTGTCGCAAGAAGTGGCGCCGCTAAAGATTCGTGTGAACTCGATCGGCCCGGGCGCTATCGCTACGCCGATCAATCGTCCGGCTTGGGAAACACCCGAAGCGCTCGAGAAACTGCTCGAGTTGATTCCGTACGGACGCGTCGGTCAACCGTCTGATATCGGCAAAGCGGCCGTGTGGTTGGCATCCGATGATTCAGATTACGTCAACGGCCAGACGATTTTCGTCTGCGGTGGCATGACGCTCTATCCGGAGTTTGCAGACGGCGGTTGAGATGACGACGAAGGTCGCGATTGCAGTAGTAGGGTCTGGGCCGGGTGGGCTGAGTGCAGCTGCCCGGGCGGCTGAGGTTGGCGTTTCGCATGTGCTGCTCGAACAAACGACGGCACACTCGAACACCATCCAGAAGTACCAGAAGGGCAAGCATGTCATGGCTGAGCCCAACATCCTCCCTCTGCGCAGTCCGATGCGATTCGAAGCGGGTACTCGCGAAAAGATCCTCGGCGAATGGGCCGAGGGTCTTGCCGAGCATAAGGTCAACATTCGCTACGGCTCTGAAGTCGTCGGTATCAGCGGCGCGAAAGGCGACTTCCACCTCAAATTGCAGGATGGGAGTGAAGTGCTCGCCGAGAACGTCATTCTCGGTATCGGACTGCAGGGTAATCCACGTCGTCTGGGTGTTCCGGGCGATGGTCTGCCTTGTGTGCAGTACACGCTCGATGACCCCGACGAATACAAGGGCGAAACGATCGTCGTCGTCGGCGCTGGTGACGCAGCCATCGAGAATGCCGTGGCATTGTCGAAACAAAACACGGTCTATCTCGTCAATCGATCGGGCGAGTTTTCGCGCTGCAAAGACGGCAACCTCGCGCTGATTCTGAAGACTGTCGAGGCGGGTAAGGTCATCTGCCTGTACTCGACGCAATGCGCCGCTTTGAGCGAGACGCCAGGTGGCGCAAAGCCGTACTTGTTATCTTTGAATACTTCGACGGGCGAAATGCAGTTGCCCTGCGATCGCATCATCGCGCGTCTTGGCGCAACGCCGCCGCGCAAGTTCGTCGAATCTTGCGGGATCAAGTTTCCCTCGAACGACCCCTCATCGCTACCAGTGCTCTCGACATCGTACGAGTCGAATGTTCCGGGGCTCTACGTGATCGGCGCTTTGGGCGGATATCCGCTCATCAAGCAGGCGATGAACCAAGGCTACGAAGTCGTCGAATTCATTCGTGGTAATCCAGTCGCACCGGCCGA
>Ga0172372_10007840_pt1 | contig 14258 bp, 11 predicted proteins | sample LakKiv5m_2_FD_114544 | JGI IMG/M metagenome (GOLD analysis project Ga0172372, IMG submission 114544) | Freshwater microbial communities from Kabuno Bay, South-Kivu, Congo - kab_092012_9.5m | ecosystem: Environmental > Aquatic > Freshwater > Lake | place: Democratic Republic of the Congo...
CACTTCCGCTCGCCCCCGTCATCGGTTTGGGCATGAACGACGCAAACAACCCCTGGGCGGGAGCGAGCGACCGGAGCACCTGCCGCATGGTGATGAGCGCATCGGCCGCAGCCAAACCAGAGTCGAGCTGCAGGTCGATTTCGTGCTGACCGACCGCTCCTTCGTGATGCGTTGCATCCACCGCAATGCCAAATGCGCGTAGCGCTTTCACGATTTGACGACGAAACCGGGTGTAACTGTCGTTGGTGGTGTCAAAATACCCCACCGTATCGTTGGGGATGAGCTCGGGACGCCCGTGTTCATCGGCCTTAAACAAAAAGAACTCGACTTCGGCACTCAAGCGGTAGACAAATCCCATGGCCGCTGCTTCTTCGACGGCACGACGCAACACCCGCCGCGGGTCACCCGCATAGGGGCGACCATCGGGTGAGCACACATCACAGATGAGGCGTGCAGTGGTCATGCCCGCATCGGTGTCCCACGGGATTATGGCAAACGTGCTCCGGTCGGGGATAAGGTACATGTCGGTCTCGGCTACACGGGTCGGGCCTTCGAGTGCCGATCCATCGAACCAAGCCCCGTGATCGAGACAATCAGCCAACATGGTCGCTGGAATGGTCACGTTTTTGAGCATCCCAGCGATATCGGTGAATTGCAAGCTCACGAATTCTACATGCTGCTCTGTGGCGATCCGCAAAATATCGTCGTTGGTCATGCTCACCTCTCCCTCCCCACACGCTCATCTACCAACACCACCTGGAGCTGGTACTCACCACCCTGGGCGTTCTCGGCGATTTCATCCACCTCAATACGCCCGGTCGCATCACTCGTCACCTGCAACACGCCCACAGCCACGGCTCCCGGCGTCATCTGCACACGCATGTCCGCCGTAGCCACTGCAAACGTGCCGCGCTGGAGTTGCCCCTGAATGTGGAGCTCATAGGCCGCCTGTGGGTACGCAACGGTCAGCGTGCGGGTGGTACGCCCCTCCGAGCTAACAAAGCGCACGGCAAGCGCAGTCTCGGCACCACGCGCATCGGTAAGCACCACGACCTGCTCGCCTGCCCGCAAGGCACATGCCACACAGCACGGGAGCACCACCCACACCCACAACCACCGCCTAGCCATACGACTCAGGGCGGGAACTCGCAGTCAGGGTTTCGCTGACAGGAATTTGTTGCACCTGCAACCCCTTGCGATCGATGCGAATCTTGAGATTGGTCTCACAGTCAGCACACACCACCACCGTGTCAGTTGGTAGGTAGACCGACACCGCCAACGATTGTGCACATACCGGGCACTTCACGATTTCTACCGCCATAGGAGATACCTCATTCTCGTACATCAAAAAGAGCATTCACAAACGTGTTCGCATCGAACATGACCAAATCGGTCATTTTTTCACCCGTGCCGATATAACGGATAGGGCGCTCGATATCTTGCGCAATGGCAAACGCAATGCCGCCTTTGGCAGTGCCATCCATTTTGGTAATCGCAACTGCGGTCACATCAACCGCTGCGGCAAACGCTTTGGCTTGCAAGACGCCGTTTTGACCAGTCGTCGCATCAATGACCAAGATGACTTCGTGTGGTGCATCGGGAATCTTGCGCCGAATAATATTGCGGAGCTTGGTCAGCTCTTGCATCAAGTTGATTTTGGCGTGCAAACGGCCCGCCGTGTCAACAATGAGCACCTCACGTTGCTCCGCAAGTGCCTGCTCGACCGCTTCGTACACGACCGCTCCCGGGTCAGACCCTTGCCCGCGGGTCACCACTGGCACGCCCGCTCGTTGGGCCCAAGTCTCAAGTTGCTCGGTGGCAGCCGCCCGGAACGTATCGCCGGCCGCCAACAACACCGACCGCCCATGTCCCATATAACGATGCGCCAATTTCGCAATCAACGTGGTCTTGCCGGCTCCATTCACACCAACCACCAACACCACATGCGGCGTACTCGGAGCGGGGGCAGGGCGTTCTTGATCGGTCAACACCCGCACCATTTCCGCATGCAACATGCGCTTTGCCTCGGCCGGATCTTTGACGTTGTGGCGACGCACCCGGTCTTTGACCCGGTTGACCAAGTAGAGCGTCGTTTCGACGCCCACATCTGCCTGCACCAACAACGCTTCGAGGTCCTCCCAGACTTCGTCGGTAATCTGCGAGCCACCAAAGAGTTGTGTAATTTGCTGAAAGAAGCCCTGACGGGTCTTCTGGGCAGCCTGCGTGATTGCCGTGGCCTCTTGGGCGGCTTCGGCATCGGTGCGCGGTGCATCACTGCCCCGTTGAAACAATCTATCAAATATCGACATGCGTGCTTCCTTGTTTAGGCGTCAAAAAACCGCACCACCCGATCGGCCACGTATTCGACTTCTGCATCGCTCAAATCGGGGAAATTGGGCAACGACAACACGGTCGTCGCGAGGTGCTCACTCACCGGCAACCCGTGCGCAGGCGCATAGTGGCGGTACGGGGTCTGGTGATGCGTGGCAAGCGGATAATGAATGTCACTGCCCACACCGTGCTGGCGCAGATACTCTGCGAGCGCATCACGGCGCTGACTGGTAATCACATACAGGTGAAACACCGCTTGTTGTTGCGCCGGAACAACCGGTGTCTGCACGGGAGCCGCCGCAAGTCGCTCGTTGTAGTAGGCGGCAATATCGGCACGGCGTTGATTGCGAGCCGTCAAATACGTGAGCTTTACACTGAGCATGGCGGCTTGTAGCTCGTCAAGTCGTGAATTGATGCCACTCACCGCGCCAGTATGATACTTGCGCTCCCAGCCGTATTGGCGGAGCTGACGCACGGCGTGGGCCACATCGGCGCGCCCAGTGGTAATCGCGCCACCATCGCCAACGGCGCCAAGATTCTTGGTCGGATAAAAACTAAACGCAGCAGCGTCACCCATGCTCCCCGCTCCCTGTGTCCCCAAACGGGCACCGTGCGCTTGAGCCACATCTTCAACGACTGCCAACCCGTGACGCGTTGCAATCGCCATCACCGCCGGCATATCGACCATGACTCCGTAGAGATGCACTGGCAAAATCGCCTTGGTCTGCGGAGTAATTGCTGCTTCGAGCAGGGTGGCGTCAAGCACCCGTGTGGTTTTGTCGACATCCACAAATACTGGACGTGCGCCCAAGGCCACGATGGCTGCCACTCCAGGCACCCCCGCATTGGCCACCGTGATGACTTCATCGCCAACACCGACCCCCAAGGCCTGCAACGCTAGTTGGATGGCCTCGGTGCCGTTGGCCACACCGAGGCAATATGGCACACCCACGTAGGTCGCAAATGCTTGCTCGAATTCCGTCACTTCGGGACCGAGTATGTAGTAGCCACTCGCCAGCACCCGCGTCGTGGCGGATACGAGCTCAGTGTGGATGGCGTCGTGTTCGCGTTTAAGGTCGTTGAAGGGCACGTTTCGCATCGCATTGGCCTAATCTGCAGTCTTCTCACTAGCGATTATAGCAGATTCATCCGGACTAGCGGGCACGTCCAAGCATGCGATAGCCAATACCACGTACATTTTCAATAGCAACAACATCTACCCCTGCATGGCGTAGTTTGCGCCGTAAATGCGACACATGCACCCACAAGTACTGTACTTCTTGTCCATAATGCCCACCCCATACTGCATGGAGTAATTGCTCGTGCGTAACAATTTGGCCCACATGTCGCATCAATACGACCAATAAGCGAAACTCGATGGGTGTCAACTCAATACGTTGCGTTCCAACTGTCACTTGGCGTCGCGCCAGTACAATCTCCAAATTCCCAATCACCAATGCGCTTTGTGGTACAGACAACAAGCCATTACGCCGCAACAGCGCTTGTACCCGCAAGCCAAATTCTTCGCCATGGAATGGGTAGACGATGCTGTCATCAACCCCTGCCCGCAAACTCGCAAGCATGTCTGCATCATCATGCTGCATGGTCACCATAAAGATCGGGATAGCCAGCCAGTTACGAATATCGCGCACGAAATCAAGCCCGACACGACTATTCACCGCTTGATTGAGCACAATCAAATCAAAAAATAACTGCTCGAGTTGCTGATAGGCTTCATGCACCGTGCGTACATGCACGACTTGATAGTCGTCTTGTGGCAGACTGTATTTGATTTGCGCCATGATTACCTCAACATCCTCAATCACCAAGATGCGAGCATGTTGTTGAATACGCCCTTGTAGCTGAAGCGGTGGCTCGGCCAAAGGCACCGTAAATTCCACTACACTGCCATCACGAGCAGGTGCTGCATACATACAAATGGTGCCACCATGTGCTTCTACGAAGTATTTACACATGGTCAAACCAAGACCGATACCAGTAGGATGTCCAGCTGATGGTGCCTGATAAAATCGCTCAAATACCCGTTGATACTCGTCATCATTCAACACTACCCCGTAGTCACGCACGGTGACCTTCACCCAGCTCTCTGCGAGCAGGCTCAAGGCGATTTCAATGCGACTATGTGGCGCATATCGTCGTGCGTTCTCAAAGATGTTTTCGAGCACTTGCTCGATACGCACCACATCAACTGCCACCAGTGGCAGGTGTGGTGAATCTTGCACATCCACAAAACGCACCCATTCTTCGTGTTGCCCAATGTAGCGGCGAATCAACAGTTGCATGTCGATGTGTTGACGTTGCAACCGCACCCCCTCACGCTCAATACGCGCAAAATCCAATACTCCATCGATAGCGTGTTGCAGTCGTTTCCCTTGATCGCGCACCAACGTCAATAACTCGTGTTGACGTTCATGGCCGGTACTTGCGGTTTCTTCTAATAGAGAGGTTGCGCCAAGAATGGCCATCAAGGGAGTACGCAATTCGTGGCTCATCATCCGTAAAAAATCAGACTGGAGATGGTCAAGCTCGTAGTGCTGGCGCATATCCTCCATGGCAATCACATACCCATAGGTGGTCGTATCATCGTCAACCGGCATCACCTGATACCGCACTGGCAAGCGCACATCATCTTGTTGATGCATGATTTCGGCATGATACGCATGATCGTGTTGCAACGCGACCATGACTGGTGATTCAGCAGGTTCGAGGCGGCGACCACCAATCGCATACTGAGCTTGGTGTGACAGATACTCTGCGATTGATTGACCAATCGAAAGACCTCGGTAGAGCTGGTATGCCTGTGGATTGCATTCAAGTACCGTCCCCTGCTTGTCGATGAGTAGAAGCCCAAAGGGAATAACTTCAAACATGGCTTCTATTCTGCGTTTTTCAATTTGCACCGTATGAAACAGCAACACATTGACCAACATCAGCCCAATCTGTTGTTTGATGTACGCTGAAACAAATTGATCGGTGGCGAGCACCCATGCGCACGACAACTGCATATGAAAGCCTGCAACGTGCATCACGTCGACGCGGTACTCAGCCCACGCCACCGGTTGCGCATCTGGGGCCGTGAACAGCACATTGTGCAAGGGATGCAGGCGATCTAGTTCCGCTATGCGTAGCGCATGTGCTGGAGCAGTTTCAATAATCGTGGCCTCATTTCCTCTGTCCATTGGGTTCATGATGACCAATCCAGGAATGGCTAGTTCTTGTTGCACAATCGCCACTACTTGGCGTATTTTTTGCAGGTGTGGCGGCAATTGATAGATGCGCATCATGATTTTTTGAATAATTTCAAATTGTTGGTTGCTTGCATGCAAGCCACGTACTCGCTCTGCCAAATCAGTAGCGAGATGTTGTGATTGAGTTTCTGCGTGCCGGAGTGCTTGCACAAGCCGCATTTGATGCACCACACCAACACCAGTGATGAATACGACTACCAACGCCATACTTACCAAGCCAGCATATACGTAGAGATGTTGCTCATTTTGACGACTGATTTCGTTCGACCACGTCTGTCGATGCACATGCACTTGCGTGCGAATGCGCGCAATCACGCTCCGGATTTCTTCGTACGAACGTTGGGCAGCGCCTTGAGCAAACGCGGCTTCTGCATCTGCCAAACGCCCTTGTATGACATATTCAACTTGCACATTCATGCGTGACTGCCGCCAAGTATCGACTTGGCCAACCAATACATCGATATCGGGCTGTAACGATGCTGCATGCTGACTCTCGTGTACGTGTTGTTGGAGCGCCTCAAATGCCACACGTTGGCGATCGCTCGCTTGATCATATTGCATGCGAAATATTTCGTTTTGCGTAATCAGCAATCCACGCACCGACACCCGCATATCTTGGAGTGCCAACTCCATTTCACTCAAATCAGCCAGCAATGCAGACAACACATACGTCTCTTGACGCATTTCGCTGATACGTGCACTATTTTGCGCAGGAATCACCAACAAACAGATCAAAATACCAATTAAACTCAAAAAACCAACGATGGTGCGGATATGTTCTGTTTGCGTACGCCGAAAACGTGCAAGCGTCTCCATCATTCATCTCCATACCACGTTATTGGCTCAACCTCGGAACGGTGAACACATACAATGCCGGTGTGCCACAGTCTGTAATAACCTGCCATGACGTTGCTTGTGCCGCATACGTGGTCGCGACCCACTCGAGTTCTGCCAAGCGCTCTGGAATTGCCACGTACACATGCGGCTCAGGCGATGTGCGTAGCGCATCCAAATCATTGAGTTCTTCAACATTGTAGTAGTCATTATCTGGTGCTAAAAAATCAATTGATTTCCACGGACCATAATAAAACATATTCGGATCACCAAAAACCACCACCGCGTGGTGCCGAATATCACCTTCAAATAAATAATTCCCCAGCAATCCTGCCTGTCGTGTGCGCAAGTCGTCACCATATCGACACACGCTGACGAGTTGTTCCTGATAGATGCGCATGTTTTGCATGGCAAATACGACCAACACCATGCCAATGATTGTCCATGCTCCCCGCCGACTCGACGTAGCACTGACCAGCTCAATCACCCACACATACACGTATGCCACGATGAGATACACCACAGGGAGCACCACAAGCAAACGATAGTGATATGTACTGAGGGGGATGGTCATGACCGCCAGCGCCGTCACACCTCCCCAAAACCACCCGAGCAAGAGCAGCATACGCCGCGTGTGCATCAAGTTATGCACCAATACCAACCCGACCGCAAATACTACTGCCGTGAGCGCATCCAACGTTGGCACTTGTGCCTGATAAAAGTCCTCAAATGGCCGCACAAAAAACGTAGACATGGCGAATTGATACATCTCAATAACAATACGCCACGGTGTCACGTTGCGTTGGGCTGCTTCCTGCCAAATCCATCCGGTCACGACCGATCCATCTGCACTCAAACGTGAAAAAAACTCCGTGGGGAAGTGCCACCCCCATACCAACATAGGCAATAATCCAACCATCGTCAAGCCGAGCATCCAGCCCGCAGTTGGCCAAACCGGCCGCATCTGCTGCGGATCCATCATGCTCCAGACAATCAACACTATCACTACCAATATCAACCAAACCCAACCATCCAAATACACATTTATATGCACATTCAACAGAAAACTCACGACCACCGCATGCCATAGCTGTGGCCGTTGACTCATCTGCCACACCACCAACAGTACGAGCGGAAGCAACGCCGTGGCATAAATATAGGACACAGCCACCTGGCGACTGAAATGTACATGCACATGTGCAAATGTAATCAAAACAGCGACGATTATCGCTGTTGATCGTCCAAAGACTACCCGCGCAAACGCATAGTTGGTAACAATCGCCACACACCCAGCAATGGCTGGGAATAGTCGTAAGCTCATCGAGTTCGCGCCAATTTGCTGAAACAACCAAGACATTACATACAAATAATTCGTTCCCACCCCACCAATCGCAGCAAATACGTAGATGAGCACTCCAAAGTCCTGCTCCATTCCTTGCGCCCACATCCCAATCAATCCTTCATCACCATTGATGATGGAAGGAACGATGCCCAAGTCCCGAAAGCGCAACACCGCCGCGATCCCAACAATAGCAGCCAACCCTGTTAGCTCGCGCCAATGCGGACAAATCCGCTCCAACCATGCCCGCCACGGCACCGTATGTGCGAGCAAAAGCCCCCACCCGAGCATCCATTCAATCAACACAATATTGGCATAGCGGTAACCAGCATCGGGGTTGGCATCAATGGCAGCAAACGTGATGTAGATATCGGACATTTGTACCCATTGACGGATGCCTACCACCACCAAGATTGTCACGCCAATATACACCAATGGCCGTTCCGACATGGACGTGTAGGGCACACGCATACCCCAAAATGTACGCTCTTCGAATTGACGCCAATCAAATAACCCCAATACCAAAAACACGAGAATGACCACCACAATGAGCTTGTCGTATATCAACAGCACATCAGCAGGTGACTGCACCAGCAAGAGGTAACAACTGATTTGCAGGATAATCCCCAGCCACAGCACGATCTCTGTGGCTGTGCGTGCGCTTACCCATGCCCGTATATCTTGGATGTTGCGGTGCCACCGTGATGTCATGTTGATAGAATCCCCGATTAATCGATAAATCACCACTTTCATCATGCAGGTTCACCTTTTTTCATTGCCTAAACGTTAGCGAGATTACCTAAATTTTTCCTAAAGATGACGGGTGACACCACACATTACGGTCTACAAGTCGGCATTCTATTGATTCGTGTTAAGATAGACCGGTCGAGCATCCACAGCATTCAGAAAGCGAACGATCGATGAAGCCCGTAGAATTCGTGTTGGTCGGAGCCGGGGCCCGCGGAGCAGATTCATATGCGCCCTATGCGCTCCAAGCGCCACAAGACGCCAAAATCATTGCAGTTGCTGAGCCCGATGCGCAACGCCGTGCCCGCGTAGCCGCACAACACGGGATTCCTGCACACCGTTGCTATGCATCGTATCAAGAGCTCTTTGCGGAACCGCGCCTCGCCGAAGCCGCTCTCATCTGCACCCAAGACAACATGCACGTGGAGCCTGCCGTGCAAGCCATGCGCCTCGGTTATCACGTACTCCTCGAAAAACCCATGGCGCCGTCGCCCCAAGAATGCACCCAACTCGTGATGGTCTCGGAGCAGACCAAACGCCACCTCGTGATTGGCCACGTCCTTCGCTATACCGATTTTTTTGCCGTCTTACACGACATCGTGACCTCCGGCCGCCTCGGCGACCTTATTACCGTCGCTCACCGTGAAAACGTGTCGCATTGGCACATGGCGCATAGTTTCGTCCGTGGAAACTGGCGCAATAAGGCCCTCTCAACGCCGATGATTCTGGCAAAGTGCTGCCACGACCTCGATATCATGGCGTGGAACATCAATCGCGAATGCTTGAAGGTCGCTTCGTTTGGCAATCTCAGCCACTACCGCGCCGAAAACGCCCCTGCGGGGTCCACCCAACGCTGCCTCGATGGATGTGCCGTTGAAGCAACCTGCCCGTGGTCGGCCAAACGCATCTACCTCGACCTCGAGCCGTTCCCCGATTTGCAACCACTCGCTCAGAGCCACGGCCAACTGCCCGATATGTGGCCGTTCAACGTACTCAGCTACGACACCAGTTATGCGGCCCGTGAGGCAGCCCTCAAAAACGGTCCCTACGGACGGTGCGTTTTCCATTGTGACAACGATGTGGTCGACCACCAAGTTGTGACCATGGAATTTGCGGGTGGACTGACCGCCTCGCTGACCATGCACGGCATGAGTCACGAAGAAGACCGTACCATGCGCTACGATGGCACCAAGGCCACACTCACCGGCGTGTTTGGAAAAAAGGGCGGGCGCATCGAAATCCACCCACACCGAGGCACTCCCGAAATCATCGAAGTCGATGGTCGTTCGGGTCATGGTGGCGGTGACAGTGGCATCATGCGCGGGTTCGTGGCCGCCGTACGCGGTGAGGCCGCACCACTCAGCACCGCTTCGCAATCACTCGCATCACATCTCATGGCGTTTGCAGCCGAGGATGCGCGGATCGCACGCACCGTCGTTGATATGCCCAGCTACACGCAACAACTCCGGGCTGAGTTCACCGCATAAGCACGCGTTGTTGCCGTATTTGAAGAAAGGAATCAACTCCATGTCCTACCATGCTACACTCGCCGCCATGGGCTATCTGCTCGAGCCGGCCGCACTCGGCAACGGTAAGTTTCAATTCGCCGTGCAAACGGGCCAATTGGTCTACACGTCCGGGAGCGTGTCCCGCTTCGGCAACGAAGAAATCAAAGGCAAAGTGGGCGGCGATTTGAGCGTCGAGCAAGGCTATCGCGCGGCTCAACTGAGCACGTTGGCCGCCTTGCAAGCGGTCCACTCGCTTGTGGGCATCGACGCGGTGGTCCGGGTCGTCAAAGTGTTGGGGATGGTCAATGTGGCGCCCGGATTCGACAATACGCCAGGGGTCATCCATGGATGCAGTGATTTGTTGTTGGCCACCTTCGGCGACGCAGGGGCTCATGCCCGTAGCGCCGTGGGCATGGTGATACCGTTCAATTTTGCGACCGAAGTCGAGCTCATCGTCGAAGTCCGCTAACTCCAATCGGCTCCTGCGCACCGCCGGACACTCGTGTGCGCAGGAGAAATATTTGTGGGAAGCAGACAAAAATCGGTATAATTGAGCACGTATCATGGAACGCCGTCGTAGCAGTGAGGGATGTACGTAGTTATGAGTGCAGTCAAGGGCCCTGTTCGTGTTCGTTTTGCGCCTAGCCCGACCGGGTATCTCCATATTGGTGGTGTGCGGACCGCGTTGTTCAACTGGTTGTTTGCGCGCCATTACGGCGGTGAATTCATCCTGCGCATCGAAGACACCGACGAAAAACGATTCGTCCCCGGTGCCGCCGATGATTTGATGACGTCGATGCGCTGGGTTGGCATCAACTGGGATGAAGGCCCCGATATCGGTGGCCCCCATGGTCCCTATGTGCAGTCAGAGCGGCATGCAGCTGGGCTCTACCAGCCCTACGTCGATCAACTTCTTGAGGCTGGTTTGGCATACATGTCGTTTACCAGCGAAGAAGAGCTGACCCAGATGCGCAGTGAGGCCGAGGCTCGCGGCGTTAAAGCGTTTCGCTTCCGTGGTCCGGAGCGTGAGTGGCCCATCGCCAAACAACGCGAGATGGCAGCAACGGGCGCGCCGTACACCGTGCGTCTCAAAATGCCACTCGAAGGCAGCACCCATTTCAACGACCTTGTCCGTGGTGGTGAGGACGGTATCCGCATCAACAACAGCGAGTTGTACGACATCGTACTCATCAAAAAGACCACCATGCCCGTCTACCACTTCGCTCACCTCGTGGACGACCACCTGATGCAAGTCACGCACGTCCTACGCAGTGACGAATGGGTGGCTTCCACGCCATACCACGTCGTGCTCTACGACTACTTCGGCTGGGAGGCACCGGTGTTTGCGCATTTGCCGCCCATTCTGCGCCAAGACGGGCACGGCAAACTCTCCAAGCGCAAAGACGACGTGTCGGCCAATCGTTTCTGGGAACGCGGGTATCTCGCAGACGCCATGTTCAACTACTTGACGCTCCAAGGGTGGAGTTTCGATGATCACACCGAAATCATGACGCGCGCCGAAGTGGCCGAGCGCTTCACCATCGAACGCGTTCAATCGTCTCCAGCCCGTTGGAACCCGGCCAAGCTCCTTGACATGAACGGCATCTACATACGTGCCCTGAGTAGTGATCAAGTCGCCGACGCCATTACGCCCTTTTTGCAACGGGCCGGCTTGGTAGCCACACCGGTCGACGACACGCAGGCGCGCTTCATCCGTCAACTCACCCCGCTCATCCACGAGCGACTCAAGGAACTCGGCGAAGCCCCCGAGTTACTCGACTTCTTTTTTGTGGATCCAGGCGCTCCCAGCCCAGAGCTGCTCATCCCCAAAAAGATGGACGCTCCGAGCACCAAAGCTGCGCTCCTCGCAGTAGTGGCATCCCTGCGCACTCTACCCGCGTGGGACGAAAGCCACCTCGAAGCCGCATTGCGGGCTCAGTGCGAAGCGCTTGATCTCAAGCCCGGTCAACTGTTCGGCGCCGTGCGCGTGGCCGTCAGCGCCCGCACCGTGGCACCGCCGTTGTTCGAGATGCTGGTGGCTCTCGGCGCCGACCAAACCGTTGCACGCGTCGAACGCGCCGCTCAATCCCTCTAAACACTCTCCGTCGCAGCGCTTCACCGCACAGCGTGAAGCGCTGTGGCCAACAATTCTCCTCGTTGGAGACGCACGTAGCGCACATTTCCTTGATGCAACTGTTGCTCCACCTCGTGGGTATCACGCCCGCCCGCAAACGACAGTGGGTCGATGAGCACCACCAGCACCGTCGCTCCGAGTTGCTGATACTGACGCAACACGGCAACCCACTCCGTGGTGGTGTCGCTCGTCACGACGACAAGTGTCATCTGGTGTGAGCTCGGAATATCGGTGCTTTGCAAGACCTGTGCCAACGGCTCATTCCCGCCACAACGCACCGCTGCTAATTCGTCAAACAACTGCTGGTGGTGCTCAACGCTGGCCGCCGGTGCAAGCACATGCCGCCGTAGCCCGCTGGCCACCAACCCTACCGACTGCCCCTGTTGGAGCCACGTATGCGCAAACGTGGCCACCGCCCGTACCGCATACTCTTCGGTCGAATCTGGTATCGGCATACTGCCGGGTAAAAAGGTGGCTCCACGCCATTCTTGCACGTGCATGGACGCATCTAAAATCAGCCAGTGTTGCATCCCCGGCTCACGTATACTCTCTTTGATCATCAACTGACCACGATGTGCCGTGCTCCGCCAGTGCACCCGGCTGACCGGATCTCCGGGACGATATTCACGCACCGACACCACGAGCGGCGACGCGGTACTCATGCGCCGACCAAGCCGTTGGGCTCCGATTTCGAGGGAACGCCCCACGGCGATGGCATCCACAAGTTCAGCGCGGGGGTGCACCCGCAACACTTGCTCTGATGTAAATACCCGCTCAATGCGAAACAAGCCAAACGGATCGCTCCCCACGATAATTGTCGGCCCCATGCGGTATTCACCGCGTATCGAGGCTTGCGTGCGCCATTGTTTTTGACGCTGTTGGCGCCCTGGAATATCCACCACGAACCCGGCCATCCGTTCGGGGAAGGCAGAATCGTCGATGACCTCGATTAACCAGCGCCGCCACGGCAAGCGATTGCTCACACTGATACGCTCACGGATTGTCTCGCCAATGTGCACCCGCGGAGTCAATACACGACGCTCCACCTGTACCCCCAGCACCCCGTACAACGCCCACAACAGGCCACCCACGACCACCAACAACAGCACATAGCCGAGGCGAGCAAATACGGGCTGCCCTGTGCCTTGGGCCACCACAATCCCGATAAGCCCAGCCCCAAGCACCCATAGTGGTCGATAGACGGGAGAGCTGATTTTTATGTCAAATCTCATAATTATTTCCCAATACAAAAACGCGCAAACACCGTGTCAAGCAGCGATTCACTGACATCTTCACCGGTGATTTCACCGAGAGCGGCCACGGCAGTTTGCAAATCCACGGCAATTAAATCGGCGCTCAACGAACGTTGCAGACCAGCAACCGCATCACGCAACGCATCTTGGCAACGGCGGAGTGCGTCAATATGCCGACTATTGCTGACACGCACATCGGCGGCCAGTGTTTCGCCCAACAACACATCGTGCAAGGCGTGGCTCAACTCAGCAATGCCCGCACCGGTCAATGGCGAAATTTCCACAATACGTAGCCACGGCACATCCTGCACCTGCCTGCGCCATGTTGCCGTTTGGGGGTCGGCAGCTAGATCGGACTTGGTCAAGAGTAAAATCGCCGGCAAATTGGCGCGGGCCGCCATGACCGCTTGGTCATCCGCATCCAGTGGGCGCGAGCGGTCAATCAGCACCAGCGCCACATCTGCTTCGTGCGCCACTTGGCGGCTCCGCGCTATGCCCAGTTGTTCAATGGGGTCGTCGCTCTGATCATGAATCCCGGCCGTGTCCACGAGTCGCACCGGCACCCCGAGAATATCAGCGTATTCGCTCAAGGTGTCACGCGTCGTCCCAGCAATGGGCGACACGATGGCGCGATCGTGCCGCAACAGCACGTTGAGCAGACTCGATTTACCCACGTTTGGCTTGCCGAGCAACGCCACAGTGGCACCATCACGCAAACGCATTCCCGCTTGGGCTCGTTGGAGCATGCGCGTCAACGCTACATCTACCGCTGCCAACGAGGCACGATCAACGGCCGATTCTTCGACTTCATCGGGGAAATCAATGCGCGCAACCACGGCCGCC
>Ga0172372_10007842_pt1 | contig 14256 bp, 18 predicted proteins | sample LakKiv5m_2_FD_114544 | JGI IMG/M metagenome (GOLD analysis project Ga0172372, IMG submission 114544) | Freshwater microbial communities from Kabuno Bay, South-Kivu, Congo - kab_092012_9.5m | ecosystem: Environmental > Aquatic > Freshwater > Lake | place: Democratic Republic of the Congo...
CCAATCGAATCATTAAGATGGTGGAAAGCCGCAAGAACCAATCGTGAGCGAATACGTCCGCGTTATCGAAGAAGAAGAAGACGGCATTGGCGTGATGAAAGCTTTGTGCATTCTTTCTGCGCACGAGCATCGCGACACTTCCAACTGGCGGCTAGTCGAAGAGCAGCATTTCAAGAATGGGCGCCTTGATGAAACCCACATCTTTGTGCGCAATGCCTATGACAAACCTCATGAATATTTTGAGCCAGTGAAAATGCTGGTTTTTGAAGCCGAAGCTATTGCTAAAAGCTATGTAATGGAAGGCATTGAAAATCAGCTTGAAGGGCTTCAGGGCGACGACGATGATGAAGATTGAGCTGCATTGACAACAAAGTTGGGCATGCCCAATAGCCAAAGCACTGAAAGGCCATAAAGCCCGCTGAGAGTGGTAATTTGCACTGCAGATGGCTCGCTCTCTCCGCGTTCCATGCGGCAGTAAGTGGCTGCGCCAATATGCAATTCGCGAGCCACATCGCGCTGTGACAGGCCGCTGTTGAGACGAGCGTCTTTCATGCGTTGCGCCACGACCAGTTTGCGCTGCCAGTGTGGCATGCGCAGAGCATTGACCGAGCTATTCAAGAAATGACGCACCGTGTTTCACCTGTGGAACAAGAACCATAGTTTAATACATTTATTTCGTTAGTTTTAATACATGAGCGAAACTTCTTTCCGCTACGATGTCGCGCCCATAGAAAAGTATGAAGTGACCCCCGAGGGTTATCTTCGTGCTTGGGCGACTATCGCTCGCACTGGAGTGCAAATGTACTCCGATGCGGACGGCAGTGTTAGGCGCGAATATCGTCCCGAAGAAGAAGTGGCGTCTCCTGAAAGCCTCGCTTCATTTGCGGGCAAGGCCATCACGCTTGAACATCCTCCAATTCTCCTCGATAGCGCCAATACAAAGGACTATCAAGTGGGTTTTTCTGGCACTGAAGTGGTTTATGACAATGGATTCGTCCGTGCCGTCATGACAATCACTGACAAAGATGCCATTGAAAAAATCATGAAAGGGGATGCGAAGGAAGTTAGCGCTGGTTACCGAGTGGAATACGATTCCACTCCTGGTGTGACGAACGATGGTGAAAACTACGATGGCATTCAACGCGCCATTAGTGGTAATCACATTGCCGTGGTTCGTCGGGGCAGAGCTGGCCCACAAGTGAAGCTGCATCTGGATCGCCTGGATGCCGCTGACCCACAATTACTCCTTACAAAAGAGGAACCATCTATGACTGCTAAAGTCAACTTCGATGGCGCCGAGTTTGAAGTGAGCGAGAGCGTTGCTCTGGCGATCACTAAAGAACGCGATGACGCCAAAATGTCCTACGAGGACATGAAGAAGAAATACGATGAAATGATGTCCAACGCTTCCAAAATGAAGGAAGAAATGGATGCCATGAAGAAAGAGATGCAAGGCAAGTGCGATGCTGCTGAAGGTCGCGCTGATGCCCTCGAGCAAGAGCTAGAAGCCGCCAAGGCCGACCTGGCTGTTGCTGGTCAAGTGAACATTGATTCGCTTGTTGAAGAGCGCGTTGCCCTCATCGACAAAGCTCGCACCAATCTGGATAGCGAGTTTGATTTTGCTGGCAAGAGCGCCCGTGAGATCATGGAAGCCTCGATCAAAGCTGTTCGTGGCGACGCTGATCTGTCGGAGCGTTCCGACGATTACGTTCAAGCAATGTTCGACACTCTGGCTGAAGCCGCTCCTCGCAGCGACTCGGCATCGACTGACGAACTGCGCAAAGCTGTGGCATCCATTGCCACTCCTGTTTCTGCTCCTGCGTCCTACATGGACAATTTGCAGAATGCTTGGAAAACTCCCCTCTCCGTTACTAAGGAGCGCTGATTATGGCCGTCGTTTTTTCTTCGGTGAGTTCCGGGACGGCAGGTGGCGTGCAGCAAAGCTATGCGCTTGAGCTGACCGCACTGCTGGAAGGTCAACTTTCCGACATCCGTGACAACACTATTGGCACCTACATCAACGAAACCAATGCCGTTCTGGCTTTCGGCAACGTTGTGGTGTACAACTCTGGCGGCACTGTCGCCAACTCCGCTAAGACCATTGGCGGCACTGGCGAAACCGTCGTGGGCCTGAATGTGCTCACCTATGTTGACGAAACTGCTCAAGACTCCAACAGCCGCCCTGGCGTGAAGGACGAGCAAGTGCTCAACGTGGCCAATGAAGGTGCCGTTGCCGTGTATGTTCATGGCGATTGCACTCCTGCCACTGCCGTACGCGTCATCCACACTGCTACTGGCGTTAAGTACGCTGGTCAGTTTACTGGCGATGCCATTGCTAACAAGAGCGCGATTTTGTCGAATGCCCGTTATCTCACCTCCGTCACTGGTTCTGGCCTGGCGATCGTTGAGCTGAACGGTCCTTCGTTCACCCTCACCGCTGACACCTGATAGGAGGCCCTCCAATGTCTGATTTCCGTATGGATGAAGCGGGTCTGTTTCTCGAGCGTCAGCTTGAGTACATCCGCCCTCAAGTGTTTGAAGTGGCTTATGCCGACATCAAATACCCCACCATTCTGCCTGTTACTAGCGAAGCTGGTCCTGGCGCTCAAACCTTCACCTATCGCGTGATGGACGCGACTGGCGAATTCAAGCTCATCGCTGACGCTGCTGACGATCTGCCCCGTGCCGATATCAGCCAAGTCGAGAAGAGCATCAACATTCGCTCGTTTGGTGGTTCGTTCGGTTACACCGTTCAAGAGCTGCGTGCCGCTCAAATGGCAAACATCGCTCTTGAGCAACGCCGCGCCACTGCCGTTCGTCGTGCTTATGAAGAGAAGGTGGAAGACGTTGCCATGTTTGGCGAATCTTCCGTTGGCCTCCAAGGCTTCTTCAATAATGCCACTGTTGACGTGGTGGCTGCTGATAAGTGGTTCACTGATAGTGGCACCACTGCTCAGGACATGCTGGATCTGCTGAACTATGGCGTGACTGCCATCATCAACGGTTCCAACATGAAGGAGCAGCCCGACACCATCCTCATGGCTTGGGAAGATTACAACACCATCTCCACCCGTCGCAATTCCGATTCTTCGGACGTGACCGTGATGGAATACTTCCTGCGCACCAACCCCTACATCCGCAACATCGAGCCCATCAACCAGCTCGACGCGGACAAGAGCACCCTGTCGAAGAACCGCATGGTGTTCTACAAGCGCGATCCGCAGAAAGTGCAACTGCACATTCCGCAACCGCTTGAGCTGTTCCCGCCTCAGCAGCGTGGTCTGGAATTCATCGTTCCTGCTCATGCTCGCGTTGGTGGCGTGGCCCTCTACTATCCGAAGAGCGTCCTGTATCTGCAGGCTCCCTGAGGATAGGCAAGTGATGGGCGTTAAGCTAATGAACAGTTCTTTTGAACACAAATGTTGATTGCTTATCGCCCTGAACTTGAAAACCCGCCGCGTGAGGGAGGGTTTGGCATTATCACTGATGCTGGCATGATCCAGCTCAGTCCTGGCGTCAACACTGATGTTCCTGAAACCAAGTGGGATATTGCCCGCAAGAATGGCACCGTCAAGCGCCTTATGGCCCTTGGAGCCATTGAAGAGGTGAAGGAACAGGCCACCGTTCAGGAAGTGCCCACCAGTGTCAACACTCTCATTCAACTGCCATTGAACGAAGCCTTCCGTCTGCTTGAGATCATGCACGACGAAGATCAACTTCTGCAATGGAAAGGAAAAGAGGGCAGGGTGCGCATTCGTAATGCCATTAACAAGCGCCTGGAAAACATTAAAGCTGGGAAGGTCTGATCATGGCCGTCACCTACGCAAGTTTTCTTGATCGCTTTCCTGAATTCACTCCCCACCCATCGGGAATTGTGAACGGGGCTCTTGATGAAGCTGCAGCAGACGCTACTAATGATGTGTTTGGCAGTCAAACTGACCGGGCCGTCAAGCATCTAGCAGCTCACATTATTGCCATTCAGCTTGCACAAATGGGCATTCAAATTGGTGCCACAGAGGGCAAAGTGTATGGCAATGGCCTCGATGCCACGCAATACGGACAAGAGTTCAAGCGCATGCTTGATACCGTCGCTGGATCTACCACAGTTGGTTTCGTCGTATGAGCAATGTCCTGTCGCCACTCGCTAATGCCACTTTGGTCTGGCAAGTGGCTTCTGGATATGCACAAGATGCAACCACTGGCAATTATGTGGCTACGGCCACTGGCATCACTTACTACGCCTCGTTGAAGCAAAAGAACAATCCTCGGTTTGACTATTTGCTTGGGGCTGATGCCACTGCAGTGTACATGGAGGGCAAATTGACTAGCCCTCTCACGCTTTCTGGAATCACGCCTGGAAGCTCCGCTGCAGCAACGATCAATGGTAGAGAAGGTCGGTTCGAGCTGTTGCCGAACGAACAAATTGCCGAGCATTATTGGCAATTTCTTGGCACGCCAATCAGAGGCATTTTTAGACTGGTTGGTAAAGGAAGCGTACAGAACGTCTGACGCTTAACCACTTTCTTTCCCATTGAGGATCTTCTCATGCTCTACCACCCGACTGAACTGGTTAAGAGCCAAGACGTTATTGTGCGTGTTGGCTCGATTGCAGGCGTTGTTCGTCCTGTGATTACTCAGAGTGGCGCCACCTTCACCGTTAGCGGCGCTCCCACTCTTTACACGCTGCAGGCCGCTACAACGGCTTCCGTGGCCTTTAACGATGGCAACACGGAATTCTACCTGCTTGGCGGCGGCGGCTTCTCTGACAGCGTTATCGTCACCTCTCAGGCCACTGCTTCTGTCACCTCCTACTTCCAGAAGGACGTGGACGGCACCGTGTTCCTGCCTGACAGTTTCGACGAAGCTTTCCAGGTGATCAGCGCTTCGCGCTATGACAAGAATTCGGAAGTCTACGTTGAAATCAACAAGCAACTTGGCGCTTCTGGCACCACCTACTACTATGATCGCGTGGCTTATGTTGGTCGCGTGATGAACTACAACGAGAGCTATCCTGCTGATAACCTCGTTGAAGTTACGTTCGATTTGATCAGCCGTGGTCGTATTGGCATCCACCAGAACGCCGAAGAGACTGGCAGCATCATCCCGACCGCTCCTAACTCCTGATCATTCTTTCTCCATTGTTTCTTTGCTAGCCTGCCTATACGGCAGGCTTTTTCATTGTGAACATCACGCAGTTTCGCGATACTATTGTCACTCTGCTTTCGGCTAGTCCCGACTTGATTGGCGAATACATCTTGCCTGATGGCACGGAAGTTCCTGCAGTGTATGTAGTGGGACAACAAGGCGTGCCTGCGGAATGGAAAGTGAAGGGGCTGGAAGTGACCATGCGTCAGTTTCCTGATTTGCGGCCTGGTTCTCCGCTGGGAGGCACTGTAAAAGTGAATCAACTTTGGGAAGTGATTTTGATGCAATATACACCTGCTTCCGACACGCTTGCTTTGGCCATGGACAGAATGGTGCGAAGATTTCCTGATGCCACGCCTCGGTATTTCCCTGGAGATGACGTGGCTTACGAGCGTTGCCGTTTTGTCGTTCCCGACCTCATCCTTCGTCCCTTAGCAGCATGAGCGCAACTATCATTGGAGGCACCGTTGCCAATGCCGAAAAATTAGTAGCAAAGCTTGTTGATGCATTTGAGCAATGGACCGCGAGCGATATTAATCAAGATTATTGGACGGAACAATTTACAACTCCCAAATGGCCCTATAACAAGGAAGGAGAAGAAGTGACAACTAAAAGACGCGGCCCGTCGCCCTTCATCAGGGATGCTGGAAGTCCGCGTGATATTTATGATTATGGAGATTTGTACAAAAGCGGAAAAGAGAGTTACAAATTTGACGCTTCACCAGACATAGCGGAAGCGAATTGGCGTTGGGACGCCACTAATGAAAAAGGTGATTACTATGCCTACTATGTACACGAGGGTCTCGGCACCAACGCAGAACCTCGCAAATGGACTGAGGAATTGTCCGTGCCAGCAGAGTTTGAAGCAAGTGAAATTAAGAAAAAGTTGCTTGCCAAGATAAAAGCCGCCATGGGAACCAAATGATTCTCGACTATCTCCATAGCTTAGATTCCACTGTCCATGCGATTAACAATGAGATAGAGGGGATGGCCTTACAGGCGGGCGTGCTCTGTCTGATTTCCTGCAGAGAATCGACCATTAGAATTGCAGACGACAATCATTCGTTTTTGGTGGAAATCCCTAAGGAATTTCGCTCAAGCCATGAACGAGTGAAGGTATTTAATGCCCTGTTGAACATTTTAGATCATGAGCAAGTACAGCTTCCTTCTGCAGACCAAGGCTGAAGATTATTTCCAACTGACGCCTGAGATTCGCCTGAAGAAATACAATGGCTGGCTTGTGGCTGAAGCCATTGAGCAGGAAGAAATTAGCAAGCTTCAAAGCCAGGCCACTATTCGTGCTGTGCAACTGGCCAAGCGCATTGCCACCACGAAGGACATCCCTCTCGACGAAGCCTTTGCTTTGCTGCAGGGCGGCAGTTCCATCACCGAAGCAGAACTACTCTCTGACTTCACTGATGAAACCATGGCCATGATTACCAGCGGCACGTCCGTTGAGGCCACCAATGCTCGCATGGTGACGGCTTTTGTGCGCTCACGGGGACAGGGCATGATCGACGGCGAGTGGACTGATCTGAGCGACTGGGAACTCGACGACACCAAAGGACTGCCTCGTGCTGCTATTGCCAAGGTGGTGGAATTCATTGCTGCTGAGCAGGACGCGGAAGCCAAGGAGGCCGCTAATGCAGCAAAAAAAGCGAGGAGCAAGCCGCAGGGTCTGTCGCAGAACAGTTAGAAGATCAGGCTAGGAAGTTCCTGAAAGCCCTAACGAATTGGAACGACATTTATTTCCGGCTTTCGGCGTCTGATTACAAGGACGATAGGTGGCATGCGGATCAATTTGGCAGGCAACCCATTCGCGACGTAAAGGCGGCGCTTAAATATCTTGAAAAGCATGACGTTGCGAAGTACAACATAGAGAGTGTTGCCATTGCCAAGCTTGGGACAATGGTGGCAGGCATGATGGCGGGCAAGAAGAGCACTGTCAAGGCGGAGCACTTCCTTCCCTTTGACACCAAAGCCATCAAGAAAGAAGATGGCATTACCGATGCGACATTGATTGTTATGCAGCGTCTAATGAAGACGCGACGGATGGATGGGAGAGTGATAGCATTATTGGCCGATGAATTGAAGGCTTTTGCTGGGCGAAATAAGGATGAGTGACTATAGAATTAAGAAACTAGGAATGTTGACGTAAAATGGCGGCTCAAGACGCACAACTCCTGCTAAAGGTAGGTCTTGATCTGTCCACTTTTAGGGCTCAACTAGCAACGCTTGGACAGGAAGCTAGTGGCATCGTAATTGGATTTGATCGCACTGCAGCACAACAAGAACTCAACCTTCTTGGTGCAAATATTAGAAAGCGAACTTATAGGCTAAATGTTGAAACAAATATTAAAGCTGAAATTGAAAATGCAAAAATTTTAGCAACAGCTCTTGCAGACTTGGGAAGAGCTGGCCAGCAAGTCCAGGGCGCGGCTGGTCGCGCTGCCAGTGGTGGAGTAAACACTGTCGATGCGTCTAAGTTTCAAGCGATGGTAAACAGGGCGACCAAGCCCGCGTTGGAAGCGCTTTACCAGGGCATGGCCAAAGCTGAAGTTCCCATGGCAGAAGTGGGAGGACGCACTGTCGATGAATTAAAGAAATCAATTATTAGTGGCATTCCCGGAATCACGCAAGATATTGCACGCGGGATGGCCAAAGGTCTTGAAGGGCTCAAAGAAAGCGGACGCAAAGGCGCAAAATTTGTCATTGATTCTTTCAAAGACGCGGCAGGCATTGCGTCGCCCTCTAGGGTATTCAAACAACTTGGTCAATTTAGTGCTGAAGGCTTGGAAGATGGATTCCTTGAGGGATTGAGGGATTTCAAAGGTAAAGCAGTTTCTGAAATTAGAAAAATTGTCGCCTTAATGCGATTTGAGTTCGCCAAGGTACAAGATTTAAGCGGCATGGGAGGAGCGTCGGCGGGTAACCTTCGTCAACAGCTTGTTGGCTCTCGCGCCTACACTTCTCCCATTGGTCCATTGCCTCATGGTTCTAGGCAGCCATGGGCTGCAAATGAGCAGGGTGGATACGACCCGAGGATGGTGTCTCGCCTGCGTGGACAGCAATATCCTGCGGCGTCAGGTAGTTTTCTTGAATTTTCACGGGCTGCATCGCAACCATTTCCCCCTAGTGGAACGCCAGGCACTTTTTTGGGTTTTTCACAAAGGGCCAGTCAAATATCGGCGGGAGGCGGCAGCGGAGGCGGAAAAGGCCCTGGCGGACCCCCTCCAGTTCCTCCTGGCGGCGGCGGTGGAGGCTTTGGGGGCTTCGGAGGATTTGGCCGAGAATTTAACAAAGCGATGTCCACGACTGGACTTCCTGGGTCTGGAATGATTCGTGAGATTGGTAGCGAATTTGCATTTGCGACGAAACAAGTGCTGTTGTTTGGTCAAGCGTATAAGCTTCTTGGCTTTGCTCAAGATTTTCCAGCTCAAGTGGCGCAGGCGGTTGGAGAGTTGCAAAGTTTTAGGAATACGTTGAAGGCAATTTCCCCAACCGCTCAGGAAGTGAGCGCATCCAACGAATTTATTATGAACGTTGTAGACAAATACAATGTTCCGCTGGAATCGGCTCGGGCAGGCTTTACAAGACTTTACGCATCAATGGAGCCTGCGGGTTTCAAGGGGGACGAAATTAGAAATCTGTTCCTTGGAATCAGTAAAGCCGCTGCTACTTTTGGCATGAGTAGCGACAAAGTTGACCGCGTGATGTACGCTTTTGCTCAGATGGCCAGCAAAGGCCAAGTAATGAGCGAAGAACTGAAGGGACAGCTTGGCGACGTGCTTCCAGGCGCTCTTGGTATTTTCGCAAAGGCAGCCGGGTTCGAGGGCCCACAAGCAATCGAAAAATTCTCTAAAGCATTGGAGGACGGAGCATTTAAGGGTGACAGCATGCGTAAGCTGCTGAAAAACGTTAGCTTCGACCTGAATAAAGAATTCGGTCCGGGAGCCGAAGGCGCTGCTCGCACCTATCAGGGTGTTATGAATCGCATGCAAAACTCAACAAAGCTTTTTTACGAAAGCTTTGAACCTCTTGCCGTAGCATTTGCCAATGATTTAATTATCCCTGTTTCGCAAGGCTTGAGAAATATTGCCGATGGCGTAAAAGCTTACACTACCGGCAGTAAGCCAGCCACTGAAGAAGCAGAAAATTTTGCAGCCATGCTTCGCAATATGGCTCCAACGCTGGAGGGTATTAGAAACAATATTGGGCTCGTGGGGACTTCGTTGCTAGAAACAGGAAGAGTTCTTGGATTTGTAACTTTACAATTCACGCAACTGCTTGGACTTCCAATCGTAGGTCAATTAGCAGCAGGCTATGCCTCTGTTCTTTTGCTTAGCGGAGCATTTAAGTTGCTTGGTGGACAAGCGCTAATTACAACCATTGCGTCTTTGATTCAATTTGGCGTCCAATCAACCGCCGCAATTGGTCTTACAAATTCACTTTCTACGTCAACGCTTGCGTATCGACTGGCTGCTATACAGGCGGCAGCGGCAACCACGCAGTTTGGAAACACGCTCAATATTGTTATGGCTCGAACGGTCATTGGCGTGGCGCTTGTAGCACTTGGTGCTTTGATTGGCAAGATTGTTGAAGTGCGTTCGCAAATGGCGGCAATTGGTGGTGACGCAAAGGGAATGGAAGAAGCAGCTCGTATTTCCGCTAAATTTGGCGATGTTCTTGGGACTAAGGAGCAACTGGGCAATATTAAAGCTCGCGCAAATACTTTTAAACAGTTAAAACAGCAAATTGAAGAATTGGGAGATATTAAAACAGGCAACTCTGTAATTGTTACTAGTGACCGTGATGTTATTAATGACAGCTTGCAGTTGTCCACGGCGTTGGGCAACAAACTTGTCGAATTGGGACTCATTCAGCAATCGCAATTAACAAAAAACAATAGCGGCTATAAAGTTCTCAAGACGACTTTGGATTCAGTTGGTGGACTTATTGACAGCAATATTGCTTCCTTTGAAAAAGCTTCGTCTAAAGAAAATAAATACATCCAAGAAGCAGAACGTAATAGGCGCAAGTTAGCCGATCGACAAAAAGTTGATCTTGCGACGGGAGATGACACAGCGGCGGCGAGGGCCGCTGAAGATGCTCGCAAGCTTGCAGACGATCGTCGCAAATATGAAGCCGACTTAATGAAGCTTAATGCCCAAGAGGCTATTGAGCTTGATTCGATGTACTTTGAGCAATGGAAAACATTGCAAGACAAGAAATTTGATTATATGGACGCAGGCCAAAATGAGTACATGAAACGCGAAATTAAATTCCAGCGTGATTTGCAAGCTATCGAACTGAGAAGAGTTGAGGCAGTCTTTAGGGCTCAATCCGCATCGCGAAAAGCTGCAATTGATGCAGAAAGTGCGGCTTATGCAGCAGGAAGCACTTTAGGAGGGGGTGCTACTGGCGCCACCGGATTATTGCAAGGCAGCACTGGTATTTCCAGCGGTCCTCATTTTGACGTAAGAAGGGCTGATGGGAGCAGGATGACAGAGGCGGAGGCAAGAGCACTTTTCAGTGCTGAAGTAAGAAGACAATTGACAATGACCAGTGGCTACGGCCCTCGGAATACTGGCATTCCGGGTGCGAGCACTTTCCATCGCGGCATTGATCTTGCTGGCCCGAAAAATACCCCTTTAAATCTTGCGCCTGGCTATAGCCTTCAAAGCGCTGGCATGCAAGGCGGTCTTGGCTACACGGCGAATGTAAAGGGGCCTCGGGGGGAAATATATCAAGTGGGGCACTTGCAGCAACCAAGTGGCAAGCTGCCCGCCTCTCGCATAAGAAAAGAGGCAAAACAGGATTACTCCGCTGATCTCGCGGCACAAGAAGCAATCAACGTAAAGCAGCGAGAAGCTGTTTCCATTTTGCACGCCAATGAACAAGCGCAAAAAGAAATCAACATTCTCATTCGCGAATATGTTGCATCTATAGCCCCAGTGGAGCAGCAAAAGTTAGAAAACAATTTGCTGCAAGATCGTATCAACTTGATTGTTGGCGGATTGTCCGGTGAAGCTTTGGACGCTGAAATTGCAATTTCTAGAGTAAGGAAGCAAAGTGCCCTTGGTATTGAACAGGCTAGAAAAGAAATTACCGAATACGAAGGAAAAGTTAAAGAGGTAAATCAAGCACTTAAAGATAAAAAAATTACAACAGAACAAGCGGCAGCCTCTATCTTTTCTTATAGCAATATCATTGCAAGCAATGAGCGCAAAATTAAAAACCTAACCACTGCAACGGAAGAATACTTGCCGCTGTTGCGAGAGCAACTGCGCCTTGCACAGCAGGCAGCAGAGGTTGAGCTGCGTGGTTCTATCACTCGTGCCACTCCACTAGGAGGAACAGGCTTAGCCGGAGGCTTTATTGGAGATGCTGGCGCTAAGTTTGAGGAAGCCTTATCTCGCGGCGCATCCAGGGAGGATGCCACTCGTTTTGCTGAGCTGCAAAATCAACTAACACTCCTTGAAACACGCAATGGTGCCATTAAATCGTCCATTCTTGCTATTGGTGATGCGTTTGGCACCGCCATGACCACTGGCGTTGCAAGTTTGGTTGATGGCACGGCATCGGCAGAAGAAGTGTTTGCTAATTTTCTTAGCAGCGTCGGGCAAGCATTGATTCAGGCGGCACAACAAATGATTGCTACTTACATAGCCATTGGCATTGCTCGTATTTTCGCTGGACTTGGTGGTGCTATGGGGGGAGGAAACACTGGAACGGCTGCTGGAGGACTGCCGGGTTCCAAACTTGAAGGTGGGTTCGCTAATCCGCTAGTTGGTTTGTATGCAGGAGCCAATGGAGGCATCGCTGCCGGTGGATGGGAACCGTTCCCTGTTACGCCATTTGCCAACGGCGGCATGGTCACTGGCCCCACGCTTGGCCTCGTAGGCGAAGGCAAATACAACGAAGCCATTGTTCCTCTCCCCGATGGCCGTTCCATTCCAGTGCAGCTTCAAGACAGTTCCATTCGCGACAAAATGGAGGGCGGCGCTGGCAGTATGAGTGCGATGCCCATGCTTTCCATGAGCTTCCAAAGCACCACTATCAATGGCGTGGAATACGTTGACAGGGCTCAGTTGGAAGCTGCCATGGCTGAAACGCGTAAAATATCAGTAAGGGAAGGCGCCACTCGCGGGGCAACAATTGCCCTTGACAAGCTTGCTAATTCCCCATCGTCTCGCCGTCGCGTTGGTCTTCGTTAATCATGGCCGTCTTCCCATCGCTTAAACCGACCAACAGGCGCTTGACCATGGGAGAATATCCCACGAAGATTTATCGCGCTCTGTCAGGCAAGACTGTACGACGCAGCTTTGGCAATCGTCCCTTCGGCTTTAGTCTCGAGCTTGATTACGAAAACGTGCCAGAAAGCACAGTGCAGGCAATCATCAATCATTACAACACGCAACAGGGACAAACGATTGGCTTCACCGTGCCCGATGAAGTGTTTGCTGGTTTAAGCACGGCCACTATTGGCCTTGTGAAAGCCCCTGCTCAAACGCTTTGGTTTTACGCTGAAGCGCCTTCTATTGACGCCGTCTATCGAAATATCAGCAGCGTAGGAATTAAGCTAATTGCAGACTTGGTGTAGAGATGAGCAATATTCGCATTGTTCAGTATTTTGAGCTTATTGCCTTTACAAGCGCGGCTGCTGCCAAAAATCTTGCCGACCTCAATACCACTGATACCATTGTTGTTGGTCGCGAGCCTGGCTCTGTCATTCATCGCTATCAGAATTACTTCGTAAACGAGCAAGTGCGATGGAATGGTGAACTATATGCTTTCGTGCCGTTTCGGGCAGAAGGCACCACTTCTAGCCTGAACGGCGACAATGCTTTAGTGCAAGTATTGTTCCCAAACACCGAAGTGGCGATTCGACTTGTTGAGCAAGGAAATGGAAACAGGCTTAGCCGCTTGACACTTACCACTGCATGGTTAAATGCACAAAATGCAGTCATCAAAAGCTATGCCGAACGTTTTCTTGGTCTCGGGGCAGCTTTTTCCGAGACGACAATTGAACTTAGATTTAGAAGCGCAATGGACAGTGTGGGTGCTAGTTTTCCTGCGCGTTCTTTGTCTCGCAATTTAGTGGGCATCCTTCCGCTCAATGCCGATTTATTCTTGCAATGACTTCTTTCCCATCGCCTTCCTTTAACGATCTCATTGGTCTTCGGCATCAATGGGCAAAAAAGCCAGGAGACGGCAGCGGCTTCACCGATTGTTTCGCGCTTTGCATGGAAGTACGAAAGAGACTCGGCCTTCATGACTTCATGGAAGAATTTGGTTGGGTGTACGAACAATGCCAACCAGAAGAAATTAGTAATAAGCAAATTGTCAAGTGGCTATGGAAAAATGCAAGCCGTATTACAGAGCCGCGTCCTGGGGCTGTTTTCTACCTCCCATCGCCAAGTGCTTTATTGGCTATGGCTGTAATTATTGACAGCGAAAATTGTCTTTTACTTGGCCCAGGTAAAAGTGTTGTTTCACTGCCCTTTGCTAAAGTAACAAAAGGTAAGTATTACTGGGCGGAATGATGGGCAATAATCATCGCAGACTTCTTCCCTACGAGCACCAACTAGTCGAGAGCCTTAGCATAACAAAAGAGCAATATTTGGATTTTGTTTTACAGCAACAAGAATATATTGACATCAAGGAGGGCACAGTTCTTGACATAAGAAATTCAGAAGCAGTTGTCGCGTTGGTTTTGGCAATTGTTGGCATGTTGGCGCAAGTGGCGTCAATCTTTTTGATGCCAAAGCCTCAGGCTCCATCAATCACTCCCCAAGGACAGCGCCAACAAACGCGAGATGATATTTTTGCACCTCGCTTTGGGTTCAATACAGCTCAAGACCTCGCTGCATACGGAGATCCTGTTACTCTCATTTACACAAACACCATTGCCAACCCCAATGGCGGCGTGAGAGTGGCCACTTCGTTGCTCTGGTCGTCAGTGAAAAGCTTTGGCAGCAGCCAGTATGTGCAAATGCTCTTGTTGCTTGGTGCTGGCGGCGTTGGTGCCATTGACGCTGATCGTACTGCTTTTGGCCAAACCCCCATTCGCAACTTGATTGCACAAAACTATTGGCTCTATTTCCGCCC
>Ga0172372_10007843_pt1 | contig 14254 bp, 11 predicted proteins | sample LakKiv5m_2_FD_114544 | JGI IMG/M metagenome (GOLD analysis project Ga0172372, IMG submission 114544) | Freshwater microbial communities from Kabuno Bay, South-Kivu, Congo - kab_092012_9.5m | ecosystem: Environmental > Aquatic > Freshwater > Lake | place: Democratic Republic of the Congo...
GGCAAATCCAGCAGATTGGAAGGTCCAAGAATTCCGATATGGAATCTATGATTCTGACATATCGCAAATTGATCTAGATCGCCTAAAGCAAGCGGTTGAGTTTGGTTATAACCGCTGGCTATCAGGTGATCGTGTTTTGGTTCGCTGCCAAGCTGGCTTAAATCGAAGCGGTTTAGTAACAGCTTTAATCATGATGAGTACCGGACTTGATGCAGAAACTGCAATTGAGCAGATTCGCAAAAACCGGGCTGAGATTGCCCTCTTCAATAATCATTACGTTGAGTGGCTAAAGAGCGAGGGTGCACAATTCCTAGCACCTTCATCTTTACAAGAGATCAGTAAGTAACTGATCATGTGGCTCTTTACAACTACCGGCTTTATCAGCATCGTTGAATTTGATGCTGATCATCTAGTGGTTCGTGCCAGAGATCGTTTCTCCCTTTCTCTCCTGGCACAGAGCTACAACATGGATATCCGCAGTACCCCCGCTGCGGATTATCCATACCGCCTGTTGTTATCAAAAGATCAGTTTAAGAATTATCTACATAACCAAGCTGGTCTTATCAATTACAAAAACTTTAAATCTGAGGTAGCCATTACTCGCAGTAAGGCATTTGCAAATACTTTAGCCAAAGTTTGGTCTGTAATGCATGGTGTTGAGGATAAAGATGCAAGGAGTAAAAATGAAGATTAACAAGGTAGAAGATCTTCTAGAAGATATCTTAGGTGTACCTGATAGCGCTGTTGCAGAGGCAGCAGGTTGGCTTGAAATCACTAAATTATTTGCCGCTGCGGTTAAAACAGCAGATGATATTTTAGTAATTGATGCTGAATCTGATCGGTATGAGGATGGTCATCCATATATCCAAATCTGCTATGAAGATGATGGTGCAATGACGATTGAGGCGGTTAGCAGTAGGTTTCTAATGCCAGGACTATCTCCTGATGCTCACCACACCCTATTGGAACTAGGTTGGCAACTCACAGATGATGAGGGTTTACCAAACTACTTTCAATTCCTACACGCTGAGGATGCAAAGCCAGAGGTTTTAGCACAACTATTTGCTAAAACTTTCCGTGATGTTTACGGGGTTCGCTCTACCGATTTGTTTGATATATCACCACAATTAGTCATGGATAAAATCAAAAAAACTAAAATAAAAAAGAGTTCGAGAGGAATTTATGAGAACTAAACAAATTATTACTTCAGTAGTTGCAGCTTTTCTTGCCTTAATTGCCGCCCCAGCTTTTGCTGGCTGGACAACAGATACAGATGCTCAGAGCACGGTTGCTCGAATGAAGGCCGAAGATTTACTTCAAACTAGAGCAAATGGTTACTTTGCCATCACGTTAGAGGCAATTACATCTACACCTCAGATGTCTGGTCTTACAGATGCCCCATCTCCTAAAGCAAAGTATGCAGTCATTGTTGATGGTGTTGTTGATCGAATTGTTACTTGGGACGGATACTCTCCAAACCGAGTAATTGATTCATACGGAATTATTGTAAAATTGCCGACAAATGCTGGTGTTAAGTATGTTGACTCCTCGGGTGTAACTCGACTTAAGCCAATTACCCAAGGTTCAATAGTTTCAGTCTTAGTATCACCTGAGGTAAAGGTAACTCCAACATATGGATTAACTCAGCTACAACCAATTTTATTACCGCAAGAGCCAGAGACTCCAGTTGTTGCTGAGGCAAACTCTCCTATAGTTACTACCCAAACGCTCAATGAGAATAAATCTGTATCAATGACAGTTGATATTCCAGATCTAAGTAATATTCCATCTACCTCAACAGTCTCGGTCTATACCGTTTCAGATGGCAGATCTACTACCGCAATTGGATTATTACCAGGTCAGAGTTCAGTAACTGTAAATGATCTACCAGCAGGTCAAAATGTCACAGTAATGACAGTTATTCGTGACACGCTTACAAATACTGAAACAGTTATCGCCAATCCAGTAGTAGGTACAATTGCATCGGATGCGCCAGTGCCAACTCCTGCTAGAAGTGCTACTCAAGATATAGCCACTATCTCTGCCCCATCAGTCGCATCAAGAGTGGTGGATGCATCAGGACAATTATCTGTTGCGGTCTCAGTGCCAGCTATTCCAAACTTTAATTCAAATCAAACTTTGGTAAGCCTTTATGTTGTCGATAATAAATCAGGTTCAACTACTGCAATTGGCATAGATGGCACAGCTCAAACTCTAAATGTGAGTTCACTTGGAGTAGGTCGTGATTACACCGTATCGGTAGTGGTCAGAGATCTTGCAACAGGTCAAGAGACTATAATTAAAGGTGAGGGGATAACAAAGTAGAATTGAACTCGAGCAGTTGTTAACTACTAATGAATGGTTTATCCATGAGTAAGAATTCGGGGGATATGAAACAAGATTCACTCATAAGACCTGAACAATTGACTGACTTTGTCATTAATAAAATCGAGTTTATGAGTAAACCTAAGGACTGTAATGTCATTCGAGGAGCTACCCCAGTTGTTTCATTTGGAGACTTTACGAAGTCTAGAGTTGCAACAATTGGAATAAATCCAAGTTCTATAGAATTTCTTGATAAGTCTAAAAATGCTACCTGTAATGGGATGTATCCTGAAGATAAGAAGAAGTTGGCAGATCTTGAGAGTGTTGGGATATTGTCAACTGATCCTTTAGATGATGATACAGCTCAATATTATTTGGGTCCAGTTGGAGCAGAAACAATATGGAAAGGCTGTAGAGATTATTTTCTCTCACCCAATGCTTACTGGAAGTGGTTTGGTGAACTTGAAAATATATTAGAAACACTTTCTGTGAGTTATAAGGACTCATCAGCCTGCCATCTTGACTTAAGCCCATGGGCAACAGATCCAGTTTTCAGCGAGCTAAAGCCAGCCCAGCAGAAAAGTTTGTTATTAGGTGAGGCAGATTTCTTAAGATGGCAAATTGCAAAGTCTCCAATTGAGTTATTACTCCTTAATGGCGCTCAAACACAAGAATCCATTTTTTCATTAGATGATTTTGATCTAGGATTAATTGAGGAATTTACCTATACATCAGGTGGAGTAAGAAGAACTTCTGAATTCTTTACCGGTTGGGGGCCTTCAGGCGTACAAATCCGTGGTTGGACCCTCAACTTACAGGCTTTGCAGGTTACAAATGATGAAAAGCAGGGTGTATTTGAAAAATTAATAAATTTTCTTTCATGATGAATCTAGCACATGAATCAATTTGATATTAAGCTTTATCAATGCACTATTGGTGGGCGAATCAAAACCAAACATACAGAATTTTGGGCACTGAGCGGAACAGAAGTTCTCACCAAATTGTCACCATGCAATGACAGGTATAACTATGAGTAACCAAAACATCGAAATTCGAACAATCCCGCCAAGCAATACAGCCAATAACCAAGATGTATTTCTATGGGCTATTTATGTTTTGGGTGGCGCAGATCGTGATATCGATGTCGAAGATATTTATTTGAAATGCTTTGAAATGGCTCCTGCCCGACTGGGATGGCGGACACAGCCCCAATTGCCAGATTATAAGAAAACTTCGAAAGCGCTTCAATCTGTAGAGGCATCTACGCATGTTGGATTAATTCATAGACCTCACCAGTATTCGCGCCGCTTAACCATTGAGGGAATTAATTGGGTTGAAGCTTATAAAGAGATTTTGGAACGAGTGTATTCAAAACAAACAGTTGCTGCTTCAGCGAACACAAATATGTATGAGCGAACTCGGCAATCGATTAAAGAAAGTGGTTCTTGGCGATTATTTCAGAGTGATCCGACTTTGCTAGACATAGCTGATTTGGCCGCGCTTCTTCGATGTACCGCAACCAGCCCTCAAGAAACTTGGAGATCTAGAATTCTTGATCTCCAACGCGCAGCAGAAGTATTAGACGACAAGGAACTAGCCGAATTTGCAAGAGTTGTTGATCTTAAGGTGATTAAAGGAGATAAAAGTAATGACTGATAAGGATCAAGGAAAATTGGTTTATACCACTCGAGGATTCTTGCAAGATGCGCAAGATGCGATGCGAGGTGACATCTTACGAGCACTTATTGAACTGATTACTAATGCGGATGATGCATACAATGGAAAAGGCGGAGAGATCTTTATCCAAGTTGCGCAAGCTGATGGACCCTTTGAATGGAAAATTTCAGTTCATGATAGAGCAGGCGGGTTATCTGCTGAAGGGCTAAAGAAAGCTTTTTCAAATCTTGGCGATGAAAATCTAAAATTTGCGGCAGATCAAGGCACTCGTGGACTCTTTGGTCGAGGCGCAAAAGATGTAGCAGTGTTTGGCAAGGCACGATTCCACTCCATCCATGCAGGCAAATACTCAGAGTTACAGATTCTTCCCAAGGAATCAAAATGGGAAAGAAATGCAATTGATATTCCGCCTATTGGCATACATTTAAGTGAGCTCAGATTAAAGAATGGCGAAACAGGTTTAACAGCAGAGCTCTATATTTCAAAGGAATACAAAATTCCATCCCCTTCAGACCTAATCGAAAAATTAGAGTCTCACGTCCAATTGCGTGATTTAATTAATCGAAATTCTGTAGTAATTTCGGATTCTCGTTCAAAGGCAGAAAAGAAGTTAAAAGGGTTGGTGCCATCAGGAGAAAAAATTCTCGAAATTGAGTTTCCTGTACCTGGTTACAAGATGAATGCCAAGTTGGAAGTATTCAAATTCTCTGAAAAACAAACTGGAAACTTATCACCCTATTCGAAGCAGGGCTTAGTAATTTCTGGTCGAGGTGCTGCATATGAGAATGGATTCCTCATGTTGGATGGAAGACCTGAATCTGGTTGGTTCAGCGGAAGGTTAGATGCACCTGAGATTCATGACTTGGCGCGCGCAATTGATAAAGATGTAGATCCTGACCCTAAAAATCCAACAAGAGTGATTAGTAGACAACGTGATGGCTTAGTTCGAAACCATCCTTTTTACCGGGCACTTGCTGGTGCGGTTAGTGGTCATTTGAAACCAATTTTTGATGAGGCTGCGGATGAGGAGGGTGCAAACAAAAAAGAAGGCCAAGCGCTTCGAAAACGCCTTGATGCATTAGAACAGGCTCTAGGAAAAGCCCTTCAAGATTTACTAGATGAAACCGATCTTGGAGATATTCCCACTGAGAATAATCCAGACGAAGATTCTCAAGACTTACAGTTTATTCCTCCTAGAAAAATAGTTGCTGTGGGCGATACTCCTAGTTTAACTATTCGCGCCCCAAAGAATCTTGATGTCTCTCAAATTCTGTTTACTCTTAATCAAAGCAAGAAAGTAATTTCTTTAAAAAATCATGATCCGTTAAAGTTAATTTGGAATGAACATCCTAGGTTGCCAGTTAAGCAGACCGCTATCCAAGTTTTTGGAGAGGATGTCGGATTGGCATCTATCACTGCAGTTATTGGCGAATTTAACGCAAATTGTGAAATTATTGGAGCAAAGATAGTACCTGCTGTGGAAGTTATTCCAGACCAAATTTCCTTCCAAAATAGAGAAGCCACAATTGCCCCTACGCGCAAACGTAAACTAGTGGTAACTGCACCTATCGAATTTGTGGGAGAAATTGTTGAATTGAGCTCAAATAACGGATATGTATCTGTTAATTCTCGAATTAAGTTATCGGCAAGTGCAACAGGGATGATTGCACAATCAGTAGTAATTGCCTCTGCTGGCTCCGAATTAGGAACTTCTACCATCACTGCTTCGCTAGCCGGAAAAGAAGGTACTTGTGAAGTTCAAGTTATCGAACCAGGTCAAAGTAAGTATCCCAAGATTCACACCGAAGTTGTTGGGAATGAGAATCCACCTCGTCGGGTTGATATGAGGGAAGATGATGGGCGACTCTTCGTTAAAATATATGGTAGACATACTTCTCTTCAGCGAGTATTCGGTAAGCACTTGGGAGCTGAGCAAGGATTTATAAATGATCATTCACCTGAGGCTCACGCCACTATCGGTGAAATAGTTGCTCAACAGCTTGCTATTTATGCGGTTGAACGAGAAGCTGCAAAGCATCCTGAGAGATTTACCGACGCTGCAAGCGCATTTGCAAGGCAGCAAGAATTTATCCCTCGATTTATTCAGCTTCTGCAGATCATTTTGTTGGAAACGGAGTGAGTGCAACGATAGGAGACTTTATTGATTCTCCATTTGGAAACCGCTACCTAATTCCTTGGCAATTGTTAACAGCAAATTCGAAAAAAACCATGGAAACACTATTCCAATTCGCATTTGATGAGGAGCAAGATTTCTCCAGGGGATTCGCCATACATCACCTGCGGTTCATAGATTTAGCTGATGTGAAAGCAATAAAATATCTTGACTACAAATACGTACAACTAGCAATTGAAGAGATTCAGAAATTAGTTTTAAATAAGAATTATCCTGAACTTCCCACAATTGATGATTCTGAAAAATTTGTTGGCACTATTAATATAAATAAATTTGAAATTTATGATGATTTAATCCGTAAAGCTACGAACCTTGAAGATCTTGCGAACGCAATATTAGACCGACTCGATGTAGAGTTTCCAATGTCTGAGCGTGACAAAGCAGTAGTTTCTGCACGCGCAACTTGGTTCACTTCAAGCCCACAAACTTTAGATTCAATAGGTAGAGAATATGGACTCACCAGGGAGCGAATTCGTCAAATCACAAAGAAGTACGAAAATCCAAACATCAAAGTTGCTGGAGATCTACGCTTTGCAAAATCATTAAGCGATGTTGCTATGGCTTCTAATTCTTTGGAAGATTTGAAAGAGAATGGCGCGATTCAATCCCTTACACGTGAAGAATACCTGGATATAGATCAGTGCAAGGGAATTATGGAACTTTTATCGGATTCGACTGAATGGAACGGTTTTAGGAGTCAACTCTTGAATTGGGATGCGCAGGCGGCCTTGGACGATGTTTCGATTGGGAAGATTTCAAAATACCGAAGCAAAATGGGATTTATAGATGCAACTTATGCGGCAAAAGATATGAATTTAACCTTAGAAAAAACTCTTGAAATTATTAATGACAAATATCCTCGATCAGTCATGGGCGATACATTAGTTTTGGCAAGAACAAAAAAATTAGTTTCTACATTTGAATCTTCAGTTTATAAGCAACTATTGGTTCTAAAAAGTTTGCCTGCAAACGAAATTCTTGCTGGAGTGCGCCGATCTGCTTCAATGCGAAATGATGCAATGTCAGGTTTGGATAGTGACTACATTGATATTATACATTCGTTATGCGGAAAGCCACCAACATTAGAGAACTTTAAAAAGACACAACTATATCAAACTGAGTTGAGTGAATCTGACCTTTGGCTAATTGAGATTTTTAATTCATCACCAAATGGACTTTTGCATCGCGTTGAGATCACTAAATATGGAATCGAATCTAGAATTAATCTTGGAAGTATTACTGCATATTGTGGCTCAAGTCCCTTTATCCGTTCTCACGCCAATGGTGTGTATTCATTGATTGGTAAATATCCAAGCAATCAACAAGTTGCTACTCATGCCGAGTTAGCACTTGCGCAAGATGCTTCTCTGGATTTTCAAATCGAATTTCAAGGGAGTAATGTTTTGTTCACTCTGAAACCCAACTTGAATACATATGCATCTGGAGTTATTTTGCCCAGCAGTGAAATTAAAGACATTTTTAGGGATTCAATTTTTACTCCTAGTTGTATTTGTGGATCAATGGTTAGTAAGCAATTGATCAGACTAAGCAAGGAAGGTTTTTGGATGGGATTTCAAAGCATCTTTACTCACGCACTTCAAAATCATGGCTTTCTAACCAATTCTAGGTTCAATTTATTATTTGATTTTGACCTTAAAACTGTGATCTTGGATCCAAATAATTAGAGAATCTTGATCTGAAGATCCAGAAGATCTAAACTCGGGCAGGATTTTGACGGATGGAGAATTTATGGCACTTACGGCCGAAGACCGATTTAAAGCAGAATCCTTAAACATAACGGAACTCTTCCAGACCGCTACATACGAAGTTCCAGCCTTTCAACGAGATTACTCATGGACCAAAGAGCAATGCGAAGATTTATGGAGCGATATAGAGAACTTAGTAGAAGGTCAGGTAAAAGCGCATTTCATAGGGCCCATGGTTGTGATTCGCCATGGCGAAAAGAATCAGAAGAATTATCTCGTTATTGACGGGCAACAACGTCTTACAACTATTCAGATGATGATCTCCTTATTACGTGATCATTGGATACAGCTTGATCCAGGAAAACGTCATACCCCAGCAGGTCCGAAACCGTATGAGGATACTTGCCAATCACTTCTAGTTTCTGGACCTCCGACGTATGCAAAAACGTTTGTACCTAATTGGCACATTAGAGATATTTTTTTTGACTACGTACAGCGTGAGATTTCAGACGAAAAACGCAAAAATATTGTTCGAATTTCAGATGTTCCCTCACAAGATATGGAGTATGCGGAAGAGTTATTCAAGGCATACATATTCTTTCGAGGAAAAATAGGTGCTCTAAGTAAGGATCAGACTGAGAAATTTGAAGAACTACTTTTAAATGACGTATTGATCTTGCGCATTGATGCGGTTGAAATAGATAATGCATTTATTTTATTTGACACACTAAATAATAGAGGACTTGATCTGACTCAAGGTGACTTAGTAAAAAACTTAATATTTCAGTCTATGAAAGAGCCTGCCACGGCTAATCTCTCAGCCGCACTAGTAAAAATATTGGGCGATTGGGACAATATTGCTGAAAAAGTTACTTATAAGAAGCTGGATTCGTTTTTGAGATATTTTTTAATTCTAAAGTTGCAAAAAAAGATTCAGAAAGAAACTATTAGCAAAGAAATTGAGAAACAATACGGAACATCAGTAAAAATCAAGCAGTTTATTCAGGAGTTATCTGACTACTCTGATCTTTATGCTTTGATCGAAAGAACGGAATCTTTTCAAGGGCAGTACAAAATTCAACTGAATTCACTTTTTGATGATTTAAATGATCTAAATCAAGCAACTCAGTCAGTATTTCTATTAGCTGCTTTAAAGCGATTTCCTAATTGGGAAACAAAAGAGCATTACCAAAGATTGGCCCAGGTTTGCAGGGCAGCTGAAGTACTCTCTTTCAGATGGCTCATTACAGGAAAGAATGCCCAGGATCTTGAGAATATATGGCGCGAAGCTGCAATCAAGCTATTGGATAGCACAAAAGAAGACCAAAAAGTATTAGATGAGGCCCTAGTTCATCTGAAACAGAGTTTACCTGCAGATCAAGAATTCAAGACTGAACTTGCTGGTCGCTCCCTTAAGTCCAGTAAGTTTGTTCGATACATACTAAGAAAAATTGAAAACTCTAAAATAGATAACCAAGTGTGGGTACTTGCTGGTCCAGAAAAACTTGATGTGGAGCATATTGCACCAAAAACCCCTGACGATTCCCATGACTGGAGAACTGTTATGGCAGGAGAATCGAGCTACCGGAATATTATTTATCGCTTAGGAAATCAAACTCTATTAACCAAGGCTCTCAATCGAGGTGCAAAGAATAAGGAATTTAAATATAAAAAAGCGCAATATGAAGAAAATACAGGCCATCTGACGGAATTAACGAAAGATTTATTGAAGTCAGTAACTTGGAATCAAGCAGCTGTGATCAATAGATCGAAATCCTTAGCGAAAGAAGCTGCAGCGCTATGGAATTGGACTGCACTCGAGAGAGAGATAAGAGTCACCACGCCACGACCTGCTAAGCGCCGTAAGCGTGCTGTTAATAAGATTAGAAAGCAAAATACTTCTCGCAGAGTCAGAAAGAAATCAACTCGTAAGAAAGCATAAAGTTTTCTTAGTTAGTATGCTTCTCGAACAAGTGATCCGAATACTAAGAGTTAGCAAGCCAATAGAGTTCAACACTAACTAAATGTCGTTCCACACACGCTTAAATGCGTAAAGTTGACACTGGGAAACGTAGGAGAAATTCTCTGTTGATATTCGGTTGCTATACAAGTCAGGAATAATCACTTAGAGTAAGCATACTCACAATGGGCCATACAGATCATCTGCCCATCAACTTCTGGGTAATCTAGAGTGAATTGGTGTTTTCCATACCTAATACCGGTAAGAATAATTGCGCTCATACATATAACCTCCTGCTTCTTCTGATGGTGTCTTTCATCATCAGCAGGTCCTCCTTTAGGACCACCGTGCGCAGAATGAGCGCGGTTGGTACTAAGTGAGCTAAAGGGCTTATCACTTAGTTCTTGACCTAGTCGTAATTATATAACTGAACACTGTCAGATATTGGTGATAACGTCGTTCAGTGGAAAATCTAAAGGATGGCTCGTGGTTCATTTGTACAGTTTCACGAGAAAGTTTCAAAAACTGGGATATATGTAAAGAGATCTCAGCTTGGGGAATTTTGTCGGGAGGCAGAACTGTCAATCTTGATTCAGTTAAGAAGGGAGACTATCTATTGGTTTTTGCGGCAACAAGAGGATTCATTTCCGTAGCAAAAGTAACTGGTCCAATGAAGCGACCCGCAACCAGGGAAGAGGTTCCTTGGGCTGGTGGAATGTATCGGTACGGGGCAATAGTTCCATTTAAAATTATAGTTGAACTCGATGACCCTCTAAAGGTTTCTATTACAAAAATGGTATTTGACGGAACCACAATTCACACAAGCCGCTTGCAAAAAGGATTTTCAATGATTTCTCCAAATGATGGAAAATTTCTTTATGCTGCCATGCAGAAAACAATAAAATTAAAAAGTACCTAAGAAAATAAAGCTAAGATGATATCTCAACCTAAACAAATAACAGATCAAATAGTAACTGAGAATTTGACTGGCTATCCCAAAAAATCTTGGCCGAGTTTGGCCTCAATGGCCTATTTTCGGCATGATCAGGTAAAACAGCAAAAGCTTATTAGTTCGAAATCTTTTCAAGATCAATTCGTTTTAAATCATCCAGATACGACTTTAGATACAATTTTACATGTCGCAAATCAACTAAATATAGATTCTCTAAAAAAACTTGAAAATGTTTTTGAAAATTCTTTAGAAATAAATATTAAGAAGCAACAGGGAGCTGTCTATACACCAGAGTTCATCATTGACTTCATATTAGAGCAAACTATTTCCTCTAATAACTTGCCCACTAAGAAAAATCCAATATTGGATCCAGCATGTGGGAGTGGGGGATTTTTGGTGAGAGCTGCTGCAAAATTAGCAGAATTAATGAAGATTAGTTTCTCAGATGCTACACAATATTTGTGTGGAATTGATATAAATCCTGATGCAATAGCTAATGCAAAACTGTTGATGGATGTAGCTAGTATTGATAAAGATCAGCTTCTTAGTCACTCTAGATTCATGGTTCTTGATTCACTTTTAACTGATGTAGAGGAACAGTTTTTCACTTTAGAGATTGCTGGAGGTGTCACTGCACTAGTTACCAATCCTCCGTACGTGAAATTACAAAATTTGGAAGACGTATATTCCAAGTCTTTGCTTGATAAGTACGGAGATATTGCTAGTGGAGCTTTTACTTTAGCTTCATTGTTTTTACATAATGCTCCAAAGTATTTAACCGATGATGGTTTGGCTGGCTTTATCACTTTGAACAATGTCTTTACCAGTTTGTCTGCTAAGAATTTAAGAGAAGAATGGAAAATGAGTGGATGCATAAGAAGAGTAATCGATTTTCGGCACTTCCTAGTATTTGATGCAAGTGCGTATACATGTTTAATTTTCCTAGGAAAAAGTCATAAAAAATATTTTGACTATAACGCCGTTTCGCAGATGCCTTCTTTTAAGACGCTTCGAGGTTTAAATCCATCCAAAATCATGTGCGAATCTTTAAATTCGGAAAAATGGCGCTTAGGCGATAAAGAGGCGCTCCAACTCATTTATTCCCTGGAAACCAAGGGGAATCAATTAAGTTCAATCGCTGAGATAAAGGTTGGTTTTGCAACATTGAGAGATAAGGCCTTCATTGGCCAATATAGGGATTCTCATTCTGAATTCAAAGGTGGTGATGGAGTATTTAGAATTGTAGAAGAAGAAGCTACTCAAAGTTTCTTGAAAGTTTCAGAGTTAGATGAGAGTCAAAATCTTTCAGAACACTTAAGACCTATCATTTATCCTTACGAAAAAACTGATAAGTCAAGACCTTTGATTGGAATCGAAGAATTTTCAACCCGTTTTCCCATCGCATTTCAACATTTAGAATCATGGAAAGGATATCTGGCTACAAAAACCTTTGCTGATTCAAAAGATTGGCACCAATGGGGCCGCAGACAATCTCTTGTTTCTAATGGACCAAAATTATTGACTAAAACTTTTGATTATCGACCAAACTTTAGGCTAGATACTTCAGATTCTTTATTTTGCAATGGCTACAGCGTAAAACCCAAGATTATTCTTGAAACTTACCGAATTCAGTACTTGAAAAAATTTCTTGAATCTAAGTTTGTTTATGCCTATGCCTTAATCACTAGCTTTGAGATCTCGGGTGGTTTTCAGTGCTATCAAAAAAACTTTATTGAACGTATATGTTTACCCCCAATATCAATACTTGAAAAAAACTATATTAATGAAGAGGAATTTGAAAAAGAATTATGCGAATTTTATGGATTTGATATTAAATCTTTGGATTTAGTTTTATCTCATTATCGTCCACTAAACAGATAAAGCATTTACATAGGCTTCAGAGATTCTCTGAATAAAATGACATGGCAACAAGGGCTTCATCTCTGAAGCAGTCTGCCTACCAAAATGTTTTGCAACGTCGTTCTCATCCCAAAGAATCTCCACATTTTTTGAACTCAAATCAGCAACTAGAAGCATAGTTGCGTTGTATTTATAGAGATCAGTCGAATTCTTGCGGTAATTTGGGTCAGTTATTGCATTGAATATTCGAACAAATTTGGGTAAATCAATTAGTGTTGGTTTCAATCCCCAACGATTGTTTTTGAGAGACTCATCATCGAACTCTCTTAGTGGAATCAAATAAACTTCTCCAAGAGTTATGTTTTCGGCTCTAAGTCTTAAATTTAGTGTTTCAGCAAAAGCTCTTTCTACAAGCGTATCGAAATTCTTCGCAAGACTGCTTAATTGACTTCTCACTCCGACAACGAGTGCACGATTAGTTGCATTTAGCCCAATTGGATCTATGCGCCCAGCTTCAACACCTGTATTTATTTGTTCTTTGATATGCGGATCGACTGTAAAACTAATATCTTGATCTTTTGCTTTAATGAGTCCTGTAACTTTTAACTCTGGAGAGGTTGCTCCCAGCGGAGGCCAGACAGAGGGTTTTAATCCTAAAGCAATTAAATTCTCATAAATACTCTCGGCAACGATTCCATGAAGTTGCTGTATCGGTCCAGAACTACGAATCGCAGCATTCTTAGCTTCTTGACCACTCTTTTTTAGGTCTCCACCGTAGCTGCTTGTCGTTATTGCTTCTTCTAGAATTTTTCTGGTTACAGACAAGGAACCTTCAAGCTGCTTTTTTTCAAGAAAATTAGCCATAGTGGGCGATACTGTATAGGAAGTAGTGACTCTCTGTAACTAAAATACTTAACTTATATTTTTATTAGAATTTCTTCCTGCCCAACCCTATCCACCACTAACACACTCCCATTAGGGATCTCTTCCCATCCCTCCTGATTCCAGCCGGAGGATGCCACAACCACCTGGCCATTATGGGTGGTGTATTTAAGGTGGTAGTAATCAGGTGAATCCTTAAACTTATTTGGGATCTTATCCTGGTTATATATACAAGCTGCCATAAAGGTAGTGTCATTAATAATCATCATATTTATGGCGGAGTAGGTGCAATTGTTTTTAATATAGGAAAGGCCTGCTTTGACACCATCGATAAAGCCATGTTTTTCTATTTGAGTAAGTAGGTAGAGAAAGTAGCGCTCAGAGTCGGTTGTGCCTTTGGCAAGAGATAGATACTTCTTATCTATTACTGGATCTAATGCGGTTGGGGGAGTAATAGAGCCATTGTGAATAAAGGTTATATCTTGGTAGGTAAAGGGGTGGGTGTTGTCTTCATTAACTGGCATCCCTTCAGTGGCCCAGCGTAGGTGTAATAGGGCGGCATTTGATTTATGTTTTTCTAACCTCTCTTTAAAGTGCTCACTCTTGGTAGCGGCCACTGGCTCTTTGTAGAGATCGGTTTTGTGATTTCCGGTAGAAGCAATTCCCCAACCATCACAGTGATCTTTTGCAAGAGATAC
>Ga0172372_10007844_pt1 | contig 14254 bp, 11 predicted proteins | sample LakKiv5m_2_FD_114544 | JGI IMG/M metagenome (GOLD analysis project Ga0172372, IMG submission 114544) | Freshwater microbial communities from Kabuno Bay, South-Kivu, Congo - kab_092012_9.5m | ecosystem: Environmental > Aquatic > Freshwater > Lake | place: Democratic Republic of the Congo...
CTTACCCCAGGTATATATTGGTACCAATCAAATTCTACTAATCTTAAATTACCTTTATCATCTAAAAATTCTGGGTGGGGTTTAACCCCTGAATCCAGGATAACCAGATCTACCCCGGTGCCATCTAAAGTATAAGGATAATCAGTTTTTGAATAAAGAGGAGTTCCTGAGGTAGAATTTATTAGTAGTAATTCTTCCCAATCTACACTTTCTGTATAAACAGTATGAAATTTTAAACCCCAGTTAATAGGGGCTCCTTTTTTACTAAATAAACTAGCTGAAGTTACAGTAGTATAAGAATTAGCTAAATAGGAGATCACATCATCATTTAAATTAGCTGAAAATATACTTTCTTGGATGGGTAAGGGTTCTAAAATATAGGGATTACTTTCAGTGTTAACTGTAGTGTAATCTTCATTATCACCAAGTGACCATTCTTTTATAAGATAATCAACATCATAAACATCTGGGTTGAGTTTTAATTGTCTAACTTCATCTTCTGTTAGATCATAAAAAGTCATTCTATTATTACCCCACTTTTCAGTAGCTTTAATTTTTCTATCTGGGTAGTATTCTCTAATAGTGGCATTTTCACCTGAGGTGTCTTTTTCAATATAATAATTTAAATCTGCTATATCAACTCCTTCTTTAGAGATTAAAGCATAAGTTCTTAAGTCTTCAGACATTTTTTAACAAATTTTTAATATAATTTTAATGAAAAGCAACCCAAACTCCATTAGCCCTACCAAAAAATTTATTTTGATTACTATCATATACTATATCACCATTTTGGGCTATAGATTCAGCTGAAGAAGTAGTAGTTGGAACCAATCTTAAAACAGGACTTTGAATAACAACTGCATTACTGGCACTTAAAATTAAATTTGTATCACCTATAAAAACAGGAGTACCTGTACTAGTTAAATTTAATTCATCAGCATTTATATTATTAGCTGTTAAACTACCTGTGATTGATAAACTACCAGTTATTAAGGCATCTCCAGTATATGGGAAGGGATTACTACCTATTCCTGTTAAATTTGATCCATCACCATAATATAAAGAAGCACTTACAAATCCTGTAGCAGTAATATTAGCACTGGATGTAATATTTCTGGCTACTAAATCAGTTAAAAGACTGGGTGTAAATCCCCCACCAGCAGCATTTAAAGCATAAGAAGCTGTTAAAGAATAAGAAGCACTAGTAGCTTGAGATGAACTTATAGATTGACCTGATGTAGAGGCATGTGAAGCACTAATAGTTGTTGATGAGCTTAAGGCGTATGAAGCACTAGTAGCACTAGTAGCATTAATCGCATTAGTGGCTTGGTCTGATGTAAGAGCATTATTTGCTAATGAAGCAGTCCCTAATAAAGAACCAGTAAATCCATTTAAACTAGTAATAGATCCTGTTACAGTCAAAGAATCTGATATAAGAGCTGAGTCTAGTTGGAGAGTATTCGCTATTAATGATCCTGTTAGAATAACCGTACTTGATATTGGGTAATAGGTAAAATTATCATCCCCTCCTAAAAAACCATCATCATTAAATTGAATGGTTTTTGAATTGCCTCCTGGTGTTGAACTTGTTGTAATTCCTCCTCCTCCAAAGGCTGTTGAAGCTGTTATAAATAACTGACCAGTTGATGTGTCATATGTAACAACATGGTTTTTAGGTGTAGAAGCTAAAGAAAGAAGCTTTACATCCCCAGTAGTTGTTAAAGAACCGGTTATAATAACATTCCCAATATATGGGAAAGGGTTAGAATTTAAAGCATAAGAAGCACTAGTAGCAAAAGATGAACTTAGAGCATAAGAAGAACTAATAGTATTATTAATTAAAACATATGAAGCAGTCACAGCGTAACTAGATGTAGCTACACTCATTGAACTAGTTTGAGAATTAGTTACAAATGAGCTAGTTTGAGAATTTTGAACAAATGAACTAGTTTGTGAGTTTAATATATATGAACTAGTTGCTTGAGTTAAAGTGTTAACACTAGCTTCAATACTACTTGTGAAAATATTAAATGAACTAATAGATACTAAGGATCCTGTATTAGTTGTTTCTCCATTTAAAGCATATGAGGCTGTTAAAGCATATGATGAACTAGAAGCTTGAGAAGTATTTAAAGCATAACTAGCACTTAAAGTATAAGAAGAACTAACAGTATGTGAAGCACTGATAGCATTAAAGGCTAAAAGAGCAGTTGTTGAATAAGAAGCATTAACCGCTACTAATGAACTTGAAGCATAAGATGAACTTATAGCAAATGAAGAACTAATAGCTTGATTAGAGTTTATAGCAAATGATGAACTTAAACTTTGTTGAGCGTAAGAAGAACTACCTAATAAAGAACCAGTAAACCCATTTAAACTATTAACTGATCCTGTTAAGGTTAAAGAACCAGATATAACAGCTGTATTAGTTCTTAAAGTAGTTGAGATTAATGACCCAGTTAATATAACAGTACTGGATAGGGGGTAAAATGTAAACATACTATTCCCTCCAAGTACTCCAGAATCATTGTATTGAATAGTTTGAAAAACTCCCCCAGGAGTTGAACCTCCACCCCCACCTCCTCCTCCAAAGGCTGTTGAAGCTGTTATAAATAACTGACCAGTTGATGTGTCATATGTAACAACATGGTTTTTAGGAGTAGAAGTTAAAGAAGGAAACTTCACATCTCCAGTAACTGTTAAAGAACCAGTTATAACAGCATTTCCAATATATGGGAAAGGATTAGAATTTAAAGCATAAGAAGCAGTTATTGAGTATGATGAACTAACAGCTTGACTAGCAGTGTTAGCTAATAAAGAATATGAAGAAGTACCTAATAAACTACCTGTGACTCCTGAATTTAGGATTAAGTTATTGTATATAGTAGTTGAATTATTTGTAATTCTTAATTTAGAATTGTCCTTTATATAAACATCAAAAGAATCACCCAAGTGTTTAAATAAAGTACCTAATCCTGCTACATCATTACTAGTTTCTCCTGAGTTAACAATAAATTCTTTAGAATTATTGATTATAAAACTGTGTGTTGTATTAATATAGGCATCAATTAATTCAATTTCTCCTATCTTTAAAAAATTATAGTTGTGGGGAGATAAATTAGAGGAACTGATAGCTAAACCTGAACCTGTTATTGGGTATAGATTTTCAATAACATAATGTCCTATAGGATGGGATGTTGTTAATATTTTGGAATTTCCTTGACCTATAAAAGTAATACTTCCACTAGATCCTAAACTACCTGTAATTGATACATCTACAGAACTAGTGATTGCTCCTGGGTCTCCTTTAGGGCCTTGAGGACCTGTTGGGCCTTGAGGCCCCGCTGTTGATATTTGGATTATAGGAGCCATCTTATTGAACTTCAGTTACTTGAATGTAATCTAGTAGAGAAACGCTTAATTTATCATTTGGTGTTTCAAAAGTAATACCGTCTGAGTTTGCCACATAGTAATAAAAAGTATAATTACTACCACTAGTTAATCCTTTAATTAATTTAGAGGGATTACCAACATTAACATGAGCAAAACCAAAATTTCTATAACTGGTAATAAAAAATCCACCTGATGGGGGATTAAGACGAGATGTAATATCTCCTTCGGGGATAAAAACACTAGCAGTACCTGAAAGGCTAGCGGTTTGGCTTAATATTATATATGAATTACCCTCAGCTAAGTTATAGTTTAATATTGCTTCCCATCTATTAATAATTTGTCCAAAATTTATAATAACTTTACCACTAGCAGGAGCTTGAAAACTACTTGAAACATTGGGGAGAAAAATATAAGAATATCCTGTAATAAATTGTCTAGATGAAATTCCATTAGGTATTTCATAAAAATCTAACATTCTAGGGTGGCGAGGAGCATATAGTTCATTTTGAACTATTACAGATTGTTGAAAAGTTGTATTATCTTTTACAACTATAGGAGAATTTCCTTGTAAATATGAAAATGAACCGGTTGATCCATAAACAACCCCACTAGAAATAATTTCACTAGAAGATATATAACCATTAGCTACTATATTATTACTAGCTGTTATATTACCTGATCCACTAGCCCAAATAGATCCCGTTACTATTAAATCTTGAAAATATGTTAGCGACCCAGGATCACCTTTAGGGCCTTGGGAACCTGAAGGACCTTGGATACCTTGAGAACCAGATGGGCCTATTGGCCCAGTTGGTCCTTGAGAACCTGAAGGTCCAGGTATGCCTTGAATGCCTTGTGAGCCTGATGGTCCAATTAATCCCTGAGAACCTGAAGGACCTTGGGAACCTCTTTCACCTGTTATGGAAAAATTCCAAGGAGATAGATTAGTGCCTGAACCTATAGTATTATCTATATCAACAATAAAATTATATCCTGAAAATGAAGTCAGGATACCTTCCATATACTGGGTAGAAGAGTATGATGCTTTAACCCTTGAGCCTATAGTATAAGCAGACTCTGTAGAAGGTTTATCTACAGCCCAAGTTTTACTTTCAGTTGATAAAGTTTGGGAAGTTGAAGAAGACAAAATATACCCTACCCCAGGAATACCTTGTAAGCCTTGTGAACCAGATGGGCCTATTGGCCCAGTTGGTCCTTGAGAACCTGAAGGACCGGGTTCACCTTGTAAGCCTTGTGAACCAGATGGGCCTATTGGCCCAGTTGGTCCTTGAGAACCTGAAGGGCCGGGTTCACCTTGTAGACCTTGAGAACCTGAAGGACCTTGGATACCTTGTTCGCCTTGAATTCCTTGTTCACCTTGTAAGCCCTGAGAACCTGATGGACCTTGAGGACCAACAGGACCTCTATTAAGGAGAACATTAACATTATTAGTATTGTTTTGGGTTATAGTAGCAATCTGCCCATCAGCATCTTGAACTACTATTGTAGTATTATCACTTCCGGCGTTAACTGAATTATTTATGTTCATTAGAAATTTCCTATAGTAATATTCCTACTTAATTTGACTTTACCTTCTAATAATCTTGAAACTACATAACAATTTCCACTCCCAGATGAAATTTCTAAGTCATATGAAGCTAAATCAAAATCTAACATTGAAGAGGAAACAGCAGAAATATATATTCCTATAGTTCCTGAAGTGGGAGGGTTTAGACCTGATGAACCGCTCATATTTAACCCAGTTCCACAAGGGTCTAAGCTACTTGACAAAGTAAGGTATAAGGTACTAGAGCCCGGAGAGGGTCTTAGTTGCATTCTGGCTTGGTATCCTGTTAAGTCAATAGGATCCCCATTGGAATCTTTATAAGCAATTTCAAAATCTATAGTAGCTCCTTGCTCAATAGTAAAAGAATATTTTCCAGCTGCCATAATTTATAGGGTTTATTATAAATATCTATAATCCCTATTCTAATAGGATTAACTAAAAGTCCAATCATCTACTAATAATCCCCACTTACCATCAATTTTAACTCGAGTATAGTGAAGGGCGGTTTCAATTACTTCGTCATAATTCCCAGTATCAGGGGATAGTAAATGAGCAGAGGATGAATAAAAATTACTCCATTCCTCACTAGGAACGTTAAAGTTTAAACTTGAAACATATTCTCCTGTACTATTGGATTTAACAGGCATATGAAGGTAAACATTATGATAATTATTTCCGTCATTTTGGAAAATAACTTGTTCGGCGTGAATTTCTAAAATTCCTTCGGCTTGGGTTTCCGAGTTGTAAATTACAGATTTGGTGGATGTTAATTTATGTGACATTTTGTTTTGTTATAAATATAAGTTAGAGACCAAAACGGCCTTTTAGTGCGTTGTAGTTTTGGGTGATTTCTTGGGGGGTAAGAATACGATTATATATTGAAGTCAAATATAAATTCCCAGCAAAATTTTCAGTATAATTTCCTATAGTATAACCACTAATTATATAGGGGGCATTGCCTGTTTGGTTTGATGCCGAAGTTGTTGATTGAATTTGAATTCCATTTTTATAATAAGTTATATTAGAATTATTAAAATTAATAGATATGTGAGTGATTTCTCCTTGTTGAGGAAAATTTAACTGATTTGTTATGTCTAATAAAAAATTACCTCCATATTTAAAAACTCCAAAGGAAGAACCATTATTTCTAAATCCAATTTGAATACCATTATTTGGTTTTAAAATACTTAATATAGAAGTATGGGTTTTTGAACTTATGTTATTTATTTTAAAAACAGCAGTTATATTCCCCGGACCTTGAATGTTAAAAACATCTCCAGATGTTGTATAAATTTGATCATTCACTCCATCAAATACAATACTACCACCATTTCCCGAATCAAATGTAGGTCCATTAGTTAATACCCCATTATTACCCCCAACTAAATCTATCCAAGTACTACTTCCACTTGTATATGATTTACGATTAGCAGCATCAACTGCGAAAACCAAACCATCGGTTACTATTTTGGGTGAGTAGTTAAATGCCATAACTTATAGATTAAAACGTGATTTAAGTGCGTTGTAGTTTTGGGTGATTTCTTGGGATGTAAGTGGATAATTATATAAGCGACTAACACTAATCTCACATCCTGTATAAAACTGCCCACTCCCCCCAGCCCTAGATATAGCAGCATCTGATAAACTAGGAGTTATATTTACTCCATTGAGTGGTACTGATGAAGTAGAAGATGTTAAAATTCCATTTACATATAATCTAGATAAATTATTTCTTGTAAATGTCCCAATTAAATGATACCATTGATTAGTTGTAAATGTAGAATACCCACTAGCTGATGTTGTACCAATATTTACTAGGTTAGATGAGTTTCTTACTTGGAATACAAAACAATTACCAACTCCTGATATTACTTGTACTCCCAAACCCCAACCAATAGAATTATTAAAAAAACTTTGCCCAAATATACCAGATAAATTTGTAATTGGAGGTTCAGCAGTATAAGCAGTAAAAGGCCCAGTTGGGTTAATCCAAACTTCTAATGAAAGTTCCCCGGTAGTTCCTGGTGAATATCCAAAACTATTACCAAATAAAGCAACATAATCATTAGTTCCATCAAACACAATACTTCCACCTTTAATGGAGTTGAATGAAGGCCCATTTGTTAGTGTGCTATTACCTCTAACTCCACTTAAATCTCTCCAAATATTACCCCCAGGAACATAGCTTGTTCGGTCCGAAGCATCTAAATGTAATATTAACCCACGACTTACTATACTTTCTTGGTTAAATGCTAAAGGTGTAAACATAACTTATATAAAATTTTTCAAACTTGAACCATACAATATTGTAGAATCAAATGTAATAAATGATAATATATCTGTTACTGAGCTTGTAGCCGAAGCCGTGTATGGGAGTCCATTAGGAAACTTAAATTCTGAGCTGTATGATAAGCTACCTGATGTAGCAGGTTGTATAATACGTAAATTAATGGATTGACCTGCTTGAATGTTTGAGGCTGTTAAAAAGGTATTGACACTTGATGAAAGTGTAAGTGTAAAGAAATTACCGAGAGAACAATTTAATGAAGCAGTTTGGTTAGATGGGGTAATATCAATAACTGAACCTCTAAGTGAGCCGGAGATTGTTGTTGAGCCTGTTATTCCTAAACTACCAGTAATTACAGCACTCCCTGTGAAAATACCATCCCATGATCCGGTATTAATGCCTGTGAGGTTGGAGCCGTCGCCGTAGTATGTTGAGGCGCTAATAGCACCTGAGACGTGGAGTTTTTCGGATGGGGTTAAAGTGCCTATACCCACATTACCATTAGTAGCTAAAATTCTAACTCTTTCTGTATCTGTTCCTGCGGTTTTAGTTAAAAAACTAATACCACTATTAAGATTATCTGTATAATTAGCTTGAATAGCTACATAATCTGGAGTAGAAGCATAAGTTTGGAATCCAAAGTTTCCTGTATGAGGACTTCTCAATGATTTACCCCCCATAATAACATTATCTACCCCTCTAATAGAATGCCCTGTACTTAAAGCAAGCAGTAGGCCCCCATTATCAGATATATTTAACCCAGCCCATCCATTTGACCCATCAGTAGTTATTCTATATTGATATCCATCTAAGAAATGTCTAATTCCGTAAGTATTAGATGTACTTCTAAACTCTAATCTATTACCATTACGAATTCTAATATTACCATCCACAGTGAGCATATCTGTAGATGAGTTAGGTCCTATAGTAACTTTTCCATCATTCTCAACAGACAATATATTAGTGCCTGATGAGTTAGCTACTCTAAGTCCATAAGTGCCTGATAATGAGTTTGAGCCTGTGATAATGGTATTACCATTAACATGAAGGCGTTGTTGGGGAGCAGTTGTTCCTATGCCTAAGTTATTATCTGTACTTAGGCGCATTCTCTCTACATCATTATTTTGGACCCATGTGTAAAAAAATCCACCCCCCATCCCATTTTTAAACCTAAACTCACCAGTTCCCCCTAGAGGTTGCATGAATTGCCCCCAAGCACTTACATTACCTACCTTATTAGCTCCACTATCAACATCCCCTGATTTAATCCCAATACTACTTGTTATGCTTCCTACAACACTTAAACTACCAGTAATTACAGCACTCCCTGTGAAAATTCCATCCCATGATCCAGTATTAATGCCTGTAAGGTTAGAGCCGTTGCCGTAGTATGTTGAGGCGCTAATAGCACCTGAGACATGGAGTTTTTCGGATGGGGTTAAAGTGCCTATACCTACATTGCTACCCGTTACAACTAATGTGTTTACACCAACTCGTAATAAAGTTGCGGCAGGATATGAACCAGATGTTATTGTTAACCCAGCAGTTGTTGAATTTCCACCAGGAGTTACATTTAATCCATTTTGTGCAGTAACTACCTGATGTAGTGTGGTGGTATTGGTGCTATGTATTGAAATATGCGTACCTGAATTACTATTTCTTATGTCTAAAGTATCTCCGTTAGCCTGTATTTGTCCTGTATATCCACTTCCTAATCGGATTCCCAATGAACCTGTTATTATTGTATTACCATTTAATCTAGTGGTTCCTTCTACATCTAAACGAGCAGTTGCCGGCCCTAATGTAGTAGAATTACCTAATTTTAAGCCAGTATTATTAAAACGAGCATTATGCCATAATGTAGTACTATTAGGTATTCCTCGACTTATAAAAACATCTTCAGGATAATTTCCAGCTATTAAATATAAATCCCCAGCTATACTTCTAATACTTGACCAATAATTTTCATTATAACTAGATTGGTTAGCTGGGGGTCTAAATATCAATTGGGAGGCATAAGTATCAGGCCCAGTTGCAAATTCGAAAGTACTATTAAACCCGGGAGAAGGAGAATATCCTACATTGGTTCCTATAAGAAGAGTTCTATCAAACAAACGTACACTACCTGTCACTGCCAAACTACCAGTAATTACAGCACTCCCTGTGAAAATCCCATTCCATGATCCGGTATTAATTCCTGTAAGGTTGGAGCCGTTGCCAAAAAATGAAGATGCCCTTATATTACCTGTAAAATCAGCACTAGAACCTGACATGCTGGTTTTTGTGCCATCTGATTTTTCAAGGATAAAATTTTGGTTTTGGATTTTTAAAGCAGCTTTAGGGAGACGAGTTGCTTCATCGTAAAATTCTATAGTATTTTCAAAAGTTCTTATATGGCCTATAGAAGCTGTAGCAAACCAATAATCTCTAGTAGAATCTCCTCCTAAACTATATGTTAAATCATTTTCTAAATTAATATTAGCAGCTAATGCTATGTTAGAGGAAAATATAGTTGTATTATTAAATTGATTTTCTCCTGTGAATGTGTTATCATTATTTAATTTAGCAAAACTAGAAGTTTGGCTAACACTAATAAAACTAGAAGTAGCTACAGCTGTAGGTACACCATTAGCATCCCCTACCCAAAAAGAACCGGCTTTAATATTAGGCAAGTCATTACTTCTACCTGCTCCTAAAACTACTCCACTACCATTTTGAGCTACTTTAGTTACGATGCCTAGATTTTGTATTAATGCTGAACCAGTAGGTTTGGTTTGAGTCCAACCTCCTCCAACAGCTACATAAACTACTTCACCTTCTACTAATCCTGTAGTATCTACTCCTTGTATATAACCTACGGCTAATGCTTCTCCTTCGGCTTCATTCGCTAAAGTTTCATTCAAAACATAAGTAGCTGGCATTTTAGCAGGAACACCCGCATCAGCCATTATTACTCCTACAATATTACCAGAAGTCCCTGAACCCGTAGCGTGAACTGGGGTGCCTTTAAGCAAAGATCCACCAGATACGTTTTTAACTCGTTCAGTTATTGCTTTAGGATAAGCAAACTCTAAATTTCCATCTTGATTTATTACAATAGCTTCACCTTCATTGCCTGCTATTGTAGGGTAATTAAATCCTGAGGCTGTAAATGGGCCTATAACATTAAGGGAACCTGAAATTATAGCGGAGCCTGTATAAGGAAATGTAGTTCCTTCTATATTGACAACAGAGCCGGTGCCATCATAAAAATTAGTTCCATCAGTTTGAACTATTCTTTGATAAGTGTTTTCAATATTTTGGCCTGTTAAGTCAGGTAGCGCCATATTAGCTTATTTTTGACAACCCTTTTAAAACTCCTTCAATAATCAAACCAACTTGATTGGGATTTACATTATTTTTTTTAAGATAAGCTTCTATTAGGCTGTTAAGTTTAACTTTATTTTTAGAAATATTGTTTAAGTATATGTTCTCATTTTTAAGGAGGCCAATTATTTTTAAAACATGTTTGTTTTCCTGTACGGATTGAATAGTTTTAACTTTATCTATTGTAACTTTTGGTTTAGATTCGGTTATAATATTAACAGAAGTTTGTTGAGATTTAACTTCAACCGCAATCTTTTTAGAAGTTTCAACTATAAATTTAGATTCCCACGGCGTAAAGTATGTATCTTCTGCGATAACTTCTAATTTTACATTACCTTGTGTACTTTCATCCAATAATCCTTTTAATTTTTTAATGGGAATTTTACATTTCCCATCAGATGAAATCTCACCTTTAAAAACTAACGACAAATTATCCGACTCAATTAATAAACGAGCTTGACTATTTTTAATTGAAGCACCCTCTAGCTGGATGTTACACTCGAATAATTCGGTTTTATCAGTAAAAAGTTTATACATTATAAATCAACTTTAAGGTCAATACCTAACACTTCTTTAACTACAAGGGCTACGTCTGTTATACGTATTTGCCTATTTACAACTTCCTTGGTTTCCTTGTATTCTACACCCTCTACCTTACAAAGCAGTTTAATAAACTTTTTCTTTTTTTCCTTATCCTTAAAAATAGTTGGAGCAGATACGCCACCTAATATATCAGTAACTATTTCTGTAACTAAAGCACAATCATCCCACGTAAATGGAGTAACACTTTGGTTGGGGAATGGGTTAGATTCCCAAGTAAAGTTGGCGTTATCCCATTGAAATGGTGTCCTCATTGATGATTAGTTAAATTCTCTGCGTAATAATCCCTTAAATCTTCAACAATTTCATTTCTATGGTTAGAATTAAGTGTTAAAGCTTCCAAGTTTTTAATTTTTTTCGAAGCAGTATACAAAAACTTAAATCCAGAATCACCTTTTTTCTTTAAATCAATTTGGTGAGTGTCGCCACAAATTATCATTTTAGAGCGTAAACCTAAACGAGTTACAATCATTTCCATTTGTTCGTGAGTAACGTTTTGAGCTTCGTCTACTATTACACATGAATCTAAAAAGGTACGACCTCTCATAAACGAAACAGGTACAATTTCTATTTTACCATCTGCTATAAGTTTTTCAACTTTTTCCTTATCGTATAAAATAAATAGATTTTGGTAGATAGGTTGGACCCATGGGTCCATTTTTTCACGCAGATCTCCCGGTAAAAATCCAATTTCTTCTTTGGACACAGTGGGTCGTGTGATTATTATTTTTTCATAGATTTTACGTAATAATCCATCAAGAGCAACCTGACAAGCTAATAATGTTTTACCAGAACCTGCTTGACCCGCTAATAATGTTATAGTATTATCTAAAATTTTTTGTTTAGCTTCTTTTTGTTCTTCGTTTAAATTAACTCTGAACTTGATAGGGTTTTTAACTACTCTTTTTTCCCTAAAAATCTCTTCAGCTTCAGGTGTGTTATTAAAGTGAGCCATAAATTTTGTTGATAAATATTATAAAAAAAGACCCGAAGCTAAGCTTCGGGTCCTTTCTAATAAATATACTAACTTACTCGATTAGAGGGTGTTCAAACCGTGCAAGTAAACCTTACCGTAGTATTCAGGTCTCAACATCTTCTTGGCATATCTTGTCAAGAGACCTTTTCTTGGGGTGAAGGTATCCGGATCATAAACAAGCGGTGTCATGATCAAAGGAATGTATGGTGAGAAAGTAGCACCAGTTTCAAGGAACTGAGAGCCTCTGTAACCCATCAAAATCACATTCTCAGTCATGTATGGGTTCTTGTAAACCTCATATCTGTTGTTCAACTGACCAATTTTCTGTACTCCGAAAGCGTACTTCATCTTAGCTGAATCACCATCTGTGTTAGCTGCGAATCCTGGGATTGATTCAAGGATTGTAGCGGCAGTTGGGGACAATACTAAGAAGTTAGCGCCACCTCTCAAGGTTAACTGGTGGATCTTGTTACTAACTTTTTGTAGTTTAGTACCAAGAGTCTGGAACCACTGGCCTTGGGTGTTAAAGAAAGCGGCTTGTGCAGCGGCAACAGTTGGAACTGAGGTAGCTGTAGCAACTGTATTGTTAACTGCTGACCAGTATTCAACTGTTAGAGCATTTTCAATCAACATACCTAGGATTTCGAGGTCGATTTCCATGGAGATGTATTCACTCATGATGCTTGTCAACTCAGCCTCAGCGTCAATGCTGTGGTAAGCATTCAAGTCTGAAGCAAATTCAGGTGTCCAAACAGCTTTTAGCTTTCTGGTTTTAGCTACAATCGCCTCAGATTTCATCTTAACGTTGATTTCTGGGATGACAATTGCATCTGCTGAGGTAGCATTAGGGAATGCTGAAGAAGCACCATCTTCAAAATCACCTCTGAGGTTATCTGCAGGTTGTTTTACGTAGTTAACAACGTTTGTATTAACATTACCAATACCGGCACTTGAAGAAATAAAGATATAAACATGACTAGCGTCAGCGTAGTTGTAGGCTGGGAGTTGTTCAACAACATTAGCAGCTGAACCGCTGTAAGTAGTAACTGTGTATCCTCTAACACCTTCTAAGTCGGGGTTTGTTAAAAGAGATTGGGGGATTTTGACCTTAACAACATTACCAGCAGCCACAGAAGCTGATAAAGCTGAGTCATACCCAACTTCTGACCAAAGAGCATCAGAGCCAGTAGCTCCTACAGAAGCTGAGAAGATATTGGTTGAGTATGTCCATCTACCTGCGCCATAAAGACCATCAGTTGGTGAGTTGGTTTGGTCTGTTCTACCATACATAGAACCTGTTCCAAATACATCGCCACCAGCTGTGAATTTGCCATCACCTTTTGTAGTTCCATATTGGAAGTCAAGGAAAAAGACTAGACCAGAAGGAAGGTTCATTGGTTGAACGCTAACAAAATCTTTTGCAGCAATTTGACCAAATACCTTTCTTACAAGTGGAAGAGCAATACCTGCCCATTGTTCACCAGTACCTGCTGTAAAAGTAGCACCGGCAGTACCTCCACCGGTTTGGGAAGTTTCAACAACAAGTTGTTTAGCTTGGTTTTCAAGAATGAGAGCCATGTTATTTCTTTCGGTCTCAGATCCTAAACCTTCTAACAAACCTGTTTTTTCCCATTTTGAAGCTAATCTAGCGGCGTCGCTTTGAACGACTCTCCACTGGTTAGCACTTTCTAAAAGAGAGTTTAAATTTGACATTTTGTTTTTTTAATTTTTAAAAGTTTAACATTATAAAATTCCAGCCAATTTTTGGAACCTTTTAACCATTTGATCAGATTCAACAATTGGCTGCTTTGGAGCTACACCTGCGGGTTTTGAAGCCATACCTAATGATTCTCTAATTGAAGATTTTGTAGTAGTAGTTTTAGATACTAAACCTTCGTTTAAAGTTTCATAAATGATTTTGCTTTCTTTTACAGAAGTAGCTTTATCAAAAGCAGATAAAACCTTTATTTTTTGACCTTCGGTCAAATTTTTGTTTCTAAAAATCTTATTGACATAAAGGAGTTTAGAATTAAGAAGATTAACTTCGTTAAGTTCCTTTTGGAGA
>Ga0172372_10007848_pt1 | contig 14249 bp, 12 predicted proteins | sample LakKiv5m_2_FD_114544 | JGI IMG/M metagenome (GOLD analysis project Ga0172372, IMG submission 114544) | Freshwater microbial communities from Kabuno Bay, South-Kivu, Congo - kab_092012_9.5m | ecosystem: Environmental > Aquatic > Freshwater > Lake | place: Democratic Republic of the Congo...
GACTCCACTGAAATCCAAGCGGCAATAGAGGCCCTTACGGAAGCACTAGCGCCCGAGATTGCGTTGATCACACTCAGCGAGGCCGGGGTGTGGGTGCACGCCCCCCAGCGAGGCGCCCTGCACCAACGCCGCCCCGCACATCCCCGCGAGATCGTGGATGTGAGCGGCGCTGGAGATACGGTCATCGCCGTCGCTGCACTGTTGCTCGCCTGCGGAGTGGACCCCGTGTCGCTGGCGGAGGCCGCGAATTTGGCCGGGGGGCTGGCCTGCGAGCGCCCCGGCGTGCATCCCCTGTCGCTCGCGGAATTGCGGGCGGAATGGTCCACCCTCTACCCCACGGCCCCGTGAGCATCCAGGAAATCCGGGAGCGTATCAACGTGGTGCTGTATGGATCGAAAGGTCCGATGCTGGCCACCCTGCGGGTGGTGAATGTGTTGGTCTCGGCCGCAGCCTTGGTGCTGATGGTCAGCTATTACGGATTTCCGCACTCGAGCGCACAGGCCGCCGCCTTGGTGGATGGCATCCGCGCTGCGTTTGGCTTTTATGTCGCGCAGTATTTCATCAAGCTGTTGTACGACTTCCAACCGCTGAGCTACCTCCGCCGCACGTGGTTCGAAGGCACCGTCATGACGCTGTTGCTTGCAGAAGGCCTCAGCGACTTGCTCACCGGCGAACTCCTCATCGGTCGGTTGCTCGCATCGGTCGGCATCCCGGTCGTGGCGGAAATCTATTCCGTGTTCATCCAGGCCTACTTCATCGTGGTCGTCGGACTCGAGCTCGTGCGCCGTACGAACGTGCTCCCGAAGGTGCGCCTCAATCCTGCACTCATCTTCATCTTGAGTTTCGCGGGCATCATCGCCATCGGCACCGGGCTGTTGATGCTGCCGGAAATGTCGCACGTGGAGGGGGCCATGCCGTTCCTCGACGCCCTGTTTACCGCTACCAGTGCCACCTGCGTCACCGGGCTGGTGACCGTGGATCCCGCGGTGTATTTCACGGTGAAAGGGCAGTGGGTCATTTTGGCCATGATCCAACTCGGGGGCATCAACCTCATCTCGTTCGGCACCCTGCTGATGCTGGTTTCCCGCTTCGGAATCGGGATCAAGCAACACGACGTCATCGAGGACTTTTACCACACCGAGACCTTCATCGGAGGCTCCGGCATGATGCGCAAAGTCCTGTTCTACGTCTTCGGAATCGAACTGTTGGCGGCGGCAGGCCTGTACCTCACGTGGTCGCCCGAAGTGGACTTCTCCTCCGCCGGACCGCGCTGGTTCGTTTCCCTGTTCCACGCCGTCTCAGGGTTCAACAATGCCGGCATTTCGCTGTTTCCCGAAGGACTCATGGCCCCGGGCGTGGCCACGTCCTTCCTCGCCCAATGGGTCCTCATCGGCGTCATGTTTGCCGGTGCACTCGGGTTGGTGCCGCTGTTCGACCTGTTCGACCGGGAAAAGTTGCGGGAGCGGATGCGCCAGCCGTGGCGTCAAATCAGCTTTTCCTCGAAGATTGCCATTTACTTCTCCCTCGTGCTGGTGGTCGTAGGCGCCGCGTTCTTTTACCTGTTGGAATCCCGCGGGATCTTGCGCGGTTCGAGTGCCTTCGGGGGCTTGACCACGGCCGTGTTCCAAAGCGTCTCCGCACGCACCACGGGCTTCAACACCTTCGATTTCCACCTGGTGGGCGTGCCCATGTTGCTCATTACCATCGTCCTGATGACCATCGGGGGGTCATCCAGTTCCACGGCGGGCGGCATCAAAACATCGACACTGGCCATCTTGTTGGCCGATTTGTGGCGCACCATCCGGGGCCACGAACATCCCCAACTGTTCAAGCGCCGCCTCCCGAACCTGCTCATCGCCCGGGCCCACGGCGTCGTCTTGTTCACGCTCGGAGCGCTGATCGTACTGTTCATCGCACTGAGCATCACCGAACAGCACATCCTGGCCCAGCCTGGACGCAACGTCATGGATTTGATGTTCGAGGCCACCAGTGCCTTCAACACCGTGGGACTTTCTACGGGCATCACGGCACAACTTTCGGACGCCGGAAAGGTTATCATCATCCTGGCCATGTTCATCGGCCGCATCGGAACGCTCACCATCGCGTTCGCGATCGGTGGGCGTTTGGTCAGCAACCACTTCAAATACCCGGAAGGCCACACGATGGTCGGCTGACACATGGGAACCCGCATCACTCCGTACACCCCCGCCGAGGAAGAGGCCAAATCCGCCCAAGTGGCGCGCATGTTCGACCGCATCGCACACAGCTACGACGCGCTGAATCACCTGTTTTCGTTCGGCATTGACATCCTGTGGCGCAAGCGGGCCGTACGCATCCTGCGCAAGCGCCTCGCCGGTCGCGCTGCCCCGTGGGAGGTGCTCGACGTGGCCACCGGGACCGCCGACTTTGCCCTCGAACTGGTGCGGATGGGCCTGCCGGTCCGCGTCACCGGAGTGGACATCTCCGTCGGCATGTTGGACGTGGGGCGCGTGAAGGTGGGGCGCAAAGGGTGGACGGACCGCATCACCCTCGTGGAAGGCGACAGCGCGGCACTTCCCTTCGCGTCGGGTTCCTTCGACGCGGTGTGCGCGGCCTTCGGCGTCCGCAATTTTGAGGACCTCGATGCCGGACTCGGCCACATGGTGCGGGTGTTGAAGCCCGGTGGGACGCTCTGCGTGCTTGAGTTTTCGCGCCCGACGGCGTTTCCCATGAAGCAGCTGTTTGGGCTGTACTTCCGGCGGATCATGCCCGCGGTGGGGCGTTGGGTCTCGAAGGATTCGGCGGCCTACACCTACCTCCCGGAAAGCGTGGCGGCCTTTCCGGATGGCGAAGCCTTCCTGGACCGCATGCGTGCCGCGGGCTGTGTGGAGGTTCGGGAGGTGCGGCTGACCGGCGGGGTGGCCAGCCTGTACTTCGGCACGGCACCGGGGGCATGATCCTGCGCGTTTCGCCGTCCGAACTGTCCGGCAGCGTGCCGGCCCCCCCGTCCAAATCGGTAACGCAGCGCCTCCTCGCCGCCGCCCTGCTTGCCTCCGGCACCTCCCGCATCGAAGGCCTCTCTGAGTCCGACGACTGCACCGCGGCCCTCGCTGCCACCGCAGCGTTGGGGGCTGAAATCGAACTCGGCGAGGACGCCATCACCGTCCTCGGCTGTGCGGGAAAACCGCGGCCGCGCGGCGCCTCCATTTCCTGCGGAGAATCGGGACTGGGCTTGCGGCTCTTCACCCCCGTCGCGGCGTTGGCCGATGTCTCGGTAACGCTGACCGCCGAAGGCACCCTGCAGGCACGGCCGATGGACGCCTTTGCCCACTGCCTGCCCGCGCTGGGAGCTTCCATCGTCCTGGAACGCGGGCGGCCGCCGATCACCGTCCAGGGCCCCCTGCGCGGTGGCACCTGCACCCTCGACGGTTCGTTGAGCTCGCAGTTCTTGAGCGGGTTGCTCACGGCGCTGCCCTGTGCGCCCGGCGATTCCGTGGTACGGGTCGAGGGGTTGGTCAGCCGCCCGTATGTGGAATTGACGCTGGGGGTCTTGCGCGATTTTGGCCTGGAAATCCACGCCGACGCGGACCTGATCGACTTCCGCATCCCGGGCGGCCAAATCCCCCACCCCATCTCCACGGCCGTCGACGGCGACTGGAGCGGCGCTGCCTTCCTGTGCGTCGCGGGCATGCTGGCAGGCACGCCCCACCTCGAAGTCACGGGGTTAAACAACCGATACCCGCAGGCGGACGAGGCCATCCGCGGGGCGCTGCTGTTCGCCGGTGGCCGAACCGCTGCCACCGCCGACGGCCTCCGCATCGAGCAGCGTCCGGTCCGCCCGTTCACGGTGGACCTGACGGATGCGCCGGACCTCTTCCCGCCCCTGGCGGCACTGGCCGCGTTCGCCGACGGCCCTTCGGTGTTGCGCGGCGCCGGACGCCTCGCCCACAAGGAATCCGACCGGGCTGCCACCCTCGCCTCGGAGTTCGCAAAGGCCGGCATTGCAGTGGCGCGGGAGGGCGATGCCCTCGTGGTCACGCCCCGCACCGCCGGACCGAAGGTGCTCCCCGCGCGGCTGCAGAGTCGCGGCGACCACCGCATCGCCATGGCGGCCGCCGTGCTCGGCGCGGCAGGCGCGCCCATCGAAATCGAAGGCGCCGAAGCGGTGGCAAAGAGCTACCCCGCCTTCTTCGACGACCTCGAGTCCGTCGGCGGCCGCATCGCGTGGGTCAGCAACCGCTGAATCAGCGCACGACCACCCGCACCGCCGTGGTGCCGGAAAGGACCACGTAAACGCCCGGAGCAAGCGCGATGGGCGCCGCAGGACCTTGGCCAGCAGCCACTTCCCGGCCGGCCGCATCCCGCACCGACCAGCGGGCTTCGGCAGCGAGTCCCTGCAACACGAAGCCCGAAGCGTCAGCTGGATTCGGGTAGACCGCAAAGGCCGCAGCCTCCGGCGTGCCGACGCTGTTGGGTGCACACGGCCCTTCCGTCCAGGTGGCCAAACCGCCGTGGTACCAGGCCGCACAGGCGTTCGCGTAGGTGACGCCGTCGCAGCCGCAGACCGCGGTGTTCACTGCGCACATCGCGGCATCGAAGTTCATCACCACGCGGTCCGCGTCGAAGCAATCGCCCGTGCACGGCCCTTGCGACCATTGGGTGTTCCAATCCACGTAGGTGGCGAAGCAATCGTTGAGGTGGGAGGCGCCGTCGCAGCCGCACACCGGGGCGGGCACGAAGGGGCTGCAGTCGATGGTGGGGTCGGCGAGGTTGGGGTCGATGCAGCTGCCGCATACGGCTTGGCACGCTTCGAGGGTGGTGAAGAGGTACGGCGCATAATCGATGCCGTCGACCACGGTGCCACACCCGCTGAGGGAGGTGCACCCCCCTCCGATGGAACCGACTCCCAGCACCATGTCGCAAAGGCCGAAGTCCAAACCGGCCAAATCCACGCACTCCGTGGGCTCCCCACCGGTGCACTCCCCGGCCGTCCAAGACGTCACCCCGCCCCAGTTGACGGCCTCGCACTCGTTCCCATAGGTCACGCCGTTGCATCCGCACACCGGAAGCCAAATCAGGGGGCAAGCCGCATTCGGATTGATGAGGGACGGATCGATGCACGTGCTGCCGCAGGCGGTGTTGCAGGCTTCCATGGTTTGGAAAAAGTAGGCCTCCATGCCCATCCAGTCGCAACCGGACACCATGGTGCACGCCCCGTCCACGAAGGCGATGCCGAGCGGCATGGCGCAGGCCCCGAAGTCCACATTGCTCAGGTCCGTGCACGCTACCGCCGCACATTCTCCCGGCGTCCACGCCGTCACGCCGGCCGCGTTCGTCGCCACGCAGCTGTTCAAATACGTCACCCCGTCGCAACCGCAGACCGGGTCGTACACCATCGGACAAACGGCCATCGGGTTGATGAGTGACGGGTCGATGCAGGGTTCTTGCGCCCAGCCAAACGAGGCGAGTCCGCAGGCGAGGAAAAAGGTCAAAACGTGCTTCATGGGGGCAAGGTAGCAGGTCAGAACCTAAATTCGGGCCCATGCGAATTCACTTCATCGCCATCGGGGGAAGCGCAATGCACAATTTGGCCCTCGCCTTGCACGACGCGGGCCACACGGTCACCGGATCCGACGACGCAATCCTCGAGCCGTCCCGGTCGCGCCTCGCCGCTGCAGGCCTCCTGCCCGAGGCCGAGGGGTGGTTCCCTGAGCGGCTCCACGCGGACCTCGATGCCGTGATCCTCGGGATGCACGCCCGCGCGGACAACCCCGAACTTGCGGCCGCCGTGGCCCTCGGGCTGGCGGTGCAGTCCTACCCCGAATTCCTGTTCCACGCCACGGCCCACCAGCGGCGGGCGGTGATCGGGGGGTCGCACGGAAAAACGACCATCACGGGCATGGTGCTGCACGTGCTGCAGGCGACCGGCTCCCGGGCGGACTTCATGGTGGGCGCGCAGTTGCCGGGGTTTGACCGCATGGTGCGCCTGAGCGGCGAAGCGGACTGGGCGGTGTTCGAGGGGGATGAGTACCTGAGCTCGCCGGTGGACCGGCGACCCAAATTCTTCCACTACCGGCCCCACGTGACCCTCCTTTCCGGCTGCGCCTGGGACCACATCAACGTCTTCCCCACCGAGGCCGATTACCTGCGCGTGTTCGCAGACTACCTGGCGTTGTTGGCTCCCGATGCGGAATGCGTGTATTGCGCAGAAGATCCGGCCCTTGCTGAAATCGTCCAAGCCTGTCCGCGCACCGATGTGCGGTGGATTCCCTACGCGACGCCGCGGTGGCGCGCGGCCGGTCCCGGGCTCACCGAGGTCGAGTTTGCCGACGGCGGAACCGTCCGCACCCCGCTCGTCGGAACCCACAACTTGCTCAACCTCGCCGGAGCGCGGGCCCTGTGCGCCTGCCTCGGCGTGGAGCCCGAGGCGTTTGACGCCGCCATCGCGGGGTTCCGCGGGGCTTCCCGAAGGCTCGAACCGGTGGAGTCTGTGGCGGGGTTTGACGTGTTTCGGGATTTTGCCCATGCGCCGTCCAAAGTCCGCGCCACGGTGCGGGGCATCGCCGATGCCTACCCCGAACGCACGTTGTCCGCTTTCTTTGAATTGCACACGTTTTCCTCCCTGAACCCGGATTTCCTGCCGACGTACGCGGGCAGTTTGGATGCCGCCGACCACGCCGTGGTGTACTTTGATCCGGAGGTCTTGGTGCACAAGCGACTGCCTGCCCTGTGCGAGGAGGAGGTGCGCGCTCATTTCGGGCGTGCGGACTGCGAGGTGGTGACGGACCGCGCCGCCCTCGAGGACCGGTTTGCAGCGGTGGAACGCCAGCAAGGGGTGGTGTTGCTGATGAGCTCGGGGTGGTTCTCGGGAGCGGTTTGGCCCGCAGCCTCGAAGGCTGCGGCAGAAGCCTGAACCTCAGCCGAGCCCCACGTCCAGCGCCATCATCACAGTAAATCCCAGCACGAATCCGAGCGTCGCAACGTCCGTGTACCGGTCGCGCTGCGTTTCCGGGATGACTTCTTCCACCACTACGAAAATCATGGCACCTGCGGCAAATGCCAGGGCGTACGGCAGCAACGGCTCGATGGCATAGACCGCCACCGCCCCGACCACGCCGGCCACCGGTTCGACCGCAGCCGACAGCGAACCGTACCCCGCCGCCCGCAGCCGGCTCACCCCGTGGCGGCGCAGCGGGGCACTCACGGCCAGGCCTTCGGGAAAATTCTGCAGGCCGATGCCGATGGCAAGGGCCACCGCTCCGGCGACCGTAGCCCCTTCGATGCCCGCCGCCGCGCCTCCGAACAGGACGCCCACGGCCAGTCCTTCGGGAATGTTGTGCAGGGTAATGGCGAGCACGAGCAACGTGGTCTTGTGCCATGCGGTCTCGGGTCCTTCCGCCTCGTGCGCCCCGAAGTTGAGGTGCAAATGCGGCGTCCAACGGTCCAGCGCGAACAAAAAAAGCGCCCCCCCGAGGAAGCCCACAGCGGCCGGCAAAACACGCACAAACCCCTCGCCTTCCGTCATTTCAATGGCAGGCGCAAGCAACGACCAAAAACTCGCCGCTACCATCACCCCCCCCGTAAAGCCCAGCATGCCGTCGAGCGTGCGCCGCGGCACGTCGCCGAAGCAGAACACCAGCGCCGCCCCCGCGCTGGTGAGCAGCCACGTGCCGGTGGTGGCAATCAGCGCTGCCAGCGCCGGGTGCATCGCTGCAAAAAAGTCAACGACTGCTTCCATGGGTTCCAGTGTGGGGGAGTTGAGCGAGGACTCGGATGCGCACGCAGGTTTCGGCGGACCACGTCCCCTCGGGCCGGCCCTTGCCCTTACCATCCATCAAACGGACGGTTTTGCTTCCGTCAAACTCCGACGTCGCGCAGACGGTCACCCGGCTGCCTAAAGCCACGCCGAGCTCGTTCAAATGCCTGAGAAACACTTCGCTGCTGTCCATCACCCCGACCACGGTCCCGGCGGCCCCTGCGGGCAAATCCGCCACGGAACACCCCTGATCGGCATGCACGCCGGTCCCGTTTCGTGGGATGGGATCGCCGTGCGGATCCGTCTCAGGATGCCCGAGAAACCGGTCGAACCGCGCCAGAAACTCCGCATCTTCGACGTGCTCCAGCTGTTCCGCGACGGCGTGCACTTCATCCCAGCGGAACCCCAGGTGGCGGTGGAGAAAGACCTCCCACAGCCGGTGCCGCCGGACCAAATCCACTGCGACGTGTTTGCCCGCGCCGGTGAGGCCCACCCCCCGGTACGGCGCGTGGTCCACGAGTTCCTTTGCCACCAGCGTATTGACCACCCCGGTCACCGTGGCCGGCCGGGTGCCCAGCCGCCGGGCCAACTCGGTAGTAGAGACCGAGGCGCCGTCCGGCCCTCCGAGTTGGAGGATGGCCTTGAGGCAATCCTGAGAAGCGATTGTCAGCATGCCTCAAATATAGTTTAGGCATCCCTAAAAATCTTTCGTCGCAGGTTGTGAAACCGGTTTTCAGTTCCTTTGTGCCGCCATGAAACGCCTGTTCATCGTACGCCACGCGAAAGCAGAACCCGCCGCTTCCGGGACTCCGGATCGGCTCCGGCCCTTGTCTGCGAGAGGCCGGGCAGACGCGGAACGCGCCGGGGCCTTGCTCGCCCCGCACTTCCCTGCTGCCACTGCGGTTTCCGAGGCCTTGCGCACCGCAGAAACCGCAGAGATCCTCGCACGGGCTGCAGGGGGCGACCCTGCGGAGTTGGACGTGCGTGCGGCCGGCTACCTCGCCGATGCGCCGGCGTGGTGGGATTGGATTTGCTCCTTCGACGACCGGCATGCTGCGGGCCTCGTTGTGGGCCACAACCCCGGAGTGAGCGCGTTGGTGGAACTGCTGACCGGGGCACGCCTGGAGTTGCCGACGTGCGGGCTGGTGGAAGTCGAACTGCCCGCAGGACCGTGGCTTGAAGTGCGGACCGGGTCGGGCAAGGTGCGTGCGGTTTGGACCCCATCGGCCGTGCTCCATGGCTGAAAACTCCCCCTTCTGGAACGGCGGCCGCATCCAATGGCGGCCCCTGCTGGGCGCGGCAGGCACCCTGCTGCTGCTCTATGGGGCGTGGCGGTTTCGGGCGCTCATCGCGTACATGTTGGTGGCGGTGGCGTTGAGCTTCGTGGGGCGCCCGCTGGTCCTGGCGGTGCAACGGATTCGGCTGCGCGGCAAGCCGTTGACGGCGAATGTCGGGGCCCTCGTGGCGTTGTGCGCCATGGCGGCCGTGGCGGCGGCGGCGGCGGCGGTGGTGGTGCCGATTGTTTGGGCCCAAATCGAGACCCTCTCCTCCCTCGACACCGCCCAAATCCAGCGGATGTTCGAATCCACCATGCGCTGGTTCGACGCGGAATTTCCCTTCGCCCTCGACCCGGCCGGCGGCCCCAACAGCGCCTACCTCCTCCTCGAATTGCAGTCCTTGTTGACGCCCGACCTCCTCGGCGGCATGCTGGGCGATGCCGTGACGCTTGCGGGCGATGTGGCCATCGCACTGTCTTCCATCGTGTTCATGACCTATTTCTTTCTGCGGGATGGGGCGCTGTTCCGGAACATTCTCTTCGCTGTGACGCCGACCGGGATGGAAGACCGGATGGCCGCCATCGTGGACCGGACGTCCCAGTTGCTGACGCGGTATTTCCTGGGCCTCATCCTGCAGGTGGCCATCGTCACCGTGCTGGTTACGGGTGGGTTGTGGCTGGTCGGGGTGCAAAATGCCCTGCTCATCGGGACGCTGGCCGGGCTCTTCAACCTGGTGCCGTACGTGGGGCCCATCGCGGGCGCGGCGTTGGGGTTGTTGCTGGTGGCGACCGGTTGGCCGGGGGACGCGGCGAGCATGCAGCAGGCAGTGGCTTGGTCGGCGGGGGTCTTTGGTTTGGCCCAAATCGTGGACAACTGGTTCACCCAGCCCGTCATTTTTGCGAACAGCGTGCACGCGCATCCGTTGGAAATCTTCGTCCTGCTCTCCGTCGCGGGCAGCCTCGGCGGGCCGGTGGGCATGGTGCTCGCCATTCCCGGCTACACCTTGCTGCGCATCGTCGCGAAGGAATTGCTCAGCGGGTTCAAGATCATCGACCGGTTGACCAGCCGGTTGTGAACAGGCCGTGTGAAACTTTGCTGAAAGAAGCCGGCAGCCGTCACCGGTGCGCCGGAAAGTCGCCCTACCTTTCCATCCCGTATTCGTACACTCGAATCCGGGAACATGCCGCCGACCACCCCCACCCCTGCTGGACGTAACAGCCGTTACATTTTCGTTACCGGGGGCGTCAGCTCCAGCCTCGGAAAAGGCATCGTCTCCGCTTCGCTGGCGAAGTTGTTGCAGGCGCGGGGCTATTCCGTCACCATCCAAAAGCTCGACCCGTACATCAACGTCGACCCCGGCACCTTGAACCCGTACGAGCACGGGGAGTGCTATGTGACGGTGGACGGCGCGGAGACGGACCTGGATCTGGGCCACTACGAGCGTTTTTTGAACGTGCGCACCACGCAGGCGAACAACATCACGACCGGCCGGATTTACCAGTCGGTCATCGACAAGGAGCGCCGCGGCGAGTATTTGGGCAAAACAGTCCAAATCATTCCCCACATCACCGACGAAATCAAGCGCTGCGTGCAACTGCTGGGCGCACAAGACTTGTACGACTTCGTCATCACGGAAATCGGCGGAACGGTCGGCGACATCGAATCCCTCCCCTACATCGAGGCCGTGCGCCAAATGAAGTGGGAAAGCCCCGCGGACACCTTGGTGGTCCACCTGACCTTGGTGCCGTATTTGGCCGCTGCAGGCGAGCTGAAGACGAAGCCCACCCAGCACTCGGTCAAGCAGTTGCTCGAATTCGGCGTGCAGCCGGACATCCTCGTTTGCCGGACGGAACACGAGCTTTCTCCGGCCATCCGCCACAAGCTCGCGCGGTTCACGAACGTCGCTCCGAACGCCGTCATCCAGTCCATCGACGCGGACACGATTTACGACGTGCCGCTGTTGCTGTTGGAAGAGCGCTTCGACGCCGTGGTGCTCGAAAAGCTCGGAATTCCGGACACCGCCGCACCCGAATTGAGCGGCTGGGAGGCGTTCCTCGCCCGCCACAAACATCCGAAGCACGTCGTGCGCATTGCCCTCGTAGGCAAATACGTCGAGCTCAAGGACAGCTACAAGAGCATCGCAGAAGCCTTCATCCACGCCGGAGCCGCGCTGGAGACCGAAGTGCAGCTCGCATGGATCCACAGCGAACAGGTGAACGGGCGCAACGTCGCCGAGGTGCTTGGCGGCATGGACGGCGTGCTGGTGGCTCCGGGGTTTGGATCGCGCGGAATCGACGGGAAAATCGAAACCATCCGCTACGCCCGGGAGCACGGCATCCCGTTCTTCGGGATCTGCCTCGGCATGCAATGCGCGGTCATCGAATTTGCCCGCAACGTGTTGGGATTGCCCGAAGCCCATTCCACGGAGATCAAAGAATACACGCCCGATCCGGTCATCGATTTGATGTCCGAGCAGAAGGCCATCCGCAACATGGGAGGCACCATGCGGCTCGGGGCCTATCCCTGCGAATTGAAGCAAGGCAGCCGGGCGGCAGAAGCGTACGGAACCCTCGAAATCGAAGAGCGTCACCGCCACCGCTACGAGTTCAACTCCCACTACCTCGATCGGTTCGAAGCGGCTGGCCTCGTGGCGACGGGCCGCAACCCGGAGACCGGGCTGGTGGAAATCGTGGAACTTCCCTCCCATCCGTGGTTTGTGGCAGCGCAATTCCACCCCGAATACGCCAGCACCGTCCTCGCACCCCATCCGCTTTTTGCGGCATTTGTGGGCGCTGCGCAGCACCACCACGCCGTTCACACGGGCTCGGAAGCCGCATCGGCTGCGCGCTCGTAACCGACGGCAACCGCGCACCACGTCAAGGCAAAGGCGACGAAGATGACGCCTTGCTGCAGTTCGAGCAAGGCCTCGACACCGGCATGCAGGGCGACGGCCGCGACGGCTGCGATGACCGCTCGGTTGCGCCGGCGCCAAGCGTGCCGCACCACCGCTCCCCACCACAGGAGCAAGGCCGCAAGGCCGGCATAGCCCAACGCGACGGCGGTTTGGAGGTAGGTGCTGTGGGCGTTCATCCGGCGGACGCGGGCATAGTCGGCGCCCGCGGCCTCGTAGCGGGCCACGAGCTCCGGGACGACGTCGCCGGTGCCTACGCCCAGCGGGCAATCGCGCACGATGCCCGCTGCGGCCGACCACGCTTGGAGCCGGCCGCCGGCAGACCCTGTGGTTGCGGCGGTGCCGGGCGCTTCGATGCGGAGCCGGCCCAGCAGTCCTGCGCCCAACGTGCCGAGGACGAGACCGGCCACCAACAGCCCCCCTGCCGCCCGCCGCCGGCGTTCCAGCCCGCTGGCCAGGGCGCTCAGGGCCGCCACGAGCAGCCCGGCACGGGATTGCAACAAGCCGATGACGGCCCCGGTCCCGGTTGAAGCAAGCCGGGCGGGACGCGCCAGAATCCACCACACGGTCAGGTAGAGGGCCGCATAGCTGGGATGAAACGGATGGGACAGGGCCGCATAGGTCAGCTCGGGCACGCCGGTGGCAATCCAGTCGCTGGTTTGGCGCAGCAAGGAGCCTGCAATTCGCAGGGCGCAGGCCAGCCCGAAAGCGGCCAACATCCACTGCCCCACCCGCTCCCGATCCTCTGCTTTCATGCGCGCCCACTCCCAACTCCCGAGCACGGGCACGGCCACCAGCCCGAATTTGACCTCCAGCGCGAACCACCCTGCAGCCGCATCGGCCGTCGCCCACATGCCCAGCACATGCAACGCGTACAGCCCCAGCGGTCCGGCCACCAGCGGTCCTGGGAATCCGGACCGCGGAAGGCGGCGCTCCCGCACCGCCCGCACCGCCCACGTCCCGGCCCACAGTGCCAACACCCCGGTCGACGCGCGCGGATGCAGCGGCAGCGCCGCAGCTAGCAGCACCGGCATCGCCAGCGGGAGGTCAGCGCGTGAGAAACGTCGCACGGGCCACCGGTTTGCGTCGCAACACCAAAAAATGCACGATGCCCTCCCAGTAGCCCCCGCCATAGCCCCCGTGAATGCAAGCAAAGGCCCATACGACGCCCGGAATGTCGCGGACGCGCTCGGTGAGCAGCGCAGCCGAGGCAAAGGCGCCCGCGAGCCACAGCCCCACGGCCGAAGCACCGACCAGCAGCGGCACCCGGTGCCAAACCGCCGGCAGCCCCCCTGCCGCGTCGATTCCTGCCAGCACGAGCAGCGCGGCGAGCCCCGCCAGGAACAGGGCCGGAACGACTTGGCGGGCGGTCGTCACCGTGCCGTGCTTGCGGTTGACAAACACCTTCCAGTAGCCGTATTGGCGGTATTGGGCCGCGAGGCGGCGGTAGCTCGAGCGCACGAAATAGCTGCTGCGAATGCGCGGATCGAACCAAATCCGCCAGCCGGCCTCGTGCAACCGGAAATTGAGCTCGTCGTCCTGGTTGCGCACCAGCGTCGCATCAAACAACCCGATTTCTTCCAGGGCCGCCCGGCGGTACGCCCCGAAGGCCACCGTATCCACGTGGCCGGCCAATCCCCCCGTGCGGAACCGCGCATCCCCCACCCCAAACGGCGTGCTCAAGGCCATGCCGATCCGGCGGGCGGTGGTCGATCCGTGGATTTGGGACACGGTGCCGCCGACGCAGCCGCTCTCCGGGTGCGCACGCAACGCCTCTGCATTCCGCTGCAAAAAATCCGGTGCACACCGGGCATGCGCCCCGAAAATCACCACCGTCTCCCCCCGCGAAGCCTCGATGCCGCGGTTGAGCGCAACGGGGGTAATCCGTTCGGGGTTTTCCACCATCCTGAACCGCGGATCCCGTGCTTCCCACTGCTTCAGCACTTCCCGCGTGCCGTCGGTGCTGCCCCCGTCCACCACCAACACCTCAAACGGCTCGCCCGGATCTTCCTGCTGCGCCAACGCCTCCAACGTGGCATCGATGAACGACGCCTCATTCAGGCACGGAATCACCACCGAAATCATGGGGCGCAAGGTACAGCCCTTCGCAGCAGCGCTTTGCGGTGATGTTCGCAGTGGGCTGCGAGGAAGTTCAACGCATCCGGCACCGTCAACATGCCGGCGAACGGGTGGCGGATCAGCAGCCGGTCGTCCGCAGCTTCCGGCACGCCCTCTAGGACATGGTGAAAGTCCGTCCAAGCGAGTGCTGCTGCGGCCTCCCCCCGCGGGTGGACTGCCGTTGGCGCCTCGAACCGGCGGGATGTGC
>Ga0172372_10007849_pt1 | contig 14248 bp, 11 predicted proteins | sample LakKiv5m_2_FD_114544 | JGI IMG/M metagenome (GOLD analysis project Ga0172372, IMG submission 114544) | Freshwater microbial communities from Kabuno Bay, South-Kivu, Congo - kab_092012_9.5m | ecosystem: Environmental > Aquatic > Freshwater > Lake | place: Democratic Republic of the Congo...
CCAGGGCGCCTCCGCGGGGGAATAGACCGTACCGTGGTAGAACACGTGATTGATCCCATCGGCCAGGATCCGGTCCACCTCCGGCTTCACGTAGGCGAGGGCGACCTTCCAATGGTCCCGCAGCCAGGTGGCCGTCTCGCTCGACGCGAGGGGCTTGCCCATCACGTGGGCGGCGGACGACGCCATCCGCACGACGAGGGGTTCGGGCAGGTCCTGGTCGTGGCGCACCTCGGCGGGATCGCGCCGCAGGCCCGGGATCGGGAACGGCGTCGAGCCGAAGACCTCCGTCTCCGGGATGTCCACCGCGCCGTAGAGGTCGAGCAGGTTGGCGGGGGCGCCGTGGGATTGGTTGCGGACCTGGAAGCCGTGGCGATGCGACCAGTCGATCCACCCCTGCAGGTACTCGAGGTGCAGGGCGCCAAGGGTGTCGCGGTAATCGGCCTTGATGCGGGCGAGGGTCTCCCGGTCCACCGTGGTGACCGTCGCGGGGTCGCGGGCGGTGAGGGCGGTGGCGTAGGTCTGGAGATCGTAGCCGTGGCGCGCGCGAAAGACCGCGGGCAGGCGCGCCGTCCAGCTGGCGTTGAAGTACTCGAACGAATCGTGGAACTGGCCGCGGACGAGGTCGCGGGGGAAGGCGGCGAAGGCGCGTTCGAAGGGCGCCAGGTAACGGCCCAGCGCGGCCGCCGAATACGGATCCACCACCAGACCCTCGCCCCCCGGGGCGGCCCGCTTGACCTGCATCCGGGTCGGCTCGCCGGTCAGGCGGCCCTCCTGCAGCACCACCTTCTGGAGGGCATCCGCGGGCTGCACCCACGGTCCGCCGAAGGGCCAGCCGGTTCCGGTGGCCATATCGACGCCCAGGCCCAGCCGCCGGGCCTCCCGGCCGGTATGGGCCAGCAACTCCATCCATGGGGGCGAAAGGAACGGCACGTAACGGCTCTCCGCGCCCCGCGCGCCATAGATGGGTGTGATCTCGACCCCGCCCAGCCCGGCGGCCGCGAACTGCTCCAGCTGGGCGGTCAGATTGGCCGGGTCGACCCCGCTGCCGGGCCACCACCAGCGGGTCCACGGCCGGCTTTCCCGCGTGGCGGACGGCCAGGCGGTCGGATCCGGGGCGGCCGCCGCGGGGGCCGCGACGGGCGCGAGGAGGGTGAGCAGGGCGGCAAGGCCCGCGGGGTGCAGGGGCGACCGAAGGGGCATTGGGGGGTAGGGAAGGGGAACGGGCGCCGCGGGGCGAGGCGGCGGGCGGCGGACAGTCGGGCGGCGTCAGCCGCCCAAGTAGGTCGCCTTAAGCCGCGGGTCCGCCCGCAGCTCCGGACTCGGGCCGGACATCACGATACGCCCCGTCTCCAAAACGTAGGCGCGGCTGGACACCTCCAAGGCGAGATTGGCGTTCTGCTCCACCAGCAAGATGGTGATGCCCCGCTGCCGGTTGATGGCCACGATCTGTTCGAAGATCGTGGTGATGAGCCGCGGCGCGATGCCCAGCGACGGCTCGTCGAGCATCAGGAAACGCGGGTTGCCCATCAGGGCGCGGCCAATCGCCAGCATCTGCTGCTCGCCGCCGGACAGGGTGCCCGCGGTCTGGCGCAGGCGTTCCCGCAGCCGGGGGAACAGCGCGAACACCTCCTCGCGGTTCCGTGCCACGCGGTCCCGGTCGCGATCGAGATAGGCGCCCATCGCGAGGTTTTCGGCGACGGTCAGGTTGGCGAACACCATCCGCCCCTCCGGCACGTGCCCCAAACCGCGGGCGACGATCCGGTGGGCCGGCTGGCCTAGCAGCGGCTGCCCGTCAAACTGCGCCGTGCCGCTGGCCCGGACGAGGCCCGAGAGCGCCCGCAGGGTGGTGGTCTTGCCCGCCCCGTTGCCCCCGATGAGGGTCACGATCTCCCCTTGGCCGATGGCAAAAGAGACCCCGCTCAGCGCGTTGATGGCGCCATAGGAGACCCGGAGGTCGGAGACTTGGAGCAGGGGCGCGCTCAATGGTGGGCTAGGTTCCGGTGGTGGTCCTCGCCGAGGTAGGCCTCGATCACCTTGGGGTTCGCCTGGATCTCCGCCGGCGTGCCCTCGGCGATCTTCACGCCGTAGTCCAGCACCGCGATCCGCCGGCAGCATCCCATCACGACCCGCATCGAATGCTCGACCAGCAGGATGGAGAGGGCGAACTCACGCTGCACCCGTTGGATGAGGCTGATCAGCTCGACCTTCTCCGTCGGGTTCATTCCCGCCGCGGGCTCGTCCAGCAGCAGCAGCCGCGGGCGCGTGGCGAGGCAGCGCACGATCTCCAACCGCCGTTGCTCGCCGTAGGGCAGGCTGCGTGCGGGGTCGTGGCGCCGGGGGCTGAGGTTGAACAGTTCCAGCAACTCCTCCGCCCGGCGGGTCAGGTCCGCCTCGTCCCGCGTGAAGGCCGCGCCTCGCAGCAGGGCCTGCCACGGCCGCGTGCCGCGGTGCAGGTTCGAGGCGGTGCGCACGTTATCGAGCACCGACAGGCGGCCGAAGAGCCGGATGTTCTGGAAGGTCCGCGCAATGCCCAGCGCGGTGATCTCATCGGGCCGCAGGCCGGCGAGGTCCCGGCCGCGGAACCGCAGCGCCCCGGCGGAGGGCGGGTAGACGCCAGTGATGAGGTTGAAGACGGTCGTCTTGCCGGCCCCGTTCGGCCCGATCAGCCCGCAGAGCTCGTCCTCACCGATCGTCAGGTCCACCGCGTTGACCGCGGTGAGGCCCCCGAAGCGGAGCGTCGCCCCCTGGAGTTCCAGCAGCGCCGCCATCGGTTCAGGCCGTCCCGCCCCGGCGGGGGCGGACGAGCAGGCCCTCGGGCCGCAGGATCATCAGCAGAATGAGCAGCAGCGCGTACAGGATCATCCGGTACTCCGCAATCGGCCGGAGCACCTCGGGCAACAGGGTGAGCAGCACTGCGGCGCCGATCACCCCCGCCGTGTGCCCCATCCCGCCCAAAATCACCATCACCACGACCTCGATGCTCCGGGTGAAATCAAAGCCCGTCGGGGTGATGGTCAGCTTGAAGTGGCCGTAGAGGCCGCCGGCGATCCCGGCGAAAAAGGCCCCCACCACGAACGCCACCACCTTGTAGCGGGTCGGATTGAGCCCCACCGCCGCCGCCGCGATCTCGTCGTCGTGCACCGCCAGAAACCCCCGCCCATAGGTCGAATGCACCAGCGCCAGGACCACGTAGACGGTGATCGCGACGCTCGCCAGCACCCAGAAGATGTTAGTGTAGGCCGGGATGGCGTTGAGCCCCAGAGCTCCCCCCAGGACCTCCACGTTCTGGAAGATCACCCGGATGATCTCCCCGAATCCGAGGGTGACCAAGGCGAGGTAGTCCCCGCGCAACCGCAGCGAGGGCACCCCGACCAGCAGCCCCGCCCCGGCCGCCGCGCCCCCCCCGACCAGCAGCGCCAGCAGGAAGGCCGTGCCTTGGACCAATCCGCCCGCCTCCGCGAGGTCCCCGAACAGCGCCGGCGCCAAAAACAGGGAAACCGCGGCCGACAGGTACGCCCCCACCGCCATAAAGCCCGCGTGGCCCAGCGAGAACTGGCCGGTGTAGCCGTTCACCAAGTTCAGCGAGACGGCCAAAATCACGTTGATCCCCACGCCGATCAGCACGTCGAGGTGGTACGGGTTCAGCAGGGGCGCCGCCAGCGCCACCAGTCCGCTGGCCACCAGCGCGGCGAGAAGAAGCAAAAGCGGATGACGCATCTCAGACCTTTTCCACGGTGACCCGCCCCAGCAGCCCCGCGGGGCGCAGCAGCAGCACCAGAATCAGCACCGCGAAGGCGATCGCGTCCTTGTAGGTCGACCACGCGCTCCCGCCTACATAGGTTTCCACGACACCGATCAGGAGGCCCCCCAAGGCAGCGCCGGGGATGTTGCCGATCCCGCCGAGCACTGCCGCCACGAACGCCTTCAAGCCGGGCATCACGCCCATCAGCGGGTCGATGGAGGGATAGTTCAGCGCATAAAGGATGCCGCCCGCCCCGGCCAAGGCGGAGCCGAGGCCGAAGGTGAAGGAGATCACCACGTCGTTGTTGATCCCGACCAACTGCGCCGCCCGCGGGTTCAGGGCCACCGCCCGCATCGCCGTGCCGATCCGCGTCCGATGGACGATCAGCTCCAGCCCGATCATCAGCAGCACGGCTACGCCGATGACGACCAACTGGTTGGTCGACACGACGACGGGGCCGAGATTGAAGCGCCCGGCGGGGAACAGGTCGGGAAACGTCCGCGGCGCGGCGCCCAGCACTAACTGGCCACTGTACTCGATCAGCAGCGACACGCCGATCGCCGTGATTAGCACGTTGAGGGTGGGGGCGCCCCGCAGCGGCCGGTACGCCAGCCGTTCAATTAGGATGCCCAGCACCGCGCAGCCCGCCATCGCGAGGGCGAGGACGCCTAGGCCGCCGAAAAGGCTGCCCGCCGGGACGATGCGGCCACCGAAGTAGCCGAGGAAGGCACCCACCATGAAGAGGTCGGCGTGAGCAAAGTTGATGAAGCGCAACACCCCGTAGACCATCGTGTAGCCAAGCGCGATGAGGGCGTAGATCGCGCCCAGGGAGATGCCGTTCAGCAATTGCTGGAGAAACTCGGACAAGCCGCGGAGTTTTGGCGCCGGCCCGCGGTCGGTCAACCCCGCCTTTCGGCCGCGGCGGCCGCGCCCCCCCGTGCACCCGACGCCTCCGGGGGCGGAATGCGCGCCGCGGAGCGGCGACCGCGGAATCACGCCGGCCCGCCGGGTGTTAGTGCCGGACTCATTTGCCGTTGGCTCCGGCGCACCTCCCGCCAAGCTCCGCTCCATGGCCCGCCTCGTCCTCTCCTGCCTCCTCCTTGTTCTCCTCGTCTGGAGTGCCGGTTGCTCCGCCGAAGACAAGCGGCAGAAAACCCTCGACCGCGCCGCCGAGCACTTTCGCAAGGGCGACCTCGAGAAAGCCCGCCTAGAGTACCAGAACGTGCTCCAGTTGGCCCCCGACGATGTCGTCGCCACCGAGCGGCTCGCCCAGATCTGGACCGATCGCGGCGCCACGTTCCGGGCCCTCAGCCTCTACGGCCGCGTGCGCAAGCTCGCCCCCAACAACCGCGACGCCCAGCTCGCCCAAATCCGCCTGATCCTCCAGCTCGGCGGCGTCCGCGAGGCCCGCCAGGAGCTCCGCGCCCTGCTCGGCCGCCACCCCGAATTCGGGGCGGCCCTCGTCGTCCTGACCGAGGCCGTCCGCGACCCCGCCGACTGGCGCGCCGCCGAAGAGGCCCTCAAGCGCGCTCAAGATCGTGGCTCCGTCCACTTCCATCTGGCGACTGCGAATCAGCAGCGCTTCGTCGGTGAGCGCCAGAAGGCTGTCACCTCCCTTCGCCGCGCCGTCCTCATCGACCCGAAGGCGGTCGAGGCCCGTGCTCAACTGGCCTCGCTGTACGCCGAACTCGGCCGCCGCGCGGAGGCCGACAAGGAGTTCAAGGAGGCCGCTGAGGCTGCCCCCCTCCGCTCCCAGATCCGGATTCGCCACGCCGCGCACCTCGTCCGGACCGAGCGCGTCGCCGAGGCCCTCACCTTGATCACGGACCTCAACCGCCAGGTTCCCGACTATCTCCCCGCCTGGCGCAGTCTGGCCGAGCTGGCGGTCCTCCAGAATCGCCCCGATGACGCCGCCAAGATCCTCGCCGATCTCCTCGCCAAGGACCCCGCCGACGGCGAGGCCCGCCTGCAGCAGACCTCCCTCGCACTCTTGAAGGGTGACGCCAAGCGCGCCATCGAGGACCTGAAGAAGTTCGGCCAGGACTTCCCTGGATTCAACCTGGAGAAGTACCAGCTCGCCCTCGCCCACCTGCGCGACAACGACCCCGCCAGCGCCGTCACCGCCCTGCGGGAGTATGTGATCGGTTTCCCGGATAACTTCGAGGCCATGATGCTCCTCGGTCAGCTGCAACTCCGTACCGGGGCCGCCGCCGACGCCACCGATACGCTCCAAATGCTGGTCAGCCGCCGCCCCGATATCCTCCAAGCCCACGCGATGCTCATCGAGGCTGCCAAGGCTTCGGGCAAGCTGGTTGAACTCGCCGACGTCGTGTCCAAGAACCTGAACCGAGCCCCCGAGAGCCCCTTGATGTGGTACTTCCTCGGGATGGCCCGCTCCACGTTGGCGCAGCTACCCGAGGCACGCTTCGCCTTCGAGCGCGCCCATGGCTTCCAGCACGAGTTTCTGCTCCCGGCGCTCGCGCTCGTGGAGCTCGACCTCCGGGACAAAAAGGCGGACGACGCTGCGCGCCGCGCCGAGCAGCTGGTCGAGAAGTCGCCCAAGCTTCCCGCGGTGCACCTCGCCCTCAGTCACGCTCGGGCCGCCCAGCAGCGCTGGCAGGATGCAATCCAGTCCGCCGGCGATGCCCTGACGCTTGATCCGCGCCAGGGCGGCACGACTGGCCTTATCTCTCAGATCCTCAACGCGGTGACCGAGCCCCGGCAGGCGCTCGCACTCGCCGAGGAGGTCCTCAGCCGCTTCCCCGCCGACGAGCGGGTGGCCATCGCCGTGGCCCCGAGCGTGCTTCGCGGCGGCGAAGCGAACCGCCTCAAAGTTCACTACGAGAAGGTCCTCGCCGCGAACCCGCGCTCCGCGGCGGTCCTGAACAACCTCGCGAACCTGTACGTCGACCAGCTGCGGCAGCCGCAGGAGGCCCTGACCGTCGCCCGCCGCGCCCACGAGCTCGCGCCTGACGCCCCGATGATCCAGGACACCCTTGCCTGGGTGCTTTTCCTGAACGGGGACGCCACCGCCGCGCTGCCGCTGGCCGAGCAGGCCGTCAAGGGTCTGCCCGGCAACCCCGAGCTGCGCTATCATCTCTCCGCGATCCAAGCCAAGCTGGGCCGCAAGCAGGATGCGGTCGGGTCTCTGGAGGAGGCGCTGAAGTTCAAGGGTGAATTCCCCGGCCGCGCCGAGGCACAGAAGCTCCTCGCTGACCTGCGGAACTAAACTACCCGTCCGGTTCGTTTCCCGCCGCCGGCTGGCCCCCTCGGGCCGCCGGCGGCGGTTTTTTTCGGGGGAGCCCCGGTTCCGGTTCCAAAAGGGGACCGTCCGGGTTCGTTTGAGACCGCCCGCGGCCGCGCTTTCCTCCCGGCCAACCCTGCCGCCGATGCGTACCCCCTGCCACCCGTCCTGCGCCCTGCTCCTTTCCCTTGCCCTGGCCCCGCTCCTCCCTGCCCAGGGCGTTCCCGCCCCCCGGCCGGCCGGGGGCCAGGATCCCGTGGCGCTCTCGACCTTCGAGGTCACCAGCACCCGCGACATCGGCTACCAGTCGACCCACGCGGCCGAGGTCACGCGGATGAACACCGCCATCGGGGACATCCCGATGAACGTGACCGTCCTCAACCAGGCGTTTCTCGAGGACACGCTCGCCCGCAGCACGGAGGATGTCCTCGAGTACGTCCCCGGCTTCGTCGCGACCTCCAACAACGACTCGTGGACGGTCCGCGGCTTTGCCAACGCGAACACGAAGTTTATGAACGGGTTCCTCCAGCAGGAGAGCATCGGCAAGGTCTCGCTGGCCAACGTCGAACGCGTGGAGGTGCTCAAGGGCCCCGCGGCCGTCCTGTTTGGCCAGGGCGGCTATGCCGCCACCGTTAACCGCGTCACCAAGCGGCCCCTGGACCGCCCGCAGACCACCGTGCGGCTCAGCGCGGGCCCGGTCGAGAGCTGGCGGGCCGAGGTGGACCACTCCGCGCGCCTGGGCGGCGCCCGTTCGCCGGTCTCCTTCCGCGTCACGGGCGTCTACGACGATGGCTACTATTACCGGCGCATCACGCACGGGGAGAAGGCGTTCTCCGCGGTGGTGGCCTGGCAGATCACCCCGGTGACGCGGCTGGCGGTCGAGCACCTCTTCGTGCGGGAGGAGGACGGCGGCGCGGTCTGGCGCCAGCCGATGATGCGCGCCGAGCCCCGCGGCTTCGCCCTGCCCGACGGCTCCTTCCTCGCCTACGGCGACAACCGCCAGGGCTACGCCTCCGCGGGCGACCGCCGCCGCTGGGACCGCGGCTTCACGATGGCCGACCTCCAGCACGCCTTCGGGCGGCAGGTGCAGCTGCGGCTCCAGGTCGCGCACGACACCAAGGACCAGCTGTACGACGAGCACCAGCCCGAGCAGGGCTCCCTCACCATCCTCCGCGATGCCGTGCTGATGCCGCGGCGCTGGCGGGTGCGCACGCAGGACGTGGACAACTGGCGCTCCCGCAACGAGCTGGTGGCGAACTTCACCACCGGGCCCGCCCGGCACCGCGCCCTCGTCGGCTTCAGCTGGGACGTCTCCGACGGGGAGATCTGGAACCGGGATGGCATCTACAACCGGGGCGGCCTCGCGGCGACCGCGGCGACGCTGAACCAGCGCTGGCCGACGGCGACCGTGGGGAGCCGTTACAATGTCTTCCCGAACCTGACCCTGGCCGAGGTCCTCGCGGATGTGCGCCGGGCCGGCTACAATCCCCATATGATCCCGCCGCTGAACGCGGTCGATCCCACCCGCTCGCCCCCCGTGCCGGCCAAGGCGGACCGTCCGCCCCTGCCCGCGGGTAACCGCAACCTGGACCGCACCGAGAATACGGAATACTATGCGGCCGATGTGGTGTCCTTCCTGGAGGAACGCCTCTTCCTCACCGGCGGCGTGCGCCACACCCGCACCGAGGACCGGCGCCGCAACGGGTTCACCGGGCTGACCACCTTCGACAACGAGGGGGACGCGACCACCTTCAGCGCGGGCGTCGTCTGGCACCTCAACCGGGCCCGCTCCCTCACGTTCTACGCCAACGCCAACAGTTCCTTCGTCCCCGGCTTCCTGCGCCAGCCTGACGGCACCCCGATCGATCCGGAGGAGGGCAACCAGCGCGAGCTGGGCCTGCGCTTCAGCCTCGCCGGCGACCGCATCCAGGGGCTCCTCGCGGCCTACGAGATCCGCCAGCAGAATATCGCGGTCGATGATCCGAACCGCGACGGTGACTGGTACAGCCTGATCGACGGCATCCGTTCGCGCGGCGTGGAGTTCAATCTCAACGCCCGCTTCACCGAGGCCTGGTCCGTGATGGGTGGCTACGCCTACAACGACTCGCGGGACACCCGCATCGGCCAGCGTTCGATGTATGCGCCGTACCATATGTTCACGGCCTTCAACAAGTACGCTTTCCGCTCCGGTGCCCTGCGGGGCCTCGACCTAGCCCTCGGATCCATCTTCATTGGCGACCGGCCGATCGATCCGGCCGTGCTCACCACCCTCGGAGGCATCGCCAACACTCCCTCCTGGACAATGCCCGGCAAATGGCGCTTCGACGCGGTCTTCCGCTACGCCCTCCCCGGAGCGGGCCGCGTCCGCTACACCTTCGGGGCCAAGGTCCAGAACGTGATGAACAGTCGGGAGATCTACAAGCTGGCCGACAGCAACTCGGTCCAGCGGCACCCGGGCCGGACGTTCCAGGCCAGCCTTTCAGCGCGCTTTTGAGCCGTCCCGCCTCGCTCGGGCCGGCGCATCGGGCAACTCGGTGAAGTCGTTCACGATCCCTTCGTAGGGCCGGTCCTGTTTGTAAATTTGCAGGATGCGCGCGTGCTCGTGGTCGCTGGTGGGAAAGACCCGGGGCGGCTCCCCGGGCAGCAGCAGCGCGGTATAGGCGCGGCGGCGGTCGACCAGACGGCGGATCAGAAGCATCGGGGAGTGAAGCACGTTCCCCGTTTCTGGCCAATCTCTCCCCCGTTTTCCCCCGCCCCGGCGAATTTTCGCTAAATCGGGGCATGCAAGGGGAGCGCTTGGGGGGTTAACCCTTGACAACGGCTGGGTCGCGGCTCGTCTTTGGAGGCAGAGTATCTCTTCCCGTACCATGAAATTCCACTCCCTCATCCTTGCGATTGCCGCTTGCTTCGTGACCGCGGTCCCCGCCCTGCAAGCCCAGACCGCCGCGCAAGTGGCCGCTCAGGCCAAGTCGGATCCCGCCAAGGCCGCGGCGCTAGTCGAGGCCGCGGTCAAAGCTAACCCTGGCCAAGCCTCCGCGATTGTTGAGGCGGTAATCAAGGCTTTCGCCGGTACCAATGCCCAGATTGATGTCGCTAAGGCTGTCACCTCCGCTGCCATCAGCGCGGTCGTCAGCTCGATGGCTAATGCGGCGCCCGCCCAAGTGCAGGCTGCCGTCTCCGCCGTCACCACTGCTGCCGTGACCTCGGTCCCCCCCGCTGCGGCGCCGGCCGTGACCGTCGCCGCCGTTGCGGCCGCCCCGGCCCTGCAGTCGACGATCGTCAACGCCGCGACCGCTGCCGTGCCCACGCAGGCGACGGCTATCACCACCGCGGTCGCCACGACGCCCTCGACGTCGAGCACGACGGTCGCCACGCAGCAGACCACCACGCAGACCTCGATCGAGACCCCGGTGGTCAGCGGCAGCCTCTGAGGCTCGAATCATTCCGCTCAGTTTTGGGCCGCCCTCCCGGGCGGCCTTCTTTTTTTCCGGGCGGCCGCCTGAGAGTCGTTCCTTGAGCGCAGCTTACTCCAGGAACGAGGATTGGGTGGGCGCTGGGGGGCGCTGGCGGGCTGCGATCTCCTCCGGCGTGGCATTCAGGTGTCGCGGTGGGCGTGTCGCCCGCGCCGCCACGGCCGCTTCGCGGTCGGCCACGATGCGGTCGCACAGGTGGCGGATATGCAGTCGCAGCCACTGGTACGTGCTCGATTCGGGACGATAGTCCGCCGGCCCGTATCCGTGGATGCGGCCCGACTGAAGCAGACGGTCGTTCTGCTCAAACTCTTCTGACTTGGCGGGATTGTACACGGCGTAGGCCTGACCGCCGCCCTTCTTGACCACCGCGAAACTCGGGACGTCGCTCGGACCATCCGCGATGTAGATCATGTTGGCCACCGGGATGCGGCGGTCCTCCGGGGAGATTTTCGAATTCACATCGATCGCGGGGTTCCGGTTGGTCCCCTTGTTGATCTCGAAGATCGCCCGCGTCTTCGTCGTGTTGTCGATCACCATCCCGATCTGCGCGATCTCAGCGCTGGCCTCGATCGGCAGCTCCTTCTGGCGCAGGAAACCAGGCGGCAGCGGGTTCTCGATGAATTCGCAGGCCCAGATGCCGTCCACGTGCCCCGCGATCGCGCTGCCCCGGATCATCGGCGCGAGGCCCGTGCTCACCACATAATGTTCTAGGGTGATCTCGTGCTTCGCGTACTCGGGTTTCTCGCGCGTGAAGGCCTGCGCCTGTGCGAAGAACTCCGGCAGGCCAGGGTAGAACTGGATGTCCCGGCCGCACTCCTGCAGGATCCGGTTGTTCAACCCCGCCAGCGGCCCCGCCTGCACGTAGGTCAACAGGTGGTTCAGGTAGGCGATTTCGGGCGACAGATGGTAGCCCCGCTCCCGGTAATGCGCGGCCAGCCGGTTCGTCTCCTGCCAGAAGCCCGCCTCGTCCACCCCGTACCGCCGGAACAACGGCGACTGCATGTATTCCGGGATCAGGGTCTTGTCGAAGTCCCAGATCAGCGCGAGGGTGTTCTGCGGAAAGAGGTTGGCGGGCATAACGGCGAAGGGGACGAACCCCGCGGTTTCGCGGCGGGACGAAAACCGCAAGCGCAGGGTGGCGCAATGCGCAAATCTTCCCCACGCTCCGCGCCCCATGGATGACCTGCCCGCCCTCGCGCCGTTTCAGCGGCGGCTCGACGAGCTCTCCGCCCAGATGGCGGAGGCCTCGTTCTACGCCGCGCCGCGCCGCGCTGCCGAGGTCACCCGGGAACATCAGCGCCTCACCGCCCTCGTCGAGCAACACCGCCTCCACGAACGCCTCCTTCGCGAGGCCGCCGAGGCCCGCGCGCTCGGCCGCGATCCGGCCGCCGACGCCGAACTCCGCGAACTCGCCGCGGCCGAACTCCCGGAGCTCGAGGCCCGCCTCGCCACCGTCCGGCAGGAGGTCCTGCTCGCGATGATCCCGCCCGAGGCCACCGACTCCCGCAACACGGTGATGGAAATCCGGGCCGGCACCGGCGGCGACGAAGCCAGCCTGTTCGCGGCCGAACTGTTCCGGCTCTATTCGCGCTATGCGGACGAGCAGGGCTGGAAGATCCAGCCGATGAGCAGCAGCACCTCCGAGCGCGGTGGGTTCAAGGAGGTCATCTTCCTCATCACCGGCTCCGAGGTCTACCGCCAGTTGAAGTTCGAGAGCGGGGTGCACCGCGTCCAGCGGGTGCCGGTCACCGAGGCCAACGGCCGCATCCACACCTCCACGGTCACCGTCGCGGTGCTGCCGGAGGCGGAGGAGGTGGACGTACAGCTCGACCCCCAAGATCTGGAGATCACCGTGAGCCGGGCCAGCGGCCCGGGCGGGCAGGGGGTCAACACCACCGACTCGGCCGTCCAGATCCTGCACCGTCCCACCGGGCTCATCGTCTCCTGTGCCGACGAACGCTCCCAATTAAAGAACAAGGCCCGCGCGCTGACCGTCCTGCGCTCCCGGCTGCTGCAGCGCCGCGAGGAGGAGGAGCGCGCCAAGTACGCTGCCGCCCGCCGCAGTCAGATCGGGTCCGGCGACCGCAGCGAACGCATCCGCACCTACAACTTTCCCCAGAACCGGGTTACCGACCACCGGATCGGACTTACCTTGTACAACCTGCCGCAAGTGATGGAGGGCAAGCTGGAGCCGGTCATCGCCGCCCTGCAGAAGGCGGACTACCAAGCGAAGTTCGCCGCCCTCACCGGGGCGGACTACGCTCCGCCCCGCGCCGAGGAGATCGAATGACGTGCTGACGGTCCTGGAAATCATCAAGCGCACCACGGAATTCCTCGCCGGCCGGGGCGTCTCCTCGCCCCGCCTCAACGCCGAGCTGCTACTCGGGCACGTTATCGGCCGCCGCCGGATGCAGCTGTACCTCGAGTTCGAACGCCCCCTGACTGCCGCGGAACTGGACCAGCTCCGTCCGCTGGTCCGGCGCCGCGGCCAGCAGGAGCCGCTGCAGTACATTCTGGGTGAAACGGAATTCCGCGGGCTGCGGCTCAAGGTCGACCGCCGCGTGCTCATCCCCCGGCCGGAAACCGAACTGCTGGTGGAACTGGTGCACACCTGGGCCGCCACCCAGCCGCCCGTCCTCCGCGCCTTGGACCTCGGCACCGGCTCGGGCGCCATCGCCGCCGCGCTCGCGACGCTATGGACCACGGCGGCCGTGGTGGCGGCGGAACGCTGCCCGGAGGCCCTTGCCTTGGCCCGGGAGAACTTCGCCGCCCTCGGCCTCGAGGGCCGCATCCAGCCGGTCGCCGCCACCTGGTTCGAGGGGGTGCCGCCGGGGCCCTACGATGCCATCGTCTCCAATCCTCCCTACCTGACCGCCGCCGAGGTCGCGGCCGCTGCCCCTGAGGTGCGCCAGCACGAGCCCCGGGCCGCGCTGGAGGCGCCGGAGGAGGGGCTCGCGGACCTGCGGGCGATCATAGCCCGCGCTCCAGCCTATCTTCGGCCGGGCGGCCTGCTGGCCTTGGAGACCGGTTGCGACCACCACGCGGACCTTTCCGCGCGGCTGCAGGCGGCGGGCTTCCAAGCGGTGGAAGCCCGACCGGACCTAACGGGCCGCGCCCGTTTTATCCTCGCGGTTTGGCCGGGCTGAGCGCTGCCGGAGTGGTGACGGCGGTGAGCGGTGGACGGTTCTGTGCCCAAGTCTCGCGGTTGCGGCCCAGCCGCACCGCGTCGCTGACCACCCGCAGCGCCTCGCGCAGATGGACGTCCGCCTTCACGTAGGTCTCGTTTTCGTCCTCGGCCGGGCCGAGGTCATCCTCGTCGTCTTCCTTCTTGGGCGCCTTGATCCGCGGCGTGGGCGGTGGGCCGAGGTAGAAGGTGCGGAACGGATAGTCGCCCTTTGCAATCTCGTCCTTCTCCGCCCGGATCTCCTTGCGGAAGGCATTGTCCTCCGTCTTCTGCCGCTGCCGCTCCTCCAGATTGAGGGAGATCAGCTTCTGTTCCTGCCGCTCCTTGAAGCGGTCCACGATCTTCCGCAGGTAGGCGAACTCCGGGAGCCGCGCCTGGCGTTCCGCACTGGCGGCCCGCAGGGGCTCGCGCACCTTCGCGTCCAAGGGCTCGCCCTCGAAGAAGCTGGTCGGGATCTGGTCCCAGACCAGGGCGCGCGGCAGGTCCGCCTCCCCGATGGGCAGGAAATCTTCGATCGAGGGCAGGGTGATGTCCGGCACCACACCCTTCAATTGCGTGGAGGCGCCGCTCGGCAGGTAGTACTTCTGGATGGTGAACTTGGCCGC
>Ga0172372_10007851_pt1 | contig 14247 bp, 15 predicted proteins | sample LakKiv5m_2_FD_114544 | JGI IMG/M metagenome (GOLD analysis project Ga0172372, IMG submission 114544) | Freshwater microbial communities from Kabuno Bay, South-Kivu, Congo - kab_092012_9.5m | ecosystem: Environmental > Aquatic > Freshwater > Lake | place: Democratic Republic of the Congo...
ACAAGCTTTCTATCTCATCAAAATCACACCCATTTTTTACAGGTAATCAGCAATTTGTTGATGCAGAAGGTCGTGTTGATAAGTTCAAAAACAGATACTCAAATAAAAAGCTAGAAGCGCAAAAAGCTGCAGAGAAAGAAAAAGTAAAAGAAGAAGAAGTAAAAGCTGAAAAAAAAGCTAAAAAACTTCCTTCTTCCGTTAAAACAGTTGCTAAAGCAGAAGAAGCTTCAGAAGAAGCTGCTCCTAAGAAAAAGAGCGCTGCTAAAAAGTCATAAGAAAATTGTTTTAACCTAGTTTTTATAATGAAAGAAAAAGTAAGTGCGCTCTTAAAACGATTTGGTGAAGTGGAAGAACTGATGGGAAGATCTGAGGTTATTTCAGATAAATCCAAATACAAAGAGCTCACTACTGAACATTCCTACCTTAGTGAATTAAATGATCTTTGGAAGCAGTACGTAGGCTCGGAGAAGGCTTTAGAGGAAAACCAAAAACTTTTAAGAGAAGAAACCGATCCTGACTTCCTTGATCTTTTAAGGCAAGACATTCAAATTCAAAAATCCCTTCAAGAAACATTAGAAAAAAAACTCCATCTTCTTTTAGTTCCACCAGATCCAAGAGATAGTAGAAATATTATTCTTGAGCTTAGAGCCGGAACCGGGGGAGATGAGGCTGCTTTGTTTGTTGGAGATTGCGTTAGAATGTATAAAATCTTTGCTGATAAACAGGGTTGGAATGCTGAACTTCTTTCTTGCACCCCCTCTGAAATGGGTGGGTATAAAGAATACATTATGACAATGTCAGGTAAAAATGTGTTCAGATATATGCAATACGAGGCTGGAACTCATAGAGTTCAAAGGGTTCCTGAAACAGAAGCTCAAGGTAGAGTCCACACTTCAGCAATTACTGTGGCTGTGCTCCTTGAACCAGGAGAAGAAGAAAAGATCAAAATCGATGAAAAAGATTTGAAGATTGATACTTACAGAGCCTCTGGAGCAGGTGGTCAGCATGTTAATACAACTGATTCAGCTGTTAGAATTACGCACATTCCAACAGGAACAGTTGTTTATTGTCAGCAGGAGAGATCTCAGCATAAGAACAAAGAAAAAGCGATGAGACTTCTTGTTGCTAAAATTGCAGAAGAAAAGCAAAGGCAACAAAAAGAAGAGATTTCATCTTTAAGAGCATCTCAAGTTGGGTCAGGAGATAGATCTGAAAGAATTAGAACTTATAACTTCCCTCAAAATAGAGTCACAGAACATCGAATCGAGTTAACTCTTTATAAGTTAGATAAAGTAATGGATGGAGAGCTTGAGGAGATAGTCGAGCCGCTTGTTGCTCACTTTTATGATCTTAAGTTGAAAACAACTTAATGAATTTTACTGATGCACCTCTTGGTGATGTTTATCACACCTTAAAAAACCACTTTTCTAAAAAGATAGAAATATCAAGTAAAGATTTGGTTGAGATTATTTGCTTTGTTCTTGGCTCCTCTAAAGAGGATTTTTATTTTTCCTTTGATCGATTGATTTCTAAAAAGCAATATGAAAAGATTTTTTCTTTTTGTGAAAGAAAAAACTCTGGAGAGCCTCTTTCCTACCTTCTTGGATATGTAGATTTTTACGATTGTAAGATTAATGTTACCTCAGGTGTCTTAATTCCAAGAGTTGAGACTGAGCTTTTGGTGGAAAAGGTTTTAGAGAAAATTAAGGAAAAAAGCCACTCTGTTATATTAGATCTTTGCACTGGGAGTGGATGCATAGGAGTTTGTTTAAAAAAACATTTTCCATCCTCAACTGTTTTTCTCTCAGATGTTTCGAGAAAAGCCCTTAGTGTTGCTAAAGAAAATGCACAGATCAATAATGTTTCTGTTTTGTTTTTAGAGGGTGATTTTCTTGAGCCGTTTAAGGATAAAAAAATCCTTGCTGATGTAATTGTTTGCAATCCTCCTTATATTTCAAATAAAGAGTATCAGGAGCTTGATTTTTCCGTTAGAGGTTACGAGCCTAGGGTGGCTCTAACTGATGAAAAGGAAGGTGTTCTCTTTTATGAAAGATTAGCGCGGGATGCCGCTTTAGTTTTAAAAAGAGGTGGTCTGATTGCGCTTGAGATCGGAGCGTCTCAAAAAGAAGAGGTTAAAAAAATCTTTTCTTGCTCTAGTTTTAAGCACTTTTTGTGTGAAAAAGATTACGCAGGTCACGATAGATTCATTTTTCTTGAATTAGAATAGAATAATCTATTAAACTATATATGATTTCTTTAAATTAATATCTAAAAAATATTCTTTTAAAACTGCAATTTTAAAAAACAAGAAAGCTGATGTTTGGTGCGTTAACTGAAAAATTTCAAAACCTTTTTTCAAAAATTTCCGGAAAGAATTCCTTAACAGAAGAAGCTCTTTCAGAAGTAGTACGGGAAGTTAGGTTAGCTCTTTTAGATGCGGATGTGAATTATTCTGTAGCTTCTGCGTTTGTGAAAAAAGTCAAAGAAAAAGCTGTTGGAGTTGATTTAATTAAATCAGTCTCTCCAAGAGAGCAATTTATAACTATTATTCATGATGAGCTTGTTGAGCTCATGGGAAAAGAGATTCCCCAGTTAAATTTGAGTGGGTATCCTTCAATCTTTTTAATGTGTGGGTTGCAGGGGAATGGAAAAACGACTCAAAGTGCCAAACTTGCTCATTTGCTTAAAACAGACCAAAAGAAGAAGGTTCTTCTCGTTGCGTGCGATCTCCAAAGACCTGCAGCTGTTTTGCAACTGAAAAAACTCTCAGAGCAAATTGGAGTTCCTCTTTTTTACATTGAAGGAGAGTCTGATCCTGTTTATGTAGCTAAAGAGGCTCTTAAAAAAGCAGCTTCAGAAGGTGTTGAGGTGATGATTGTAGATACTGCAGGCCGCCTTCATATTGATGAAGAGCTGATGAAGCAGCTAGAGAAGCTTAAAAAAGCACTTAATCCTCAGGAAGTTTTTTTCGTCGCAAGCGCCGCAACGGGACAAGATGCAGTAAAGACAGCGCAAGAATTCGATGAGAAGATTGGCATCACTGGAACTATTTTAACCATGCTTGATGGTAATGCAAGAGCAGGTGCCGCTTTATCGATTAGAGAAATTACAAAAAAAGCTCTTCGCTTCGAAGGGATTGGTGAAAAAATTGGAGACTTTCAGCCTTTTAATCCTCATTCTATGGCTGATAGGATCCTTGGAATGGGTGATGTCATCAACTTAGTCAGAAAAGCTAAGGAACACGTCTCTGAAGAAGAGAGTAAAATCATGGAAGAGAAGCTGAGAAAAGCTTCCTTTACTTATGATGATTATTTAACTCAAATTGGAAAAATTAAGAAGATGGGGTCAATTAAAAATCTTCTTAAGATGATTCCTGGGTTTTCTTCCATGGAAGGGATCGAAGTTTCGGATAAAGAGTTTACAAAACTTGAAGCGATGATACTTTCTATGACTTTAGAGGAAAGGCTCGGGTTTGACGAATTGCAGCCTTCTAGAAGAAGAAGGATAGCAAATGGTAGTGGGACATCCATCGATGATGTCAATCGGCTTGTGAAAGGTTTTAAAAGGTTAAAACAAATGATGAAGCAAATGCCGAAAATGAGTAAAGATTTTTTTAAAGACTCAGAAAATATATCAAAAATTGGTAAAGGGAAGTCTTTTTTCTAAGAGTTTAGAAAAAAATGCGTTAGGCTTATAAATTTTATCGAATTTTTTAGGTTTTTTTATTAGAATTCGTGGGAAAAAGTAGGAGAAAGTGATTTATGGCACTTAAAATTCGTTTACGTCAACAAGGACGAACAAATCATACAACGTATCGTTTAGTAGTAACAGACACAAGACACCCAAGAGATGGTAAGTACATCGAGATGCTTGGATGGAGTAGACCTTTTGATACAAAAGGACAAGAGTCTGAAGTTAATGGAGAAAGAATCCAATATTGGCTATCTCAAGGTGCTGAGCTTTCAGATAACGCTCAACATTTTGTAGCAAGAACAGCACCTGCTGTGATGCAATCTTACCGTGAAACAGTTGCTAAGAGAAAAGAACTAGTTCGCGAGAAGAGAAAGGCTACAAGAAGAAAAAAAGCTAAAGCTTAATTAATCTTAAGGGAAAGTGGATGAAATTTACTATACTTTCACTTTTTCCTAAGTATTTTGAGGGTCCTTTTGACGTAAGTATAATCAAAAGGGCAAAAGAGAGTAATATCATCTCTATTGATCTAGTTGACATCAGAGATTTTACAACTGATAAAAACAAGACAGTAGATGATAGACCCTATGGTGGAGGGCCAGGAATGGTGCTCAAGCCAGAACCAGTTGTGAAAGCATTAAGAAGCGTAAGGAAAGAAGATTCTTACGTTGTCTATCTTTCTCCACAGGGACGGGTTCTTGATGCTGCTTTATGTAGAGAATTATCAAGCAAATCCCATTTAGTTTTGCTTTGCGGTCACTACGAAGGTATTGATCAAAGAGCTATTGATTTAGAAGTAGATGAAGAGATTTGCATAGGAGACTACGTTTTGACAAGTGGAGCTCCTGCAGCAATAGTAATGGTAGATTCTATAACGCGATTTTTACCAGGTGCTATTGGTCATCCTGAAGCTGTAGGACAAGATTCTTTTGAAGAAGGAATCTTCGACACACAACATTTTACAAGGCCTCCAGAATTTGAAGGATTAAAGGTTCCTGAAGTTTTGCTAAGTGGAAATCATGCACACATTGAGTCTTGGAGAAAAGCGCAAGCTTTCCAAAAGACCTTAAAGGTGAGACCTGATTTACTTAGAGTTAAAACCGGGAAATAAATTTAGAGTTATTGACTTAAGGAGTAGTTATTATGAGTCGTGAAAGGCTGATAGAAGAGATTGAAGCTAGCCAATTAAGAAAAGATCTTCCTGATTTCAGAGTTGGGGACACAGTAAAAGTTCATACTAAAATTATCGAAGGGAACAAAGAGCGTATCCAATCGATCACCGGAACTGTGATTGCAAGAAAAGGTGCAGGTCTTTCTGAAACTTTTTCCCTTTATAGAATTGCATATGGCGCAGCGATGGAAAGAGTATTTCCAGTGCACAGCCCACGTATTTCTAAGATCGAACTTGTTAAAGAAGGAAAAGTTTGCAGAAGTAAGCTTTACTATCTAAGAGGTTCTTTTGGTAAGAAAGCAAAAGTTAAGGAGCAATTAATTTCAAAAAGAAAAAATCTAGTTGCTGTAGATCAAGCAGTTGAGCAATCAAAAGAAAGCTAAATTCTTTTGATGACGACTTTAGCGAGTATAAAGAAAATTGAACTGAAGAGATCGACTAATGACGCAGCAGCAAAATACTCCAACGTTTTTGTTTGAAAATCAAGCTTACGAACTAGGATACAAAAGAGTTGTCGGACTAGATGAAGCGGGACGTGGTCCTTTAGCGGGACCAGTTGTTGCTGCAGCTTGTTATATTAAGCCAGGTGTTGTCATCAAAGGGATTAATGATAGTAAGCAATTAGATCCTTCTAAAAGAAGAGAGATTTGTGATTTGCTTATTCATCATCCTGCAGTGATGTATGGAATAGGGGTTGTCGATGCCTCCGTGATAGATAGAACAAACATTTTGCAAGCAACCATGCAAGCGATGTTAATTGCGATTTCTAACCTCTCAATCCAAGCTGATTATTTGCTTATAGATGGAAATTGTTTTCCCAAAACATCCCTACCGGGGCTGACTTTAGTCAAAGGGGATGAAAGAAGCTTTAGCATCGCAGCAGCTTCTATCATTGCAAAAGAAAAAAGAGATGATATTATGAATGAATATCATAAAAAATGGCCGACGCATGGATTCGATTTTAATAAAGGATATGCAACAAGAGAGCATATTCTTGCTGTTAAGACCTATGGAATAACACCTGTGCATCGATTAACATTTGAGCCTATAAGATCTCTTGTAAAGAGATAGCTTTTAAATAATACCAAGATAGTTAAAACTTTTGATAACGCCAAACCAAGGATAAAATATGTTACAAAGTATGACCGGGTATGGTAAACAGTCGTTTATATTCGAGAAAGTTTCCTATCTTTTAGAAGTTCATTCAGTCAACAGAAAAAATTTAGATATTTCTATTTTTTTACCCAAAGAACTTCTTTCCTTAGATGTTGAAATCAGAAAAAAACTCTCCGCTCATATCCGAAGAGGGCAGGTAACAGTTAAGCTTACAAAGGAAGGGACAGAGGCTGCAATCGAATCCCTGCTTCCTGATTTTGATACTTTAGCTCAGCTTAAAGCTTCTTTAAGTTCTCTTTGTGATTCGTTAGGTTTTTCTAAAGGTTCTATCGACTTTCCTTTTCTGATTGCTCAGTTTGAAAAACTTCCTCGCTCTCAAAAAAAAGATTTGGATCTCTTTACTGAGGAGCTAGATGGATGCTTAGAAAAAGCTTTAATGGATTTCAAAGAAATGAGAATTTCAGAAGGGGCGATGATCAAAGAGCAGTTTTGTATTTCTTTAAATATTATCAAAGAGCTTCTTATAAAAGTTGAGCATGAGGCTAAAGATCTTCCAACACTTCATCGAAAAAGGCTTGAGGAAGTTTTTAAAGAGTTTTCCTTAGGGTCTAGTGAGACTCAAGAGAGGCTTTCAAAAGAAGCTGCACTGCTATCTGATAAAGGGGATATCTCAGAGGAGATAGCAAGGCTTTCATCTCATGTTAAAACATTCGAAGAGAAAATAGAATCGACTCAGCAATCTATTGGTAAGGTTCTTGATTTCCTTGTTCTTGAGATGCAAAGAGAATCCAATACGATTGGAGCTAAATCCCAAACATTATCGTTAACATCTTACGCTCTTGCAATAAAATCAGAAGTAGAAAAGATTAGAGAGCAAGTTCAAAATATTGAGTAAAATCTAAAGTTATGGGATTAAGAGGAAAAATTAAAAAGGGGCTTGTTTTTATCGTAAGCGCTCCATCAGGAACTGGGAAAACAACTCTTGTAGAAAAGCTTGTAAAAGAATTTCCTGCATCTATTTTTCGAAGTGTTTCATGCACAACAAGAGAAAAAAGATCAGGCGAAGTAGATGGAATCGATTATTATTTTCTCACTCCAGAGCAATTCCAAGAAAAAGTAGAAAAGGGGTGCTTTTTAGAGTATACAAAGGTATTTAACAATTACTATGGTACTTTAAAAGAGAGTGTAGAAAAAAAAGTAGATGCTGGCCTTCATGTAATTCTTGTGATCGATGTGGTTGGAGCAAAAAAAATTAAGCAGGCGATTGATTGCACTCTTATATTTATCAAGCCACCTAGTATGAAGGTTTTAAAAGAAAGGCTTCTTAAAAGAGGGGCAAAATCAGATGAGCAAATTAAGCTTCGAATTGAAGAGGCATCAAGAGAGCTTGAATCAGAAAAATTCTATGATTATTCCATCATCAATGATGATTTGAAAGTGGCTTACGCTGAGTTAAAAGAGTGTATTGCCGAAACAGAAAAAAAACTATGTGATTATTTATCCAATAATTAAGGGAAAAAAATGAAGCCAAAAGAAAAAGAGCTTACAAACGAGAGTTTGACAAAACAATTTAGAGATAACTTTGATGTAGCAATTACAGCTATTAAAGTTGCTCAAAACGAAGTTTTAGCAGGTCATGAAGTAACGATGCAAAAAATTTTATCCGATATCAAATCAAATCCAAAACATTACATCAATCAAGATAATACAGAGCAGAAAGACTAATCTTCTTAAAAAAGGAACCCATGAAAGAAAAATATCTCCTCACATCAGCTCTTTTATACGCAAACGGAGTGCTTCACTTTGGACATTTAGCTGGAGCTTTTTTGCCAGCAGATTGCTTTGCAAGATTTAAAAGGATGATGGGTGATGATGTACTTTATATTTCAGGGTCAGATGAATATGGTGTTGCAATTACAATGAGCGCAGAGCTCGCTGGAAGAGGGCCAAGGGAACATGTTGATTTTTACCATGAAGTAAATAAAAACCTATTTAAAAAGCTTAACATCTCATTTGATCACTACTCACGCACCACTTGGGATGGTCACAAAGAGCCAGTTCAGCAGTTTTTCAAAGATCTAATTGGAAATGGGTATATTGAAGAGCAGGTGACAAATCAGCTTTATTCTGAAAAAGATCAAAAGTTTTTAGCAGATAGGTATGTCACAGGAACATGTCCAAAATGCCATAAAGATGGAGCTCGCGGGGATGAGTGCCCATGGTGCGGAGCTTCTTTTGAAGCAACAGATTTAATCCATCCTAAATCTAAACTCACAGGATCAAAACTTGAGCTAAAACCAACAAAACATTGGTTTTTGCGCTTTGATCTTTTTAAAGAAGAACTTCTAGAGTGGCTTTCAAAGAAAAATTGGAAGCCAAATGTTGTGAATTTCGTGGAAGGATACATTAGAGATCTAAAACCAAGAGCAATTACGCGCGATGGTCAGTGGGGAGTTAAGATCCCACTTGATAATACTGAAGGAAAAGTTCTTTATGTTTGGTTTGATGCTCCGATTGGATATATTTCTGCAACGATGGAGTGGGCAAAGCTAAATGGAAATGAAGAAGCTTGGAAAGATTACTGGCTTGATCCTAAAACAAAACTTGTTCATTTTATTGGAAAAGATAACATCCCATTTCATGCGATTTTCTTTCCAGCAATGTGTATGGGACAAAATGTGCCATATAAACTTGTAGATGAAATCCCTGCTAACGAATTTTTGAATCTAGAAGGGAAGCAGTTTAGCAAATCTGCAGGGTGGACAATAGATATGATAGACTTTCTTCAAACATTTACTTCCGATCAAATTAGATACACACTTGCAGCTAATGCACCAGAAGCTGCTGATTCAGAGTTCACTTGGTCTGATTTTCAGATGAGATGTAACTCTGAACTTGTGGGTAAGTTTGGTAATTTTGTGAATAGAGTTTTAGTTTTTTCTAAAAAGCACTGCGATTTAAAGGTGCCAGCTGCTCATTCTATTGAGCAAATAGATGTGGAATTTTTAAACGGTATTAAGCAAAAAATTGATGAGGCTGAAAAAGCATATTCAGCATTTTCTTTAAGACGTGCTACTCAAGTCTTTATGGAGATGTGCGCTTTAGCAAATGTCTATTTTGATGCTAAGAAGCCATGGACTGATGCAAAAGATCCATCTACAAAATCTAGAATGCTCACAACAATCAACTGCTGCATCGAAGCTCTAAAGGCTCTAGCTTTAATCAGCGCTCCAATTATTCCAGAGACTTCCAAAAAACTTTTTGAAATGATTGGTTTAAATAGCTTTGACTCTTGGAAGCTCATTGCTGATATGAAATTAGAAGAGGGACACTCTCTTTGCGAGCCTCAGATTCTCTTTCAAAAAGTAGAGGATGAGATCATAGCAAAAGAAGTAGAGAAGCTTCACTCTATGTCTAACTCTTGATCAAATAGGTTAGTTGCTTGCTGCACTTGCTGGGAAAGAGCCTCTTGGATGAAATGTCTCAGGCCAGCATACCTTTTCTTCACTTCATCATTCTTAATTGCCATAAATAGGGCTTTTTTTGTTCCGATTAGAATGACGATTTTTTTTCCTCTAGTAATGCCTGTATAAACAAGGTTTCTATAAAGAAGTTTGTAGTGGGAGGTATGAATTGGAATAATAACACAAGGACATTCGCTTCCTTGATATTTGTGAATAGAGATCGCATAAGCTAAAGTGAGCTCATCTAATTCAGAAAAGTCATAACTCACAATATTCCCATCGAAATTGACTCTCATTTCTTGATCTTGATCTGAAATCGTCTCAATTCGCCCAACATCTCCGTTAAATACTTTTTTATCATAGTTGTTTTTTAGCTGAATCACCTTATCTGCTACATGAAAAGTTCTTCCAAATTTATGAAGGGGAGATAAGGAGGGGTTAAGCTCTGATTGAAGAAGGTGGTTTAAATTTTCAATTCCAACGCCCCCTTTTCTCATCGGAGATAAAATCTGAATGTCATCAAAAGAGTTTAAATCATATTTTTTGGGAAGCTCATTTTTTACAAGATGAACAATTTTTTGGCATATTTGCTCTGGCTCTTCTGATTCAAGAAAGATAAAATCAGATCCACTTGGATTAGAAATATCTGGGAAATAACCTTTGTTGATTCTATGAGCATTTGTAATGATTTTAGAGCCAGCAGCTTGTCTAAAAATCTGAGTGAGCTCAGAGACTGAGATTCTTTTAGATTCTATTAAATCTTTCAATACGTTTCCGGCTCCAACGCTTGGAAGCTGGTCTACATCCCCAATAAAAATAGCTCTTGCATGAGTTGGGATTGCCCTTAGTAGGGAGTACATTAAGTTTGTATCAATCATAGACGCTTCATCGATCATAATTAGATCGCAAGAAAGAGGGTTTTCCCTTCCTCTTTTAAAGCCTCCCGTTGTGTAATCAAATTCAAGTAAGCTGTGGATTGTAAATGCTTTTTTTCTAGTGATTTCACTCATTCTTTTAGCAGCTCTTCCAGTTGGCGCTGCAAGAAGAATGCTTTGAGTAAGTTTTTCTGTGATTTTTAAAATCCCTTTTGTGATGGTGCTTTTTCCAGTTCCAGGGCCCCCGGTAATTATATGAACTTTCTCCTCGCAGCTTGCAATTACAGCATTTTTTTGCAGGGAGGCAAGTCTAAGGTGCATTTTTTGCTGAACCCATTCAATCGCTTTTTCTGTATCAATTGATCTAATGCAGCAGCTTTCCTCTTTAAGCCGCACAAGCTCTCTTGCAATTCCAATTTCACATTGATATAAGGGTTTCACCCAGTAGTAAATTCTACCTTCTATCTCTTTACAGATAAGTTTTTGCTGATTAATTTGATTTTCTAGCTCTGATTCAATCAGGTTTTCATCTACTTCAAGTAATGCTTTTGCTGAGGATAGAAGCTCTTGATTTGGTAGACAGACGTGTCCCTCTTGACTTACCTGCCATAAAAGAAATTCGATTCCTGCTGCAATTCTATGGCAAGAGGTGGGGGGGAATCCAAGGTTTTTTGCAATTGTATCTGCTGTTTTAAACCCAACTCCGAAAATTTTTTTTGCGAGGGCATAAGGGTTTTCTTTGACCTTTTCTATGCTCTCATCTCCGTAAAGCTTGTATATTTTTTGGGCTAGACTTGGGCCGATTTGATGTCCCTGAAGAAAAATCATGACATGACGGATGTTTTTTTGATCCCTCCAGTTTTTTTCAATAAGATCGATTCTTTTTTCTCCGATTCCCTCAACCTCTAAAAGTCTTTTTGGGGTCTCATCGATCACTCTTAGAGTTTGAAGTCCAAATTTTTCCACAATTCTTTTTGCGTAGGTCGGTCCGATGCCTCGTATGAATCCAGATTCTAAATATTTTTTTATACCAAGAAGATCTTGAGGAGCGCTTTGCTTGTAGGTAAGGACTTCAAATTGCTTTCCATGTCTTGGGTGATGTCTCCATATTCCCTCGCAGTGGAGCGTCTCTCCTGGTTGTAAAAGGGGGAGAGTCCCAACAATTGATGTGAGATCCTTTTTTCTTGGCTCCTTAAGGCTTGCTACTGTAAATCCAGTTTCTTCACTTGTAAAAACAATATTTTCAACGCAGCCGCTGATTTGATCTTTATATTCTTCGCTCATTTAGATAATTTCACACCCTGAAAGAAGAGATAATGGTATCAGAAAATCCCTTTAAAGAGAGATTTTTTTTATCTTCACTATTGCGTTTAATTCTTTGCAAGTGTATTATTTAAGTCATTATTCCGGATTAGCTCAGCGGTAGAGCAGCGGACTGTTAATCCGTTGGTCGTAAGTTCGAATCTTACATCCGGAGTATTTTTAACTCATAAATTTAGTTGCACTTACGACGTAATTTTAACGATTGTAAAGTGAGTGTAACGCTATCTTTTCGCCTAAGCGGTGCAAAAATGGTGCAGTGAAGAACAAACTTAACCAGCATCACGAAATCCAACCAAAACATCCTAAGAACATATTATAGGGGCTTTGGCGCTATGGCATCAATTTACATAAGAAAATCTAAAGACGGCAAAACTCTTCATTGGAGAGCTGTTGTTCGTATCAAAGGGTATCCAACTGTTTGTGAAACCTTCGAGCGTAAGCAAGAAGCAGAGGACTGGGGAAAAGATACGGAGTCTCGTATCAAATCTGGTCAGTGTAAATTCAATCAGCAAACTCATCAAAATACGTTTAATCAGCTAGTCGAAAGATTCATCAATGACGGTTGTTTAGAGCATTATAAATCAAGTCAGGATACAAAGAGACATCTTGGTTATTGGCAAGAGCGTCATGGCTCTTATGGGCTTATTCACATCAATTCCGAGTTTATAGGAAAAGAACGTCAGCATCTTTTACATACTCCTTCTGCAAAAGGGGAGAAACGCTGCTCTGCAACGGTGAACAGGTATCTCTCAAGCTTGTCAGCGGTGTTAACCTATGCAGTGAAAGAGCTCTCTTGGATTTCTGAGAACCCCTGTACCAATCTCAAGAAGCTTAAGGAAAATTCAGGGAGAGATAGAGTTCTGAAGGAAGAAGAAATTTTAGAGCTTCTTAAAGCCTGTAAGGAAAGTCATTCTCCCTATCTTTTTTGTGTTGTACTGATCGCTTTGACAACGGGAGCTAGGCAAGGAGAGATCTTAAATCTTAAGTGGAGCCACGTAGACTTTGACAATAGGATCGCTTATCTCAAAGAAACCAAAAATTGAAGACCTAGAAGTATTGCTCTTTCAGATTCCGTACTCTTAGAATTAAAAAAACTCTATAAAGATAGAAATCCCTTAAAGCCATTAGTATTTGCAAGTAAAACGGTTTTTGGGCGTGTGGATCTCAAAAAACCTTGGAAGAAAGCTCTTGAGCAAGCCGGTATTGCTAACTGTAGAGCGCATGATATGAGGCATACTTTCGCGACTATGGCAGCTAGACAAGGGGCTTCCAATCTTCAACTAGCAACCGCTATGGGGCATAGAACTCTAAGTATGCTTCAAAGGTATACACACCTCGATGTTGAAGTAACAAAAAAATTTAGTAATCGTATTTCAGAAGAACTCATGAAAGGAGAAAACCTATAAGTCAAAAAAGTGTTATAGAAATGGAGAAAAAAGATCTTACAACTTCGGTGCAGCTGATTACAGACCTTCGTCACATGATAGAGGAGAATAGACAATCTATAGCCATAGCCGTCAATGCCGGTATGACTATGCTTTACTGGCAGGTAGGGAGAAAGATTTTAACGGAAGTTCTTAATAAAGAAAGGGCTGAGTATGGAAAACACATTGTCGCCTCAGTGGGGCGACATTTATCCCTTGAGTATGGAAAGGGGTTCAATGAGAAAAACATAAGGAAGATGATTCAGTTTTCTGAGCTCTTCCCTGATCGACAAATTGTCGCATCGCTGTCACGACAATTAACTTGGACTCATTTTAGACAACTGCTTCCGATTAAAGATGACATCAAAAGAGATTTTTATGCGGAGATGTGTAGGATCGAAAAATGGAATACTCGTACCCTTGAGAAAAAAATAGATTCTATGCTTTTTGAAAGAACAGCTTTATCAAAAAAGCCGGAGCGTGTGATAGATGCTGAGGTGGATTCTCTTCGCAAAGAAGATCAGCTAACACCCGATTTGGTGTTTAGAGATCCCTATATCTTGGAGTTCCTTGACTAAAGCTCATATTTGGCTTAAGAGCCAAAAAAGGCGTACATTTAAGAATATCGTATTCAATCCAAAAATAGCCGGGCACTATGATGGAAACTTTAATATTTACAAGGGATGGGCAAAACAAGCTGCTCAAGGCGATTGCTCGTTATTTTGGGAGCATGTGGAAAAGATCATATGTTCTGGGAATAAAATTCATTATATGTATATGAGTGGAGTTGCCCCTATAAAACCGATCCACTAACTAACTCGTTTTGTTCCTTCTAAAAACTCTCTTGGTGAGAGCATCTTTAGTCCCTTGTGTGGGGCTTTTTCATTATAATCATTAAACGACATTGGCAGCTGAGCTACAATAGTTTTTGCATCTTTTAGATTTCCAAAACAAACATAATCTCTTTTGAATGTCTTCACAAAAGCTTCAGCCATTCCATTACTTTCAGGGCTATATGGCAACGTAGTGCGTATATCTAACCCAAGCCTTTTGCCAAGTGTTACGGTTTCTTTAGCTACGCAGCAGCTGCCATTATCAGTTAACCACTGAATAGGTGTTTCACTCCAGGTCTTTCCTAAGCGATACTCTAGCGTTTCAAGCATCAAATCTCTAATCGCTTGTCC